>NPIF01000510.1_pt1 | contig 15887 bp, 8 predicted proteins | sample 8637461 | NCBI WGS metagenome assembly NPIF01 (sample SAMN07420641, study PRJNA396082) | bioreactor metagenome | isolation source: sample BR12 brine-fed electro-methanogenic bioreactor BR | place: Japan: Kochi | collected 2016-12-09
TAAACCTCTTTTGCCATATTTATCTCCTTAGAACAATTATTTCTCGTTTTATTATTTAGTGCAAAATCTCTTTTGCAATATTATCAGGCAGACGTGTGTAATGATCATATTCCATCGAAAACACACCACGCCCCTGTGTAACAGAACGTAATTCTGTTGCATACCCAGTCATCTCGGATAGAGGCACAAATGCGCTAACTGCTTGTGCATTACCATGTCTCATCTCCATCCCTGATATCTCAGCTCGGCGTGAATTCAACTGCGCCAAAACATCACCTAGATATTCTTCAGGGATATTCACTTCCACCTTCATGATCGGTTCAAGCAGAACTGCATGTGCCTTCTCAACACCTTCACGGAAAGCGAAAATAGAAGCCATTTTGAAAGACATCTCCGATGAATCAACTTCATGGAAGGAACCATCGTAAAATTTTACCTCTAGATCTGTTAATGGATATCCAGCCAAAACACCGGATTCAGAGGCTTCCATGACACCTTTTTCAACAGCCTTATAGAACTCTCGTGGAACTGCTCCACCCTTGATCTCATTCACAAACACAACTCCAGAACCCTGTTTTAAAGGTTTCATGGCAAAGACAACATGTCCATACTGTCCATGGCCGCCTGTTTGTTTGGTGTATTTGTATTCCACCTTGGGTAGTTCTTTGGTGATGGTCTCACGATAAGAAACACGTGGATTACCAACATTTGCCTCGACATTGAATTCGCGGAACATCCGATCCACAATGATCTCAAGGTGGAGTTCGCCCATTCCCTCAATGATGGTTTGTCCGGTGTTCTCATCTTCACGAACACGGAATGTTGGATCTTCTTCCGCTAATCGCTGAAGCGCTTTGGCCATCTTGTCATTATCGGCCGTGGTTTTAGGTTCGATCGCTATTGAAATTACTGGCTCCGGGAATGTAATCCGCTCTAATACAACAGGATGATGGGCTTCACAGATCGTATCCCCGGTCACGATGTTACGCAACCCAAGAATAGCGCCGATATCGCCAGCATGCATCTCTTCAACATCTTCACGATGATCAGCATATACACGGATCAGGCGTCCGACTCTTTCTTTCTTTTGGGTTGTGGGATTATATGCCATCAATCCTTTTTTGATCGTTCCTGAATAAACCCTAAAATAAGCCATCCTACCTGCATACGGATCAGAAACAATCTTGAAAATGATAGAACTCATTGGTTCATCATCGTTGGCTTTGCGGATGACCTCTTCCTCTGATTTTGGATCAATACCTTTGATAGCGGGAATGTCCAAGGGAGAAGGTAGATAATCAATTATTGCATCAAGCAAAGGCTGCACGCCTTTATTTTTCAATGAAGAACCACAAAAAACAGGAGTAGCCTCATTAGCAATAACAGCTTTCCGTAATGCAGCTTTTAGTTCTTCAACGCTGATCTCTTCTTCATTAACAAATTTCTCCAGCAGATCCTCATTAAGTTCAGCGATCTTCTCGATCATCAATGCTCGCCGCTCTTGTGCCAGTTCTGTCAGATCTTGTGGAACGTTTTTAATTAATGGTTTTGATCCCTCTTCATCTTCCCAGATGATAGCTTGCATGCTCAAGAGATCCACCACGCCAGTGAAATCAGCTTCATTCCCAATTGGTATCTGCATGGGAATAGGGTTAGCGCCCAAACGATCGGTAATTGTCTGCACAGAATAGTCCATATCTGCGCCCACGCGATCCATCTTGTTCACAAAACATATTCGCGGCACAGAGTATCGATCTGCCTGGCGCCACACCGTTTCGCTTTGTGGCTCTACACCCTGAACACCATCGAATACAACCACGCCGCCATCAAGCACGCGCATAGAACGCTGCACTTCTGCTGTGAAGTCGATATGTCCTGGTGTATCAATTAAATTAATTTGGTGATTCCGCCAACTAGTCGTGATCGCAGCGGAAACGATCGTGATTCCCCGCTCTCTTTCTTGCTCCATCCAATCGGTAACAGTAGTACCATCATCCACTGAGCCAATCCTATATGTTTTACCTGTATAGAATAAGATACGCTCAGTGGTTGTGGTTTTACCTGCGTCAATATGCGCAATGACCCCAATATTTCGTAGTTTTTCTAAAGGATATTCTCGCGGCATATTGTTTACCTGTTAAAGTTCTTATAAATAAATCGTACCAAAAGATTAGACCCGGAAATGCGAAAATGCCCGGTTTGCCTCCGCCATTTTATGCGCTTCTTCACGTTTACGAATTGCGGAACCTTGCTCTGTAGCAGCATCCATCAATTCACCAGCCAATTTTTCGGCAAACGATTTTCCACCACGTGATCTGGTTGCATCCAGAATCCAGCGGATTGCCAGGGTGAGGCGTCGTTCTGCATCAACTTCCATCGGAACCTGATAGGTTGCACCACCAATACGACGTGGACGTACTTCCATGATCGGTCCAACATTCTTGAAGGCAGTGTCAAGTACTTCGACAGGTTCTTTACTGGTCTTTTCGCGGATGATATCTAACGCATCATACACGATCTTAGATGCAGTACTTTTCTTACCCATCTTTAAAACATTATTGATCAAAACCTGAACATTGCGACTGCTGTAGCGAATATCAGGATCAATTCTTCTTTTTTCTGGTTTTGTTCTTCGCATTCAACTTACTCCAAACGTTCTATTTAGCCTATTTACCCTTTTTTGTACCGTACTTTGAACGGCCCTGATTTCTTACCGCAACACCGGTCGTATCAAGCGTGCCGCGCACCACGTGGTAGCGAACACCAGGAAGGTCCTTTACACGTCCACCACGTACCATAACAACGGAGTGTTCCTGTAATTGGTGGCCTTCACCAGGAATATAAGCTGTAACTTCGATACCATTCGTCAAACGAACACGAGCAATCTTACGCAAAGCTGAGTTCGGTTTCTTAGGAGTCATGGTACGAACCACTGTGCAAACACCACGCTTCTGTGGAGCACCAGCACTCTGGCGAGTCCTTTTTTGCTTTAAGTGATTCATTGTATAGAGTAAAGCGGGCGCCTTGCTCTTAGACTTCTTCTGCTTTCGTCCTTTTCTAATCAATTGGTTAATTGTTGGCACTTTTTCTAGCCTCCGAAAAATTTTCTATCTCGATAAAACTAAGGTGCGAGTATATCACACCGCAAGGAGAGCGTCAATGCAACGCCTACTGCATATCAGTAAATTTCTTACCTAATCCCATCAATCCAGTTGGCAACTTTGGTGGTTTTACCTTTTCTTCGTCCTTTCCAAACTTTATTATATCGCCCGAATCTATTTCCGCTTCGACCGCCAAACCCAGACTCTGCAACTCTTTCACTAAGACCCTGAATCCCGCGGGCAAACTCGGCTCTTCGATCGGTTCGCCCTTCACGATTGCTTCATAGGACGACACACGTCCTTGAACATCATCCGATTTGATGGTTAACATCTCCTGCAAAGTGTATGCAGCACCATAAGCTTCAAGTGCCCATACTTCCATTTCACCAAAACGCTGACCACCGAACTGTGCTTTACCACCAAGGGGCTGCTGCGTGACCAAACTGTAAGGTCCGGTCGAACGAGCGTGAACTTTTTCAACCACAAGGTGATGAAGTTTAAGGATCGTCATAACACCGACGGTTACTGGTTGGTCAAATTCCAAACCTGTGTTTCCATCACGCAGTGTTTGCTTACCCAAGATAGGCATAGGATCGTTCTTCTTCCGCATGTATGCTTCGGCTTTCGCGCGAATATCTTCATCAGAGATGTTTTCTGTATTCTCACCCTTGAACTGCAGCCACAAACGTAGGCAGACATCAATAGTGTAATTATCTTTTTCAATATCGCGAGGTTTACCAATCTCATTATCCTCAAATGCAAGTATCTTCTCTGGCTTGAATCCTTTTTCCGCTAACCACTCGGCTAGAGTGATACGGCGAGCATATGCTTGATCCGTGGTGATGCGGTAAAGATCATAGTCCTTTTCCTGAAGCCAATTCTCAAGATATAGAAGACGGACTTCATCGTCATCCTCGAGAATTTCAGCGTCATACCCTTCCCCTTGGATCCATTCCCAGGCGCGATCACCGATCTCATCCCAGGCTGCATCGATCATCCAGGCGCGAGCTAATTCAGCTTCGATCTCGAATTCATCCGCACCATCAAAAACGGGCGTGATAGCTCGGAAACCAAGCCTTAGCGCAGCCCATCCGAGATGCGTTTCGAGTACCTGTCCGATGTTCATACGTCCAGGCACACCCAGGGGGTTAAGAATGATGTCTACCGGTTCGCCACTTTCAAGGAATGGCATATCCTCTACTGGCACTACTTTAGAAACAACACCCTTATTACCATGACGACCAGCCATCTTGTCCCCAGCAGTCAACTTCCGCAGTTCAGCAACTGAAACGCGGACCATCTTGTCAACACCGGCTGGCAAGTCGCTGTTATCTTTGCGGGTGAATACTTTTACATCAACAACTTTACCCCGTTCACCATGCGGCATTCGCAATGAAGTGTCTTTTACATCGCGAGATTTTTCACCGAAAATAGCTCGCAGCAAGCGTTCTTCAGGGGTCAGCTCTTTCTCACCTTTTGGAGTGATCTTGCCCACAAGAATATCACCAGGACCAACTTCAGCGCCGATACGAACGATACCGTTCTCATCCAGATCACGGATCGTGTCTTCACCGATATTGGGAATATCACGGGTGATTTCTTCAGGTCCTAATTTTGTATCGCGTGCTTCGACCTCATATTTTTCAACATGGATGGAAGTGAATTTATCATCCTGAACCATACGTTCTGAGATCAGGATAGCATCCTCAAAGTTACCACCCTCCCAGGAGACAAAAGCAACGACAGCATTTTGTCCCAGCGCCAATTCACCTTCTACTGTCGAAGAGGAATCCGCCAGAACATCACCACTGCGTACTCGCTGGCCCTTGGTGACCAAGGGGCGCTGGTCGATGCAGGTGCTCTGGTTCGAACGCTGATATTTCTTCAAGAAGTATTCTCTACTGCCATCATTATTCTGGACGATGATCTTTTCACCAGTCACAGAGACGACATCGCCATCCTCTTGCGCTACCAGCACCTGCCCGGAATCTTTTGCAGCATGCAGTTCCATCCCGGTAGATACAAGCGGTAGATCGGGGCGCAACAACGGCACACCCTGCGCCTGCATGTTCGAACCCATCAATGCACGGTTCGCATCATCATGCTCAAGGAAAGGAATGAGAGCCGCACTGATACCAACGATCTGGTTTGGTGCAACGTCCATGAACTGTATCCTTGATGGAGAAGAGAAAATAAAATCAGAATAGTAGCGGCAGGAGATACGATCCTGAACGAATTCATTGAATTCATTCAATGGCGTATTTGCCTGGGCGATATAGAATTTATCTTCAACGTCGGCAGGTAGATATTCGATCTCTCCTGAAACGAACTCTTTTACGGGGATCATCCCGAGTTCTTTTTTATTCTTATTAAAGAATTCAATATGTTCTTCACGAATTCGAGTGCCCTTGCGCAGGAAAACCTCATCGCTTTTGGGATCTCGAATGGTATCGGAAACTTCTTTACCCAATAATCGATCGTCATCTGGTTTAAGTTCAGAGAGCACTCGACGGTAGGGTGTTTCAATAAAACCATACTGGTTCACCGCTCCGTAAGAGGCAAGACGTCCGATCAAACCAATGTTTGGTCCTTCAGGTGTTTCAATTGGGCAGATACGTCCATAGTGGGAATGGTGAACATCGCGCACGTCGAAGCCCGCACGTTCACGGCGAAGACCACCGGGACCAAGCGCTGAAAGTGTGCGTTTGTGGCGCAGCTCTGACAGAGGGTTGGTCTGATCCATGAATTGCGAAAGCTGGCTGGAACCAAAGAATTCACGCAATGCAGCCACCATCGGGCGGATATTGATCAGGTTCTTCGGATCAACCTTATCCTGGTCGCGGATGGACATGCGTTCTTTGATCACGCGTTCCATGCGGCGCATACCGATGCGCAGTTTGTTTTGGATCAACTCGCCAACTGTTTTTACGCGCCGGTTGCCAAGATGGTCAATATCATCCTTCTGCTCCATTTCATTGTTGATCTTGATCATACGGCGAAGCAGAAATACGATATCCCATTTTGTAATGGTGCGATTCTTTATTGATACTTTATCTTTGAGCCCCAATTTTTGATTGAGCTTATACCGACCAACATTTTCCAGGTCGTAATGGCGCTGGTCAAAAAGCTGTTCTTCCAAGAATTCTTTCGCATTATCAATGGTGGCAGGATCGCCAGGTCGCATTTTGCGGAAGAATTCCAATAATGCTAATTCTGAAATTGATTTTCCATCCGAGTAATCCCATTCGGGTTCCTGGCGGAATGTTGTCGGGAGGAAGAGTCGATCTGAGTCAACATCAATATCCTCAAACAATGAGATCAATTCCTCATCCGTGCCAAAGCGCAGAGGGGATTCATCCATTCCGTCATCCACAGCTGCCAAAGCTCGCAAGAAAACGGTGATGGGTACAGTGCGCTTTCGATTGAATTTCAAAATGATGTAATCATTCTTGCGCGTCTCAAATTCCATCCACGCCCCGCGATCAGGGATCATCTTTGCTGTGGATAATTTCTTACCGGTAGCGCGGTTAATGCTTGCATCAAAATAAACACCCGGAGATCGGATCAGCTGTGAGACGACCACCCGTTCGGTACCGTTGATAATAAAGGTACCCTTATCGGTCATCATGGGGAATTCGCCCAGATAGATATCTTCAACGATGGGTTCCATCACATCAGGACCCGCTAGAAGAACGCGAACATATAATGGGCGAGCGTATGTTATATCTTTTTCAATACACTCTTCAACGGAATGCTTCGGATCTTCAAACCAATACTTCAACCCCCACTCTTCACTATTTTCCGATTTCCCAGGAAAATAAAGTTTTACTCCAGAGTTATATGATTCGATGGGAGATATCTCATCGAACAGGTCTGCGAGACCTTCATTCAGCAACCGATCAAATGACTCTTTTTGAACTTCAATCAAATTGGGTAAATCTAAAACTTTCGGAATTCGAGAATAATTCTTTACAGGCATTTCAAGACCCATGTAGCTCTCCTGCTAAGTAGACTAATTAAATACAACACGTAACCATACCTATGGCAAACCAATATTTTATCAATATACAATTCATTGGTCAAGCATTTTCCTATATTATTTACCACCCTCGAAGCATACATTTTACCAAAATTTTAAATTTTGGATAGAATAGAGAAAAATACTTGAGGAAATCCATGCTAAATAACGAGAAAAAACCAGCCTTGAAAATAAACTGGTACATCGTGCTCCTGGCTGTGATCATTCTGGCAGCTGTGCTAACGCGTTTTGTAAATCTTGGAGAACGCGTCATGAGCCACGATGAGGTCAATCATGTCGTCCCATCATATGATTACTATACCGGAGCTGGATATCGGCATGATCCGATCTCCCATGGACCTTTCCAATTTCACCTGATCACTCTTTCCTATTTCCTCTTTGGAGATAATGATTTCACCTCCCGCCTGCCCCACGCTCTCGCAAGTGTGGCGACGATCATCTTCTTGCTTCTCGCTTATCGAAAGTATTATGGGAAAAGTGGCGCGACCATTGCAGGATTCTTATTCCTCATATCGCCTTTTTTAATGTTCTACGGACGCTATGCGCGCAATGAGGCTTTAATTGGGTTGTTCCTGGTGATCATTATTTACACATGGATGTGCCATTATCAAAAGCATGACAACACTTCGCTTTTTATTCTGACTGCTATCCTCTCGATCTATTTCACCACAAAAGAAACGGCCTATATACACACTGCTCTAATGATGATCTTTCTATTTATCAAGATGCTGGCTGAGATCGTCCAGGCAAAACTTATTACCTCTAGACAATTCTTGATCAATATCCTCGTCATCCTGCTCATCATCATTTCACTGGGGGGATCCGTCTTACTATTCAGAAATAGCGATCTATCAGCGATAGAAAATGCCGCAGTTGTTTTACAGACCAGCACAACGCAGACATTCCAGATGCAGGTGTACTTCTTATGGGAATCGTTAATAGCATTGATACCAGGTCTGATCCCGTTGCTGATCGGATTGGCGGTTATTTTCTCTCTACGTAAATACCTAGGCTGGACAAAGTTAGCAGCATCTCCAGCATTTAATCTTTTCGTTTTGATCGTGACATTGATTCTTCCGCTTCTGGCTGCATTCCCTGTGCGCCTGACAGGATTTGACCCTATCGATTATTCCAACACCACCAGCAACATCCTGAATGTTGTCTATATTCTCTACCTGGCTTTCGTTGGGATCATTCTGGGCTCCACCTGGAAAAAAGATGTGTGGTGGAAATTCGCCATTTTGTTCTACAGCATCTTCTTTGTGTTCTATACATCTTTCTTCACCAACATGATCGGCTCCCTGACCGGTATCGTAGGATCGTTGGGTTACTGGTTAGCGCAGCAAGATGTGAACCGCGGCAACCAGCCCATCTATTACTACGCCTTGCTGCAAATGCCATTTTATGAATTCCTGGCATTGCTCGGTTCTCTTGTTACTGTATGGCTAACATTCTTCCGCAGAAGCAGAAAATCTATGATCGCGGAGAACAAGATTGACGATCTTGCCAGCGCCAATGCCGAATCGGATAACCCACCAATCGAGCATGTTCTCTCAACACCAATCCTGCTGCTTTTCTGGGGAATTGCCAGCCTGATCGCCTTCACTATTGCCGGTGAGAAAATGCCCTGGCTCACCGTCCATATCGCTATCCCCTTCCTACTGCTGGCTGCCTATGGATTGGGAAAATTAATCGACTCGATCGATTGGAAAAAGAATTCTATCTTCACGAATGGTATAACCATCTTTTTCCCATGCCTGATCATTTTCCTGGCTGCTCGTATACTCCTCTCCCTTCTAGGCAACGAAGTTCCCTTTGGTGGGAACACACAAGCCCAATTACGTGTAACTTACCAGTTCATCTTCAACGTGATCTTGCTGGCAGGAACGATCGTCGCTTACAAAGCATTAGCAAAAAAGCTGCTAATAAAATCCATAGGGAGATCCTTCGTTCTGGGTTCTTTCATTCTGCTTGCCATATTGACAACCCAATCTGCCTTGCGAGCTTCCTTTATCAATTATGACAACCCAAAGGAATATCTGGTGTATGCACATGCAGCGCGTGGACCGAAAGATATCCTGGAACAAGTTGAGGAGATATCCAATCGCACCACCGGCAGCAAGGATATCAAAGTAGCCTATGATAATCACTCCTTGTATCCATTCTGGTGGTATTTTCGGGATTATCCCAACCGCATCGCTTACATGGAAAATCCAACCCGCAGCCTGCAAGATGCCCCAATAATTCTGGCAGGATCAGCCAATTACAGCAGTGTGGAACCCATCATTCGCAATAATTACTACACTTTCGAGTACTTCCGCCTGTGGTGGCCTAACCAGGATTATTTCAATCTTGACCTGAGACGGATCGCTCAAGACTTAAGGTCACCGGATATACGGCAGGCTTTACTGGATATCTGGCTGCAGCGTGATTATTCGCTGTTTGCGATAGTGAAGAACAATTCATTCGTGAATCTGTCCAGCTGGTCGCCAAGCGAAAAGATGCGCATGTATATCCGAAAAGATATTGCAGACCAGATGTGGGATTATGTATCCGAAGAAAAATTAACCCAAACGCCTTCCATTTCCACTGAGATGGATCAGATCACAACAACGATCTATCCAGAACAGTTCCTGGGAGGAAACGAAGTCCTTAACCAACCAAGGGGTATTGCTATCGCTTCTGATGGCACGATCTTCGTAGCCGATTCAAAAAACAACCAGATCAAACACTTCTCCACTAATGGCTTATTGATCAACTCCTGGGGAGCTGAATCAACTACTGCTGCTGGTTCAACGGGCGGTACTTTCCTGGAACCATGGGATGTCGCCGTCTCCCCCGATGGATTGGTGTACGTCACAGATACCTGGAATCACCGTATCCAGAAATTCTCCTTTGATGGTGATTTCATAAGCATGTGGGGAACTTTTGCACAAGGCTTTACCGAAGATGGGTATTGGGGACCGCGTAGTATTAGCGTAGATGGGGATGGAAACGTCTATTTCTCCGATACCGGTAATAAACGTATCATGATCTTTGACAAAGATGACAAATATCTGACCCAATTCGGCAGCGCTGGTTTCGGGCCCGGTCAGTTTGATGAACCGGTTGGCATTGCGCTTGCTAAGAATGGGGATGTTTATGTTGCAGATACCTGGAACAGACGGATCCAGGTCATCAGCCCCAACCTAGAGTTGGACACATCCACTCCTCTCTTGAACTGGGATGTGGATGGATGGTATGGACAATCGATGGAGAACAAGCCCTTTATCACGGTCGGTCCAGAAGGAAATATCTTCATTACCGATCCGGAAGGTGCTTTGATCTTGAAATACGCACCGGATGGAGAACTTCTGCATATTTATGATGTGCGCGGATTGCAGGATGAGGTCATCACCATGCCTGTTGATCTGGCGTTCGATCAAGATGGGTTGCTGTGGGTAAGCGACGCGACCAGCAACATGGTTTACGCCTATCGCTTAGAGTAGATCACACCAGGGAGCGTTTCATCCAAAATAACGTATTCAGAGGAACCAATCCCGACATCTCCATCTGTTGAATACCTATTCCCTGGGGAAGATTGATACGGATATCTCCTCCAATTCGCCTATGCGCAAATATTGCCAGTGAACCAATAGAATTCACACTCCGTTCTTTTTCAAAAGCAAACCAAAGATTGGTATAGGCTTTGTAGGGGATCAGATCATAGGTAATAAACGCAGATTGGGGTCCTTCACTCGTCCGCCAATGCACCTTTACCCTATTCTGCAGCACATCCCGCAAATGGTTTGGAAAACCAGGGCGAAATTCATCAATATGTATCCCATAGGCCGCCAGCACTTCAGCGGGATGGAGTTCCTGCAGCATGCGTCGCTGAAATTCCCAATCCATACTTTTCCGTTTTTGGATCGTCTTGGGTGCTTCTGACGCCAGAAAAAGGGACCCTGGTTGATTCCTCCAGGTAGTTCTTTTTGCAAAAGTTGAAAACCCATAACTCTCATAGAGGTGGATAGCCGCTTTATTATCATGTTTTGCCTGCAGCCAAACCTGGTGAATTTCCCTGCTCTCGACATATCTCAATGCCACCTCCGTCAGGCGCTTGGCGATCCCCTCCCCTCTCAGGTCCTGTTCAACAGCTACATTGGATATCTGATAAACAAATTTATTGTCAAATGGAATTGTGGATAAGGTAATGTTGCCCACGATCCTACCATCGCATTCGCAGACGAATCCCTCTCCAGGCAGAGCATACCGTTCAGGGTGATTAAGCGCAGCGCGAGAGAATATCTTTGCTCGGGAGAAGCGTTTCAAGTATTGAATATAACGTTCTCCGTCCATATCCATTGAATCTCTGAAACATGTATATAACAGATCGGCAATCTGCTCAAGATCGGTTTGAATATTTATTGGACGTATATTGGTTGCTAGCATTTTTGTTTATCCAGTTCCACCTGAAAATCTCTCTATTCTTATACATTATTTATAGCTCTAGATTATGATTTTGGTATGCAAATGTTATAATGCGAATTAACACAGGAGACAAGACCATGATGAGATTTGATCGTTTCACTGAGCGTGCCCAGGAGGCTGCACAGAAGGCGGCCGAGATCATACAGCGCTACGGGCACAATCAGATCGATTCAGAACATATCCTGCTCGCCCTGATCGAACAAAAACAGGGGGTGGTAGGACAGCTACTTGAGATCATGTCAGTTGATCCGATCATGCTGAAAGATCGACTGGATAAACTACTGCGCGAAAGCCCTAAAGCCAGCATTTTTGGTGGTGGTGCCGGGCAGATATTCATCACTCCCCGCGTCAAGCGCATCATTGAGGTTGCCAACCAGCAAGCCAGCGCCCTCAATGATGAATATATCTCTACCGAGCATCTTTTCCTGGCGATCGTGGAGGAAAAAGATACACCCTCTTCACGATTACTGAAAGAAAACGGGGTCACACGCGAACGTGTTCTGGATTCTATAAAAGAATTGCGCGGCGGGCAAAAAGTCACCGACCGAAAAGCCGAATCACGCTACCGAACATTGGAGAAGTACTCTCGAGACCTGACCAAGATGGCCAACGAGAACAAACTCGATCCGGTGATCGGTCGCGATCAAGAGATCTTGCGCGTCATACAGGTACTTTCACGACGCACAAAGAATAATCCTGTCCTCATCGGAGAAGCGGGTGTTGGAAAGACAGCCATCGTTGAAGGATTAGCCCAAAAGATCGCCACCAATGATGTACCGGAGATTTTGATGGGCAAGCGCGTCATCTCACTGGATCTGGGCGCCATGATCGCCGGCTCACGCTTCCGCGGTGAGTTCGAAGAACGCTTAAAAGCCGCTCTTGAGGATGTACAGCGCTCTGCTGGAGAGATCATCCTCTTCATTGACGAATTACACACGGTTGTGGGTGCTGGTGCCGCTCAAGGCGCTATGGATGCGTCCAATATGCTCAAACCAGCGCTTGCACGTGGCGAACTGCAGTGCGTGGGCGCCACAACCCTGAATGAGTACCAGAAACACATCGAAAAAGATGCTGCACTGGAGCGGCGCTTCGCTCCCGTCTACGTGGAAGAACCAAATATTGATGATACTATCGCAATGCTGCACGGCTTGCGAGATCGTTACGAGGCACATCACAAGGTGCATTTCACCGACCAGGCGCTGGTCAGCGCCGCCAAGCTGTCATCACGCTACGTGACCGACCGCTTCCTACCTGATAAAGCCATTGACCTGATTGATGAAGCAGCTGCAAAGCTGAGAGTGGCTTTATATTCCCTACCGCCTGAGTTAAAGACCCTCAAGAACAAGATCGATAAGATCCTCCTGGAAGAAGAACAAGCAGGAGTGGAACGAGATTATGAGACGGCAGCACGTAAAAAAGCCGATCGCTTAAAATTAGAGACTGAATTCAACGCAAAACGCGATAAATGGGAAAGCGAGCACAAACTTGACGAAGTTGTAGACGAAAATGATATCGCCGAGGTTGTCGCTCAATGGACCGGTATTCCTGTCAGCCAGATGATGCAGACTGAAGCAGATCGTTTGCTGCGCATGGAAGATAAACTGCATGAACGCGTCATTGGGCAAGAAGAAGGTATCTCCGCCATTGCGGATGCCATCCGGCGCGCACGCTCTGGCTTGAAAGACCCCAAACGCCCGGTGGGCTCCTTTATTTTCATCGGACCTTCCGGCGTTGGAAAAACCGAATTGGCTAAGGCCCTGGCTGAATTCTTATTTGACGATGAAGATGCCCTGGTGCGGCTGGACATGAGCGAATACCGCGAACAACACACCGTCTCACGGCTCTTCGGTGCCCCTCCTGGATATGTCGGTTATGAAGAGGGCGGACAGCTAACCGAAGCGGTTCGCAGACGACCCTATCGCGTCATCCTGTTCGACGAGATCGAGAAAGCACACCCCGAAGTGTGGAATTCTCTGCTGCAGATCCTGGATGATGGGCGATTGACAGATGGACAAGGACGTGTGGTGGATTTCCGCAATACGGTACTCATCATGACCTCTAACCTGGGGACAGAATTTATCAGCAAGGGTGGCACGCTGGGATTCCTGCAGCCGGATAGCTCTGATGAAGAAAAAAGCTCTCACGATAAGATCCAAAAATCGTTGAAAGATACATTCAGACCCGAGTTCCTGAACCGGATCGATGAGATCATCATCTTCTCCCCGCTTTCCGAGGAGCAAATGCTGCAGATCGTTGACCTGCAAATGAAAGAGATCCAGAAAAGGCTTGAAGAACAAGGGTTGAAAGTAGTCATCTCTGCCAGAGGCAGGCAGTGGTTAGCCCAAGAGGGATACGATCCCAACTTTGGCGCTCGCCCGCTGAAGAGGATACTGCAGAAGTACATCGAAAGCCCATTATCGATCGATCTTTTATCTGGTAACTATGAGCATGGCGATAAGGTCAAAGTGGATGTTGGAGAAGATAATAAAAGATTGACGTTCTCCAAAGGATAGACAAGTATAAAACGTATCAATATGAACCCGGTGATGGTAAATTACTCCTCATCGGGTTTTTTCATGGTTTGACATCCTTCACCGGGCTAGTTTATACTTGATTTATTAATCCAAATATGGAGGATACGCTTGAAAAAAGCATTAATCACAGGCATAACCGGTCAGGATGGTTCCTATCTGGCTGAGTTATTACTTTCAAAAGGCTACGAAGTGCACGGCATCATCCGCCGTTCAAGCACATTCAATACACGCCGTATCGATCACATATATCATGATCCCCACAACGGCGACAAGATCAATCTCTACCTGCATTACGGCGATATTGCAGTCGGTGAGACCCTGCAGCACATCGTGTACAACATCCGTCCCGATGAGATCTACCATTTGGCAGCGCAATCGCACGTACGGGTAAGTTTCGACATGCCGGAATATACCGGAGATGTGACCGGGCTGGGCACCACCCGCATCCTGGAAGCGGTGCGTAAAGCTGAGGTAGATACGAAGTTCTACCAGGCATCGACCAGCGAACTTTTCGGGTCCGCCAAGCCACCACAAAAAGAGGACACCATCTTCCAACCGCAAAGTCCTTATGCGGCTGCCAAACTGTATGCCTACTGGATAACACGCAACTATCGTGACGCATACGGTATCTTTGCCTCCAATGGCATCCTTTTCAATCACGAATCACCCCGTCGCGGTGAGACTTTCGTAACGCGCAAGATCACCCGCGCAGTGGCTGCCATCAAAGCTGGCAAACAAAAACACCTATATCTGGGCAACCTGGATTCGAAACGTGACTGGGGCTACGCTCCTGAATATGTGGAAGCCATGTGGAAGATGCTGCAGCACGATGAACCAGGTGATTTCGTGATCGGCACCGGAGAATCGCACACTGTGCGCGATTTCCTCAATGAGGCATTCACCTACGCTGGCATGAACTACGAGGATTATGTACGTATCGATCCGCGCTACTTCCGCCCGACGGAGGTGGATTACTTGCTGGCTGATCCCACAAAAGTGCAAACAGAATTCAACTGGAAACCGAAGGTCAAATTCCATGAGCTAGTGCGCATCATGGTGGATGCGGACATGGAACTGCAGGGCATCCCCTGCCCGGGTGAAGGACGCAAGATCCTGGAAGAGAATTTCGGCGGCTGGCACCGCTGGGATAACCAGGTCATCAGCATGGAGTAAAAACCGAGATCGGAGCAAATGCTCCGATCTTTTTTCTTTGGGGTAATGGATATTGACTTAACAGAACTTTTGTTCTATTATCAATACTATGAACCCGAATAAATTATTCTTTCCTGCGATCATACTCGTAAGCGGATTGCTGGTAGGACTGGTCAGCCTGGTAAGTTCACCACAAGTGACGCTTGCATCTGCACCTGTAGACCTTCCAGAACAAGAGATTGTCGTGTTGCACCCCACCGTTCTTTCCAGTAAATATCCCGAATCTGTTCGGCGTTGGGATTCTCTCATCCGTGAAAAAGCCAAAAAATTCAATATTGATCCCAATCTGATCGCAGCCTTGATCCTGCAGGAAAGCGGCGGTGATTCCTCTGCGTATTCATCTAGCGGTGCAGTTGGGCTGATGCAGATCATGCCGCGGGACGGCATCGCCAGCAGCTTCACATGTGGCGATCACCCATGCTTTCAGAACCGCCCCAGCATGCAAGAGTTGTATGATCCCGAATTCAATATCGAGTATGGGATACGCTTTCTGGCGGGACTGATCAACAAACATGGGTCAATAAGAGAAGC
>NPIF01002395.1_pt6 | contig 15861 bp, 12 predicted proteins | sample 8637461 | NCBI WGS metagenome assembly NPIF01 (sample SAMN07420641, study PRJNA396082) | bioreactor metagenome | isolation source: sample BR12 brine-fed electro-methanogenic bioreactor BR | place: Japan: Kochi | collected 2016-12-09
TGCTGCTGCGGAGGAGCCTGGAAACCCGGCTGGGGTTGCCCAGGCTGGACCTGCTGCTGCGGAGGAGCCTGGAAGCCCTGAGGAGCTGCCTGGGGTGGGGCCTGCTGCTCGGGAGGAGCCTGGAAGCCCTGCGGAGCTTGAAAGCCCTGCTGGGCCTGCTGCAATTGCTGCGGCTGCTCGAATGCCGGGCCAGTCGGCGGTACGCCAGAGGCCGTAGCCTGCGGTGCTCCCCACTGCTGCTGTTGCCAGCCGCCCTGCGGAGCATGCACCTGAGTACGGGCCACGGAACGATTGCGGATCGTCTCAGGAATCCAATCGGGATGATCGCGCCAACCGTAAAGGATCACATCCGGCGGAAACTTATCCGCGATCAAGTGAGCCTGCTCCTCAACAGTCGGGAACCACAGCAGGTCATCCCACGGGCGAACCTTGTTCGCGACCACCTGCTCAAACTGCCGCAGGTTGGCCGAGATGTTGCCATTGAACATGGCTTCCAGGTAGCACCCATATCCGATGGGTTCCTGCTGCCGCCCGCCGAACTGCTGCTGCTGTTGCGGAGCCGTCTGCCAACCGCCACCCTGCTGCTGTTGCACGCGCTGCCGGGGGTCCCCGTCAGCCAGCTTGTAGAAGGTGACGAAACGGCCATGATCCAAGCTGATCGGATCACCGTGCAGATACAGGCTTTCCCAGTCGCCTTCCTGGGCCTGCACGCCTTCGTTCATCTTGCACATCTCGGCGATCATGCCGTTGCCCGCGTTCGAGGACAACTCCATAACCACGAGCCGGTCGTCCTGACCAAAACCCCTGGGCGTCCCGTAAATCTCGGTCTTGTTTTGCATGATTGCGCACTGGACCAAGTAGATTTCGGAGGGACGGGTCATCTGGGCGCTGCGGCCACGACCGCCGCGGAGAAGAGCTGCCCAGCCCGGCTGATCCTGCCCACGCTGGACCGCTTGGTCAATTGCGTGGAAGAGGACGTTTGCCGGCAACACCTGCGGGTCGGGAGCCATAGGATCGGCGTGATCCCGCATGATGAAGGTGACACCCGGATCGCCAAAGTTACGCACGGCGTCGTAACGACGAATCCAGTCACCGAAGTCAGTCCCGTCAGCAGAGTAGCGATACGGCTCCCAACTCTGCCCAGTGGTGTCTTCGATGTTCTTCGTGGGGAAGATGCGAATGGTGGTTACACCTTCGCCCCAGCACGGGTTCCAGTGCTCCGCTTGATTGTTGCGGATCACGTACTTCCCTTGGCGGGAACCCATGGTGCTATTGCCGTGCTCGGCAAAGCTGTAGCGGCGAGTGCCGCGCTGTCGGAGAGATGCGTCTCTCGGCATAGTAGAAGCTCCTTCTGCGATTTTGGCCTGCGAGGCTATTCCTCTTGACGGCCACTGGTAGTAAAGCGTCTGCGAGGTCCTTCCTCGTGGCGACGCGACAGGTGTATTGTAAGCAGCGTCCCAGCCGCCTGCCAGCCCTAGCTACATAAAGCAAGTTCGATCCCGTTCTGCCTCGCCACCTCCTCGGTAATTTCCTCACCCCAGTTGATCTGCACGTCGTAGTCGATACCGAAATGGTAGGGCTCCTCAGTGTTCATCGGGGTATTGTCCAGGTATCGCGGCCAGATCGGAACCTGGTCGATCATACACGGACGGAGGACGTTGTCCAGGAAGGGCCGCAGCTCGGGGATCGGAACCTCGAACAGCAGGGCATCATGGATCTGCAACAACATACGGTAGTGGTACTCGGGATTGCGACGACGGAACTCGTAGAAGTTGTACACCGCCTGCCACACGGCGTCCGCCACCGTATTCTGAATTGGGAAGTTCTGGGCCTGTCGCTGCTGCTCTCCGATAACGGAACGATCCCGAGTGGAAATAAAGCGACGCATGCGGCCGAACGATCCCGCCATCCAACGATCCTCTTGAGACCGACGTCGACACTCAGCCAGGAAGGCACCTGTGCCTGGGTACCGGATGAAGTACCCGTCGATCATCCGCTGGCAGTCATCCACGGACACATCAACACCCTCTTCCTTACACTGCCGTGCGATCGCCTCGGCCGAGCGGCCGTAGGGGATACCAAAGTTTACGTTCTTGGCTGCTACTCGTAGCGGTGAAAAACCACCCTTTTTGAGCCCGTTCTTCGTGGGCTCACACGGAAGCTGAAACGTATCCACAGCAGTGTGGGAGTGGATGTCGTAGTGATCGGGGTGACTCTCCGGCAAAATGTTCCGCCGGACGTGCTCGATCATGTTGGAGTCGTTTGCCAACCAGGCAATCACGGCCAACTCGGCCCCGGTGTAGTCAGCCTCAACCAGCACGTAGCCCGGCGTAGACCGGAAGATCGTGCGGATTGGGGAGATATAGCAAGGACCACCGAAGATATGATCGTAATCCCCGTAGCGAGGATCAGGCTGCGTAGGATCTTTGAGCTTCTTGGCAAGCATCGCATCATATCTTGCCTGTGTGCCCATGATCCTGGAGTAGTCTCCCTCTCTTCGCTTGGAAAGGTTCTGCAACGGGGGACGGGCGCTGGCCCCACGGCCTGTTTCCTTGTTCTGCGAGATGTGAGTGTGGACGCGGCCGTCATGTTGGGCTGCCGCCGCCAAACCCTTGTCGTAGATCAAGTGCCCTGTTTCGTCAGTCTCCCAGCCCATACCGTCTGGGGTGGGTCGTGGTGGTCGGAGAGGACCCTTGAGCACTTGCGTGATGAACTTCAAGTCGCGCAACTGCATCGCCAACGGGTGAGCGTGCCCCAGGATGCCCAACACCTCCTTGTCGGTGCTTGGCGTGTAGGCATGCTCCTCGCCCCTGGACATAACATCCGACCATAAGCGAGACCGTTTACCTGTTGTCTTCACCGGGGTCAGTCCCAACGTGGTGGACTCCGGTGGGCGAATCGAGATATAGCGGTTGGTGGCCTTGTCTCGCTTTCGCGAGTAGCGATCACCGAAGAGGAAGGCCACGCACTGCGGGGCCGACTCGGGATTGAACGTGGGCCAGTTGATAGCCTGTCGGAAGCTATCCAGCAGGGATCGACGTACCGACATGAACAGGGTGGTCAGACGATCCACCCGATCCCTATCGAGCATGATGCCCGACATCTCCATCTCTAGCACACCGAGGCTTGCTCGATGGGAACGCCAATATGGTTCCCAGCTTGTATTACTGTGCCAGTCGTGGTCTAACAGTCCTCCTTCTTCCAAATGCCGAACGGCAATCCGCCGTGTCACGTCAGGGTCGTACTGGGCGTAGTTGTCGCCCCACTCAGGATCGGTTGGCTCCGGGTGTAGAATCCACTGCGGTAGGAAACCAAAACCTTCAAGGTCCTCCTTCTTGATGTCGTGCCGCTTGCAATAGTCCGTGATGTGCTGCTTCAACCGAGCGTCGTAGACCGGTGCCCTCGTTAATCGCACGGTCATGTCGGTCAGACGGTAGCTCGCCGTCTCATTCACAGCGTGATACATCAAACCCGTCTCGAACCCGCCGGCCGACCGGCAGAGATCAGGAGTGTTGGGCGGGGCATACTGCTCACGAATATCAATCCCTTCGTGGAGAAGCCACGGGAGGTCGGCACGGAGGAAGTGGCCACCGGGCCTGGGGAAGTAACCTGCAACCGTGTCGGGTTGCAGCAGCCGATTCAATTCATCGACAGCGTGTTGGATCGACGGCTTAAATGCCGGCGCTCCGCCCTGATGGCGAAGAACCACGCAGATGCCTTCGCCGTGACGGGAGCTGAACTGCACGGTTCGCAGGTAGGCCCCAGGGTTCCCTGGGTGCTCACCCTCCCACTCACCGTCCACTGCAATGATCCGTCGTCGGGTATCGGGATCATTGCGGATCTCATCCACAATATGCCTAAGCTGTCGATGCTTGTAGACGTTGACGTGGGTGATGTCCGTTTCCCGCCTACCCACGTCAGCGCCGTTGATGAGGCTGATGAACAGACCGATCTGGTCTTTGAACTCGGGAAACAACTCCGGTGTGCGATGCACTGCGGCCGGATGGGTCGCCGCCATTACCTTGATCGTATGGTAATGCGGTTCCTCATCGGGGCCATGGATAGGGATCGTCAGGTGCTGCACCCGGCCCACCATGGACTGGACGCCATACTGGGTGCCCAGCAGCCACTTGGACGCATCTGACCCGAGACAGAGAAGATACCGGGGCCGCACCAACCGCAACGTCTGCTGGAGCAGCATGTCGCAGTCTTTCTTGTGAGCCACCNNCAGCTGTGGCCAGTGAACCAGGTTGTCCACGTAGAAGCTATAGCGCTCCTCCGAGACGCCCAGCTCGTCGAACGCGTCGAACAGGATCTGGGAGGTAGGGCCCACGAAGTTACGCTGCTGCTCGATCTCGTCACGGCCTGGGTTCTTCCCCATGATCATGACGTCAGCAGTATGGGGGCCACCGGCCATCCCCTTCGTCTCGTCCCCGTAGAGGTGACCAGGGACGAAGGGGGCCGTCTTCCGCACGCCTTTGGACAGAACGGAAAGCGTGAAGTTTTCATCGTAGAGGGCACGCCGGTAGAGATACTCCAGCGCCGGCCCCCAGCTCAACAGCTTGGCCTTCTTGTCCTTCCCCGCATACGTCGGTTCGGGATCTCCCATGCTCATGGCGTTGGTTACGAAGTTGTCGCCAGGCCTGGGCAACCCTGGGGAGTTCAGCGGGAAGAACGGGAATTGTTCCTCCAGCTCTTGCGGCAGCTGTTGGCCGTGAAGTAATTGCTGGAACAGGTCGCCGGGTCCACTCATACGAGTTCGCTCATCCTTTCCACCGCAGATTCAATGTAGTCCTTCGCCAGCACGAGGTCCTCGGCGGCGAACTCGAAGGTGTCGACGATGTCGGAGTATTCGCTCAGCAGTTTTCTGAGCTTGTCGCGAGCTGCGGCACACTCCTCCTTGGCCTCCTCCAGTTTGAAACCAAGCTCTCGTAGCTTGATTATCCTGGAGTCATCAATCGTCGTCTTCGTCGTCTTCGTCGTCCTCTTCTTCGCCATCGTCACTACCAATCAGGTCGGCAACCTCGTCCCAGCGGCCGGCAACCTCTTCCAGTTGTGATCGCCATTCCTCCTCATTGGCACGGCGGGCGTCGTACAGGTCCTGATCCATGTGGTCACGGATGGCGTCAGTGATCAGGGCCACGATAACCTGTGGTTCGAGTGCGTCAAGCTCCCAGGACAAGTCACCATGCTCGGCCTGGTACTGCGCGAACCGCGAATCGGTCTCCTTGGCTGGGTTTGGCGGCGGGTTGTAATGCTGCACCTGGTCCATAGTGAGCGCAATACGTTCCACCGTAATCTCACACGGCTCGTCACGACCCTCCTCGTACTGGGAGCTGAACAGATCCAGCCGCTCCTGGATGTCACGCGTCATGTCGATGCCACTGGGATCATGGTCCCCCAGGTGCAAGACAATAGTCGGTTGCCGGTGACGGTTCCAGTTATTCAGCATACGGTCGTGGGCTGCCTGCCAGATCGCCGATGAAGACATGTAGCCCTTGCAGGCCATGAAGGGCACATCCATGGGCTCGCAGGCACGCTCGATCACTTCAGACAGGGCGTCCTTCTCTACCCAGACTTCAACTCGCTGCGGTTGGCCAGTCCACATGTCGATTGCAAACTGTGGAGCCACGCTCATCATGAACTGGCGAGGCGTCCGCCAGTGCGGATTCGTCTCCACCTCGCGACCACGATCCGTGATGTGGTTCCAGTCGATCATCCCGCCTTCACGTGCATTGGAGATGATGTCACCCAGCCTGTTGTAGCTCTTGATGTTGTTCTTCGTGCCCTCCTCGTTGATGTAGGAGTCAGGGAACAGATCGCGGGCAACAAACTGGTAGTAGAGCTGCCGAAGGGTCAGGTTGAACCCGTCCTCCGCATACTCCTCAAGGATCTCATTAGCCGTAGCAATGATGCCCTGAGCCTCTTCGCGAGGACGGTAGACTCGATAACGAATACGTGGCATGCTTGCCCTCCTAAGCTGCTGGCAAGATCACGCCCCGACTGCGTGTTTGTGCGTAGATGATGTTCCATAAACTGGTGCGATCGTAGTCGCCACAGTCGTAGCCCTCCGGTAGGAGTACCTCGACCACAACCACGTCATTGTGCCGCATATCAGTCAGGATTCCCCTCATCTCCTCACGGGCATCGGGGTCCAAGATAAGAATGACCGGCTTGCCGGCCCACTGGTTAAGGATGAGTTGATACTGGTACATGGACATGCTCTTGCCCATAAGAGCAACGCTACAGTCGCCAACGACGTTCGAGTCGGTGGGGCCCTCCACGATGACCACGAAGGGTTTGTCCTTGGCATAGTCGAAGTTGTAGAGCATCCGCCGCTTCTTCATTCCTGGCAGCCCGTAATACTTGGGCGTCGTACGCCAGTCAGTGGTTCCTATGTACCGCGCTTGCCAGCCCACCATCTGCCCATCCATGTAGATCGGGAAGACGATGCGGTTTTGGGCGGCGGGGAACTTCGGATTGGCATGCTCACAGAAGCCGATACTGTAGTGGTCAAACATGTGCGTAGTGTAATGCCGCTCACCGCACATGTACTGGACGGCCAGGTGGTTGGGCATCGAGCGAGCCAGGTGGCTCATAGGGATCACGCGACCAGGCGGCTCAGCAAGCTGCAACGCACCTGTATCCCACTCGGGAGGTCGCACGGCAAATTGCTGCTGGCGGCGCTCGCTGGCATTACGAAATCCGAAGATAGCGTCGTTGAGCCGCCGCCACTTTTCCGGGTCCTGCATACACCCTTCGTTGTAGCAGATGGCCAGAAACCGCATCGGCCGCCTGTTCACATCAGGCTGCCCATACATGTGGTTAATCCAGAGTCGGTGTCGGGTGTCCTGGCAGAACGGACAGTTGACCCGATAGTATTCGCCGGAGTGATAAACGGACGTGAAACGCTGCCCCCCGAATGAGAGGCCTGAACCGCAGTGGAAATTCTCACCCTGGTTGGCAATGATCACGCCGCCGGGGAACGTGTTGTGCAACCGGCTGTATAGTTCCGGGCACAACGCAAGTCGGCTCTCATCAAACTGATAAAGAGGGTCCGTCATTCTTCCGTTACACCTGCTAGTGAGGCGGGATGATCGGTACGCCGCAGGCCGGCAGGGCCTGACTGCACACGACGCGTCGCGTGCTCGGCCCCGTGGACCTGTTGCAGATCCTCGCGAGTCACAAACTGCCGTCCTCCCTCGTCGATCGCGAATACCTCGGTGACGTCTTCCATATAGGCAAACTTCTCGTTGATACGCAGCGTAGGCGGGGCAATCTGCTCATTTGGACGGTAGCGACACTTGGACCAATTGAACCGGCGACAGCCAGTATGTGGATCGGGCACGCCGAGACAGCCACAGACGGCCATGTTCTCAGCAAAGTCTTTTGACTCACCCGCGTCGGTATGGTGCATCAACTTGAACGGTGAGGCACTACCGGCCTCACCCTTGAGCTGGTGGAGCACCCAGGTCGTGCAACGGAAACGCTCGGAGATTTCCTTACGCATCATGTCGCCGAAGTTCTTGAGCAGGCTTCGATAGTAAGTCTGGTCTGCCTTACCCATCGCGTGCATGTGACGCGCACACGAAAGCCCAGCATAGTCAAGTAGTACCATGTCGATCGGGGCGTCGAAACGAGACAGTACCGAAACCATTTCAGGAATGAACCCGCTACCCGCGTTAGGGTGTGCGTCAGAACCGGACAGATCCACCAGACGAAAGCATTGAGCCAACTGGGGTCCGTAGGCCTGGTAACGCTCGATCTCCGACAGCTTGCGCTCCTGGTCAGCCTGCATCAGGAGCTCATAAGGGTCCAACTGACCTGGCTGGGTGAGCTGTCCCCAATCTGCCAAGGTTTCGAGCTTGGTCCTGGGGATATTGAAGAAGGCAGACCAGATACGCGGACGCAGCTTGATTGCCGCCTCCTCAACCGTCATGTAGACCACGAGGCCTGGCGGTTTACTCAGTCGCTGCGACTCGGCCCAGCTCTGTTTGGCAGCGGCCACAGCCAACTGGATGGCCAAGGTTGTCTTGCCACCACCGGTCGGGCCAATGATGCCGTTGCAGTCACCTTCTCGCTGGCCGCCAAGCGGGCCGTCGATGAACGACACGCCAGTCTGCTTGAACACGTAGGACTGCTGGAGCGGGGTGCCCACCTGGGGTACTACGTCCACGAGGGGCAGGTTCTGCAACGTAGCAAGCCGCGACTGCTGACGCGTGAGCACATCGAGAAAGCTACTCAGATCAGGTACGCCTACGTTGAACGCTGGATTCACGACGCGCCTCAAAGGCTCAATGACCGTGCGTTCCTGGGCAAACCGCTGAAGCAGCGTTCTTGCGAAATTCCGGTTGGTGTCGTTCATCTCGACGCCACCAGGTTCACATATCTGGAAAATCAGGCCGTACTCGTCCGGCCGAAAGATGATCTGCTGCTGTTCCTGGGTAAGAATCAGGCTCTGATTCTGCTGAAGCATCCCCGCCGCCAAGTCGGACACGGTCTCGTAGGTGATGCCTCCAAACTGGTCCTTACTTTGGCACATGGCCTCGTAGACCAGCTGGAGCGGTGCCTCCTTCGCCAGGAAGTGATGAGCCGCAATAAGAGTTCTGGCTTCGGCGAACAGCTGCTGATCCTGCGCAAAACAGATCAGCATCCATTCAATGGCGTTGGGCTCCAGAGCAGCTTGAGTAGGAAGGGGTTGTTGCGCTACGAGCGCAGGGTCCTGCGGCGCTCCATTTGTTGACATCCCGTCCGAGTCCTTTCTGTGTATTACTGCCCGACCAACAGACTCTTCAGCTCTCGTGCTTCGTCCTTCAGCTCCTGGGGAAGCATGTCGCCGAGCAAGTCATCGTAGTTGGCCATCTGGAACATGTATTGCAAAAGTGCCCGCTCCCGGAAAGCCGTTGCGATTGGCAGTGATTCAGCAACAGCCGCACAGTAGCGAGCTAAACTCGAAGCACCGCACTTAGGGTCTCGAAGGACATAGTCTAGTGCGGAGCGCTCGTCCCATTTCAGGTTCACCGTGAATGGCAGCACGTTTGTCCTGATCTGGTTCCAGTCCGATGCCACCTGCTGTCGTAACCTCTCTTTCGCGTGGTAACTGTACGTTCGCCATCGCGTAAGCGCCTGCTCGTTGTAAAGGGTGTTGGGTCGCGGTGGCTCCGCCCTGCGCACCCCTATGAACTGAGCTCGAATGTACTGTAACGGGTCGGCGTCGTGTTGGATGATCACGGCTGCGATCTTGGGCCACACGCTACGCTTCCGCGTACCGTAGCCGCTTTCATCCATATCTCCGCCGTCCCAATAGGGCATGGGCTTTCGCCCGTAGTCAGCATTGCCCGTGAGTTCACGATAGCAAATACAATAAATGCTTCTGACTTGTAAGGCTAGGGCCTCAACGAGACGCGCTCGCGTCTCGGCCGCTGGGTCTACTTCGGCCCGCGGATTTTCTGCGGGCCAGTCTCCAGTATCCAGCTGGATGGTCCGCTGCTCACGCATGGCTGATTTGCCTCCTGCCACTTGGCCAGTCCTGGCTCCATCCCAGTGCGGCATAATGGCGTTTTCGGGTTTCGGACTTGCGCTTGAACGTCTTGTCAAAGATGTCCAAGCAGTCAACCACTTCGCCGAACTGCTTCCCTGACGCCGCGTGAATACGGCTGACACGCCCCGGTCCCTGCGAGTCAAGGATCTGCGACTCCCTCGCGTCTCCCCGGTATAAGACCTGGAGGGGCTCGAAGTCAACACCGGTTGCCCACACGTCCGTGGCAATCACACGTTTCAACTCCCCGCGCTCGAACGCTTCTCGCATTGCGTCTCGCCGATCCGGGGTAGTTGGCACGAAATTTTCGGGCAAATAGTGGTTGCGTTTGTACCGCTCCAGGTCCTCGTCGTCCATGGACCCGTAGCAAAGAGCAAACTCCGGCAGGTTTTGCCAGAGCATGATGGCATGGTCGATCGTGGCTACCAGGATCAGGATCTGCGTGTTGGGATCAGGATAGTTCTCTCGCACGTCCCTGGCAATCCGCTGGTTTCGCCCCTGGTTCCGCCAGATCCCCCACCGCATCTTAGTCGTGCCATGCTTGTCGTGGGCGGGGTTGATCCCTCCGCAATCCTCCAGCCGAACAGGCAGCCAACGGACGTGGATCGGGACGACCAGGCCAAGGGCCACGGCCTCCGGGTAGGGGAGATAGAAGATTTGCCGGCCGAAGAACATCTCCAGCTGTGCGTCAGCCCCGTCGAGACGCCCCTCGGGAGTGGCGGTGAAAGCAAAGTTCCTGGTGAACCGCCACGCCTGGGCCATCGCCCGCGAAGTCTGCTCAGTCATCAGGAGGTGGGCCTCGTCCGCCAAGAGGAAGTCCGCGTCCCCGGTAGCCCTGTGACACGAGCCTGCCGTATAGACCGTAACCCGATCCCCGTTGATCAACTTCCCGCCGCCGATCTGCCCGACGTTGGGAATAGATCGAGACAACTGGCGGGCGATTCGTGCAGCAACATCCTTCAAGCGAACAACGATGTCGATCTTGGCCCGCGGGTAAAGATGGGCAATAGCCTCAAACATGTAGGTCTTACCGAAGCCCATCGTGGCGTTGATGAGCCCGCACTCATTCTGAGTGATGTAGTGCAGGCACTCTTCCTGCTTGGGACGGAACTCGATGTAACGGCGGACGTTGTCCCAGTTAGGCTCGTAGACGCCTTCACGCTTTGGCGGACTCAAGTTGATGTAGTGCGGTGTGATCCCCACCTGCTGGAGCATCTCGCTGATCCGGTAGATGAAGCCAAAACCGGTGACGAGCCGCCCTTCCTCGATCGCGTACATCGCCCGCGTCTCGACCTCGATGTTCTGTGGGTTACCGTCAGGGCCATATCGTTGATGGCCGCGTAGCAACGTCTTGTGGTCATAAGACAACGCTGGCCGCAGCAACTCCACAATCCGCGGATCGAGAGGGCTGCGGCCGTCAGGACTGATGTCGATCAGCGTGCCAGACCGTCTGATTAGCACGTGACTCATTTAGACACTGGCTCCTTATGGGTTTGCCGACGTCGGGCTCGAATAGCCGGCATCACGGAGACAACCTCAAACGTCCCATACGTTTCGTCCCCACTTTGGAACGGTGAGATGCCTTTGTAGGTGCCGATTACCTCCAGTAGCTCGGTGAAATCATCAATGGTTAAACCGTCTGGAAGGACAGCGTTGACGCCGATGATCGAGTTAGGTCGAAACGCCTCATGCAGTGCAAAACGTGCCTTTCTGCCGTCCCTGGCAGGCGTCACGATACGNNNCCACCATGAAGGTAGGAACATGATCCGGTCTTTCCCGTCACGGGGCATCCGGTAGATCACGTCCCTCCCGCTCTCCAGTAGCTTCTTGGCAAAACCGAGACACTCGCGAGTGAATCGAAGCCGTATCTTCACCTCTTGCATGAGTTCATCCTGTTCTCGCAAGAGCAGCCATTTTACAGCACTAGAGGCAGTCAATCAAACTGCGTGGCGCTGGGCTGCATGTTGTTTGTAAGCGTCCACCTCCGCTCCACGCAAGAGGCTTTCTGGCACGAACATTTCCAGTTGCTGCTGGGATTTGGAAACCAGTTGCTGCTGCCAAGTTCTGGCCAGGAATGTGACGAATGCTTGGGTAGCTCGAAGGAGGCCGTGCGCACGGCCGTTAGTCAATCCTTTCTGCCGCCAAGCGTACTCGAATCGACGCCAAAGGAAGTTTGCAGGATTTGCCGTATTAACTGCGTACCGCGGGTGGTTACCTTTCCAGGCTTGTAGCGCTGTACGGCAACGAAGCGCACGGTCGCAGTTCACTTCTCCAGCCGCCACCTGTCGCATGTACCGAGGTGTCAGGCCTAGATACATACGGAGTTTTGACAGCCGATAAGGATTTTTGAAGTCGACGAACCATCTTGGGTCCAGAATCATCGACAGTAGGAAGGCCGTGGCCTCCAAGTCCAAAGTTGGAATGAAAGTAAGGTCGTGAAGGACCGGATGCGTCAGCAGGAGTCTCTTGGTGTGATCGGTGAACCCGCCGTCCTTTTCAAGTTGGGCGGCCACAGCGTATGCCGGGTAGTCAAGCTCGTCAACCTGGTGCCATCCGCCCAGAGACGGGGGCAACAGACACTGACGCATGCGATAGAGAGCTATTGTCGGCGTGCTGCGCTCACGCTGCGACTCGCAGGTCAGCGGGGAAGCCACTTCGAGCTTCCCGCTGCGGCGAGGCGAGCAACAGTGCTGATAAAGATCCACGATCAAAGGGGCGTTCTCTGCCGTCCCTAAAACACGAACGTGTAGAGAGTCTTTCTCCGCGAGGTTACTGACGAAGCCAGACCGGTCCGGCGCGACCGTGGGATTTTCCACGCCGTCCGAGTACCACAGTTGGCCGTTGCCGGCCAGCTGCATTTTCAGGATCTGGTCTTCTTGAACTCTCATTGCAAGTTGATCACCGAATCAAATAATGGCGCAAGGTCGCGCTCATGGGTGATTATCATACACTGTAAGCCCCTGGATGCCGAGAACACCCGCAACTGGTTCAGCACAGGCTCAAACCCGCGAATGTGGTGTTCATCCAGATAGGCAGTGGGCTCATCGAGGTAAAGGGCCCCGACATTTTCTGCAAACATCAAGTTCAACGCCAGGCGGAAAGACAGGGCCAGGATGACCTTCTGCCCCTCCGACAGCCTTTCTGCCGGCTGCCTGGTCCCATTATTGAACATGGCCTCGAACGACAATCCTTCGTTGGCCGTCACACGGTAAGGTGTGTCGAACATCTCCAGGCTCTCGTTGATGCTGTGCTGGAGCCGCCGGAGGTTCCGCTGAGCCACGAATCGAGGGGCCGCATCCTTATGGACGATACCCCGCAGCTCCTGGGCAAATGCGTGCCAGCCGCGCAACAGACGCGCCTGTTGTTCACCCGCGGCAGCATTCTGAAGCTGCTGCTCGGCGCTGGCTTTGGAAGCCTGGGCCATTGTGAGCTGCGACTCCCACTCGCGACGGTTGGCATCGGCGCGGTCCCAGCCTGCAACATTCTGCTCAGCCGTAGCCCGCTGCTCCGCCGTGTAGTTAGGCATCGTGGCCAAGGTGTTGAACAGCTCGTCGATCTGGGTCCGCAGCATCTCCAGCTGCCCGTCGCACCTACTGATCGTCTGGGCATGGCTGGCGATCGTCTGGTTGTACTCACGGATACCGTCTGCATAGGTCTTGTCGTTCGCTACAGTCTGATTCAGCTGGATCTCGTCGAGGTCCTCACCATCGTCAGGCGGCAGTTCGGCCAGCCCCTGCTCGACCTGCTGGAGGTTGCTCTCCAACGTGGCCTTCCGGTTCGTGTAGTTCAACAGGTCGTCATCGTACTTCTCCGACGCCTTCAGGTTCTTCTCCAGGTCCGCAATGTCACCATCGAGGTGCGGGATCTGGGCACGGGCTTCCTGCAACTTCACTTCGAGCGTCGTGGCGGGCGTGCCGCATGTCGGGCACTCGGCCACGCCATCATTGAAAGAGGCAATGAAGGTCTGGAGTCGCTCCAGCGCACTCCGCATGGAGGCCAGCCGCGCATAAGGGTCCTGGCCCACGTAACCACGACGAGCCACATAAGCAACAGGCTTTTCGGGCTCGATAAGTACACCGAGCTGCTGCTGGATCACACTGATCCTAGATTCAGCAGCCTCACGAGCAGCTCGGTTGGCTTTCACACGGTCGAGGTTGACCAGCTTGGCCCGTGCGGCCTCAGCGGCCTCACGGTTGCCCTCTGCGGCCTGCTGGATCGTACGCAGGTCGGTCTCGGCGCTCTGCTTCTGTGCCACCGCTGCTTCCTTGGCAGCTGTTGCTTGATCCCGCCGTGGGCCCAGCCCGTCGAGCTGCTGCTGGAGACGCGCTTGCTGGTCGAAGTCACGCACCAGTTGGGCATTATCCTCACGATGCCTACGGATGTCGTCGAAGTTGGGTAGCGGTGCCAGTTGATCGCGCAGTATACGGATCTGCTCATCGGCCTGTCGGATCTGCACACGCAGGGCGTCCATGTCCACGCCTACGGCCGGGATCTCAACCGTCTTGAGCTGGTCGCCGATGACCTTGTAGACTACGGCGGCCTTTTCAGTATGAAACAGCTTCTGAAACTGCTCGGCCCGTTTAGCAGGGAGCCGATCGAGGAATCCGAAGATTTCGTCTTGGGCCACGATGATGACGTCGTTGATGATGTCGTTCCCGATACCCAGGATCTCGTGGATGCGTGCCGAGACAAGTTGGTCACCTTCAATAGGTGGACGCCCTTCCTCGTGCAATGTAGCCGTGGGTCTGGTGGGTCGCAGGTTTCGACGCACCGTGGCACGCGTGCCGCCGTGGCTGAAGTCCAGTTCCACGTAGGATGTCTCTTCCGGCGGAGCCAGGTCGCAGATGTTGGCGGCCTTGGTCCCGACGTTGGGGTTATCCCCAGTAATTGCAAAGCGAATGGCTCCGAGGAAGTTGGACTTCCCAGAGCCATTAGCCCCGATGATCGCCGTCAGTCCGTCCTCGAACACTTCCTCTCGGTAGCGGTGCTGACAGAAGTTTACGATCTCGATTCGCTCACACTTCATTGTCAATCTCTCAATACAATACTTCGCACGTCCCGCGGCTGGTCTGCCGTAGGTGGCGACTGAAAATCACGTGCTGCCCACTGGGCATAGTAAGCCTTCATGGCGTTGGCGGGGCTTGTCGCAAAGTCACCCATCCATCGCAGCTCATCGCAAACACGGAGTGGTATCGGGTAAGGCCAGTCGCAACGTGCCTGTCGCTTGCTACAAACAGGCCGCTTGCAGAAGTGGCACTTGTCCAGCCCAAGTCCTCCGCCGCAGTAAGAACAATTGAACCCATGAAGTGGTAGCATGGGCCCAATCATCTCAGCCGAGATGAACGGGTTATCGGTGATCCACTCCAGAGACGTTTCAATAAGTTGAGGCATGGGATACCGATCCTGGAGTGGCTCCAGGTCGATCCATTGATCACGCATGCTCAAGAGCACCTGCTTAACTACCACTGGGTAATGGTGCAGCGTACGGCGGCTCGGGTCGACCACAGAAAGACTCAGGAACTGTCTGCTACGATCCCACATGAGTAGGTTGCCGTAGTTCGTCTCTGCCCAGTTGGCCACGCGCTCACGGTAATTAAACTCTCGCGGGAGCCAGCCATTGGGCGGTACATTATCCACGAGTGCGTAGGATTCCTTGCGGCGGTAGACACCGCCCCAGGTGAACTTGAGCACCCGCTTGTTGTTCTCCTCCACAGCCGTCAGGTGGTAGATATGCTCGGCCCCGCGGATCTTGAGTGGTGGGCCAATGAAGACTACACGTCCCGTGTCATCGGCCTCGTAGAACAGCTCACCGATCTCAGATATGTCGAGGTGAGGGCAGAACATCTTTACGTGCTGCACTTGGGGCTCGTTGATCACGGCTGTTTTATTGAAATCCCGAAGTGCAACCAATAGGCTATCCCGTGACACTGCCAAGCCCTCCTACCATCTCTTCCAGGTGTACCTGGATGTACTGGAGCACTGCGGGCGTTACGGTAAAAACGAACCTGTTGCCGTTAGGCGTGCAGGTAAATGGCTTACCAGTCCGCAGCAAATCAACGGCCAGTGCGCTAGCAGACATCCTGCTACCCAAAGTAAAATCGTGGGTCTTCATATCGAGGACCTCCTCCAGCACTGCCGCCCGCGTGTTCTCCTCGACTGCCCACTGACCGAAGAAGCCTGGCCAGCCTGGCGGCAGGTTAGCATCCAGAATATCCTGGTGCTCCTGTGGTATCTCGTCGAAGTCCCACGGGCGCTTGAGCTCACAGGATCGTGACGGCGTTGGCTCCATGTTGTGCATTGTGACCGCCAACTCCAACGGCATA
>NPIF01001875.1_pt5 | contig 15839 bp, 14 predicted proteins | sample 8637461 | NCBI WGS metagenome assembly NPIF01 (sample SAMN07420641, study PRJNA396082) | bioreactor metagenome | isolation source: sample BR12 brine-fed electro-methanogenic bioreactor BR | place: Japan: Kochi | collected 2016-12-09
TCATGCTGCTGATGCTGCTCGGCAACGCCGGCATCGTTACGGCTGTCTCTTCGGTGATTCTCACTTTTGTCGATCAAGACGGCGCAGGCCTTCTGAGGTGGATCTTTCGCCTCGCCCTGCTGATCGCCGGCATCTCCATGCTGTGGACCGCTGCCTACAGCAAGTGGCTCGATCGGCGGCTTTCGCGCCTGATCCGCTGGGCGCTGGGACGCTGGACCACGCTTGATGTGCGTGATTACTCGAGCCTCTTACATCTTGGCGGCGAGTATGCCGTCATGGAGTTGCAGGTGCAGTCGGAAGACTGGCTGGCGGACCATACGCTGGCCGAGTTGCGGCTGCGCGAGGAAGGCGTGCTCGTCCTCGGCATTCAGCCTGCCGACGGTCAGTATGTCGGCGCACCGACGCGCAACACCCGGCTTCATCCAGGCGACACTGTTATCCTGTACGGCCGCGACAAGACGCTCGCCGAACTGGACGAACGCGATCGGCAGATCGGCGGGAAACTCGCTCACCTTGACGCAGTCGCCGAACAAAGACGCATCGAGCGGGACACCGAACAGAAGCAGGACGCGAGAGAGCAGCAGCGGGAAGAACATGCCGAGCATGCAGAACAGGAAGGGGATTCACATGGGACAGTGTGATGTGCTGAAACGCCGACGGGGTACACGATCATCGTGTACCCCGTGACGCATTGCTTCAGCAATTGAACCGGTCGTTGCGCCGCCTACTGCACGGCGACGACCAGGTTGTTGTCGACCGCGACCGCGCCGCCTTCCAGCGCGTTCTCGGCAGCACTGCGGTACTCGGACCAGCTGTCCACCGTACCGGCCAGCGTCGCCACACCGTCATCGACCGTTACAGCCACCTGATCGGCATCGACAAACGGACTCCACCAGAGCTCGTCTTCGATATCACGCTTCAACTGCGTATCGCTCTTGGCGAGCACACTCGGCTCATAGTCGTACCAGCCGTAGTCGTACGCGTACCAGTCATAGACATACGGGTCGTATACGATCGGCCAGTTCATATCGGTCACCACGAGGGCGTTGCTCACGTCAACAACACCGTTCACGCGCGCAGCCGCGTCTTCAGCCTGGGCCTTTTCGAAGTACGAGTCCACCGTACCCGTCAGGTAGGCTGTGCCGTCGACCACGTTTACGCCGACCTCATAGCGATCCACGTACGGGTCGCGAAGAAGTGTCTTCTGCACAACATTCTCGATCTGCTCGTCGGTGCGCTCCGTCATCGGCCGCACCTTGAGGCGGTTCATGACAATCGAAACACCGAGTGTGTTCCGCGCATTGCTCGCGGCCGCTCGCTTTGCCTTCAGGTTATCGACGGTTCCGCGCAGGGTCACGACGCTGCCGTCGACCTCGGGAGTGACCTTGAACGACTTCACACGCGGGTCGTGCATATTCGCGTCCTTGATTACCTCGCGGATTTCACTTTCGGACTTGACCGCGTACTTGGTCGCACGCTGGTCTTCATCATGGGCCCAACGCCGCACCTTCAGGCCCGAGTCGTCCACGTTTTCCACGCCTGCAACCCAGGCGGCCCAGCGCGCCTGCCGTCTTTCTGCGGCACTGCCGACGGTTCCGGTCAGCTTGACCTTGCCGTCATTAACCTCGACGTCAATCAAGTGATGCTCGACGAGAGTGTTCCACTTCATTGATTCTTCGATTTCGGGCTTGATCTCAGCATCACTGCGGTCGTATTTGTAGTCAACAGTGATGTTGTTCGTGACTTCCGTGACACCCTTGACACCCATGCTGACCTTCTCGGTCAGCTGCTTCTCCTGCCAGGAGTCGACCGTGCCGGTCAACGTGACGTGACCTTCCTCGTCCACCATAACCTTGGCTTCGTAGGAGTCGGTGGCCGGATCGGCCAGCAGAGCCGCCTCGACGTCCTGCTTGATCTCGTTGCTCGAGCGTTTCATGGTCGGCTTCACGTTGATTCGATTGATCACCGCACGCACACCCTTGATCGTCTCCGTCAGGCGCGTCGCTCGCTCGCTGGCAAGCAGGTTGTTCGTCGTGCCCGTCAGTGTGACGATGCCGTCCGAGCATGTGACATCAATGGGATCAAACGGGACCGCCCTGTCAAAAAAGAGACATTCCTCGACGGCCTCACAAATGTTTTCATCTGAGACCTCCCGATCGAGGGCCTGTGTGTACACCGGTCCTGCGAACAGGCCCACTGCAAGGACCAGAGCACTTTTGACCAGTAGTCTCCCCAAGTTGTGTCGCGCTGTCGTCATTGGTCATACCTCCATACATTCAAGTTCTGCGTTCCACGTTCACAGAACATCCGTGACCGCGGCATTCCGCTCTTCACGTCGGCTTGGGAGGCTAAACCGGCGTCATGAGTACAGACTGACTTTGCTCTAAAAAAGCTGTAACTCACCATGGGGACCAGGATGAGATGGCCGTTGCGACAAACCGTCGCTCTGCCTTGCACCCGGCACAACAGAATTCCCGCGGAAGAAAGTAAGTCCGAACAAGCCGCAACGATCGGCAATCGCATCAGGCGGATGCGAGTCGCCTGTATAAAACCGTCCGCAGCTTGCTGATCGCGCGAATCTGAATCTGACGTACGCGCTCCTTGCTGACCCCCAGCCAGATACCGGTCTGTTGAAGTGTCCACCTGTCGCGGCCGTCACCCCGGCCGTTCAGCGTTCTTGGAGAGAAACGCGCGATCAACACACGTTGTTCCATATTCGTCAAACGAGCGGCGTTATCTGTGATAATCAGACGCAACTCCTGCACCATGTCCCGCGCGGTCTCCTCACGGCGACATTCGAGATGATCGGCCGCATCAAGGTCGGGCTCATACCGAACCGGCGCTCGAGCACGATCCCGTGTCTGCCTGGCCGCATACCGGGCGAAAGCCGCCAGAATGGCGCGGCAGACGTAGGTGCTGAACCTGTAGCCGCGGGCCGCGTCGAACTTGTCCACGCAACGCAGCAGCGCAAGATTACCCTCGCATACCAGTTCAGACAGTTCGACATTCTGATGCGCAAAGCGGCCGGCCATCGCCTTGACCAGCCCGATGTTCCGATCGACCAGCCGGTTGCGCAGGCATTCCGAAGCCCGGCGCCAGGCAATCAACCGTCGGCAATCTGCAATCGAGAGCGTCCGGCCTTGATTCTCCCGCAGTATGCACATGACACGATGCCGGCAGTAGTTGAACCGCAGAAACAGAAGACGCTCACATTCGCGGGACAACGGCGGGCCTGCCGGATCGCCAGTTTCGGCGATCTTGACGACGGTTGCCGGTGTCAGACGCTCGAACGCCGCGCTCGCGAAACGCCGATCGTGCATACATTCACACATCTGCGATGTGCAGCGCTGGAGCAACTCGCAATCGGCCTCCCCCAGTTGATGCAGGGCTGATGCAGGCGGAAGATTCACGTTCAGCGTCATTCGACGAATCTGCCCGCTTGCCGTGAGGCGCTCCTGAACTTTGGTAGTTTCTCGTATCCGTGTCATTCCTCACCTGTATGGCGATAGCTTGCACGCGGGCATGCGCAAAAACGCCGCCGGCTGGTCTACCGATCATCCGCCTGTCGCCCGGAGCAGATTTTCCTCTGCAAAACGCCAGTTCAGCAGATGCTCGATAACGCGCTCAACGTACTCCGCCCGCCGGTTACGATAGTCGAGGTAGTATGCATGCTCCCATACATCGATATTGAGCAGCGGGACGTGCTCGCCGCGCCCCGGCACGTCGGCGTTGCTCGTGCTGGTCGCCTGCAACCGTTCGCCGTCCCAGACAAGCCATGCCCAGCCGGAGCCGAATCGGGTCAGGGCTGCGGCGGCCAGCTCTTCCTTGAGCCCGGCCACCGAGCCGAAGTCCTGACGGATGCGTTCCTCCAACTTTCCCTCGGGCTCACAGCCGTCAGGAGTCAGACTGTTCCAGTAGAATGTGTGGTTCCAGACCTGCGCCGCATTGTCGAACAACGGGCCTTCCATAACGCTCAGAATCACGTCGACCAGAGACATCTCCGCCTCCGGCCTGCCTTCAACCATTTCGTTCAGGTTTTGCACATACTCCGCGTGGTGTTTGCCATGGTGATGTTCGATCGTCTCCGCACTGATATGCGGTTCCAACGCATCGCCGGCGTAGGGTAGTTCGGTAAGCGTGAAGGGCATCCCGGTTCTTCTTCCTTTCGTTTCTGTTGAAGGTGGCGTTTCTGCACCGCAACAATATGCAAGGCATCCCTGAAACGAGACTGACATCGGTATTACCCCTTTGTAATGCCGGATTCAGGCCCCATTCATTGATCGCTTGCAGAATGCCGCAAGACAATGTCGGCGGTCGCCTGCGGAGGCGCCGGCCGATGAGACACCGGCACGGGAGGGAGATCCGATCATGATTGCTTCGAGCTTGACGCAACAGTCCTTACGACGGCTCATCGACATGCATGAATCCCCCTGCCTGTCAGTCTATGTCCCTCTCGACAAGAATGGCGTCCAGCGCGATCAGGATCGCATTCGCCTGAAAAACCAGCTCAATCGGGCCGAGCGCGAATTGCAGGACCGCGGGCTGAAACCGGGAGATATCCAACTTCTGCTCAGCCCGATGCGCGGGCTTCTGGAGGCGGACGCATTGATGAACGGCGGGCCGGCGGGACTCGCCCTGCTCAGATCGCCGGAGATGTTCAAGTCGCTGGAATTGCCCGAGACCCCGCCCGAGATCGTCTTCGTTGGCGACAGCTTCTACGTCAGGCCTTTACTGTCGCTCCTCAATATCAATCAGCGTTATCGCCTGCTGGTACTCTCCCAGAACGAGGTACGTGTCCTGACGGGCGATCGCCACGCTATCCAACCGCTGGACGTGCCGGAGTTGCCGCGGAGCCTCAGCGAAGCGCTGTACGATGACGACTCGGAGGAGACTCTGCAGTTTCATACCGGCACCTCAGCCGGAGCGGGAGATCGTCCCGCCATGTTCCACAGTCAGGCGGTGGGCCAGGAGCACGCCAAGGAGAGAATCCGACGGTTCTGCCAGTTAATTGACAACCGGCTCGACAAGTACTTCGCCAACCAGGAGATTCCTCTCATACTCGCCGCCACGGAACCGCTCGTCGGCATCTATCGGCAGGTCAATTCGTACAGAAACCTGTATAAGGCGTTCATCCCGGGTGACCCGCGCCAACACAGCGACGCTGAGCTACAGGCCAGAGCGTGGGAACTCATTGAGTCAGAAGCGACCCGCGATCGAAGCGCCACGCTTGAACGACTGCACGAAGCCATCGCCAAGTCACGCGGCACTACGGAACTCAACAGTGCCCTGAACGCCGCCCGGGAGGGGAGAGTCGAAGTCCTGTTCCTGGATGCCGATGAGGACCACGACGGCGCGGCGTCAACGGGCGCGAACAACGAGGCGACGGACCCCCTCGGCAATATGAGCGCGACGGAAGGCATGAATCGCACACTGGTGGAAACGCTGCGCCATCGCGGTAGAGCCTTCGTCATACCGCGCGGGGAAATGCCGAACAACGCGACCCTCGCCGCATTGTATCGGTATTAGCGACCGATTCGTCGAACCGCAGGTTGAAGACTTTGCTCTGGTAATGGCCGGTTTTCAGGCTCGCCGGCCGCTCGCGCCGGAGTGCCTGCGGTCAGCCTGCGCCAACTCGCGCATCTCCTGCTCCAGTTGCTCGATCTGCTCCACGATCGGCCCCCGATCCTCGATCGGCGTGGCGGCCAATTGGTCTTCGAGAAGTTCCAGTTCACGATTGAGCTCGGCACGGCGTGTTTCTCTATGTGTGTCCGGCATAACTCACCTCCGTCATCACGAATGCGATGATCGCAGCACAATCGGAATGGACTCCGATACCAGGGTATTTCTTCGGTCCCGACTGTATTACGGACAGGCAGAGGCCGCAGGTATCACGATGTCTGTTGCAACCGATCAGACCTTCCACGTCATGCTTGGCGCCGCGGCTTCGGCCCAGTAACCCAGGCGGCCGTAGTAATCATACAGTCGCCCCTCGTAGTCGCGATTGATCGGCTGCGAGGGGTCATAGGCCGGCGCCGCCTTGATCGATTCCTTATCGAGGCCCGTGTATGCCTTCGATTCACGCCAGTTGAAACGCAGGAACCAGTCGCACGCCAGAATCACCTTGCGGCCCGGCAGCCAGTTCCGGGTATCAACGACCAGATAGCGGATGGTCCACGCTTCGTCATCGACGATGAAGTCCTCGACGTGGCCTATTCCGCCGTCTTCCGCCTGGACGTGATAACCACAGACCTCCTTCGTGCTCCGCAGGTGCGGATCGCCTTCGGTGTCTGCGGGCGTATCACCTTTGCCCTTCCTGCCGACCTGCGGCGCTACCGGTGCAGGCGGATGGCCTGCTCCCATCGGTCCCAGAGCCAGCGCCGCCGGCGGCCAGTAGGCGGGCCAGTTGAAGTAGTCCACAAGGTCTTTTTCAAGCTGCCGCGAGATCGGCTCATCGGTTGACACGCCCGGACTGTTCTCAATCTGCTCTTTTGTCAGGTCGATCGGAAAGACGCGCTTCTGCCAGTCGGGACTGCGCAATGAGACCGGCGAAATCAATACGCGACGGCCCGGCAACCACGTGCCGGTGTCCACCACGAGATACCGCACGCGCCATTTCGCGTCGTCAAAGAACAGATCGCGCGCCTTACCGATCACACCGTCGCTGGCATCAATTCGATACCCCTGAAATTCCGAGACACTCCGCAACATGGTGCAGTTCCTTTCCGTCAGGTCTGATGATCCTCGCGCGTCCGCCGTCGCACATCGTCTGAAACAACGACGGCATCCCGACGTATGCCCGAATTCTTTATGATTACTATGGATTCGGTGGCTGAATGACGCGTGAAATCAACATAACAACAGTGTCATCCGCCGAGAACACTACACAACGGCGGGACTCAATCATCGCGTGTCGTTCACTCGGCGACTGTATAGATCTTCGACGTCTTCTTTGCGACACAGCTCACTGCCCGGCGTCATCACCGCGGCTGCCCCGGCTGCGACGCCGTAACATACCGCGTCGCGGACGCCCATCCCCCGGGCCAGCCCGAGAACAATCGCCGCCGTCATGCTGTCGCCCGCGCCCACCTTGCTTCTGATCGGTACCGACGGCGAGCGGATGCGCTCCGTCTTGTCTCGCGTTACCATCAGCACACCCGCGGCTCCGAGGGACAACACCAGCACTTCGCAGCCGTCCTCGTCCTGCACGACCTCGCGTGCCAGCGTTTCCTGCTGCTCCTCCGATCGGAACGGCTCGTCCGTCAACGCTTCGAATTCACGCGCATTGGGCTTGAGCAGGTACACGCCCTCGGAACTCGCTCGTTTGAGCGGCATGCCACTGGTATCCAGCATGAACCTAGCTCCCACGCGTTTCGCAGCCTTGCTCACCTGCGCGTAGAAGTCATCGGGAACGCCCGGCGGCAGGCTGCCGCTTGCCACAACGTAGTCGGGACAAGGATCACACTGAATGCGATCCAGACACGCCTGCCATTCCGATTCCTTCAGCCGCGCCCCCGGCATGCCGAATCGATACTGCTGCACCGTCGCTTCTTCAAAGACTGTCAGGTTGTCGCGCGTCCACGCCTCTGACGCGATCCGATCCTGCGATATTCCTTCGTCATCGAGCAGATCGGTCAGTATCTTGCCGGTGGGTCCGCCGGCCGGGAAGACCGCCACCGATTCTCCGTCCAGTTTGCGAATCGCGCGGGCGACATTAATGCCCCCGCCACCGGGCTCGTGCCGAGGGTCGCTGCATCGCAGTTTGCTCTCCGCTACGACATCATTGACCGTCGCGGACTTATCGACGGCCGGGTTCATCGTCATCGTAAGGATTCTCGTCATGGGCTCCAATCCGATAATGCGGCTCTTCACCTGATGACAGACACTGCGCCGAAGAAGTGAATCACGCCTAAAAGTCCGCTGACAAGCCCGACAGGTAAGAGTCTTACGGCAGTCGTCGAGATCACTTACATCGCCGTAATCTCTATTTCAAGCCCCACTCATCTGGAGAACTGATTCTGATGCATGTGAACGTGTGCAAGGCATCTTGAGCAACCGGTCTCATCCGCACAACGCCGAAGGGCAGCATGAACGCGAACAGAATCGGTCAAACAGCCTTCCTCCCCGGCAGTTCCTCCCTGCCGCCCCATCGGATTTCATGCAATATCGCGTTTGCATCCGCCTCGCGGCCTCCATCGTCCCACCGCGCTACACTGAAACAACAGACCTCCCTGCAACGGGTGCCGGGTGGCGAGAAGCAGAGCGAAAGGGCTGTAGATGAAGGCCGCTGAGTTGTTGATCCGATGCCTGGAGCAGGAGGCCGCGCCGTTCGTCTTCGGCGTACCGGGCGAGGAGAACCTCGACGTCATGGACGCGTTTCTGGATTCGCGCCTGCGTTTCATTACGACGCGACATGAACAGGGCGCCGCGTTCATGGCGAACGTACAGGGCCGTTTGACGGGCAAGGCCTCCGTGTGCCTCTCCACCCTGGGCCCCGGTGCAATGAACCTCGTCACCGGCGTTGCGGACGCGAACATGGATCACGCCCCGCTCGTCGCCATTACGGGGCAGGCCGGACTCGATCGCTTGCATAAGGTCTCGCACCAGGTCGTCGATCTGGTGTCGCTCTTCAGGCCGATGACGAAATACAACACGCAGGTCGTTACACCCACGATCATCCCGGAGACCGTCCGCAAGGCGTTCAAGATCGCCCAGACTGAGAAATTCGGAGCGACGCACATCGACCTGCCGGAGGATGTCGCACATCACGACGTACCGGCGACCGACCCGCTCGTGCCGCAGCAACCCAAACACCCCGAACCGCTGATCAGCCAGGTCAAACTCGCCGCCGAACGCATCAACGCCGCCAAGTTTCCGCTGCTGCTCGCCGGCAACGGTGTAATCAGAGGCAAGGCTTCTCCGGCCTTGCGCCGATTCGTCGACAAGACCGGAATCCCGTGCGCGAACACATTCATGGCAAAAGGCGTGATTTCGCACCGCGACCCTCATGCGCTGCTTGCGGTCGGACTGCAGGCACACGACGTGGTGAACTGCGGCTTCGATCGCGCCGACCTCGTTATCGCGGCCGGATACGACCTTGCCGAATACCCGCCGGAACGATGGAATCCGAACCGCGACAAGGCGATCATCCATATCGATCGCACGCCTGCGGAGGTGGACGGCCACTATCAACTAGCGTGCGGAATCGAAGCCGACATCGCCCTGACGCTGGACGAACTGGCCGACAGGATCACACCACGCAACGACGAGTCTTACGCGACGACGCTGCGCGACATGGTCCTCAACGAGTTGACGGAGATGTCGGAGGATGAGAGCTTCCCGCTCAAGCCGCAGAAGATCCTGCACGACGTGCGACAGATCATGGGCGACGAGGACATCGTGATCTCCGACGTCGGCGCGCACAAGTTGTGGGTCGCACGGATGTATCCCTGCAACGAACCGAACACATGTATTGTCTCCAACTGCTTCGCGGCCATGGGGATCGGCCTGCCGGGCGCGATCGGCGCGAAGCTTCTCTACCCCAACCGCAAGATCCTCACCATCAGTGGCGACGCCGGTTTCCTGATGAATGTTCAGGAACTCGAGACGGCCGTGCGATGCAAGACGCCGATCGTCGCGTTGATCTGGCGTGACGACAGCTACGGGCNNCCGTGCCAGCCACGTCGACTTCGGCAACCCGGATTTCGCCGCCCTGGCGAGGAGCTTCGGCTGCGAGGCATACCGGATCGATTCGGCAAAGGGCCTGCGCCCCGCTCTGAAGCAGGCCTTCGAATCAGACGGACCGGTCGTCATCGACTGCCCGGTGGATTATGGCGAGAACCTCAAACTCACGGAAAGGCTTGGAAAGCTCGTATGTCCAGTTTAAGTCGTGGCCAGTTGGCCGAAACATATCCGTACTATCTCGGCAATCGCCGGGTCGCCGCCAACACTGATCTGGAGGTGATGGATAAGTACACCGGCAAACTCGCGACGCGCGTCAGTCTTGCCGATCCCGAGGTCATCGACGAAGCCATCGGCAAAGCGGCCGAGGCGACCGAGCCTATGCGGAAGTTGCCGGCCCATCAGCGTCAGGCCGTTCTCAATCACTGTGTAAACCGGTTCAGCGAACGGGCCGAGGAACTCGCCCAGGTGTTGACCACCGAAGCCGGCAAACCTATCAAGGACAGCCGAGGCGAGGTCCAGCGCCTGATCGATACATTCCGCGTCGCCGCGGAGGAATCGGTGCGTATCACGGGGGAAATCAAGCCGTTTGATCGTACAAGCCGGGCGACCGGCTACACCGGCATGTGGAAACGCGTTCCGATCGGCCCTTGCTCTTTAATCTCGCCCTTCAATTTCCCGCTCAATCTCGCGGCCCACAAGGTGGCGCCCGCACTCGCTGTCGGCTGTCCGTTCGTGCTCAAACCGGCAACCCGGACGCCCATTGGCGCCCTCATCATCGGCGAAACGCTCAGCGAGACCGATCTGCCGGAAGGTGCGTTTTCGATTCTGCCCTGTCGCCGAGACGCCGCAGCGCCGTTCGCGGAAGACGAGCGACTCAAACTGCTCAGCTTCACCGGTTCGCCGGCCGTCGGCTGGGAACTCAAAAGCAAAGCGGGCAAGAAGAAGGTCGTCCTGGAGCTCGGCGGAAACGCCGCATGCATCGTCGACGAAGACGCTGATCTCGACGACGCGATCGACCGCATTATCCTCGGCGCGTTCTACCAGTCCGGCCAGAGCTGCATCAGCGTGCAGCGCATTCTCATCCACGCCCGGATCTACGAGGCCTTCAAGGACCGACTTGTCTCCGCGACCAGCGAGCTCAAGATGGGTAACCCGCGCGACGAGGACACGTTCATCGGCCCGATGATCTCCGTCAAGGAAGCCGAACGGCTGCACTCATGGATCGAATCGGCCGTCGAACGCGGCGCGAAACTGCTCTGCGGCGGCAAGCGCGACGGTGCGATGCTCGAAGCGACTCTGCTGGAAGACGCCCCGGTCGACGAACAGGTCTGCGCCCAGGAGGCATTCGGCCCCGTCGCCGTGCTCTCTAAGTTCGACGACTTTGATCGCGCCCTCGATATCGCGAACGACAGCCGCTACGGCCTCCAGGCGGGCATCTTCACACGCGACATCCACAAGGCCCATCACGCATGGGACAAGCTCGAGGTCGGCGGCGTCATCATCGGTGACGTGCCGTCCTGGCGGACGGATGAGATGCCCTACGGCGGCGTGAAGGACAGCGGGCTGGGGCGTGAAGGCATCCGCTTTACGATGGAAGAGATGACCGAAACCCGGTTGATGGTCCTCCGACACCGGCCCATATAGCCGAGCCCGGCACGCGATGAAGGGTAATCCGCCGGTTTTGCGGCGACGAGACGGCCGTCCCGCGCACGTCGCACAATAATACTGTCGGGAGACAGACACGCCTTCGCATAGTTCATACGCGCGAGGCAGTCGCCCGAAGTGATCCGGAGGAGGCCTCAACATGACGCATCGCAGGGAATCCGACACGCTGGGAGAAGTCAGCGTCCCGCGTGACGCCTATTATGGCGCTCAGACTCAAAGGGCTATCGACAACTTCCCGATCAGCGGCCTGCGACTGCCGCCGGCCTTTATTCGCGCCCAGGCGATCATTAAACGGGCGGCAGCAAAAGCAAACGTCGCGGCCGGCAAGCTCACGCGCGAGGTCGGCGACGCGCTTGTTACCGCGGCGGAGGAAATCATCGCGGGCAAGTTCGACGACGAGTTCGTCGTAGATGCCATTCAGGCGGGCGCCGGCACTTCGCATAACATGAACATCAACGAAGTGCTCGCCAATCGCGCCGGCGAACTGCTCGGCGGCAAGCGCGGGGCGTACAAGCTCGTGCATCCGAACGATCACGCCAACATGGCGCAGTCCACCAACGACACCATTCACACGGCGATACATATCGCGGCGGTTTGCGAAATCGACGGCAGACTCCAGCCGGCCCTCGCTCGACTCGCGGAGTCGCTGGAGGCAAAGTCGCGGGAGTTCGACGACGTCATCAAGACCGGCAGGACACACTTGCAGGACGCCGCGCCCGTCCGTCTGGGGCAGGCGTTCGGCGCCTATGCGAGGATGATCCGCAACGGCCAACATCGGATTACCCACGCCCGCGACGGCCTCAAGCCGATCTGCATCGGCGGCACGGCGGTCGGAACCGGGTTGAACACCGACGCAAATTATCGAACGCGCGTCATCGAGCATATCAACGAAGCAACCAATCAGACCTTCACCGCGGCGGACGATCTCTTCGAAGCGATGCAGGGCATGGATGCCGTCGTTGAAACAGTCGGTGCACTCCGCGTCGTGATCACCAGCCTTCGGAAGATCGCCGACGATCTGCGGTTGCTCGCTTCCGGCCCGCGTGCAGGGCTCGCCGAGATTCGTCTGCCCGCCGTGCAGCCCGGCTCATCCATCATGCCGGGCAAGGTCAATCCGGTCATGGCCGAGATGCTGAACATGGCCTGCTTTCACTGCATGGGGTGCGATGCCGCGATCGTCGCCGCGGCGCAGGCCGGCCAGCTTGAGCTGAATGTCATGATGCCCGTCATCGCTTACAACCTGCTTCAGGAAATCAGCATCCTTGCGGGCGCAATCGAGGCTTTCACCGCGCGCTGCGTGAAGGGAATCGAAGCCGACGAGGAAGTATGCCGCGGTTTTGCCGAACGCAGCCTGGCGATCGCGACCGCACTCAGCCCGGCCATCGGCTACGAACAGGCGGCAAAACTCGCGAAGGAAGCACTGGATGAGAACGTCACGATTCGCGAACTGGCTCTGTCCAAGAAGTTGTTAAGTGAACAGGAGCTGGACCGACTGTTGAACCTGAGACGGATGACCGAGAATCCGTCCGATACTGCGATGAGTAACGATTGAATCGCGCCGCTTGCTGCGGAATCTGCTGCCGACTGGTCCGATCCCACCTGCTCACTGCGCGCGGCGTCGATTGCGCACCCAGTTTGTCATGCCGCCCGCACGAATCACTTCGATCTCGCGCCGCGTAAGCTTGTGACATGCCTTCAAGTCACGATCCCGCGTACGATTGTGTATCGTGATCGTCTCCTCGCCAAGTTGCCGATGCAGGTCGGCGATCTCCAGCTCGTCCCCCTGTTCGACATGATCGTACTCTCCCTCATCGGTGAAGGTGAGCGGCACCACGCCGAAGTTGATCAGATTCTGCCGGTGGATTCGAGCNNCTCTTTCGCGATCGCAACCCGCAGGCCGAGGTAACGCGGTGCAAGTGCCGCGTGTTCTCGACTGGATCCCTGACCGTAGTTGCGACCCGCGACAACTGCGTGCCCCGGCGCCTCCTCTGCGGCGGCGCGCTCGCCATAGTCGGGATCGACCTGCTCGAACGTGAACCTGCTGATCGCGGGAATGTTGCTTCTGAACGGCAGTACGCGCGTGCCGGCTGGCAGGATTTCATCAGTCGAGATATTGTCTCCAACCTTCAGCAGCACTGGAATCCTGAGTTCATCCGGCAGCGGGTCCAGTTCCGGGATCGGCTTGACGTTCGGCCCTTTGTGAATCTCGACCCGGCGAGCATCCTCCTCAGGCACGGGCGACACAAGCATGTCAACATTGATCGCGGGCTGCTCGGGCTCGAGGTCACGAGGATACGGGATATCAAGCTCGCGCGGATCGGTGATCTCCCCCGTGAGTGCGGACGCCGCCGCGGTTTCCGGGCTGACGAGACAGACCTTGTCCTCGCGCGTGCCCGATCGCCCCGGAAAATTGCGCGGCACCGTTCGAAGGCTGATCCGCTCGGTGGCGGGCGCCTGCCCCATCCCGATGCAACCGTTGCAGCCGGCCTGATGAATTCTCGCGCCGCTGTGAATCAAGGTGCCGAGATGCCCGCTGCCGGCCAGATGCTCGAGAATCTGCCGCGACGTCGGATTCACATCAAACGACACGCGCGGGTGAACCGCCTTGCCCCGCACGATCTCCGCCGCAATCGCAAAATCCCGATATCCGGGATTGGCCGAAGACCCGACGTACGATTGATAGATTTCCTCGCCCGCGACTTCGCGAACAGGCACGACATTTCCGGGGCTCGACGGCATCGCGATCAGCGGCTCGAGTTTCGAGAGATCAATCTCCTCATGCACGTCGTAGTCGGCCCCGTCGTCCGCCGTCAGTTCGATCCAGTGCTCTTCGCGGCCCTGCGCCTTGAGAAAGCGCCGCACTTCTTCGTCCGATGGGAAGACGGTCGTCGTTGCGCCGAGTTCCGTCCCCATGTTGGCGATGACATGGCGATCCATGGCGGACAGGCCCGACAGCCCCGGCCCGTAGTATTCGATGATGCGCCCGACGCCGCCGTCGACATCGTGCCGTCGCAGCATCTCGAGCACGACGTCCTTCGCACTGACCCAGTCCGGCAGCTCGCCCACGAGCTTCACGCCCCAGATCTCCGGCATCGCAAATCGATACGGCTCTCCTGCCATCGCAAGCGCCACTTCCAGCCCGCCCGCTCCCATGGCCAGCATGCCGATCGCACCGGCGGCGGGCGTATGGCTGTCAGAACCGAGCAACGTCTTTCCAGGTTTGCCGAATCGTTCCTGATGTACGGGATGACTCACGCCGTTGCCGGGCCGGCTGTACCACACGCCGAACCGCCGACACGCGGAGAGCAGATAAAGATGATCGTCCGGATTCTTGTGATCCTCCTGAATCAGGTTGTGATCAACGTATTGCGCGGACAGTTCTGTGCGCACGTAAGGCAGGTCCATCGCCTCCAGCGCGAGCATCACCAGGGTACCTGTCGCATCCTGCGTCAGCGTCTGGTCAATACGAATCCCGATCTCTTCACCGACGCGCATGCCGCCTTCGACAAGATGACGCTCTATCAACTTCTGCGATACGTTGAACGATAAAAATTGTCTCCGGCGTACAGGTTCAGTTGTTCAAGCGGAGGCTGCGCCACGCTGTCCGATTGATAATCTCGCTCACGATGGCAAGAGTCAGGCATGATCCGTCGCCGCGACAATGCCCGCCTCCTTCGCGCAGTGAGCGCCGCAGTAGAACCGGCCGTCCGCTTCAACGCCGTGCCCGATGATTCGACAGCCGCACTGATCGCAGACCGGCGCCAACGCATGAATCGCGCATTCAAAACAGTCGAACACATGCAGTTGACCCTCGCGCGTGATCTCAAAGCTCTTCTTGTATTCGTTCCCGCAGGTTTCACATTTACCCATTGCTGATATCTCCCCTTCGCTTCCTCGAAGCGGCAAGTATCGTGACAAGACCACCCGACCGACTTCGGCCGGGCAAATCAATGTACTGAGCCTGAGTCATACGCCTGAACCGAGGCTTAATTCGATATGACGCGTGCGCAATGACGCGGCAAGAAGAGCGTCAACGACAGTTGCGCCACATCGAAATGTGCAAGACACACATCCTCGAGCCCGCATTGCTCATTTCTTGCGCTTCCTCGCTTTCGACTTGCGGCGAGGACTGTCCTTCTGTGACGCCTTCTCCTCGATCGCAGCCTGCGCAGCGGCCAGCCTCGCGATCGGCAGCCGATAGGGCGTACAACTCACGTAGTCGAGCCCGTGGCGATGGCAGAACTTGACCGATTCCGAATCGCCGCCGTGCGTGCCGCAGATGCCGACCTTCAGTTTTGCTGTCGTCTTGCGGCCGCGTTCCAGTCCGATCCTCACCAGTTCTCCCACGCCTGTCTGATCGAGCGTCTGAAACGGGTCGGCAGACAGAATCCGGGCATCAAGATAATCGGGCAAGAATCCATCCGCGTCGTCGCGGCTGAATCCAAACGTCAATTGCGTCAGGTCGTTGGTTCCGAAAGAGAAGAAGTCGGCTG
>NPIF01001892.1_pt1 | contig 15832 bp, 13 predicted proteins | sample 8637461 | NCBI WGS metagenome assembly NPIF01 (sample SAMN07420641, study PRJNA396082) | bioreactor metagenome | isolation source: sample BR12 brine-fed electro-methanogenic bioreactor BR | place: Japan: Kochi | collected 2016-12-09
GGAACTCTTTATAAAAAAAAAAAAAAAAATAAAAAAGGTACAGGAAATTGAGATCCTCATCATCGATGATTTGATCAAAAAAGCAGAAAAATAATCTGAATGCTCATACTTAAAAGGAGCCCCAATTTCAACACCGGCCTCTATGAGCGGCCCAGAGCCCAGCCGGGACAGGAGCAGTGTCTTCGGGTCGCCCCCTGTCTGGCCGCAATTGTCCTGATGCTGGTACCAGGATCCGGGCTGATTCTCTCCTTCCGGAACTTTTCTCGATGAATAGAGATGGTACGCACTCCCCTCGGTCAGGGCAATCTCTGCGACTGTCCTGAATTTCCTGCGATTGTCCGGAATGACCGCAATGATGGATTGAGCAGATCCCGCTTTCGCCTTCCCTCCCGCTTCACGATGAAACAGGCAGGAAGATCACAGGTTCAGCCGAGGGTAGTTGACGAACCATCTGTCTCCAGATATCCTCAGCACGTGGCCTCGTGATAACCGATCACAAGCCCAGCGACGGCCCGTGCCATATTGGCCCGAAGAGAGATGTACCGGAACCAAATCGTGCATATTATCTCCCCTTATGACAGATTTACGATCCATGGACATTCAATGGCGGGGTCTCCTCCCCACGCCTTCCATGCGGACCTTACAGGAGATGTGCTGCGTAATGGCCCACCCGGGTCAGTCCGGCGACATGCCCCTGTACTTCATGTATCGCGATCTTGCCCTTACCGCGGAGGATCGCGCCCACCTCAATGAGCAGAATCTACGGTTTGACATTACCGTCATTCCTCCGGGAACCGTGGGCGGTGAGTATGTCAAGACCAAGGGACACTATCACCCGCTCAGCCCCTCGGGCATCGGCTATCCGGAACTCTACCAGGTGCTCACCGGGGAGGCGTTCTATCTCCTCCAGCGAAGCGATCTCCAGGATATCGTCGTTGTCACGGCAAAGGCGGGGGATTTCGTCCTCATACCGCCCGGGTACGGGCACGTGACCATCAACCCCGGAGCCGGGGAGCTCGTGATGGCGAACCTGGTCTCGGCCGGGTTTGCGAGCGACTACACCTTCTACGAAGAGCTACAGGGCGGGGCATATTACCTGATGGAAGAAGGCGGCTGGGTGCCAAACCCGCGGTACCCGGTGGTTCCCCCGATGCACGTATCTGATGCGAGGGAGGTGCCTGCTCTCGGTATCAGGCATGGGAGGGAGATGTACGAGATGGTATCACGGAGGGAGGATCTCTCGTACCTGCATGATTGTGAAAGGATTCCGGATATCCTCTCATAATTCTGTATACGGGAGCACCAGCCTGATCCAACAATGCGTCCATTCAGAACACGTGCCTTTCTGCCAAACGTTTCCTCAAATAGAACGGCACATCCGGATCAAAGCGCTTAATGTCTCTTATGGCAATAATTCTTAAGAGGTATATGCAGGAATGAAGAGTCAGGATCCCACGAAAACAACTGTCTGCGTCGTCGGCCTCGGGTACGTCGGCTACCCGCTCGCCTGCGCATTTGCCGAAAAGATCCGAACCATCGGCTATGATGTCGATGCGGGAAAGATCGCCGGGATTAATAATACCCCCGGCAACCGGATCGAGGCGACCACCGACCCGGCATTGATCGGTGAGGCGGATGTCGTCATTATCGCGGTCCCGACCCCCGTCACAAAAGCAAAGGATCCTGATATCTCCTATGTCGTCTCCGCAGGAGAGACGGTGGGGAAGCAGATGAAACAGGGTGCGATCATTGTCCTTGAATCGACCGTCTATCCCGGCCTCACCGAGGAGGTCTTCGTCCCGGTGCTTGAGCGGGTATCAGGGTTAATCTGCGGCCGCGACTTCTTCGTCGGGTATTCGCCTGAACGGATCAATCCGGGCGACGACGAACACACCCTCGAGAAGATCACAAAGGTTGTCGCCGGGATGGACGAGGCGACCGCAGAGACGCTCGCCGCCCTGTATGGCCGGATCACCACCGTCCATCTCGCCCCCGACATCCGGACGGCGGAGGCCGCAAAGGTGATTGAGAATGTCCAGCGGGATCTGAATATCGCTCTTATGAACGAGCTCTCGATCATCTTCAACCGGATGGGCATCGATACCCGGGCGGTCCTCGAGGCGGCCACTGCATCCCGATCGACCCCTACTACCTAGTGATGAAGGCTGAGACAATCCTGATGATGAAGAGGGAGGACTGGTTCAGTTGAGAGCTGGCTATGAATAGAAACGATTTTTCCCTAAAAAAATATAATAATAATTATCTTTGAGAATATCAATGTTAAGTGCGGAGTATAATTAATGTTCACCAACAAATCAATCCTAATCACAGGGGGCACCGGCTCCTTCGGCAAACAACTCACAAAGACTATCCTGGAGCGATATGATCCAAAGAAAGTGATCATCTTCTCCCGCGATGAGCTGAAACAATTCGAGATGAGCCAAGTCTTTAATCAGGACTGCATGCGCTACTTCATCGGCGATGTCCGGGATCGTGACCGCCTGACGATGGCGATGCGGGATGTGGATTATGTGATCCATGCCGCCGCCCTGAAACAGGTGCCGGCCGCAGAATATAATCCGATGGAGTGCATCAAGACGAATGTCTATGGCGCAGAGAATGTGATCCATGCGGCGCTTGCCAATAAGGTCCAGAAAGTAATTGCACTCTCGACAGATAAGGCAGCAAATCCAATCAACCTCTATGGAGCAAGCAAGCTCGCCTCTGACAAGCTCTTTGTGGCAGCAAATAATATCGCCGGGCAGGATCCAACCAGGTTCTCAGTGGTGCGGTATGGGAATGTGGTCGGATCGCGTGGGTCGGTCGTGCCGTTCTTCAAGAATCTCATCCAGAATGGCACCGATCATCTCCCAATCACCGATGAGAGGATGACCCGGTTCTGGATCACGCTCCAGCAGGGTGTTGATTTTGTATTGAAGGGCTTTGAGCGGATGCAGGGGGGCGAGCTCTTTGTCCCGAAGATTCCTTCAGTCAGGATCGTCGATCTGGCGACAGCAATGGCACCCGATATACCCCAGCGGACCATTGGCATCCGGCCCGGGGAGAAGCTGCATGAGGTGATGTGCCCGGGGGACGATTCGCATCTTACGCTTGGCTTTGACGACCATTTTGTGATCCGACCAACGATCCAGTACTCCTACAAGGTTGATTTTACGACAAACAAGCTGGGAGAGACGGGCTGTCCGGTAGACCAGGACTTTGAATACAATTCTGGGAAGAATCCGCATTTCCTCTCGATTGATGAGATTAAACATATCAACCATATCTCAGGGTTAGAATGATCCCATACGGACGGCAGGATATCAGGCAGGAGGATATCGACGCTGTGGTCGAGGTTCTCCAATCAGATCTCATCACCCAGGGGCCACTTGTGCCCCGGTTTGAGGAGGCTGTGGCAGCAAAGGTTGGTGCAAGATATGGTGTGGCGGTAAATAGCGGCACTTCAGCTCTTCATGTAGCATGCCTTGCGCTTGGGCTTGGATCGGGGGATCGATTATGGACGAGCCCGATCACCTTTGTTGCATCTGCGAATTGTGGTCTTTACTGTGGTGCTCAGGTTGATTTTGTAGATATTGATCCTGTCACCTACAACCTCTCTCCTGACGCACTCGAGAAGAAACTTGCTGATGCAGAAGAGAAAAGGTGTTTACCTGATATTGTCGTCCCAGTGCACCTCTGTGGTCAATCCTGTGAGATGGAGCGGATTCATGAACTTTCACAAAGTTATGGATTTAAAGTAATTGAGGATGCTTCACATGCACTTGGTGCCAAGTATAGAGATGATCCAGTTGGTTGCTGCAGATACAGTGACATCACGGTTTTTAGCTTTCATCCTGTAAAAATCATAACGACTGCCGAAGGAGGAATGGCTGTAACAAATGATGCTGCCCTTGCCGAAACGATGCAGCTGCTTAGAAGCCATGGCATCACCCGTGATCCAGAACTGATGACCCATACATCCGAGGGTTCATGGTACTATCAGCAGATTGATCTTGGGTATAACTACAGGATGACAGATATTCAGGCTGCTCTTGGCATCTCTCAGTTAAATCGGCTTGATGAGTACGTGACTCGCCGCCATGAGATTGCTGAGCGGTATGATCGCCTGCTTTCGGATCTTCCAGTCACGGTTCCTTTGCAGCACCCCGATGCTTATTCAAGCTGGCATCTGTATGTGATTCGGCTACAGCTGGATGCGATTACAAAATCCCATCGTGAAGTTTTTGAATCAATGCGAGAATCCGGGATCGGAGTCAACCTTCATTATATTCCAGTTCATACCCAACCATGGTACGAAAAGATGGGGTTCAAGAGGGGTGATTATCCTGAGGCAGAACAATATTACGCAGAGGCAATCAGCCTCCCGATGTACCCGACGATGACTGATGAGCAGCAGGATCAGGTTGTAGAAGCTCTATTTCGTGCAATTAAATCATGAAAAGGCATTGAAATTTTAATTCACCTTTAATATGTAATACAGAGTAACATTACGGGGTATAAGATATGATAGCAAATCAAAAAGACGACGGGAAGGTTAATATAATATTTGAGGTTGCGAACGCTCATGGCGGTAAGAAAGAAAACTTGGTAAAGCTTATTGAAGAATATAAAAAATTTAACTACAATAATAAAGCCATAAAGTTTCAACCTTTCAAACCTGATTTTATTGCTCTTCCAGACTACGATTGGTACAATGTTTATCAGGAATTATTTTTTGAAAAAGAAATATGGAGAGAAGCCATACACAGTGTTAAAGATGCAGGGGGTATCTGGCTTGATATTTTCGATATTTATGGTGTTGAAGTATTTGAAAACAACGTATCGCATATAAATGGGATTAAACTACAGGCATCCGTTCTTGAAAATCTAGAAGTAATATCAGCTTTATCCGGTGCCGGCATTAATAATAAACAATTATTGATTAATGTATCTGGATATCAACTATCTGATATTGAAAGACTCGTCAATCAATTCAATACTCAACTCTGTCCAAAGGAGATTATTCTTCAGATTGGCTATCAAAGCTATCCAACCTCAATATCTGATACGGGGCTTCAAAAAATACCTGTTTTAAAAGCTGCTTTTCCAAGATATTCAATCTGTATTGCGGATCATTCATCTGCTGAATTGCCTGCTGCGATAGATATTCCTGTTTGGGCGGTGGGGTTCGGATGTTCGTATATTGAAAAACATTTTTGTATTAATCGTAATGACACCAAATATGACAAATTTTCAGCTCTTGAGTCTGAGGAGATCATTAATCTATTGGAAAAATTACAGATATTTGAGTCTGCCTCAAATGGGTTATTTATTTCAGAGAGCGAGAAAGATTATCTCAATAAAACATATCAGATACCGATTCTTCGCCACCAACTTCGAAAAGGAAGTATGGTTGCATTAACTGACTTGTTATATAGAAGAACAGGTCAATCTGGCATGAGGTGTAACGAAATAAAAAAGTTACAATCCCGAGGTTATATCCTTAGTCACCCGGTTGAGGGTGGTTCAGCTTTAACTGAAAGTATGTATAAAGAAGCGTGTGTAGGTGTCTTAGTTGCCTGTAGAATGAAATCTAGTCGTCTAAAAAATAAAGCAATTATCCCCATTCATGGAATTCCTGCAATTGAAAGGTGTCTGATTAACTGCCTACAGATATCATCGGCGAGTAAGGTGATTCTAACGACCTCAGATCTCAAAGAAGATGAGATCCTGAGAAATTATACTCTCAATGGTAAGGTAAAGTTCTGGCAAGGGGATCCAAATGACGTTATCAAACGATATTTGGGCGCTTGTGAATATTATGGAATAGATGTGATTATCCGTGTAACTGGTGATTGTCCTGTTGTATCCAAAGATATTGCAGAAATCCTTTTGAATAGTCATTTTATTAATGGGGCTGATTATACAGCTGCAAAAACCGTTGCGGTAGGATCTTCTGTTGAAATATATAATATGGAGGCATTAAAGCGTGTTATTGATTATTTGGGAAGTGCTGAATATTCTGAATATATGACATGGTACATGCAAAATAATCCTGATTTTTTCAAAGTAAATTTAGTAGATTTACCTACTGAATTACATCGAGACTATAGGTTAACACTAGATTATGAAGAGGATTTAATTATGTTTAATGAACTATTTACAAAATTAGAAGAAGCTAATTTATCCCCAGATATTTCTAATGTTTTCAATATAATTGATACTAACTCTTCAATTGGAAAAATTAATGAACATTTAACGTTGGTCTATAAAACCGACACAAATTTAATTGAGATGCTTAATAAAGTAACTCGAATAACAAATCATTATAAAAAAGAGATTTAAAAATGGTAAAAATAATTATCCGAACCGATGCTTCCCTCACAATCGGCACAGGGCACGTCATCCGATGCCTTACCTTAGCCAAGGCATTACGTGAGTCCGGGGCGCAGATCTTATTCATCTGCCGCGAACACAGGGGGCATCTCTGCAATCACATCGAAGAGCAGGGATTTGCGGTGCAGCGTCTCCCTTCTCCCCGCAAGGATTATGTTTCCGAAGATGCTCCTGCCCATGCCGCCTGGCTGGGTGCCCCTTGGGAGGAGGATGCGGACGCCACAGTAGCTGCAATCACATCACTTCAGATTACGCCGGACTGGCTGATCATCGATCATTATGGGATTGATCAGCGATGGGAGGAGCGGCTGAATCTTTTAGTTGATAAGATTATGGTAATCGATGATCTGGCAGATCGGCATCATGACTGTGATCTTCTCCTCGATCAGAACCTTGTTCCGGATATAGAGAGCCGGTATGACGATCTTCTTCCAGAGGGCTGCACCCGGCTCCTTGGCCCTGATTATGCACTCCTACAGCCAATTTATGCTGAGCTACATGATCGTATCCCGCCAAGGGAAGGCCCTATCCGGCGCATCCTTATCTCCTTTGGGGGTGCAGATTCGGATAACCTGACCGGACGAGCACTTGAAGCTTTTATCAGCCTGAACAGGCCTGACATCGAGGTTGATGTGGTAATCGCAAACAACAGCCCTTATACCGCATCCCTACAGGAGCTGGCTCAAGGGCATCCGAATATTCACCTACACGGTACGCTTCCAACTCTTGCACACCTGATGGCAAAGGCGGATCTTGCTATTGGTGCAGCGGGGGCGACCAGCTGGGAGCGTTTGTGTCTTGGGCTGCCCGCGATTGTGGTGACGCTTGCAGATAATCAGGTTCCAATTGCTGAAGGTTTACAGGAAAGAGGATTGGTACAATGGATCGGAGATAAAGACAGCATTACCAAAGAGATGATTCAGGACTGTCTTGGTGATCTCATTGAAAATGGAATTGATGCCTCCTGGTCACAGAGGTGTCATCAGACCGTTGATGGAAGGGGGATCGATCGCGTTCTGGCCGTGCTGACCCTGACTCCAGAATCGCCATTAGATGTCCGTCATGCCACTCTGGCTGATGAGGCATTACTGCTTGCCTGGGCTAATGATTCTGATACCCGAAAGAATTCATTCTCACCCGATCCGATATCCTCCCAAACCCATCGCCAGTGGTTCCACAGCAGGCTTCGGGATATAGAGGGTTGTTTCATCTATATTGTGGAGACCGAGTCCGGAATTCCTGTTGGGCAGGTTCGGTTTGAGAAAGAAGAACAGGTATGGGAATTACATTATACTGTTGCCCCTGAATTTCGGGGTAGGGGTATAGGAAAATCGCTGTTGAATGCAGCAATACAAAAATTCAGAGACGAGAAATCCGGTTTATTAGTCTTTGGAAGAGTGAAATCAGAGAATATTCGTTCGCAAAGGATTTTTAAAGGACTTGGGTTTACAAGCAAGCCTGATTGGGGGGGGGTGGCGTATCAGCGTCTGCTCTGATTCCGGAAGCTGGATGAATGCTTTCATTCCAGATCTCATGATTAACTGGATCTGTGAAGGTCATGAGGTGAGGTGGGCTCATGATGCTTCTGAACTACCAGAAGGAGACATCTGTTTCTACCTGAGTTATGGGAAAATTGTTAAAGCCACTCTTCTTTCGCGTCACAGCAACAATCTGGTGGTTCATGCCAGTGATTTACCCAGAGGGAGAGGGTGGTCGCCCATGACATGGAAAATCATTGAGGGTGAGAATGATATTCCGGTTACATTATTTGAAGCAGCAGAATCAGTTGATAGTGGTCCACTATACAAGCAAGTTGTTTTATCATTTAATGGAAATGAACTGCTCAGTGAAATGCAACATGCACTAGGAGAAGCAATCAATGACTTATGCAGATACTTTGTACACGAGTATCCAGATATCACTCATTCCGCTATTCCCCAGAATGGAGAGGCAACGTATTATCCCCGCCGTCGTCCTGAAGATAGTCAGATTGACATTAACTCTCCCTTGAAAAACCACTTTAATTTATTAAGAACTGTTGATAATGAGAAATATCCTGCTTGGTTTGAATATAAAGGCAGACGTTACATTCTTCAGATCATTAGTCAGGGTGATTCATCGCTCAATAATTGATCGTATACCACGGTGATCCGTCATGAACATAGGTCATTATACAATTGGTCAAAATAACCCTCCCCTCATCATCGCCGAGATGAGCGGGAACCACAACCACTCCCTTGATCGTGCCCTGGCAATTGTCGAAGCCGCAGCAGAAGCAGGCGCCCATGCGATCAAGCTCCAGACCTACACGGCTGATACGATGACCCTTGATATCAACGAGGGTGAATTCTTCATCAGCGATGAGAAGAGCCTCTGGAAAGGGCAGAGCCTCTATGATCTCTACAAGCAGGCGTACACCCCCTGGGAGTGGCATGAGCCGATCATGAAGCGGGCAGCGGAGCTCGGGCTCATCTGCTTTTCAACACCCTTTGATGAGACAGCAGTTGATTTCCTTGAGAGCCTCAATGTCCCTGCCTACAAGATTGCCTCGTTTGAGAACAACCATCTCCCGCTGATTCAGAAGGTGGCCGAGACCGGAAAACCCCTTATCATTTCAACCGGGATGGCGACTATTGCAGAACTGGATGAGGCGGTCCGGACCGCCCGGGATGCTGGATGCGATGACATAATCCTCCTCAAATGCACAAGCACCTACCCGGCGACCCCTGCAAACAGCAACATCCTCACCATACCGCACATGCGCGAGCTCTTCGGCTGCAAGGTCGGGCTATCGGATCACACCCTCGGCATCGGCGCTGCCGTGGCGGCTGTCGCCCATGGCGCAACGGTGATCGAGAAACACTTCACCCTCTCCCGCGCCGAGGGAGGCGTGGACAGCGCCTTTTCGATGGAGCCCGCCGAGCTAAAAATGCTCGTAGGGGAGACAGAGCGGGCCTGGCAGTCGCTTGGCGGGGTGGTGTATGGGCCGACGGAGGCGGAGAAGATCGCTGTGACGCGGCGGCGGTCGCTGTATGTTGCCGAAGATATGAAGGCTGGGGATGTTTTTACGCGGGAGAACCTGCGGTGCGTCCGGCCGGGGCTGGGGCTTGCGCCGAAGTATTATGAGATTTTATTGGGGAAGAAGGTTAATAGAGATGTGAAGAAGGGTGAGGCGGTTGAGTGGGGGATGGTTGGGTGAATAATTTCCCTTTTTTATAAATAGGTTATTTTAGATCGAAAATGTATAAGTAATAATTTTGAGAGTCGAGTTTATTGATGCTATTTGGATGAAGAAATGGGGGAAAAGAAAATATTATCAAATAATACCATATACAGTACATTTTTAAAAAATATTGGTATTGTTTCTTTAGCGAATGTTCTTGTCGGTTTACAACCAGTTCTACTTATACCGATTTTATCTAAGACTTTATCGGTTGAAGACTATGGAATGTGGATCTTGTTTATTGTCACTCTTGGTTTAATTCCACCTCTATTGACACTAGGGTTGCCACAAACATTAATCAGGTTCTTTGCTGTAGAGGAGAGTTTAATCAAAAAACAGGATGGTTATAATTCATTCTTGTTCATTGTGATTTTTGTTGCCTCTATTTTTTTAATTATTATTACTATATTGGAAAATCCAATTGCTAACCTCCTTTTTGATAATGAGTATTTAATAGTGAGGCTATTAGCCTTGGCAATTATAGTTGAGTGTATTAGCCAATTACAATTTAGTTTTTTTCTAACATTTCAATTAATAAAACATCACTCTTACCTTCGGTTTTCCCGTGCCTTGTTTCAACTATTATTTGTTACTATTGCAGTGTTACTCTCTTCAAATCTTATAATTTCTATAACATTATTTTTAATTATAAATATTATATTTATGTTTATTATATGGATTATGATTATACAACGAATCGGTATATCATTACCTATTTTTACTCATATAAAAAAGCATATTTATTTTGGGCTACCATTGATTTTAAGTACTGCATCAACTTGGATTGTTATTTCAAGTGATCGTTATCTTATAGCTTATTTTCTTGGATCTAAGTTTGTGGGTTATTATGGTCCAGCATATGACTTAGGTAATATCACACTATTGTATGCACCCTTTGCCTTGTTACTACCTCCAATGTTATCAAAATTCTATGATGAAAAGAACGTAACTCTTGTGATGGATATTATGCAAAAATCTATAAAATATTATTTGTTGCTCGCGATTCCTGCCTGCATAGGTGTTTCCGTTATCTCGAAGCCGCTTTTAGATTTGTTATCCACATCTGAAATCGCTATTAATAGCTATTTTATCACTCCATTTTCGGCACTTAGTACATTATTATTTGGTTACTATATAATTATCATACAAATTCTTTTTTTAGAAAAGAAAACAAAAATTATTGGTTATATCTGGATATTCGCTGCCATTATTAACCTAGTTCTAAATATTTTTTTGATTCCACAATTAGGGATTACCGGTGCTGCTTTGTCAACCCTAGTCGCATTTTGTTCGCTCACGATTTTAGTTGTATATTTTACTAACAGAATATCCGACTTAAGTTTAAAAAATTTAGATATCTTAAAACACGCAATAAAGTGTGTGATTTTATCTATTTGTATTATACCTATAATATTTTTATTTAATCCAAATGGTATCGCTGAAATTTTTTTTACGATTTTTAGTTGTATTTTATTATATGTGATGATTTTGGTAGTGACTAAGATGATTACGGTTCAAGAAATTATAGATTTTAAGCAGTATTTTTAATGAAAAATATTTTTTTTAAATTGATTAATATGGATCTTCCGATAGACGAATAAGAACTTCCAAAAATTCAGCTACAGAATGTGGTTCTATTAAATTAAATTTGTTCTTTATAGAAGATTTATTTAAAAGGATTTTTTTCAGATCCACAACCCTAGCTTCATCTAGAAACAATTTTGCACTAATTAGTGATGAACTATCCACACCAATAATTAATCTCGGTTGGTTATGTATTAGAGTAATATAAATTAATTCGATAGGAATTGACTTATTTATTAAAGAAATATTGTTTTCATCTAAATTTAGTTCCAAGTAATTATCTCGTAACTCTCTTGGGTGATATTTAATGTAAAGGTAATTTAATTTGTCATTAATTAAAATAATTATTTCTTGAAGTTTTTTTATTTGGATTTCATTTAACCCATCAGAGTGAGGCATCAATAATAAGTACTTAATGGATTCTTTTTCATCCAAGTAATCTCTTAAATGATATTTCTCTAAAAAGGATTTGATAAACCCACTTTCGTTTAATATTGTAAATATTTCAATAGGTATTTTGACTATTTCTTTGCCCTTTAACTCACCTCTTATCATATTTGGGTATGAAACCATAACCTTCTGGATTGCACTATATGTACCTAGCACTCCAATATTTTCATAATAACTACCAAAAAATAATTTAGCTCCTATTTTTTGATAAAGTGGCAGGGCATTGGCAACCCCATTCCCATATACTGCAATCATTCCATCTTCAACGTATGTGTTGACTCCGCCCTTTTTTTTATTATGAAAAGCCAGGTATTGGGCCTCTGGATTCCCATCATTGAAAATGAAAAGATTATAAGGGAAGGAGAGCACTCCATTTTTTAAACTTTTTTTAAACAAGTAAATGTTTTTTTTCACGCTTAACGCAATTTTAATTATGCTTCTTTTATTGATTCCATAGCGACCATTGAGGAGCGTGATTTCAGAAAATAGATTCACATCCCATTGAGTTATTATCTCTTTGTATTGAGGTGCATTCTCAAAATCACAAACAATTATTAACCTTTTTTCGATACTTTTATCATAATTAAGAGCCAAACCACATGCTACTAAAAAATGATATGGAGTATTGATTAAGTAAATACTTCTCATGGTAATTACATCCTATAATAAACATTTACAGAGTTATCAAAAATGTTATTAATTGAGTTCATTGAGTTCTCACTGATAACTTCAAAGTCATCCCAATATTGAGCAGTATAATGATCATTATTTCGTTTTATGATAAATGCGTTCTTATTGATATCATCACTCTTTTTGAAGCTGCGGAAGATGAATTGATCGTAATATCTCCTTCCATCAACAATACTATCACCAAAAATAACACTATTTCTAACTGCATTTTGATATATAAAATCGTTGCTACTTAAGTATGCGGGTGGGGTGTAGTTTTCATTTTCATTGGTATAGTGAATGAAGATATGCATTGGTGCAGCAATTATATAAAAAAATATTATGATGAAAACAAAAACACTTCTACCTCCTAATAATTTAGTGGAAAAATATACTAAACTGAGCAAGGAGAATAGATAGGCCCGGATTATCGCCTCTCCGCCATAGAGGTTCATCATATACAATAGTACGTTTATAAAAATAACTAATGTGAAAAAAATAAATTGAATATCGATCTTCAATAAGGAAGTTCTTATCTTATATACATAGTAAAACCATCCTAACATGGCGATAAAGGATAGTAGCAAAGCATAATAAACCTTAATTTTTCCAATCAAAAGATGATCAGCAGAACCTCTATCCGCCAATTGTATCGCGCTTTCATAATTTGTTAAAAAATTAAATAAACTAAATGAACGAAGACCCGTTATTCCTGTTGTAAGCATTTCAACTTTAATTTGATATAAAGACCATGTGATAAATAAAATTATAACTAAAATAGTCAATATTGCTAATTGTTGGTATTTTAGGATACCAATGGGAATCGTTTCTTTCTGAATTGAAAATTTAAAAATAAAACTCATCACGATTAGCAAGGTGACAAAGGTTAGAGTATAGAGGAGCATCGCCATAGATGAAAGACCGTGAGAAATAACTACACAAAGAAAGAAAACTAAAAATAATGTGGAGAATATACTTCTATTTTTTTTATTAAATATAAATAAAAAAAGGGATGAAATAGTCATTAATATGAAAAAAAATCCCATTACCTGATTAGAAAGAAATTCTTGGTTGGCCCAATTCATTAGGAAAAAAAAGCCACTCGCTATAAATATATACTTCTCCTCACAATACGATTTACTGAATATAACTAATAAAGGGAGTAAATATAATAACTGTGACAAAACAGGTGTTGCCAGTAATACTGTATTTATATCTACTGTTGAGGTAAGAATTAGCATCACTGAAAGTAAGTAAACTGCTGGCCATAGTTGAAACCTAGAATTATCCCCTAGAGATAACCAGTCCGTACTCAGTTCTCCATATCTTAGAATATAATCTATATTAGTGCTCGCCTTAAAAGTAAAAATAAATCTTGGTGTTCCCTCAACTAAGGTGGCCGTTCCAAAAATGATTATGATAAGTAATGACAGACATAATATATTTATAAAAATAGATTTTGAATTTAATATTATATATAGATTAAATATAGCAAAAATTATTATAGCTATTATGTATGAAATGGGCAAAACTTTGATTAATCCCCAGTGATCAAAACAAAGCGGATACTGATTTGTATATAAGATAGAAAGTAAAACTATAATGAATGAAAATAATACCCCAATAAGCGCTATCTTATTCTTGACTCTTTGACTCATAGTTGTTCAACATGGATTACTTTTATATCTACTGCATCTAACGAATATCTTTAAATTTAAATTTTATAGATCCATGAAGGTATCCAATTTGGTGAAATAATATCACGAATGATACGTAAACAATTTTTTTAATTACTTCAATTGAAGGTTTTTTGAGTGCTTGAATGATCGAGTTCGGATAGAAATCATATAGTAGTTTAAAAAAATACTTATATTCTGTAGATTTATTCATACGATATGGTCTGGTAGATTTCAATGCTGCCACAGAGATCCCCCCGTTATAAGCTCGCTTGCAGATGTTGATAAGATAAATTCTTTTTTTTGCAATTTTATGGTATACTGTAATATTTGGATTAAAAATTATCAAACCTTTCATGTCCTGAACTCGAAGAAACATATCCGTATCTTCACCCCCGATCCATCTACCTTTGGATATACCTAAATTTGTATTGAAGACTCCAATTTCATCAAAGACATCTTTTCTGAAAACCATGTTAACTCCGAATCCACGGTCAATCTCAGTGTAAATAGACGGCGTCATTATATAAGAACAACTAATCAACCAATTTAACTCTTTTGGAAACCAAGCCATTGATGGATCCTCCCAAAGAGGTATAACATCACCGGTTGCCGCCATTACTTTTCCATCATTAAAGGTTTTCACAATTTCCTGAGTCCATTCAGGAACCGGAACTGCATCATCATCTAAAAACGCAATGGCATTGCCGGATGCCTTTTGAATTCCAAGATTTCGACTATATGATAATCCATAATTATTTTTATTAAAAATTAAAAATAAATTTTCAAAATTATAATTTTTAAAATTTAGTTTAAGTTTATCATATAGATTAAAATTTTCGTCGATTATTATTATTAATTCAAAATTCAAACAAATTTGATCGTTTAACTTGTTAAATATCTCAACTAAATCTTCATACCTCTCCATTGAAAAAGCGCTTACAACAATACTTAATACATATTCATCTTTACTAGTTATTTTATCATTAACCATATATACCCTCATAATTTTAGATTATAAAATTTAATTTTTATCAAATACACTCTGTTTAATTATTATTGAAAGTGAATTCAGGATCAGCCCGCACATCATCAGCAGCAGCCCGAGCGTCAGAAACGCAATGCCTCCGGTAAACAGGATATAATGAAACGCCCCGGCCCGCACATACTGGGAGAACGTATAGATCTCAAGGAGGAACCCGGCCACAAAGAAGACCAGCCCCGGAATCCCAAACGAGAGCAGGGGCCGGCGGTACCCGATCACCCCGATGAGCTTTGCGAGTACCCCGAGGCCATGGGAGATCGGGTTCTTCTTGTGCTTATGGGGCACGTCATAGGTGACGTTGATCGGAACCTCCCCGATGGTGAGGCCGGCCTTGGCGAAATGATGGATCATGTCCGACTCGATATCATAGCCCTCGGAGGAGAAGGTGAGGTTCTGTAATGCACGGGGGCCGAGGGCCCGGAAGCCGGACTGCGAATCGGTGCACGGATGATCGGATGCGATGGCGGTGAAACCGTTTAAGACCTTCTGGCCGGCGATACGGTATCTCGGGATATCCGCATCCGCCCCAGTCTCAAGGAACCGGGAGCCGATGACGAGGTCCGCTTTTCCGGAAAGGACCGGGGCGACAACAGCCGGGATCTCGTCGGGTTTGTGCTGGCCGTCGCCGTCGAGCATGACAACGACGTCGTAGCCGAGCTCCTTTGCCCGGGAAAAGCCAGCCATCATCGCATGGGCCTTGCCGACGTTCTCCGGCATCACAATGACATCGGCACCGGCGAGGCGGGCAATCTCGGCGGTCTTATCAGCTGAGCCGTCGTCAACGACGAT
>NPIF01002078.1_pt1 | contig 15809 bp, 26 predicted proteins | sample 8637461 | NCBI WGS metagenome assembly NPIF01 (sample SAMN07420641, study PRJNA396082) | bioreactor metagenome | isolation source: sample BR12 brine-fed electro-methanogenic bioreactor BR | place: Japan: Kochi | collected 2016-12-09
GCTGCCCACGTGGGCCTGCGTTGTTCTAACCACCATCGTGGCCATCACGGCCGCCTACGTCATCTACGTGGAGTACCAGCGGCGGGTCCCAGCGAAGGCAGGAGTCATCGACTCACCGGGCGTCATCGTCGACTACCCCGAGGCAACCCAGGTGATCAAGAATCTCCAGGTCCAGATCGCGGATCTCTACGACGAGAATGACACGCTGCTTCGCGTCGTCGTGGTGAAAGATCCGCACAACCCGTATCTCGACACGATAGCTTACGATCGAGTCAAGAATGCCCGATTTGCGATGGGCTTACCGATGCCAATCCCCAAGGAGGAATGAGATGGGCCGACGCGTCCCGGTGGAGATCCGCCATACTACGATTCAAGGCAGAGATGCCATTGAAGCCACGTGTACCGACTGCGGGCACGTTACTACCAGCTTCGGGGACTCCGATCGTTCCGTCCGGCGTTGCCTGGCGATGATGCGAGAGGAGTGCCCCGAGGGAGAGGACAACTTCTACGTCGAGGATGACGAATGACTGCCATGGTACGCATCGAGTGGTACTGTGGGATGAACGTGCCGGGCACCGGCGGGTTCTTCCAGGAACCCGCCGAGTGCGGCACGGAGTTCGAGGAGGTCATCCCGGCTGCGGAGTACGAAGAAGGGTACTCCCTAGCCGTCTGCCCAAAGTGTGGCTCGGACCTTACCGAGGCCGACGACAATCCCACAATCACGAAATTTGAGGACGATGATGCGCTACATCCTACTGCTGCTGACACTGCTGATCATGATGGGCTGCCACCAGGAGCCGCCGGCCCCGCAGGGTAACCCGAACGAGTCCACCGTGGACGACGCAATCCCTATGCCCTACGAAGAACCGGCGGAGGGAGATATTTCTGCTGTGGAGGTCATTACCCTCGACCCCGATCGGGTACCAGTCAAGTTGAACGTCAACGGAAATGACGTGGGGACTGCAATCAACGGGGTCACCCATGAAACAGACACCTTCGAGCTTTGCCAGGGCGAGCGGTGGGTGCGTGTCGACGGCGTGAAGTACAACTACGAGCGATACTGGCGTATCGAGAACCGCGTCTTGTTCTGGGTAGGCGGCATCGCTCACCAGATAATCCCAAAGAAAGCCGCCAATGTTCTTCGTGCTACGCAACAAGGAGACCCAGGAGCTGATGCACCGGGACTGCGAGGACGGGCAGAACCGGACCACGCGGGACCTCCAGCAGGCCAAACTGTTCAAGATGCGTCTTGAACCGGCTACCATCGTCCGCGAAGACGTGAAGGTCCTCGCAGGAGACATCGACGCAGCGATCGAGAGCGACTCCCGCATCCCGGCCGTGACAGGCTCGTGGGAGATCGTTCCGGTCGATCTGAGGTTAGTATGAGTGAGACTCCCCTGCTTCGCGATCTCACACCAAGTGAGCGTCGCTTGCTCGATTCCGCCTGGGACGAGTACCTCGAAGAAGCTCGCAAGGCCATCGAGATCAGCGACTCCGTCCACGCTACCAACAAGGAGATGGCGGAAGCCTTCCAGCTCGTGCGCCGTGCCTGGGACGGCTACACCAACTGGCTAGAGAAGAACCACATCGTGGCCACCCTCGCCGGTTACCGGGTGCGGCAGGTCCAAGGCCTGCATACCCGCTACCGCGTACAGTGCCAGCGCATCGGGGTTCAGTTCTCCCCGACCTATCGAAAGACGGAGGCCGCGGCGTTCAAGTACGCCCGTGCCCAGCTCGCGCTGCCCGAGAATGACACTTTCAAGCCCACCGCCGTGGAGATTTGCGTCTCCCACAGGCTACCTATGCGAGGGTGCAGCCCCTGCTGGGAGCCCGTGGCGGTGCTCAAGGAAGGAGGGTGACGTGCGCCACCAGCTGCGCGTGCAGGTCTGCTATCCCGACGTTGACGGCAACTGGCAATACATCGCCGTCAAGCCGGTCGAGGATCGAGCGGAGGAATACTTCCCCGTCGCAATCGAGGAAGAAGTCGTCATTCAGGGTACCTCCATGCAGCCGGGCTACACGTTCGACAACCGGCTGGGGGAGGACCGCCTCGCGCCCTACTGCGGTAGCAATGCCTACGGTGAGGCGATGTTCTGTGCAATCAACGAGGGCCAGGAGCAGCACGGCTGCTACTACGTCAACCAACGGGACAACGAGCGGGGCCACCGGGCCGTCTGCGTGGAGTGGGAGCTCCGCCACGTCATCGAGAACGACGCAGACCTGGTGGCTGCCTGCCGCGGAGAGTCAGCGGCACCGGTCCCCAGGCCGGTCGTCGACCGCCCAACAGATCGAGTCGTGACCAGGGAGCTCCCTAACGGCCGCTGGTGCGTCGAAACGCGAACAGGGGGCGGCTGGGTCGCGACAACACGTACGAAGGGCCTGGCGGACGCCCTACGCGATCTCATGGCCAATCCGTGCCAATGTGTCATCGGCTTTTCTGGCGGGCACTCGCAGGTCACGCTTCCCTACGGCCTGATCCCCTACATAGAGGTATTTGAAATCGACCTCAACGGCGAGAACCCTACGTGGGGCGGCACCTACGAAGGTTTCGTCGATGAGAACGGCAACAACCGCCGGATCTCGGTACGCCAAGCTAACCCGGCACAACCGACAGGAGCAGCCGATGTCGATAGAGCCATCGAAGCCTTCAACCGACGCCGCGACGAACGTGAAAACCGGTGACCTGCGGGTCTGGCACATTCCCCAGGTTCCCGGAGATCCCTTCCACGTGCCCGTACCCAGCGCACCTGCGGCCATCACGGTCCTCCAGACCCTCTGGGACTACGACTACTTCCAGCTCGAACAGCGGATCAAACCGGACTTCACGAATGCCTCGGGCCTGGAGGTCTACACAGGTGACGACTGGGAAGAGTGGTATGATCCGACGAGTGATGAGGACATCCTCCAGCTTGCCCTGGCAAGCTACCAGCCCCGTTACCAGGCTGGTGTTACCGGACAGCTCTGGGGCGTAACGGCGACGGGCCGGATTCCCGACCGGAAGCCAGACTCGCGGAGGTGAGAAGTGGGCGGATTGCAAGTAGGAAAGACCCTCGTGCAGTCGGAGACAGGTCCAGACCTGAAGGTCTACACCATTCTCTGGATCATCGACTCGGTAGTCACAGAGAGCAACGAGCGATTCATCTGGAAGCGAGTGCGGGCCCATTGGTCTGGCTTCGGCACCATGCCTCGCTGGCACCAGGAGCCGCGGACGTTCCTACTCGACCGGCGAAGACGTGAGAGCCTCGTGGCCGGAGGGACTGGGAGTACACTGTGAGTTGACTGGGAGATCAGCCTCGCGGCCGGGTCATTGAAGATCATCTCCTTACCTTCACCCTCACTCCCTTGACGAGGCGTAGCGGCAGGCTTGGCCGTAGGCCGGCGAAGCCGCCTGCCGCCGCCGAAGGCAAGGATACGTTGTAGTTAATAGCATAAAACTTTAGGCTATAAGGCGCTGCCTCCGAGGTGGGTTAAGTGCTCTACAGACAAAGACTTAGGCCCATTCCAGCGAGTGGTCATACAAGTTGAGTTCAAAAACCTGTCAGGCGCGCCACAGCCTATTGACCTACGAGCCCGAACCTTCAAACTGCTGTCAGACGCGCCACAGCAACTTGATGTCAGGAGCGCCACATGAGTTTGACCTTTGATTTCTGTGTCAGCTGCCTGACACAGGTTGCCCAGCTGACTGGGCTGACGTACAAACAAGTCAACGTGATCCTCTTCTGCGGGATCTGGCCGGCGATCACCATCGGCCTTATCGTCTGGGTCGGCCGGCTCTATCGAGCGGTAAATAGGAACCGACACCCACCCTATATCTGGGTGCTTCGCCAAGAGGACCGGATCATGTGCGTGGCCACCGATCCCAAGCTGATCGAGAAGTACCTCCACACCTGGTACCGGCAAACTGCCCCTGACCTGACGTTGTGGCGGGCCTTCAACGGCGCGGAATACTCGATCGGGGCCACTCGCCGGTCTTTACCTGCGGGTTTTGTGGCGGTCGCGCCCCAGCCAACCAAGCAAGTGGACAGGGTCACCGCCGAGCTACTGCACTTCTTCGTGGAGCAGAATATCGAGGAGGACGCCCTAGACGACGCCGTTCATGACGCGATCTCCAGTGGAGCTGCCGCGATCAATAACCAGGGTGTGGAGGCACAGATCCGTTTCCTCATCGAACACCTGGGTGAAGCAGCGACGCGATCGCTCTTGGAAGAGACTACAAGGCTCGATGAGTCTTGACGACTGTTATCTCATCACCACTCTCGAAAGGAAGACTAAATGTTGGGACATCGCTTCAAAGTTCGCGGAAACTGGCCAGAGCGAGCCGTCGCTTGCCGCGTGGCCATGTGTTTGGGCGTCGCCGGGCCGCTGGCCTGGGAAGACGACGACGAAGGGGCTCCGTTCCTGAGTGAGAGCGCTGGTGAGGCCCGATGGCAGCTCGATCAGAGCAACGACTACTTCCTGCGAAAGGTCGGTGAGACGGAGCCCGACGAGGTCTCCCGTCGCGAAGGCCTCAACTTCCCTGTTCAGGAGTTCGAGCTCTCCTACCGCTATGCCAGTGAGTCCCGCACCCCGGATCGCTGTGAAGCACTCGATGCCCTTTGTAAGTGGCTGGAGTGCAACCTGGTGTTCGGCGGCGGCTAACCCACGAGACCCGATGGCCAAGAAGAAACGCAAGCCGCCCCGTAAACGGGCGAACAACAAACCCCAGGTTGTCAAGCAGCTCACCCGCTACGAGAAGCTGCTTGACAGCTGGGTCACCAAGTCGGTGCAGGCAGCCAAGAGGGTTGAAACCTACCGTACCAAGGTGATCTACTATCGCAGGCGACTGGACGCCATTACCGAAGAGGAGCTCGCGGCGGCGGAGCGTGCTGCCGAGGAAGCCGGCCGGGAGCTACGGACGATCGACCTCGATGGGAGGTGAGGCGTGTTCCACAGGATGATTCAATGGATCTTGCGACAAGCAGGTTGGAAGTTTGGCTTTCGGGCTGGTCTGTCCCGCGGAGCCAGGAAAGCTAAGGAGCTGGCTACGGAGACGCTGCGGGCTGCCCGTGCGGCGGCCGACGACGTCAACAAGCACGCCCGTGATACCGCCGATCGGATACGGACGACGGCCCAGGAGGAGGCCGATGCCCTGCGAGCCCAGGCCGTCAAGGACGGCCAGCGAACCGGTCACGAGAAGGGCTATAAGAAAGGCAAGCAGAAGGGCATCAAGGAAGGCCGCGAGACGGGTCGTCGTGACGGTTGGAACCAGGTGGCCATCGAGTACGGTATTGCACAGGTCGTAGACGGCCAGGCCGTGCCGCAGCTCAGCATGGAGGGCTTCAACCGGGACATGAAGAACCGAGTGTGGTCCAACATCTATCAGGCCGATGGTAAGTGGACCGTACGTGTGTTGGTCGACGGCGAACGCTTCTCTGAGGTGTTTCGATTCACTGGGAAGACGACGCGTGAGCGGGCAAATAGCTATTCGCAGTGGGTTCGCGTCTACGTCCCCGACCGGGAGTCGCAGCTTCAAGCCCTCGCGGAAGCCATCCGTTATCGCAACTCGCTCGTCGACAACAACACGGACCACGCAGCCCTCTATCTTGAGAGCGATGAGGCCATTCCGCAGGATGCTGACGGCTTGCTGCTTGGACGGCAGGTGGCCGTTGCCCTGGAGTTCCACAGACGGCTGCAAAGCACGGAGTTCTCAGCTGAGCAGCTGGGCTTCCTGGGCGAGGACCCGGAGGACCGCATGAACATCGAGGACACGGCGCTCATGACCCGGCCGTGGACAGTGCTGTTCGAGAAGATACCCGCGCGGTTAAACGATACACTCTATGCGGTAGGAATGGGTAACGCTAGAAACCCGCGATCCGTGCGTGATCTCTTGTTGGTCACTCCGGCCGAGATGCTGGAGGTGATGAACTTCGGACCGTCGTCGCTGAACGCGTTTCGACGGTCCCTACAGTCGCATGGTCTGGCCCTGTGGGGCGATCCGGTACCTGCTCCGCCGCGACCTGACTTTGATCCTGGCGACCGGGAACTCCGGGCAATCTCGCTGGACTGAACAAATGGCAGACGAAGTCGAGCCGGTCGATCCGTTGGAGATCGACCCCATGACAATCGAAGATCCTCGCGAACGTGCGAGGCTTATTTTCGTTCAGTGGCACGTGGATGAAGTGACGTCGGCCGAGGAAGCCGATGCCTACGCCACACGGCTGCTGGAACGACTCCATGACGCGGGCCTGGCTTTCCGCAAGGCCCCTCGTTGCAATATCTGCAATGCTACTCTCAGCCCGGACTCGAACTGTCCGCGGTGCCTCAATCTCGTGCAGTAACCATGACAAAGGAAATCAGCTACTCGGACTGGAAGGGAGACACCGGTCCCGGTGCCCAACTCAAGGAGATGATCCGGCAGGATCGTGAAGCGCGTATGGCCACTTCGACTGTGCAAGCAGCCACCAAACAAATTCCACCCGAAGTCGTCAATGTCCTCAAGCAGGGCACCTGGGAAGACGGCGGCTTCAAGATGCCCCCGATGAGTAGGGCCCTCTATGAGAAGACGGCCAAGGTCCTCAAGGGCCTCGGTGGCCAGTGGAACCGTAAAGCCCAGGCCACCATCTTCGAGGATGTTGACGCTGAGACAGCCATCCGCGAAGCCTGTGAGAGCGGCGTGTACGTCGACCTGAAGCAGGCCTACCAGTTCTTTGAGACGCCGGCCGACGTGGCCGACATGCTGGTCGAGGAGCTGGATCTCGGGTTCAACCGCGTCGTGCTCGAACCGAGCGCCGGTAATGGAGCCCTGATCCTGGCCGTGGCGAGAGCCTGCGACGGCGTCAACGCTGATGTCGTCGAGGTGGTCGCAATCGAGCTCGATCCCAAGCGGGCTGCCAAGCTCGAAAACCTCTCCGGCAGTGAGGCCCAGGTTCTCTCGAAGGTCTTCGAGGGTGACTTCCTCAAAATGTTTCCTGAGACCGTGGGCGAGTTCGATCGGGTGATCATGAACCCGCCTTTCACGCGGAGCCAGGACATCGACCACGTCCGACACGCCTACGACTACCTGTTCCGAGGAGGCCGACTCGTGGCCGTTATGTCACCGGGATGGACGTTCCGCTCCGATCGCAAGGCCAAGGAGTTTCGTGAGTGGATGGACGAGGTCGGTGGTACCTGGTCCTTCCTGCCGGATGGCTCTTTCACGTCCTCGGGTACCAACGTCCGCACCGTGATGGTAGTCATTGACAAATGACGCTAACGCCTGATGAGATGAAGCGGCTGAGCTACAAGAAGTCTTGAACAACTGACCGGAGATTACCGAGTGTACTCAAGCGAACAACCAGCCAACGGATTGAGTGAAGCGGCAGCCGAAATGCTGCAACAGATGTTTCGCTCCAACGCTTCCGAGCAGATCGCCGTGGCGGACTGTTTGAACTCGATCGCCGAGAATGGCGACGGACAGGAGACCGACGAGCACTTGATTGCGTGCGCCGACGAGATCGTAGGTGCAGCCAGGGCGTTCCAACGTCGTGTCCGTGGATTGAGCGAAACGCTGTTCGCCGATCCCTACCAGCACTTGATCGACACGGCCTACGTTGCGGCCGACGAGATGCAGGAAGTTCACAACAACTGGGAAGAGGGAGACCTGGCGGTTGCCGTGAACGGGATGGACGTGGACGGGCTGCGGCAGGCCGCTGCGGCATTGGAGAAGCAGCTGATCGAGAATGTACGCAATCGCGGCGGTCACATCGAGCTTCACGACTTCCCCAAACGGGCTCCGTCGTTCTACGACCGTGCGTTCATCGCCGGTGCCAAAAAGATGTGCGACGAAGGCACGTTGGAAGTGGACGACCGTAGCTTCACCAGCAAAAGCGACGATGCCGGTGAGTACGTCATGGCCTGGATCTGGGTGCCCAACGAGAACGCCAAGCTGCGCGTTCGCCACAAGGCCCATGTCTATTACCAGACGGGACCGCAGGAGGCCAAGCACCTGCTCGCCACGTGTGAGGTCCTGGCCTTCGATCGTGAGGAAGCCAAGGCGTTGATGCTGGACCAGTGTTGGGAGCCCCGGCTCGACTCCGCTGGCTGTGCTCCAATTCTGGAGTGGGTCGACGTGCCGCTGAGCACTTTCGAGATCGAGGTGCGAGATCGCGGGCTGGGGCTCGACAGCGAGGTCATCGAGACCATCGACGTTGAGGCAGCAGAGGCAGAAGACGCCATTGCTGCCCTCGAAGTGATCTATCCAGCTACGGCCTATCGCATGACGTGGTATGGCTTCACGACGATCAATCACTATGAGTGCTCGAAGTGCCACAAGGCTTGGCACGACCGTTGGTCCGGGCCGATCACGGACGCCTGTCCCAAGTGTGGCACGGTGGTGGAGCCCTACGCGTCGGAAGAAGACTGATATGAGGCCTTCTGACACTTGTGTGCAGGAGATGGAGCACCGCCACACGGCCCTGGGATGCGCGCTTTACATTCGGATCTACACCAACGATTACCGGCAGCTCAGCTGGTCGGAGGTGTGGGACACGTTTGCCGACGCATACCCAGGGCAGTGGGCGGTGGAAGCCTTTCCGCCTGCGGATCAACTTGTCGACGAGGCTAACATCTACCACCTGTTTGTCCTCGAAGATGCCCCAGTCGGTTTGAACATCAAGAGGTGATGACTGATGCTCTATCTAGTTGCCGGCATGTACGGTGAAATGGACGTGGACTTGACGGGACGGGAGATTGAATGCGACGATGGTCCGTTCATGGCCCTGGTTGCCCACTGCATGCAGTGCTGCAAGATTGAGCAGCACGCAGCCTGCAAGTACCTGCAAGATAGCTCGTTCGACGTCTGCATGTGGCGGGTGGACGAGGGTGGTCTGCACAGGCTCACCTACCAGGATATAGGGTATCCTTGGTGTATAACCCGTGAGTTGCGCGACGAGATCAAACGGATCAACGATGCACTCGACCGCGTGGCCGATCTCCAGTTTTTGCTGGCGTTGCCAAACCAGGACGGAAGCAACACCATCGACCTACAACCAGCGAGGGAATATCTGGCTGCCAAAGAGGCGGAGCTTGTTGCAGTGCAAGAGAAATGGGACAAGATGCAGCTCTCGCCGCCCGAGGACAACCGGGAATCTCGCGTAGTACAGGTAGACTCACCTGATGGCTGATGACTACTTCGCCACAAGGCAGGCTCGCTGTGCCGAGTGTATTGAGACGGCAATGGCCGTGGAGGCGGCCGTGGTGGCCGATATGAAGGTGCTCCTGGAGCACCCGACGCTGCTGAAGGGCGGGGCCGAGAAGGTCAGGCAACTCCTCATTCAGATAATTGCCCGCGACACGGCCGCCAGTCTCTACTACAGTTCAACCAAGTCCAGTTTGCTGCTTCAGTCATTGCAATCTCTGTGCCAGGTCCGCGGTGTCAAGATGCCGCGGGCCCTTTATGAATGCGGCTCTAACCAAACCCCCTTGGGTGGTGTTGAGTTGACTACTGGCGAGGTTGTGATACCCTTGGCAAATGGCGGCGAGATCCGTTCCGGCTGGATCGACGAGCATGACCCCGACGCACTGCCTGGCGGGGATTATCTCTCGGTCATCGCACCGGATGGAGAGCAGGTGTTCTATGAGGACTCGGCGGACGTGCTTGTCGATCCCGTAGAGGGACGGCGCAAGCTGTGGCAGTTTCTGCTGGCTTGCCTCGGCGGTGCAGGAAAAGATCCTACGGCACCGCACGAAGTGGGAAGTCCACCACCTCCGTAGTCCTGCTTGCCTATCGTCGCCTGTCACGGGTCAGTATAATGCTGGACCCGGTTGTGGAATGGCTTCCTTAACCTTGCTCGCTGGGACGCGAGCTTAACAGAAAGGCCAGTGCGGATGTCACAAACACTGCCCACGGTGCGCGCAGAGGCTGTCACCCGGCGCACATACAACAGACCACTCGATGAGGACGGGTCTGCTCTCGAAACCTGGGAAAGCACCACCGAACGTGCTACCCGCAAACACCATCGGCAACTCTGGGAAGCAGCCGGTGGAAAACCGGACGAGGACGAGCTCCAAGAGCTACACAACCTCGTCTTCGAGCGAAAGGCACTCGTCTCTGGCCGCACGCTCTGGCTCGGCGGCACCGAGTATTCAACGTCACGTGCATGCTCCCAGTTCAACTGCACGTACACACGTGCCCAAACTGTCTACGAACTCGTGGACATCTTCTGGTTGCTGCTCAACGGTTGCGGCGTAGGCTTTCGGCCGATCGCTGGCACGCTGCATGGATTTCTGCGACCTATCTCCGAGCTGGAGATCATTGAGTCCACGCAGTCGCCGACGCACCGCGGGGAACCTCAAAACGCCGAGGTTCCTCCCAATAGCGACAACAACTATCACTGGTACATCAAGATCGGGGATTCTGCGGAAGCCTGGGCCAAGAGCCTGGGGAAGCTGCTGAATCCGCCTACCTGTGCTGTCAACAAACTCACGATCGACTTCTCCGACGTCCGCGGGCCCGGAAAGCGGCTCAAGGGCTACGGTTGGGTCTGCAACGGCTCGCAGCCTTTGCAGACAGCCTACACGTCGATCTTCAGGATCATGAACGCCAAGGCCGGGGACCTGCTTGACGAGATCGACTTGCTCGACGTCGTCAACCACCTCGGCACAGTGCTGTCTTCGCGGCGCTCCGCTCAGATTGCGGTGATGGATTACCACCATCCGCGATGGGAGCAGTTTGCCAGGGCGAAGAAGGACTGGTTCCTCTACGACCAGGGCCATCGGCAGCAGTCCAACAACTCGCTGATGTTTTGGCATAAGCCGTCGAAGCGAGAGATCAAGGATCTGATGCGGATGATCTGGGACTGCGGAGGGTCCGAGCCCGGCTTCATCAACGGCGTGGCGGCCAGGAACCGGGCACCCTGGTTCGACGGCCTCAACCCGTGTGCCGAGATCCTGCTGCAATCCCGCGGGTTCTGCAACCTGGTCACGACTGCTGTGTCCAAGTTCAAGAACGACTTCGCTGGATTGCTGCGGGCGTTGCACGTGATGGGGCGGGCCAACTACCGGCAAACCTGCGTGGACCTCGTGGACGGCGTGCTGATGCCCGAGTGGCACCAGACCAATGCGGCCCTCCGCCTCTGCGGTATGTCTCTGACTGGTATCGCCCAGGCCCCGTGGCTCACGGACTACCAGATCAAGTCGCTGCGGAACGCGGCGATCGCAGGAACGTACTCGATGGCCGAGGAGTTGGGTTTACCTAAACCTAAACTCACGACGACTATCAAGCCCGAAGGGACAGGCTCGAAGATCCTGGATGTCACTGAAGGTATCCACAAACCGCTGGGCCGATTCATCTTGAACTGGATCAGCTTCGGTAAGACGGACCCAATCATCGCCATCCTGGCTGAGGCAGGCTACCGTGTGATCGACAACCCCAACGATGGCTCGGCCCAACTGGTCTGCTTCCCAGTGGACTACACGGGCTGCCGCTTCGACATGCACGGGGAGAAGATGGTCAACACGGACTCGGCTGTCCACCAGCTCGATCGTTATCGGCGCTGGAACACGCTCTGGACCGACCACAACACGTCGATCACGGTGTCCTGGGACATCGAGGAGCTGGACGAGATCGTCGAGTGGCTCTACCGTTATTGGAACGACTTCGTGGCCGTGTCGTGGCTCAAGCGTATTGATCCCACGAAGACGGCCGAAGACCTCGGTTACGCCTACCTCCCGCAGGAGGTGATCACCGAGTCAGCCTTCCGCAAGTACAGCGGGACGCTCCAGCCAGTCGACTGGAGCCGCCTGCACGGGATTCACGATCTGACCATGTCGGATTGCTCGGGAGGGCAGTGTCCTGTAAAGTAGGCTGCGTACTCAGTACATGCTTTCGGCGGCCCGGTCGACCAGTCCCTGCCTTCTGGTCGGCCGGGTTTTTTGGTTTCTATTTACCGCCAGGTGGTGCCTGTGTTATCATTTACTGTAGATGTCTGGTAATGCGCTATAGCTAAAGGGAATTGTAATGGTGAAGCGGCAATCAGCTAGAACTTGCAGTAGATGTAAAAAGAGGACGGCGAAGCCAGGGTGTATGCAGTGCAGCTACTGCCTTGGCGTAGCCAAGCGGGCCAATACTCGCCGACGCCATGAGAAAAAGCGAAACTACCTCTGTTACGACTGTGGTGAGAAAGCTGTTCGTGGGCATACTAGATGTCAACGGTGTCTTGATTTAGCCAGTGCTCATGGTCGCGACTATCATGCTCGTTTGAAGCGCGAAGTAATGGAGCATTATGGCGGGGCTGCGTGTGCGTGTTGTGGTGAAAGTCATTTGTTAATGCTAACTGTTGATCACGTCGCCCAAAATGGTGGTGAACATCGTAGGCAGCTAGGTCATGCCCTCTCGGCGGGACAAAAGTTCTATCAATGGCTTCGGCGCGAGGGTTACCCAGCAGGTTATCGTGTACTGTGCCGAAATTGCAATTACGCGGTATACCATTCCGCCAATCACTGTTGTCCCCATAAGGCTGGGGTATTCAGTGAAAAAATCTAAAGCTCAATGGCGCTTGGAACATGTAACCATGGCATACGACCTGAAGCAGCTCTTTTGCCCACAACCGTTCCGCAACCTGCTGATCAGCGGAAACAAGTATCGGCTCTGCTGTCCGGCCTGGGGTGGGCTCAACATAGCACCTATCACCGCGTCTCCCGATGAGGCGTGGAACGGGCAGAGGGCCCAAGAGCTGCGAGAGTCTGTGTTGGATGGTTCTTTTCGGTTCTGCCAAAAGTGCCCGGCCCTGGAGGATCACGTGGCACGGGCGTCATCGGGACAAGAGACCGCGGGCTTCAAGAAGCTCGTGATGCGAGATTCGTTCATGCGTGACGTGATCGAGTCTCACTCAGTGGTGGTAAACCATGTCCCCGATCGCATCGTGCTAGGCCAGAGTGTCACGTGTAATCTGAAATGCCCATCGTGTCGTAGTCGCATCATGCGATCTACGAAGGAGCCGCAGGCTGACATTGCGACGGCCAGACACTTCCTGTTCAATTCGGATTTACCTGGTCACGTTGGCGTCATCCGCGCAGCTGGTGCCGGTGAGGTCTTTGCCAATCCACATTATCGCGAGTTCCTGTCAAGCCTTCGACGGGAGGATCACCCAAAGCTACGGCTTAGTCTAGCTACCAACGGCACGTTGCTGAAACGCTATCTCCCTACCATCATCGAGCATGGGCCGCCGGTCACGGAGATCACGATCTCTGTTGATGCCGCTACCAAGGACACCTACGAGGCCGTCCGCTTGGGTAGCTCCTGGTCCAATATCATGGCAAATCTCAGATACATTGCGAGTACCGGCATCCGTGTTCACCTGGTCATGGTAGTGCAGCGGGCAAACTGGCGAGAGATGGGGATGCTGTTGGAGTTGGCCAAGGGACTGGGATTTGCAGAAGTACACTACTCTGCTATCCATCGGAACGCCAGGAGTGTGACGGCAAATGCCCGAACGCTGATTGAGAACGCTATCCATCTGCCGTCACACCCGAAGCACGCTGAGTTCGTGGAGTCCCTATACCGGTTCTATGATCGGTACAAGGAACACATTGAGCTGCGAAAGCGGCCGTACGTCACGTTATCAAACCTCGCAAGCCTGACGCGAGGGCAAGTACCACCATGGTTGGAGACATGCGAATCCTTATCAGGCCCTACCGATGGGCAGCCCAAGTCGCACACTTGATGGCGACCGGGGCGACCGGCGAACTTCACGTCCAAGATTCCCTTATGGCCGAAGCAGTTCGGCAATTGTTGTTTCTTGAGGGATTCGAGGACCGATTCCAGCTCACGGTCGCCGACCGTGACGAGCTGCGTACGAACTGTGCCAGATGCGGAGACCAGGTAGTCTTTGGCTTCTGTGTCGATGAGTCCTGTGAGGGCAGCAAGCATCATCAGGAATGTCCCTGTCTCTGGTTTGGCAACAAGCAAATGGAAACTGAGGAGCCTTGTAACTGTGGAGCTGCCGAACTCTACGCCGCCTTTCCCGCGAACGAAGTGCAGCTGTGATCGCTGTGCCGCGGGCTGTAAGACGATGCCCGGATCTTTGATCCCAGGCGACCTGGATCGTATTCAGGCCTACGTGGGCGATCGAAGTGGCGACTTTATCCTGAGCCACTTCCAGGCTTCCGATGGAGCCAAGGTAGCAGCACGCGTGGGAGGGATGATGATTCTGACGCGCGTGCCCACCATCGTGCCGGCCCAGCGGAAAGACGGCCGCTGCGTCTTTCTGGATGATGACAACCTGTGCAGCATCCATGAAGTGGCACCGTTCGGTTGTGCCTACCACGACGTCCACTTGAGCGAAGAGGAGGCTGCACCCCGCAGCGAGTACGCTGTGATGCAGCAGCTTCCCGCTCAACAGGCTCCGGCAAGCCCTTACGTGCAGTGGCACGGGCTGCTGGTTGCCGCAGGTATGGTAGCGGCCCCGCTCGACGAGCGCCGTGAGGCCATGGAGACAATGATCAATGAGCTCGAACGCAGAACCCCACCAGTTTGACTTTTCCGGGTTGTCCAAGATGGCCCGTTACCGAGTATACGGAGCCATCATTGCTATCCTCGATGAGGACGACATCGCTCGCACCGTGCGATCGCGGGAGGATAATCCCGACTTCAATCCCGAGAACGAAGCCTACAAGGAGATGGCCGGCTGGCGTGATGCCTCACAGGCTATCATGCAGCAGGCCGTGAAAGCACAGAGGATTACTGCTGATGAAAGCACCCATCGACGTACAACTGACGACCGAGGGCAATCGCCTAGTGGGTCGTGACGTGTTTGCGAGCGGTGAGGTCTCTTGCATAAAGCAGACCCTCGGCACGTACAAGTCACCCGAGCATGCAGCCGTGTTTGGCATGATACTGGAAGACCCTCGGCTACTCGTTGCAGCAGCTGAGGGAAGAATCACCGATGAGATCCTCGACAATGCCGCAGCTGAGCTTAGAAAGCGACGGCACCTGTAAGCAGCCCTTCTGCGCCTGTGTGGAGACGTCGAAGTCTGTGCCGTACCCACCGACCTGGGAGACACTCCCGGAGAGTGTAAAAGCCGACTGGCGGAACTTCTATGAAGCCCACGGCTACTACACCGACAACGTCAAACCCTGGTGTTTGCGAGGCAAGCCAATAAGGAACTTGCGATGAACTACATCTTAGCGATCAAGCACAGGGCGGACGAGTTGAACGAAATGGGGCATAAGTACCTGGACCCACTACCGTTCATGGACAACCACGTGATTATCGCTCGCTTGTTCGACATAGCTCGGCAGATTGACGCGTCTCCAGGGGAGAACCCTGAGTGGGTCGATCAAGCTATGGACGGTCATATACCATACGCTGCCCGCCCGCGGAACGGGTCTCTGTACATGGCCCTGGGTACCGCGATCGTGGCTAAAGACGCATTGCTTCGCAACTTCCTTGAGGTCCAGGAGGGGAGAGAGGAAAACTTGCTCACGTTCCGCTGCGTGGCTGAACAGGAAGTGGTGGACAAGTACAGTGATTTTTCCGATGGCTGACATACCACTTATCCAAGACGCAATTGCTCAGGCCCGTCGCAGTCTCCGGGAGGAGTTGGCGGGCATGATGCGGGCGATCGAGCAGGTACCCGCCAAATTCATTCCCAACGTGGTAACCAGCATGCCAAGTTACTTGGACATGCTGGATTTACTCGATCGTGCTTATGATGAAACGGAAGACCTTGCTGAGGAGACAACTGAACTCAGGGCGGGGCACGATCGAAGCCTTCGACGGCAGAAGCATTGGCGTATCATTGCCTGCCGCGCTATACTCGGAGAGCTTCGGGGTGACGACCTGAAGGCTCAG
>NPIF01003097.1_pt1 | contig 15755 bp, 8 predicted proteins | sample 8637461 | NCBI WGS metagenome assembly NPIF01 (sample SAMN07420641, study PRJNA396082) | bioreactor metagenome | isolation source: sample BR12 brine-fed electro-methanogenic bioreactor BR | place: Japan: Kochi | collected 2016-12-09
TCGAAGCCAGTCAAACATCCCTGTAACTCACTGCGTCCTTGCTGTGGCGTCGTTCGTTTACACCGCGCCGGGCGGGCTCACCCGGTTGCGCCGGATGCCGCCCAGGCCCTTCTTCGCCGCCTGCTTGCTCGCCAGGTACCGATCCGCGTCGATCTGGTCGTTGATCGGGTGCTGCTCCACGCTGCCGGTGTCGCCGCTGGCCTTCTTCGGCCCGCCGGCGTTCTCGCGAATCGTCTGCTCCAGGTTGTCCGCCATCGCTTGGTCTCCTCATTGCGGGAGCGGGATTCGAACCCGCAGTCTGTGGATCATGAATCCACCGTGTTGCCGTTACACCATCCCGCCAGAACCGACCGGCCTTCAGGCCAAATAGAAAAACGCCGCGCTGAGGTGCTGCCCAGCACGGCGTGTCACTATCTGAGTCAAGGTGCAATGATCAGTCGCACCTGGCGCCGAAAGTCCGGCTCGGTTGTTCGATGGTTACATACGACATGAGCAAAAGCGATGCAACGCAAGAACAGGCTGCGCTTGCACATCGTTACACGGGTAGACTCTTGGGAGCACAAAACTCCGGAGGAGAAGGTACAGTGCACTGACCGGCGGCAGTTTCTTGATCGTGCTCCTCCAACCACAGATGATCGCGCGTCATGCGAATAACGCTCCCGGACCTGGCAGGCTCTGACTTCTTTGCACGTGTGTGCTCCGCTTGAATTATGCCAAGTATTCCTCACAACGCGTCACGATATCAACACCGACACCGTCCCGAGAATACTTACAGCAAGCAGAACACTGTGTTTTGGGCTCGCAATTGCTGTTATCGTTAGGCAATCAAGCGGGGAGTTCAACGACATCGGTCGTCAAAGGAGATAATCCCATGTGCAAGACCGTTCGCTTCGTTGGAATGTCTGTAGCCAGCCTGTTGCTCTGCTGTCTTGTCGCAGGTTGTCCGCCGGAGGGCGAACCCACCATTGATGAATTCGTCGTGCAGTTCGACCTCGTTTCGGTGAAGCATGCGCAGCAAGGCGTCGCTTGGAAGACATCCGAGGCAAGTGCCGTCGAGCTTGTGCTTGAGGACGACAAAGGAGGAACCATCCGCACCAAGCAGGTTCCCGCCGACAGCAACGGAATGCATAACTGGGACTTGACCGGAGTCGCCGCTGGTGAGTACAAACTCTACCTTGTTGCATCCAACTCAAAGGGCAAGAAGCGCGATTATCGCGAATTCATTCTGGTCGGAGAGGAGGGAATCTGGTTCTCGTTTGAGAAGCGAGTCGAAAGACCGGGCGAAAATCAACCTTGGTTCGGCTTCCAGAATGCGCAAATACTCGTGACCGGTACACAGGGATTAGACAACGAGGACGAGGTCATCTCGGTCTCTGAGGGTGTGAGATTCAGTAAACTCAAATGGCAGCCCAAAGAACTCCAATGGGCAGACCGAGAAGGATGCACAGCCCCCGGGCTTTACCTGATGATGATTAAGCAGAAGACTCACTCCTTGAGCTGTGACAAGAAACAGGAGTACCCGTTTCCCAGTCAGTGGTCCACGAGCGGCAGTTATCTCTGCGCCGTTAACTGGTCTCCCTGTAATTTCGGAATCCAGGGTACCAAAATCACCTACCACGACGTGACTTTCCTGCTCTATCTAAGGGCATTGCCGGAGTAGTCGTCGCAAGGTGAGTATTCCGCGCCGCCGAGGTCACGCGAATTCGCCTGAAAGCCAATCTGGATTCCCCTTGTCGCCTACCCTGAGGTGCGGTATGATCCTACCAGCCCCGTCGTCCGCATGCACACCTCAAGAGGGCATGACCCCCCAACGCCCTCGAACGTGATGCCCCGACCAATCGCGGGCGGCGGGGCCTTATCGATGCACCGTGAGGTGGATCATGTCTAAAAATACTCAAGCGATAGAACATCAGCGTTTTGATCTTCTGTGTCAACGAGAACGGACACCCGTATTCTGATTGTTGTAGCAAGCCATCTGGTGCGCGAGATCCCTGAGGAGACAATGCCATGAATTTCGCACGATCGACAGCAGCAGTGTTATCCGCTGTTTTGTTTGCGATCCTCTCTTCGACGGCTACAGCGGACAGGGTCTCTATCGACCTGGTGCCCATCAGAAATCCGGGCAGCCCGGGAGAATGGTCAGGAGCGAGCTACGGCGGTCGAGGCCCAGATCGCATTTGCGGTGCTGTCGCCTACCCCTTCGAGATAGGCAAATTCGAAGTCACGTCAGGGCAGTACACGCAATTCCTTAACGAAGTAGCTGACACCGACACCCATGGACTCTACGACGAGAGGATGTGGAGCGTGGCTTCGGGGTGTGGGATTCAACGGACAGGAACGAGCGGCAACCACATCTACACGGTCGCCCAAGACCAGGCAGACAGGCCCGTAAACTACATTGCGTTCTGGGACGCCTGTCGCTTTGCCAACTGGCTGCATAACGGGCAACTGCGCGGAGGCCAGACTGCCGCGACTACTGAAGATGGTTCATACACATTGAACGGATATGACGGAAGCGACGGTTCATGGATTTCCAGAAACGTCGACGCTACTTGGGTGGTCCCAAGTGAAGATGAGTGGTACAAAGCGGCATATCACCTAAACGACGGTATCACCGGCCACTACTTCGATTACCCAACAGGCACCGACAGCCTCCCGAGCAACGACCTTGTTGATCCGGACCCCGGCAACAACGCCACCTTCTATGATGGCGAGTGGCCGGCCCCGGCCGGATACACCATCGGCCAACCTTTCTATCGCACGAAGGTGGGCGCACACGAGCATTCGGAAAGCCCCTATGGAACTTACGATCAAGGCGGAAACGTGTGGGAGTGGAACGATTCGTTGATCGCCGGCGCCCATCGCGGTGCCCGAGGTGCATCCTTCCTGGATGATGCCGAAGGGCTGCACGCCGCCTTCCGAGATGATCACGATCCCGGACATGAAGCCGATTTCAACGGCTTCCGGGTCGCGCTAATTCCCGAGCCAACCATCGCCACGTTGCTGCTAATCGGCGGCATCCTGTGCTGGCGAAGACGAGCCGCGCACGCTTGACCCATTGTGCGCCGTTTGCTATATTGCGATAGGCCTCGTCGCTTGCGGCTCACTTCCTGGGCAGCGTTGCCCGCTTTGTGATGTCCCAACCTAATCTACTCGGCGGCGAGGCCCTTTTGATGGCTTGGTGGCGCCAACAAAAACGCAGGTGTTTTCGCAGTTGAATGGCGGGGCGAATGTCCCGATACTGTATCTGATAACAGCGTAATGACGCACGCACAGGCGTGCTCAAGATAGACGCGGGGCGGCCTTGGTCGGGCCCCGCGTTCTCTTTGCGCTTCTTTCCCAAATCTTGACAATACACCGCCGTCAATGACCCCCGCATCACAGCACGTCGACCGGGCAGCGATCCCACGAAATCAGGGTATTCACCCATTCACACTCAGAAAGCTTCGATGTTTGAGTGACGACGTTGTGTCTAATGCCACGGTTTGATACACTTCGCACCAGATGCTGGTCGGGAGTCGCTGTCACCTTCTTGACTGGGGCAGGATCTCACTGCGACACCCGTTGCGTGATGCCGTCAGCGCACACGCCTCACACCGCTGCGTTAAGGTCAGCGCATCGATGCGACCGGCACACTGAGCCTCGGGTCCGTAATGGTGTGCAGGGGCAAACATCTCAAACCGCCGATCGGGGCATGGTTGGCAGATGCGCATGCTTGTCCAAGCACGTCAGGTAAACGTCGGCCTCAAACGAAGTGGATCGAGGCATTTCCTCAAGGCAAATGCTCCGCCCCCATTCTCAGCGTAGAACAAGCTTCCTATCCCAAACGTAGAATCGTCCGCTTGCTGCGGGACGCGGTTCATCGCGCGCAGTTTAATCAACACGCAGGCGGGCAGGACATCAGATCAGCCCGCCCCACCCTGACCGTCACAAGGAGCCTCCTGTTATGACTCGATCGCGAATCTACCTCTGTAGCCTCTTCCTGTTGATTCCCGTCTTCATTGTATCCCCCGTCTCACTAGCTGATGAACAGGCGCCGGTGTGCAAGCTCGGCGCAGAGTTGCGGGAGGCAACCGGCTTCGGTCCGATGGTCCTTGCAGCCCTGGGCGTCGACGCCCAAACGCACGCTGCCATCGCCGGCGCTGCCGACGCCTACTGCGAGACCAACCGGCAGACTGTTGAGCCGCTGCTGGTCGCCCTGCGAACCGCCCGGCAGGAGGCCATGAAGGCGATCGAGAAGAACGAGGACGTTGCGACGAAGGAAGCGGCGGTGGCCGACGCGATGAGCTCGCTGCGAACCGCAGCCTCAAGTGTTGTGACCACGATGCGATCCCATCTGACGCAGGATCAGCAGGCGAGAATCGACCAATGGGCGGCCAACGCCAGGCTGGATGCACCGCTGTGCCTGCTGGACCTCACCAGCCAGCAGCGGCAAACGTTGCTAGCCGCTCAAATCGCACGTGATCTGGTTGCCCTCCATCCGAAGATGCGGAAGAACATCGCCGCCGTGAACACGGCGAGGGCGACGTTCGAGGATGTCGTGACGGCGACTTTGACGCAGGAGCAGCAGGCGACACTCGCGTCATTCAAAACTGCGCTGCGAGAAAACCTCGTCACCATCCTGCAACGTGAAGAGAGTCGATGCTCCGATTAAAGACCTCTGCGACGCAGACAGCCCCGAAAGAGGAATCCCGAATATGAAGCCAAGACTACATGCAATAGCCGTTCCCGTCGCAGCGATCCTGTCGCTTGGTCTGATGACCGGCTGCGGGGAGAAGCGAGAGGCCAAGCCAGCGGCCGATAGCGAGAAAGCTCCGGCCAAGGCGACCGCCGCCGCAGAACTCCAAGGATCCGAACCGGCCTCAACCCGGCCACCTCGAGCCGAGTCACCTAACAGCAACAAGGAACTCACTCAAGAAGCGATCGCAGCGATGGAGGCAGCTATCACGAACGCGACCGTCTACCGCGTTCGCGTCGAGGCCCGCCGCGTATTGTTCAACGCGCTACGCCGGGCGGATCGTCTCAGCGATGCGATGCTGGTTTTCGACGACATCCTGATGGACGTGGAGGAGAATCAGGGCATCGAGATGGCTCAGCGCGTCGCCTTTGCGGATGCGGGCACGTTGCACGCGGACAAGTACTACGACGCCGCGATTGCGGCCTACCAACGCCTGATTGAGCGTTACGAGCACGGGCCGTTCACGGCCGAGGCGATGTATCGCATGGGCCTTTGCTGTCTGGAGATGAAGGACTATCAGACGGCTGAAGCACTGTGGCACACGGTCGTGGAGAAACATGCCGAATCGCCCTACGCACCCTGGAGCCTCCGCAAGATCGCACTTGCTGAACTGATCCAGGGCCGCGTGGACGACTCGCTGGCAACGCTGGAGAGGCTCGCCAACGGCTATTCCGGCACCGAGTTCGAGGAGTACGCCCAGATGCGCAAGGGCTACGTGCTCATGGCAGCTGGTCGAGCGCAGGAAGGCCGCACCGCGTATGAGTCCTTCCTTGAGAAGTATCCCAACAGCAGATATGTGTTGCTGGCGAAACAACAGATGAAGCAAATTGACAATCCGCCCCAATCCGTTAGCGACTGACCGCGGGGCTTGTGTTTCTGAACGGAATCATGCGTCCACGAAAACACCATTGCTATCTTGCGACAACAGGAAATCGACCATGAAGAGCATACCCGGAAAACTATCGCTTATCGTCATTCTGGTTCTAGCGGTGACGACCCTGGTTCCAATCGAACGGGCACTATCTGAGTGTATCACGTGTCCCGAATGCCTAAAGGAGATTCTGGCCCCCAATGGTAAGCCGATTACAACTATAAGAACCTGCTGTACCTGCTGGCATCCGGACAGTGAAACCCAGCAAGATGTCTGCAATACGCCGAGTCTCGGGGGTAACGACGGAGACCCAGGTGAAGAAGGCATACCCAGCGGAGGGGCCGGCGGAGGCGGGGTGCCGGGGTTCGGACTCCCCACTGAGGGATTTCCGCCGGGCGTCATGCCAGGGGTACACGGCGGCAGCAGCGGATCCGGCTCGCTCCCGCACGCACAGATCGTCGCTGGCGGAGCATGGCAACCTGTAGATGGCATGGAATCCGCTTCCATCTCAACCGGTTTCATCAGCGATCCGGACGTTCGGCTGGGCGGTGAATTCTCATTCAGTGTTCGGGACATCACGTGGCCCCATCACGGTACACGCGTTGCCGTGAGCAGGGTCTATCGCCATCAGACCGCCAACCAGGGCGGCGTCACGACCGACTTCGGCCGCAACTTCCACACCAACCTCCGTATTGTTGCCCACCGGCCTACAACCTACCTGGGCGACGACGAAGTGCGCGTGCAACTCGGCAACGGCGGCGAACTCCGTTTCGTGCTTCCCCCCAATGAGTCTGACTACTCCTCGCCGAGCGGATGGGAACGCTACGTCCTCGAGGCCTACGATACGGATTCCTACCGGTTGGTCGACAACAACGGCTACACCTTCGATTTCGGTGAGATCGATCGTGGCGAGACGATTCCGCTGCAGTCGACGTCGAACCTCCATGGCCAGGGCGAGAATTACTACTACGACGCATCCGGCTACTTGACCGAAATCGAGATCGACGCCACCCGCAGCATCACGATTACGCGAGATGTGGATCACACGATCACCGAGATCAGTGATTACCTCGACCCCGCCCGCACCGTGGAGTATACGTACGACGCCAACACGAATCTGACCGCGGTAGAGGATGCGTGTGGCACGTGTGGCGGCATCCCGAGCATGAACTACGGCTACGACGGCAGCAACCGAATGACCTCGATCAAGGACGCCGACAATGAGACGCTCTACACCATCGTGTACGATGCCCAAAATCGGGTGGATTACGTCCAAACCGGCTTGAATGACGTGTTCGACTATGACTATCCTTCGGCGACCGTATTCAGTATCACCGACCCCGAAGACAGTGAAGTGCAGTATACGTTTGACGCCAACGGCCAGATGACCGAGCGAAGACTCATGATGGAATCCGGCACGGAGGACGATATCGTCTACGCCTACACGTACGATGCAGACAAGTACGTCGACGTCGTGACGCTTCCCAACGGAACGACCATTGACTACGACCATGATGATCGAGGTCGCCTAGTCTGTGTAGAAGAATCTGATGGTGTGGATACCATCACGCTGTTTGAAGCGACCTATGAGGACGACGGTCAACCGGAAAGCCTTGAGTCGTTGGCGGCTGGCGGTGCTCCCGTCTCGTACACCTACACCTCTGGCTTGCCGACCTCCATCACCCGGGGGAGTTATACGACCGAGCGTGACTATGACGGTGCCGGTCTCGTAACCAGCGTGACGGACCCCGAGGACGTCGAGACCACGTTGACGCGCAACACGCTCGGGTTCGTTACGGAGAAGACGGTCGTCGACATCGACGCTGTTGGAACAGATCTGACCACCGAATTCGAAGTGGACGACCTGGGTCAAATCACCAGCGTCGAGACCCCGCTGGGCAACACCACGACCTATGACCGCAATGCGGCAGGCAAGGTCACAAAGATCACGACGCCCGAGGGGATCGTGACGGAGTTCGAGTACGACGATAACGGGCGACTGGCCGAAAAGCGGATCATGGACGGTGAGACCGCGCTGTACGCCTGGGGCTACACGTACAACCGCATGGGCTACCTGACGGTCGAGGAGGCGCCCGACAGCGGCACAACCACCTATGAGTACGACGGGAATAAACGTTTGACCAAGGTCACCGATCCGGCCGGGTTGATCACGGAGTCCATTTACGACAAGAACGGGAATCTCACTGAGACTAAGAAGGGCAACGCCTCCGGCACCTCGACAGTCGAGACCAGGACGTACGACAAGCTGGGCAACCTGCTTACGGTCACCGATGGCGAAGACAATACGACGACGCACACCTACGACGACTTCAGCCGCTTGATCAAAACGACGGATGCCCTGGACCATTACACCGAGTACGAGTACGACGGCGATTCCCGCCGCACGGTTGTCAAACGCTACAACAGCGATGACGACCTGATCTCCTACACGAAGATAACCTACGTTTCCCTGGGGCGTGCAACACAGGTCCGAACGTACGCGGACCTGTCGCAGGATCCGCCGACCGCAAGCCCAGACGACGCCCTCACGGAAACCGCCTACGACGGCAACGACCGCGTGACGTCGAACAAGGTCTGGTATGACGCCAGCAACTACAACGAGACGACGTACACCTACGATGGGGCCGGTCGCAAGGTCTCGATGACGGACCCGGACAGCAACACGACGGAGTACGAATATAATCTCGACGGCAATCTGACGACCGTCACGGACCCCCGAGACAAGGAGACAACCTACACCTATGACGACGACGGCCGCCGGATTCGCGTCACGAATGCCGTCGACGACTACACCGTGACCGCGTACGACGACCGCGGCCTGCGGACATCGGTCAGCCAGTACAACAGCTCCGACACGCTGCTGGCCAAGACCACCTACACCTACGACGACGCGGGTCGCCAGACGGTCGTTCGCCGAAAATCGAATCCTGCCGGCGCGGATGACAACGACAACGACTACGTCGTGACGTCGACCTATACCAGCGGACGATTGACCACCCAGACCTCTGCCGCTGGCGAGGACACAACTTACACGTATGACGCGCAGGGGCGGGTGACCGAGGTAACGTATCCTGATGACAGCGATGTCGAAACGACCTATGACGACGCGGGAAGGCGCATCCGCGAGGTCAAGCACGAGAAGGTCGGCGAGACGACCTACACTTACCGCACCGATTACACGCTCGATGCCCTGGGGCGGGTGGCTGTGATCACCAATCAGGGGCCGGACGGCACGTTCGGCAACGAGGACGACCGGACCATCGAGTACGCCTACGACGGCGCTGGTCGCCGCACCAGCGTCACCGACGAGGCCGGAAAGGAAGCGGTCACTACATACGACGCCCTTGGCCGCAAGACCAAGGTGACCGAGGACGCCAACGGCATCGCCCGCGTCACCGAGTTCGACTACGATCGAGCAGGTCGCATGACCACGCTGACCGCCTACACCGACAGCCCCTCCACCGGCCAGCAGGACACCACCTATGCTTACAACGGCCGCGGCCTGCAGACCGGCGTCACCTACGAAGAGACCGGCACGGTCAGCATGACCTACGATGCCGCCGGTAACATGACGCAGCGGACCGACGAGGAGAGCGTCGTTGTTGTCTACACCTACGACGACGCCAATCGCCTCGTTGATCGCAGGGAATCAGGCGAGACGACCGACGTCGAGACCTACGCCTACGATGGTCTCGGCCGTCTGGTGACCGCCCGCAAGGGCACAACTTCAAACGCAGACGCGGTCAGCGAGAGCACGTTCACTTACGACGCACTCTCCCGGCTCACCAGCGAGGTGCAGACCATCGCCGAGGGCACCTCGCGAACTATCAGCTACGGTTACGACAAGGCGGGTCGCCGCACCTCGCTGACGCACACGTCGTCGGGGCTCAACGTGGCCTATGCTTACGACAGCCGCGATCGCTGCACCGAGATCGACGTATACGACACGGTCAACAGCGAGTGGGACGAATTGGCCGATTACACCTGGCTGGGCAGCGCCATCGACAAGCGGGTCACTACCTGCGATTATCCCGGTGCGACCAAGCCGCAGTTCAAGACGGAATACGAGCGGGACGGCCTGCTCCGCGTGACCAAGGTGATCAACGAGCACATCACGTCGGACATGGCCGACACCGGCTACGAGGAACTCGGCTCGTTCAACTACACCTACGACGCCGTCGCCAATCCGCTGACCGAGACGTCGGACTGGGCGCTCTCGCACAAGGCGCGTGCGGACCGCGCGTTCACATACGACACGCTCAACCGCCTGACGCAGGCCGTCCTCACGGACTCGCTCGACCTGTCGCCACCGGGGGAATCGAAGACGACGACCTACGCCTATGACGACCTGGGCAACCGCAGCAGCCACAGCTACCGCGGCGCCGCCTCGATCAGCTACACCCACGACGACGCCAACCGCATGACAGTGGTGGCGGGGCAGTCGCAGGATTACGACGATGCCGGTAATCAAACCTCAGGCTATTCGGCCGACCGCAGCACGTCCTACGTGTACAAGTACGACCACCACAACCGGTTAAGCGAGGTCTGGGACTCCAGCGAGACCAACCGCAAGGCGGCGTTTATTTACGACGCCCTAGGACGTAGAATCGTGTACGATAACGACGTGCTGGATGAGACGGTTCAGTACTTCTACGACGGCGTGAACGAGATCGCCGACTTCGACGATTCCAACACGCTGCTCCGCCGCTACGTGCACGGCATCTCTTATGTGGACGAGCGTCTGATGATGTACGACGCGGACACCGATCGGCCCTACTACTACACCCTGGACCGCATGTATGACGTGCGGATGCTTGTGGACCGGGCCGGTGCGGTCGTGGAGCGGTACATGTACGATCCGTACGGTCGCCCCTACGTCACGGAAATGCCCTGCCGGGGCGATATGAACAACAACTCCCGATTCCAGAGCAACGATCTCGCACGTGCGCTGAACGCCAAGAATGCAACGATCTGGGATCCGCGGGCCGATCTGGACGACGATGGCGATGTGGACCAGACCGACCTCGATGCATACATTGCAAAGGTCACGCTTTGGAACCAGACGCCGCCCACGGTTCGGCAGGCGTTCAGCGACGTGGGCAACCCCTACATGTTCCAGGGGCGTCCGCACTTCGCGCTGGACACAACTGCTTCGGCAACCGAAGCCGAACTGATGCTCAACGACCATCGAGCACGGTTCGGCGACCCGGTCATCGGAAGATGGATAACGAGGGATCCGCTTTGGTACGACATGCACGCCATAGAAAAGTCCCCTCTCGTGAGCACGGCGATGTTCCCCGGATTGCACGTATTCACCGGCTCTTCAGACCAAGATGTTTCATCCTCTCGTTCATCACGCTCGTCTTCGGCCGGTGCCTGCCACCCCGGCGGTGGGCCACTTCCGAGTTCAACATTATCAGAACAGAACGTGGCTATCAGGTGTGGCTTCTCCTCAGATGCTACAAGCGACGAGCAATCCAATCAATATGCGTTCGCCCGTTCCGCCCCGAATCGGTATGCCGATCCTTCCGGTCTATGTTCAATAGTTTATTATTGTAGCATTTGCCAAGGAAGTCCCCCAATGCGATGGTGTTATGTTCACACAACATCCTGTCCATCTCCACCATATCCGACCATCGGCACACCGGTAGTCTATGGGTGTGGCGGGGCATCGCCCACTTGTAATCCCTGTTTGGATAATGAATTCGTCAAAATTACACTTCACGTTCCGCAGCGTCCATCTTGGTGGCCTTGGCCGACACCGCCACCATATACTACTTGCAGTAAGTTCTAGGGGCCCGAGCAACTCAGGACCAAACGTTCAGGAGCTGTATGCCATGGCTAGCCTCTATCATTCTGAGGATATAATCTTCTTAGTAGTCCGTGGATTCGCGATCCTCTTCTTTGTGCTACTCCTAGTGCCCCACTTAATACGAGGCATTCCACGCGGACTGACTTCGTTGATAATCGGACTCACATTGGCCGTCTGCCTTTTTTCCTCGGATTCGACTCGCTGTGTGGGACACGGCCTGTTGCGGCTTGCCGGTGTCCGCCACATAGAGGGAGAGAAACTGCTTCAAGACACTTTCAATAGTCGAACAGTTTGGATGGAGATCCCCGACACGTCGAAGTCTGAATTAATTGTCTCCATCGCGTTGGCGGCGGTTACTTATATCTTGATACGAGTTGGACTAAAGGACTTAGCAAGATCAACGGCCGTTGGATTTAGGCCCGATGCTGCCCGCTGTCCGAATCCGAGGTGCGACTACCTGCTATTCGGTACGGGTCATGTTAAATGCCCAGAATGTGGACAAAATGCTGTGGTTTATTCAACTGAGGTTGCGTATCTCCGGCGCGGGTCGCAGGCTGACGTAAGCAAACCGCTATGATTGGGGTGACTATGTCGTTTTTTGGGGATTTTTGCGCGTTGTCAATGGTCCTGCTGGCTTGGGAAATGCGTGGATTCTCGCGAAAGTTGAATTGCCCTGGTGTCTATTGGATCCCATTAGGACTGGCACTACTAGTCGCGTCACCTTCGATAGGCTGCGTGTGGATACTCTTGTGCGGGAAGATAGACCTCAAATACGGCGTATTGGATGACCCTGTCGGGGCAAAGCTAGTATCCTTGTTTGCCTTACTGTCGTTTGCTGTGATCTGGAGCGGCTTGGGACAAGTGTTCCGTCTGGGCCTGTGGAGGCAGGCCGGGCCAAAGCGTTGTACAAGCAAGGAATGCAGGGCACGGGTAACTGACTTGAGCAGGTCACAATGTCCGCGTTGTGGGAAGCCGTACGGTCGCATGCGTGTCTATCGTGCGATGCGAGCCTCTCCCCCTGAGTCAGTTTCAGGGGGGGGAACGGCTTGATCCGAAGGGGCCCCCAAAGACGATGAGAATTGCGCACAGTTGGACCAGCAGCTTCGGAGGATGCGGCCGGTCTTGACATTGGTGCATCGAGCCGGGCAGTCCGTGGGAGAACGGTTACCTGGAGTCGTTCAACGGCAAGCTGCGGGATGAGCTTTTGAACGGAGAGATCTTCTACCCGTTGAAGGAGGCGAAGGTGGTAACCGCGTAACCGTCCGGTGAACCAATCAATTACCCACAGTTTCTTTAGCAATACAGTAGCCGAGATGTACGTCGATGAGGCGATTGAAGCCTCGCCATAGAACCATGTTTCCAGGCGGCCTGTCGCGAGCTCGGGATAGGTACCCGCCCAGCCGAGCGACGGCGAGCAGATAGTGTGACACGGTGTGGCTGATGCGGTCGGGCGGCTTCGGATCAATGTGATCGAGTATGCGCTGCTCGGTCTTTGTAAACACGAGCGAGGCAGGCGCGTCATGGTCGGTACGGTTGATCATGCACAGCCAGAAGATCCGCCAGCTCACGATGCAGTAGATCGCGATCAGATTGGTCAGTCGTGCGGCAGTCCGAAGCTTGGCCTCTTCTGCCTTGCAGCCGGACTTGAGGATCTTGAAGAATGTTTCAATCTTCCATCGCAGCGCATACCAGTCCAGTTTCTCGACGGCTGAACGCAGGCCGGATACGGGAAGATCCGTAAGCAGCTTCCATTCGATGCGTTCTCGATCCTTGGGACGCGTTTTCTCGCGCGCTTGAATCACCGAGAGTTCCAATGCCGGATACTTTCGCTGCTTACCAATGGGTGGTCGGACGATCATCCGGTGGAACCGGACGTCAAGTTCGATGCACTCAGTAGTAACCGTCCGGTGAACCACGTTGTTGGCGATTGAGCGTGAGGCGGAGCAATTGCTCGTGCATGGCGACGCTGCAGCGTGGGATCAGTCGGTGGTGCTGGGTTGCCAGCGGTCGGGGAGGAGATCGGGCAGTTGGCTGAGCGGTGTGGCGGCGATGCGTGTGAGCACGTCGCGCAGGTAGGCCATCGGCTCGACCTGGTGACGCTGGCAGGTGGCGATCAGGCTGAACAAGACAACTGCGAACGAACTCTGCGTGTACGTGCCAGTGGGCAAGGTCTCTTTCTTCTCCTTCACCCCAACACGGCCTCCTTCGTCGTCACGCGCCGCCCACAATGCCGACATTCCCGCCGTCGCCGAATAACACCGCCGACGATTGCACGCGTGTAGAGGACGCGGAAGTGTCGACACCCACACTTCGGACAGACCAGCCCGCGCGCTTTCTCTGGATTCTGCTGATATTTCGTCATCGCCTCGCTCCCTGCAGTTCCGACAGCTTCAATCGCTTGCGCTTGACCGGTCGCCTATCCGTGCCGAAGAGCACGGCACCCTGCATCGACGCCGCGACGGCGCAACCAACCACGCAGTCCCACCAATGGTTGTCAACGTTGGGTGGGCACTTCCATTCGAATACAGTCCGACCGCGTCCTTGCGTTTTCACCCGGAACTCACTCGTGAAGTGCTCGGCCAGCAGGCGGTGCAACTGCTGACCCTGTTTGCCTTTCTTCCCGAACAGCGACAGGCAACCGGGGTCGCCCATGGCCACCATCAATCGCGAATGCACGAAGCTCTTCCAGAAGTTGGTGTCATACACGACGTGACGAACGGCCCGCCGGCCGACCATCGCCGGGATTCGCCAATTGAGGCCGACGCGATCGCCGCGTTTGCGCTTGTACTCGCTGAACGGAATGGAAGACGCTGTCACACCGCGCCCGTGACTCGGCAGCAGCACCGAGGCGTACTGACTCTGCCGACAAAACTGATAGACCACGTCGGTGGAGTCGCCCCAACTCGCGTCGATCAAGCACTGGCCAACGCGCATGATGGTGCCGTTGGCCGTCTTCCACTCGCGGCCGAGCTTGGCTTCGGTAAGCCGTTCGAGTCCCGCGTAGATCGCCGCTTCGAGTCCCGTCTTCGGCGCGGCATGTGCCAGCGTGCGGCGAATGTCCCGCAACGTGAAGTACGGCTGCTTCTGCTCCGGCTCGGTACCGTAGTCCACAACATAGCCGCTGAAGTTGTCCTCCCAGGCGACGACGCCGTAGAAGAGCGCCTTCGCCTGCACGTCGATGAACATGGTCAGATGCGTCGCGGTCGCCGGGAACTCGCCGCGGGCATGGCCACTGACCTTCGCCGTGATGAGGTCGACGGTCAGCGCATCCGTGTCCTCGACGTCATCGGGCAGCGGTTCGTTCTGATATTCGGCGAAGAAGGCGGCGTCACCACGATCGATCCGTACATTCCACGCGTGCTGGATCGCGGAGACCTCTCCCTCCTCATGCCGCGCCGGCCACGCCACGCGGGCGCCGTCGTCCATCTTCGCCCGATTGGCGCGATAGAACTGATTGCAGATCCGATCGACCTCAACCGTCGACGCCCCGGATTCCTGGGTGCGGCGGCGAAGATCGGCGTACTCGGTCCAGATCGCTTCATTCGTCGGCCAGACATAGACCATCTTCGTGCGCTCGCCCTGCCACTGCGGGTGCTTCTCGCGATCGAGGATGCGGTCGGCCATGTCGTCGGGCCGAATCACGGTGACCGGCATCAGGCCCGCGATTTTGCGCCCGGGCCCGGCCAAGCCGAGGATGGCACCGGCGAGGATGCGTTCGCGCGTCGCGCACTGACTAGGCGATCGCGCCGATTCATCCGTCTGCGGATCATCGATCAGCACCAGCGACGGCCGGATGCTGGTGCCGTCGGCGCGTTTGTGCTTCATGCCACGAATGCGTCCGGTGATGCCGGCAACACGGATGATCGCACCGTTCGACTTCGGCGGCCGGTTGTCGAGCCACGCCAACGGCGGCAACGTCGGCAACACGATCTCCTTCGCCGTCCAGCCGATGTGCGTCTGCTGCCCTTCGTACAACTGGCCGGCGGAGCGTTGATGAATCCCCTCCAGCGCCCAGACCGGCCCGACCACCTCGGAGAAATCCGCCTCCAGCAACTCGTTGGTCTCGAGCTCGATCTTGATGGAGTCCAGCATCTCCTCGGCGGCGTCTTCGTCGCTGCCGATCAGCACCACAAACACGCGGTGGCCACACAGCATGGCCCACAGGCAGGCGATCTCGCACAGCGTCGTCTTGCCGCTGCCGCGCGGCATGGCCAGCGCGAAGAGCCCGCCTTCCAGTACTGCCTGTTCGATCCGGGCGATCACCTTCAGGTGATCATCCGACCAGGCCAACAGGAACGTCTGCGGGAAGTACT
>NPIF01003543.1_pt1 | contig 15742 bp, 11 predicted proteins | sample 8637461 | NCBI WGS metagenome assembly NPIF01 (sample SAMN07420641, study PRJNA396082) | bioreactor metagenome | isolation source: sample BR12 brine-fed electro-methanogenic bioreactor BR | place: Japan: Kochi | collected 2016-12-09
TGATCAAGTACGGCTTCGGCCATATCGTTGAACAGCTCAACATCCAGCAGTATCTGCGGCGGAGCAAAAGGTTATTCGGTTCCGCCGGCAGCGACAAAAAACTCGAGCGGCTGACCGCCCCGCAACGTCTGCGGATGGCCCTGGAAGAACTGGGGCCTACCTTTATCAAGCTTGGCCAGCTTCTTTCCAGCCGTCCCGATATCCTGTCCCTCGAATACACCCGCGAGCTGTGCAAGTTACAGGACAAGGTACCGATGGTTTCGATTGAAGCCATTCGCGAGGTGATCGAAAAACAGTTCTCCTGTCCCATCGAAGAGCTGTTTGCCGAATTCTCTACCACTCCGTTGGCGGCCGCTTCCATAGCCCAGGTTCACCGCGGCCGCTTGCACAGTGGCGAAGAGGTGGTTATCAAGGTGCGGCGACCCGGTATCACCGCCATCATTGCCACCGATATCGATATTCTGCAGGGACTGGCTTATCTGGTCGAACGGCATCTGACAGGCGACACCATTTTCAACCCGCCGGCCCTGGTAAAGGAATTCCGCCGCACTATCGAACGGGAGCTGGATTTCAATCGGGAACGGCACACCATCGATCGTTTTCAGGAAAACTTTGCCCGCAACCCCGCGGTCTACGTCCCCCGAACCTATTCCGAGTGCTGCGGTGAGACGGTCCTGACCCTTGAATATGTCGACGGAATCAAGGTGTCGGATTTTGATCGCCTGCGCCAGTCCGGCTACGATCTCAAGGCCATCGCCTCTAACGGCGCCGAGGCCATTCTCCAGCAGATTCTGGTTCATGGCCTGTTTCATGGCGATCCTCATCCGGGCAATATCTTCATTCTGCCGAATAACGTGGTCTGTTTTATCGACTACGGCATGGTCGGACGCCTCGATCAGGAACTGATCTACCGTCTGGCTGAACTGCTTACGGCAATCCTGGACAGGGATATTGAACGGCTGGTATCGGTCCTGCTCTATTCCGGGGACCTGACGGAAGATATTCGCCGCCCGGAATTAAAAAAAGCCGTCAGTGATTTTGTCGACGACTACTACGAAGTGCCGCTCCAGGAAATACGAGCCGGACGACTGCTCATGGAATTCGTGGAAATCCTGATACAGTTCCGCATCCCCTTTTCGCCCGACCTGATGCTGCTGGCCAAAACCCTGCTGGGCATGGAGGGCATCGGGCGGCAACTGGATCCGGATTTCAACATGGTGTTACACCTCAAACCTTTTATGAGCCGTCTGCTGCAGCAAAAAATTTCGCCGGGAAACCTGGGGCGTGAAGGTCTGCACCTCATGCAATCCTATGGCGCCCTGCTGAAAGCCCTGCCGGACGACTTCAGAGAATTGATCACCCGCGTCAATCGTAACAAATTTAAAATTGATCTGGAACACCGCGGCCTGGAACGCCTCATTACCGATCTCGACAAGGCCAGCAATCGCCTGTCTTTCAGCCTGCTCATTGCGGCACTGATCATCGGCTCGTCCATTGTGATGCAAACCGACAAAGGACCGTTGCTGTTTGGTTTTCCAGCTCTCGGTATTGTAGGTTACTCTATCGCCGCCGTGCTTGGCTTATGGTTGGCTGTTGGAATTTTAGGCTCCGGCCGGTTGTGAACCACTGTGTTGTAAAAACCACAGATCCGCAGTAATGATAACCACAGTCTCTCCGACCTCCCCTGCCCGCTCCGCAAAAATACCTTTAAATTCAGTCACTTAAAAAACCTTAAAAACTGGCAAAGTGTTTGCATAAGGTTAGGGTGTAAACACTTGCATCTGTTATCTGTTTAAGGGAGGAACCCTTTTAATATGATTTATCAAACGACCCTGCGGCAACCCGTCAAAATTTCCGGCACCGGCCTTCNNTCTGGCAACAGATCACCATGACCCTGCGCCCCGCCGATGCAGGCACCGGCATCATCTTTCATCGCCACGAAGGCGAGCGCATCGTGAGCATCGAAGCGCGTTCCGCCAACGTGGTCGATACCCGCATGGCCACTGTTATTGGCAAAGGCGGCTTGTCTGTTTCGACGATTGAGCACCTGATGGCGGCCCTTTCGGCCTGCAGCATTGACAACCTGCATATCGATATCGATGGTCCGGAAGTTCCGATCATGGACGGTAGCGCGGCACCCTTCATCGCCCTGTTGCAGGAATGCGGGGTTCGCCAGTTGAGTGCCAACCGAAAGTATCTGGTGATACGCAAGCCGATTACGGTGGTGGACGGTGAAAAACGCGTGACCCTGATACCGTCGCGGTTTTTCCGGGTCTCCTACGATATTGCTTTTGACCATCCCTGCATTTCTCTGCAGCATCGTTCGGTCAAGGTATCGCAAAGCCTGTTTGCAAAAGATCTGGCCCCGGCGCGCACTTTCGGCTTTCTGCAGGAAGTGGAATATCTCAAAGCTAACGGACTGGCTCGGGGCGGCTCCCTGGAAAATGCCGTGGTCATCGGTGAGGATCGAATCCTGAATCCCGAAGGGTTGCGCTTCAACGACGAGTTTGTCCGTCACAAAATTCTCGATGCCATCGGCGACTTCAGCCTGGTGGGATACCCGATCCTGGGTCACATCAAGGCCTATAAAGCCGGACACGATATCAATCACGAGACGGTGGAAAAGATTCTCGCTTCGCCCGACTGCTGGAGCCTGGTGGAACTGGGCGACACCCAACCGGTGAAGAGCCGAGCTGTCGCCGGCCAACGATCCTTTGCTCCGAATATGGCTTTTTCCTGAAAGCTCTTATCCAACAACCAAAAAAAGCAGCCTTCGGGCTGCTTTTTTTTTGTCTTTGAGCCAGTCAACGATAGCCCTTGCAATACAGGCGATATATAACCTAGAATCAGGCATTTACTCATTCCACGAGCCTCATGAAACCTGCAAACGATCAACAACCAAAAAGAACTCCTGAATATCGCAAACGCCGCCGCGAGTGGCTGATGGCCGCGCTGGTGACGCTACTGGTTCTGTTGCTGGGACTGTATGAACACAAGCTGTTCGAGATAGCCGGGCGGTTGCCCCAATCCCAGAGCGTGCTGGTCCTGGCCCTGATCAACATCAACGTTCTGCTGATCATTTTTATTCTGTTTCTGGTTTTTCGTAATCTGTTCAAGCTGCTGCTGGAGCGCCGACGCCAAATCCCCGGGACCCGATTACGCACCAAACTGGTGGTGGCTTTTGTCTCCCTCTCTCTAATTCCGACGATGCTGCTGTTTTTTGTCGCGGCCGGCATTATCTCCAGCACCATTGAAAACTGGTTCAATGAGGAAATCGAAACCTCCCTCGAAGAATCCCTGGCCGTCGCCCAAACTTATTACAAAAATTCGGCTACCAACGCCCTTTATTACGCCGATCAATTGGCCCGCATCGTCAAAGAACAGAAATTGCTCAATGAAAGCAACTTGCCTGAGTTGGCTGTTTTGATCGAACAGAAACAGCAGGAATACAATCTCGGAGTAGTGGAGGTTTTTTCTGCGACCTTTGAAGAATTGGTCCGGGCCTCTAATCCCCAGGTGCCCATTGCCGATTTCACCAATCCCGATTCCGAAACCATTCGAAAGGCTCTCGAGGGAAATCGCTTTACTCATATTACCCCCATGGGCAAGGCCGACCTGATTCGCGGGGTGGTACCGGTCTTTTCCAACTGGAACCCCGACGACGTGGTGGGAGTCATCGTCGTCAACTACTACGTTCCCTATTCTCTGGTCAGTAAAATGAAGGAAATCTCTGCCTCCTTCGAGCAATATAAAAACACTAAGCTACTAAAAGGCAAAATTCAGACGGGTTACGTGTTGGTTCTGCTGCTGATCGCCCTGGTCATTATTTTTCTGGCAACCTGGTTCGGTTTTCACCTGGCTCGCAGCATCACCGTACCTATACAGGAACTGGCTCTGGCGACCAACCGGGTGGCCAAGGGGGATCTCGACGTTCGGATTGATATTCAAAGTGATGATGAAGTTTCTCTGCTGGTCGCGTCCTTCAACAAGATGACCACCGATTTGCGCAAAGGACAGGAAAACATCCGCCGGGCCAACCATGAGCTACAGAGGTCAAACCTTGAGTTAGATCAACGTCGGCGCTACATGGAGATTATTCTTAAAAATGTCACCGCCGGGGTGATTTCCGTCGATCGGCAGGGCAATCTAACCACGATCAACAAATCAGCGGAAAAACTGCTCCGAATCAAAACCGGAAAGATCATGGGCAAAAATATCCGCGAGGTGATTACCCAAGCCCATCTGCCTTTGATCAAAGAATTACGGACCCTGCTGGCCGACTCGGGAAAGGATTCCATCCGCAAACAAGTGACCGTTGATTTGCTTGACACCAAACTGACCTTGCTGGTCAACCTGACAACCTTGCGGGATGAAAGTGGCGAGTTCATGGGGACGGTCGTGGTCTTCGATGACCTTACGGAGCTGATTCGTGCCCAGCGCATGGCCGCCTGGCGAGAAGTTGCCCGGCGCATCGCCCATGAAATCAAAAACCCTTTGACCCCCATTCAACTGTCGGCCCAACGACTCAGGCGTCGTTATCTGAGCCGCTTCGAAAAAGACGACACCGTGTTCGACGAGTGCACTTTGATGATTGTAAAACAAGTTGATGAACTGAAGAACCTGGTCAATGAATTCTCCAGTTTTGCTCGCATGCCGGCCTGCAGTCCGACCCGCAACAATCTTAACAAGATTATCGCCGAAGCTCTGGTTCTATACCAGGAGGGGCTCAAGGACATCGATTTCAGTTTCGTCGCAGACGACCAGGTGCCGGACTTCAACCTGGATCGCGATCAGCTGAAACGGGCCGTCATCAACCTTCTCGACAATGCTGTCAGCGCCATCTCCGGTAAAGGGCATATCAGCGTCGAAACTCATTACAATCCGGCCCTGCAGATAGCGTCCTTTACCATCGCCGACGACGGTTGTGGTGTCCCGGCGGAAGACAAGCCGCGCCTTTTCGAGCCGTATTTTTCGACCAAAAAGACCGGTACCGGGCTGGGCTTGGCGATCGTTTCCAGCGTTATTTCCGATCACAACGGCTATATTCGGGTGAAGGACAACCAGCCTCGGGGAACCCGTTTTATCGTAGAACTGCCCGTGGACAATGATCGCGGAGCTTTAACTTAGGAACAGGTATGAAAAGCATATTGATCATAGACGATGAACAGAGCATTCGCGAAAGCTTGACCGGCATCCTGCAGGACGAAGGCTATCGGCCTCTGGTCGCGGAAAGTGGAGAGGAGGGTCTGAGTCGGGTCCGTGAAGAGATTCCGGATCTGATTCTGCTGGACATCTGGATGCCGGGCATCGACGGTCTCGAAACCTTGCGCCTGATCCGAGAGGACTTTCCGGAACAGCTGGTGATCATGATGAGCGGGCACGGCACTATCGAAACAGCGGTCAAAGCAACCAAGCTGGGCGCCTATGATTTTATCGAAAAGCCCCTGTCCCTCGAAAAGGTTTTGCTCAGCGTGGAAAACGCCTTCAAGGTAAGCCAGCTGGTGGCGGAAAATCGTTCCCTGAAACAGAAGATTGGCAAAGAACATGACATGATCGGCCAGAGCGAGGCGATCCGGTCGCTCAAAGAACAGATCGCCATTGCCGCTCCCACGTCGGGCTGGGTGTTAATCACCGGCGAAAACGGTACCGGCAAAGAGCTGGTGGCCCGCGCCACCCATACCTTGTCCCGCCGTCAGGACAAACCCTTTGTGGAAGTGAACTGCGCCGCCATTCCCGAAGAACTTATTGAGTCGGAATTGTTCGGTCATGAGAAAGGGGCCTTCACCGGCGCGACGGCCATGCGCAAAGGCAAATTCGATCAGGCTCACGAAGGCACTCTGTTCCTCGATGAAATTGGCGATATGAGCCTTAAAACCCAAGCCAAGATTTTGCGTATTTTACAGGAACGCCGCTTTGAGAGGGTCGGCGGTCATCGCACCATCGAAGTGGATGTGCGGGTCATCGCCGCGACCAACAAGGACCTTGAGGAAGAGATCGAACAGGGCAACTTTCGCCAGGACCTCTATTACCGGCTCAACGTTCTGCCCTTTCATGTGCCTCCGCTACGAGAGCGCCGCGAGGACATTCCCTTGCTAACCCAACATTTCCTGGCCTACTTCTGCAGTCAAGAGGGGCGACGGATCAAAACAATCGCCCCCGATGCCCTTGAAGTGCTGATGAATTATTCCTGGCCGGGCAATATCCGCGAGCTGAAAAACCTGGTGGAGAGACTGGTGATCATGGTCCAGGATGAGACCATCTCCCTGGCCCACCTACCGGAGTCGGTTCAGGTGCCTTCGGCCACCGGCACCACCTTCGGCGGTTCAGCAACCCTTAAAGAGGCTCGTGAACAGTTTGAAAGAGATTTTTTGCGCCAGAAATTAAACGAATACGAAGGCAATATCTCCCGCACGGCCGAAGCCATCGAGATGGAGCGCTCCAACCTTCACCGCAAACTCAAAGCCTTTGGGATCGAATACAAGAAATCCTGAGTTAGACCGCGAAACCGGCGGCTATCCAGGCGTCTTTTCCTGAACAATACAATCCAAAAAAACGCCCCTCGGATTTATTTCCGACGGGCGTTTGGGGACCTTTCGTCAAGTCAGCACCGGGGGTGTTTCAAGGCTGATTCGACCGATTTTGCCAGCCTGCAGTTCCCGCAGTAACACTTCTGCCGCCCGGTAGGAATCCACCGCTCCTCCAGCTCCGAGACAACCGCGCCGACGCCCTATTTCTTCGAGAAGTTCGGCGGCTTCAGCGGGCAATGATTCAAATTTGTAGCGCTGCGCCAGCAACTCGCCATAGGCGTGCAACAGATAGTCGGCGGCAAACAGGGCAACGGATTGATAATCCATGGCATTATCGCCAATAGCGCCGCTGGCGGCCAGACGATAAGCCCCCTGCTGGTCGCTGAGATTCGGCCACAGTATGCCGGGGGTATCNNCCCGTCGCGCAAATCGATCTGTTGAGCACAGCGGGTAATGGCCGGGCGGTCCCCCACCCTGGCGATGCGACGACCGGCGAGGGTATTGATTAAGGTGGACTTGCCGACATTGGGAATTCCCATCACCATGACCCGCAGCGGGCGGCCCGGTTTGCCGCGATGCGGGACCAGGCTGCGGCAGAGTTTCGTCACCTGAATGGCTTCCCCTTTGTTGGCGGCATTCAAGGCCAGAGCGCGGAGCCCTTTCCCACTTTTCTCAAAAAACCGTATCCAGTCTTTGGTTACCGCCGGATCGGCAAGATCGGCTTTGTTCAGCACCTTGATGAAAGGTTTCTGCTGACGTAGTTCGGCCAGCAACGGATTGCTGCTGGCCAAGGGCAACCTGGCATCCAGCACCTCAATGGCTACGTCTATCTTGGGCAGGGCTTCGGTAATCTGCTTGCGAGCGGTGTTCATGTGCCCGGGGAACCACTTGATAGTCATGCTTACTGCTCCTGACGCCACAGCGCCGAATTAGACCTTCGAATTAGCGGCCGTACCCGGTGCGGCGAGGATCGCATCTGCCGTGCGCTGAGCCGCGCCGACACAATCGTTCAGGCCGATACCGAAGTACGCATTGCCGGTGAAAAACAGCCCGGGATAGCGGGCTGTGCGTCGCTGCAACTCCTGCAAACGCTGACCATGGCCGAGCCGATATTGGGGGATGGCCTGGCGGTGTTGGAATATCCGGACAAAATCGGGCGCCGCATCGATATTCATGGTCCGCTTCAAAGCCGACCGGGTTTCCTTCAACACCCGCTCCTCATCCCACTCGGCAACCTGGGGTTGGGTGGCCCCCCCCAGCATGGAACGCAACAGGACACAGCCTTGAGGAGCCCGCCGGCTGAAGATACTCGAATCCCACAGGGTGCCCAGTAGCGGTAGGGGATTGGGGCGGGCCATCAGATAACCGAACCCATTAAGATCCTGCGTGATTTTCTGGCGACGGTAGCCCAGACAAGCCACCTGCAACGAAGCATAGGGAATCTGTGCCAGCAAGCTGGCCATCGGCCGATCGAAGTTCTCCACCAGATCAGCAAAACCGTAGGCCGGCACCGCCGAAACGACCACATCGGCACTCATTTGACGGCCATCGGCCAACTGCAGGGTGAATCTATCCGAATTTGGTTCCAGTCCAACCACCGCGGTAGAAACCTCAATCTGATCGGCCATTAGTTGATGCAGGCGGTCGGTAAGTTGTTGCAAGCCACCGGCAAAGGACGTCAGGACGCCGGCGGGCCCGGAGGCGCTGGCCACGGCCTTGCCGGAGCGCTTTTCCGCCCGGCGTTGGCGGCTCAGACGCAGCATGGCCCGAAACAGGCCGCCATAGTCTGCCTCCAGTTGATGAATGCGGGGAAAACAACTCGCCAGACTCATGGTTTCGGGGTCTCCAGCAAAAATCCCTGAAACCATTGGCCCTACCAGCCGATCGAGAGCCTGGGGCCCTAAGCGGCGGCGGCAGAAATCAGCCAGGCTTTCATCCTGTTCTGCAGTACGGCGCGGAATCAGAATTTCTGCGGCCATGCGAATCTTGGCCGCCGGCGAGAGCAACCCGGTACGCAGGAAATCCCGGGCATTTTCCGGCACCGGATGTAACCGATCCAAGGCATAGATAAACCGCCGCCGGGCATTATCATCGGAACGCAACAGCTGATCTGTGATGTCCAGTTGCCGACAGAGTTCGAGGGTGGCCGGTTTGCCATCAAGAAAACCGTTGGGGCCCCATTCACAAAGATAACCTTCCTCGCTCTGGATGCTGCGAATCTTGCCCCCCACCTGAGCTTCCGCTTCCAGCACACGCACAGACAGCTGGCGGCCTGTGGCCCGGGCCTTCTGCTGCAGCAAAAAAGCTGTCGCCAGACCGGAAATCCCCCCCCCAATAATAACCACCTGCATGGCAAACTGCCTCCTGGATAAAATGAGCTTGCCGCCCATTATGGCAACAAACCCGGCTCTATGCAACGAATGCAGACCTTAAAAGACCGGGGCTCTCTTGACCTTCGGCAATAGCGTATCTATATTGTCAAAGCATTTCAGCTGTTCACTCGGGAGATACCATGAGCAAAGACTACTACGCCACCCTCGGCGTTGCCAAAGACGCCGATGCCGGCACCATCAAAAAAGCCTATCGCAAACTGGCCCTTAAGTATCACCCGGATAAAAATCCGGGGGATAAACAGGCGGAAGAAAAATTCAAGGAAATCACCGAAGCCTACGCGGTTCTTTCCGACACCGAGAAACGGAAACAATACGACCAGTTCGGTGACAGCGGATTTCATCAGCGCTATTCGCAGGAAGATATTTATCGCAATTTCAACGGCTCCGATATCTTCCGCGAATTCGGTTTCGATTCGGATGACATTTTCGCCCGTATTTTTGGAGGAGGCGGAGGACGCTCCAACTTTTTCGGCGGGCGTCCTCAACCCGTAAAAGGCCAGGATTACGTCATGCATCTCAGCATCCCGTTTCGCCTGGCGATCGAGGGAGGCAAGCAGCGTGTCGAATATCGAGGCGAACGAGGCTTGGAAAATTTAGAGGTTACTATTCCTGCCGGAATTGAATCGGGACAAAAACTGCGTGTCTCCGGCAAAGGGGGGGCCAGTCCTTCGGGAGGGCCGGCGGGAAATCTGTTTCTGGAAATCAAAGTAAACCCCGACCCTGCCTTCAGCCGGGAAGGACGGGACCTGCTGGTCAAGGTTCCCATCCCCTTTAGCGGAGCCTGTCTCGGTTGCTCCACCGAGGTCCCGACTCTGCAGGGCAACAAGCGTGTCAAGGTTCCGGCAGGCATGCAGAGCGGTGGCAAGATTCGCCTCAAAGGCTACGGCGTGCCGGCCACCAAGGGGCACCCCGCCGGCGATCTGTATGCGGTCATTGAAATCGCCATCCCTGCCAAGCTCAACGTCGAACAAAAGGCTCTGCTCAAGGAATTGCAGAAGCTCGGCCTGTAACCAAAGACCGCAGTTTATAGACAAAAGCCTCTCATGACGAGAGGCTTTTTTAGTTTCGGCCGCAGCCCTCCGTCACGAATCATGGTTGGCAGCCGATTCCCGCTCGCAATAAACCGCCCAATAGTGCCTGGCCAGCATCGCCAGCGCCTGGATAAACTGTTCCTGATCATTGAGCGACGCGCAGCGCAGCATGTTGCTGATCCCTCTCTGCCGGGCAGCCGCCTGCAGTTCGATGTCGAGTTCATAGAGGGTTTCGACATGGTCAGAAACAAAGGACAGGGGCACCAGCAGCAGCTCCTTCTGGCCGGCCCTGGCCAAGTTATCCAGAAGCGTGGTTAACGCCGGTCCGGTCCAGCGCACCGGGCCGCTACGGCTCTGAAAACCGAGATGCCATTCCCGCTCCGGAAGGCGCTGCATAAGTCCCCGGACCGTGGCCAGGATCTGGCTGAGATAGGGGTCGCCGCGTTCGATCTCTTTTTGTGGCATGGCATGGGCGGAAAACAACAACGGCACCTGATCTCGGCTGGCGGCCGGGAACTTCTCCAGACCGGCTCGGATACGCAACACCAAGGCATCCAGATAGGCGGGCCAATCATACCATTGGGGGATGACGGCATAGGCCAGTTCGGGGAACAGGGTCGCCGCAGCCTGCTGAAAATCAGCGATACTGCTGCCGCTGGTAGCACCGGAAAACTGGGGATAGAGGGGCAGAACCAGGGTCTGTTGCACACCGTCACTGCGCATTTGCCACAAAACCTCCTGGGCTCGCGGCGCGGAATATCGCATCACCAGATAGGTTCGCCAGCGATCCCCCAGTTGCCGGGCCAGGGCGTCTGCTTGGCGCTCGCTCCAATCGCGCAAAGGCGACTGGCCGCCGATCTGGCGATAATGTTCCCGGCTTTTGGGCGCCCGGCGCCGGGCCAGCCAGCGGGCCAGAGGTTTCTGCAACAAAGGCCCCCCCGGTAATTTGATCAGCTTTCGGTCACTGAACAGCCGGCCGAGATAGGGCTCTACATCCTCCAGGTTTTCGGGACACCCCATATTCAGCAGAACCAGTCCGGTTACACGATCGGGCTGCAGGCTGCCGGTGCCAGACCATTCAAAAACGTTTCGTTGCATCGGAATCCTGACCTTCGCTGCTCAGACGATGGACACATTCGACCAGAAATGCGGCTTTTTCCGGTGCCACGGTCGGCACAATACCATGGCCGAGGTTGAAAATGTGCCCGGCTCGACCGGCGTTTTCATCGAGAATGCGTTGCACCTCCTGTTCAATCACTTTGTCAGAGGCGAACAGTACCGCGGGGTCAAGGTTGCCCTGCACCGCCATATCCGGCCCCAGTTGATCCCGTGCACGCCCCAAAGAAGTACACCAGTCAAGGCCCGCCACCTGGCCACCGGCCCGCTGCACGGTATCGAGCATTGTACCCGCTCCTTTGACAAAATGAATGATCGGCACCCCTTGGCCCTCAAGGGCCGCGATCAGGCGACGACTGTAAGGCAGCACAAAACGCTGATAATCCGTTGGCGAGAGGATCCCCCCCCAGGTATCGAAAACCTGAATCGCTTCCGCTCCGGCATCGATTTGGGCGCCCAGATAGCGGCAACTGGTTTCGGTAATTTTGTCCATCAGGGCGGCATAGACCTCTGGCGCTTGGTGCATAAGCCGTTTTAGGGAGGCAAAATCCTTGCTGCCCCGCCCCTCAACCATGTAGCAGGCCAAGGTAAAGGGCGCGCCACCGAACCCGATCAGCGGCACCCGCCCCTGTAATTCCCGGCGTAACAGACGAATCGTCTCATAGACAAATGAGACCTTTTGTTCCACCTCGGGAACTTGCAGAGCCGCTACCGCAGCGGCATTCTGCACCGGTTGACTGAACACAGGCCCCGGCTCATAATGCAGCTCCATGCCCATGGCTTCGACGGGGATGAGGATGTCAGAAAACAAAATCGCGGCATCGACCCCGAGAATATCGATAGGCTGAACAGTCACTTCTGCCGCCAGTTGCGGATTTTTGCACAATTCAAGAAAGCTGAGCTTGGAGCGGATGGCCCTGTATTGGGGCAGGTAACGGCCGGCCTGACGCATCAGCCAGATGGGGGTACGCTGGGTCCGTCGTCCCCAACAGGCCTCAATAAAATCGTATGGCATAAATTTCATCCCTTGGTTTGACCGGACAGGGCCGGCGGCTGGTAATTGCAGAAAGGTTCTTCGGCCAGACAATCCCCGTAAACGGCATCCGCCCGCGCCCGGCAACCGCCGCAGACCCGCAAATATTCACAGACTCCGCATTTCCCCCGATACTGGCTGAAGTCCCGCAATTGTTGCAGCAGCGGGGCGTTGAACCAGAGCTCCTCGAAGGACTGTTGTTTGACGTTGCCGGCAATGGTGGGGAAATAGGAGCAGGGCTTGAGGTTGCCGTAGGCGTCGATGAGGCAAATACTCTGCCCCGCCAGGCACCCCTTGCCGCCTCCGGTGGAAAAGGACAGGCTGCGTCGCTGGTAAGCCACCTTCGACTCACGGGCCAGTTGAGGAGCGATGCGATAATAGTGGGGGGCACAGGTGGGACGCATCAGAATTTCCGTTTCCTGAGTCTCCTGGTGAAAATGCCAGGCCAGGATTTCCTCATAGTCTTGCGGCGATATCAGCTCATCCATTATCTCCTGGCCCCGTCCGGTCGGCACAATCATGAACAGATACCAGGCGACGGCTCCAAGCTCTTTAGCCAGGCGGAAGGTCGCTGCAATATCACTCTGATTACGACGGGTAAAAGAGGAGTTGACCAGAAACTTGATGCCGTGGCGCCGCAGGGTATGGGCCGCCCGGATAGTGGCTTCAAAAGCCCCGGGACTCTGGCGGAAATCGTCGTGCAGTTCGGCCCGGGAGCCGTCGAGGGAAAGAGACACCATGCGAATCCCGCTGGCGATCATCTTCTGGCAGGCGCTCTCATCGACCAGAGTTCCGTTGGTCGCCAGACACATCCGCAGGCCCTGCTCGGTACCGTATCGGGCGATCGTGAACAGGTCATCCCGCAGCAAAGGCTCCCCTCCGGAAAGAACCAGTACCGGCTTGGCGACCTGACAGATATCATCGATAAGACGGCAGGCCTCTTCGGTGGAAAAATCCCCCTCACCGGCGTTCATATCGGCTGAACATCGGCAATGAACGCATTGCAGGTTGCAGCGGCGGGTAATTTCCCAGGCGATCCATTTGGGCAAAAAGGGCCGATCTTCGGTGGGCATAACGCTCCTCTGGCGAAGGGACATAAAACACCCCCATCTTACTCCAGATCCAGCGCACTTCACAAGCAGGGCTGAAAATTCCAATAAAAAAAGCGGACCTTCTGATCCGCTTTTTTGTTCTATTTAATCCGGCCAGAAAAATCCTTAGCCGTTGGAAGCCTTTTCCGGCAAGGCCGCTCGTTCTCCGAACAGTTCCCGAAAAATCTCCGCCACGGTCGTGATGCGATCTGCTTTCCAGGCATTGCTGCCACAAAAGACCAGCCCGTTGACCACATCGCCCCGCTGTGCACGATCCAGGGCCTCGACAATGCAGAACCTTTCCCCGCTTTCTCTGAAAGTACAACGGTGCAGACAATTGCTCGGGCACCCTTGGCCGGCGACCAGCTGACTCTTGCGAACCTGGTCAAAGTGCTTGACAATGGCCCGGCCTGGCAGGCCTGCAGGACTCATTACCAGACCGATATCCTCGGGCCGGCAGTCGAGGTAGGCCTGCTTGAAAGCCATATCCGCGTCACATTCTTCGGTACAGACAAAGCGGCTGGCCATCTGCATNNGCACAGCATCCGCGCCCTCTGCCAGAGCCCGCTCCACGTCGGCCCGATCCCAGATGCCGCCAGCGGCGATTATCGGCACTTGCGTCTTCCAGGTTTCCCTGAAGTAGGACTTGACAGCTCGCACGGTCGCATACTGATCGTATTCACCGGTGCCGATATTTTCCAACTTTTCACCGAGATGGCCGCCAGCCGTATCGGGGTCTTCCACCACCACCGCATCGGGTAGCCGACCAAAGTTTTTATGCCATTTACGTGCGATCAGTTCTGCGGCCCGACTCGACGAGACGATGGGAATCAGGGCCACTTCAGGAAAACGTTGGGCGACTATCCCCGGCAACTGCATCGGCAGACCGGCTCCGCTAACAATGGATTTGGCCCCGGCTTCGCAGGCCGCTATCACCATCTCGGCGTAATTGGTTACCGCAACCATGCAGTTGACCCCGATCACCCCTTGCGGTGCAATAGAGTACGCCTTGCGTATTTCATCCTTGAAAGCCAAGGGGTCGGCCTGAGCCAAATTGCGACCGTTGTAGTGTCGACTGTTAACTCCAATACCCGCTGCCGCTACGGTGCCGAACCCCCCGCAAAGAGCCACATGGCCGGCTAACCGGCCCGCTGAAACCCGGACACCCATGCCACCAAGTACCAGGGGAAAGGGAGTACTATAACGTCCGATAGTCAAACTCTGATTCACAACTGACATCCTGTACATAAAGGTTAACAAAATCAACAGCCATAATTTCTTATGGCTGTTATAAGATACTACCACCTGCCGGCCGACAACTAATGTAATATTTGTGTAAAATCAGACCGGCTACCCTGGCACTCTGTAACCCGTAAGCCTTGTTTCCAGCCCTTTGCAATGGTAAGAAAACAGTATGAAATTCCTGCGTCGTCTCGTCAGCCCTCTGATTATTTTTATCGGCATCCAGCTCGCCTGGGTACTGGTGGTGCTTTTCTGGATCTCATGGTTTGTTCACAGCAACCGTAAACTTCGCAATCTGGCAGACAAATACGGACCCGAGCTCCCCCAGAGCGGCCTTGACTGGGTACTTTTTGTTGAAGTTCTGCTGCTGCTGATCGCCATCCTGGCAGGAGTCTACGTTATTTTCCTCTACTGGCGACGGCAGGCCGCTCTGGCCCGGGAACAACGTAATTTCATCTCCCAGGTCAGTCACGAATTCAAATCGCCCCTGGCCTCCCTGCAACTGCATCTCGAAACCATCCGCCTGCGTCGACCGCCGACGGAAAAACTGGATTTTTTCCTAGGGACCATGCTGGACGACACGGTGCGCCTGCGCGGGCTGATCGAGAACTTGCTCGACGCCAGCCGCCTGGAGCAGAAACGCATTCGTCTCGATTTAAAACCGGGCAATCTGTCCCAACTGGTGGCCGATTTTTTTCAACAACAAGCGGCCAATTTGCCGGAAGGTACCCAGATAACCCTGGATCTGGAGCCGGGGCTGCATAGCCAACTCGACCAGGCTGCGATGGTGATGGTTCTGCGGAATCTTTTGGAAAATGCCCTGCTCTATTCTGACGGCCTGGCCGTCATTCATGTGCTGCTCAAAGCTGACGGTTCCCGCTGTCACCTGTGTTTTTCCGATCAGGGCCGGGGCATAGCCGCCAAAGACAAGAATAAAGTTTTCCGCATGTTCTACCGGGTTCGCAAAAACGATGAAACCATTCGCGGCTCCGGTCTTGGCCTGTTTATCGTTAAAGCGGCCATCTGGCGGCATAAGGGCAAGGTCTGGCTTGAAAGCGAAGGACTTGGCAAGGGCAGCTGCTTTCACATTCTGCTCCCGCGCATCGCCCCCCCGAAAGGAGCGGATCGTGCCTGACCCCTATATTCTGCTGGTCGAAGACGAATGCCACATCGCCCAGGGCTTAATATTTAATCTCGAAATGGAAGGCTTCCTGGTTGAACATGTAACCACCGGCGAGCAGGCTGTGGCCAAAAGGCCCTGGGATGGCTGCTGCCTGGTGATACTGGATCTCATGCTTCCCGGCATGGA
>NPIF01001139.1_pt1 | contig 15693 bp, 15 predicted proteins | sample 8637461 | NCBI WGS metagenome assembly NPIF01 (sample SAMN07420641, study PRJNA396082) | bioreactor metagenome | isolation source: sample BR12 brine-fed electro-methanogenic bioreactor BR | place: Japan: Kochi | collected 2016-12-09
ATGATCTGACGTTCTTCAACTTCCTGCTGGAACAGTGCACCATCGATCATGGTGTGGGTAATGTTCGGGTTCAGCACCGCCATCAGGTTCAATGCCTGTACCACGTCCGGGCAGTTCTGGCATGACAGCGAGATGTAGGTCTCGAAGTGGAACTCGCCCTTCAGGTTGCTGATCTGCTCCTGCAGTGCGGCATCGGCCTTGGACGGATGACCGCCGGCCTGCAGCAATGCCAGTACCAGCGAGGTAAATTCGTGGCCCATGGGGATACCGGCAAAGTTGACCCGCGGTGCCTGACCGGCGGCACCAACGGCCATGCTCGGCTCGCGACGATCGCTGCCAGCCTTCACACTGATCTGGTCAGACAGCTCGGCGATCTCATGTGTCAGATCCGCCAGTTCCTTGGACTTGTCGCTATCATTGGTGGTCAGTGTCAGCTCGATCGGGGTAACAATGTTCTTCAGGTAGGTGTTCAATTGCTGCTTCAGATTGGTATCCAACATGTGCGTCATCTCTCGGTAAAGTTATATGTTGCGACCGTCCGCCTGTCCTGTGGATCTCCCGTTCGGCGTTGGGCGCATTTCGAATATGGAGCTATGGTATCGAGCGGCAATGAATGTGTGAAATTAATCGTAATTAATGGTTCGATAGCTTTTATATATTACAGGCTCTGGCCTGGCCAAGATGACAAGAAGAGGCCGTTGGATGGATTGAAGGTTAGGCTGTGCCAAGGGGACAAAAGCCTGCAAGGTGCAGGCTCGAGGGGCAAACTCAGTACACTGATTTAATGAGGCAGGCTGCAAATCCGACCGGCCAGCATCTGCATGCGCTTGGGCAGCACATAAATCAGCGGAAACGCGATCGGCCAGGCAATCAGAATCGCCATGCCCCAACGTGACGAGAAGCCTTCGGTGAAACCGGTGTTGATGGCGGTGATCACAAACGTCATCAGGGTAACCATGACCATCGACATCAGTAGTGTGGTGACCAGACGGGTGTAGCGTTGTGACAGCACAGTAAGCTCCTGCTTGGTAAAGTAATGAACCGATTTGATTAGTTACGGCGTGACTATTGCGTTGGATTATTCATTAGTCGTTTTGCATATTCTAATGTGAGTGACTGACAAACACAAAGCAGCTGGGCAGGGCGTAACGCGATAGGGCTTGTTTAACGTTGTTTACGGGACATTACTATTCGATATAGTAATTGCTATAGAGGGTTACCATCTTTGCACCTCGCAAGGGGGCAAGGCGGAATTTGTCCAGCGTGATATCTCGCCACTGGTGAAAGAACAGGGTATTTGGATGGTCTATGTCGATTTCTGGCGCGACAAATCATCTCCGACCATGGCGTTTGCAACTGCTGTCATGGCAGTCCACCGAGAGCAGGAAAGCAGGTTGTTGAAGCCGCATTCGAAGAGCTGGAAGCCACCAACAAACCGATATTGTTTCTCCTTGATTAAGTGCAGCACTTGGCAACGAATCCTGACTTCGGTGATTTAACGGCAGCCCTTCGAGTTTCATGACTGCGCTTTCCGATGAGAAAATCAAAGGCATCTTTGTCCTGAGTTATCGAAAGCGACTTACAGTCTTGGGCATAATGAGATGATCCCGAAACCAATTTTGGGGTAGCTATAAACGGAGGGCCATCTCTTTCGAACCAAACTCAACATATTCATTGAACTAAGATAGCTCAGCCTTCACCCCATTAAACTGGGTAGCCAAAGAGATATCTCAGGGAGCAGCGCGATAATAAGCATGCTCAAAATCATCATTGCCAAGAATGGCAGCATAGCTGTAAATAGACGCCCCATGGGTAGTTGAGCCGCGACCATCGCAATATAAAGGCCCGGACCCACAGGCGGAGTTACCAAGCCAACCAAAGTTGCCAAGCTGATCATTACGCCGAAGTGGATCGGATCGATGCCGTAGGAGATCGCCGCCGGCAGTATGATAGGCACGATCACTATCATAACGCTGATGCTCTCCAGAAACATACCCAGAAGGATCACCAGCAGGTAAACCAGCATCAGGAACATCACCGGCGAGTCAGTCAGCCCCGTGATGTACTCGACCATCATGTCTGGCACACCTTCGAACGACAGTGCCCAGCCGAATACCGAGGCGATACCGATCAGGCCTGTGATGGTCGCGGTGTTGATCGCCACCGAGCCGAATATCTGCGGCAGGTCACGAAGGGCTATCGCCTTGTAAACGAACTTGCCGAGTAGGAACGACAGGATCGAGGCGATGGCACCCGCTTCGGTGGGCGTCATCACACCGGAGATGATGCAGACGATAACCACGCACGGGATTGCGCCCGGCAGCAGGCCGCCGATCAGATCTTCCTTCAGCATATCACGCTGTTGGTTCTCGCCCTTGGGCAAGCCCTTGGTCAGGCCGGTGATAAAGATCACGATGGCAAAGCCAGCGATGATCACCAGTCCTGGCAGAATACCGGCGATAAACAGTGCAGAGATCGGCTGATAGGCCACCACACCATAGATGATCATCAGCATCGATGGTGGAATGATCGGGCCGAGCAAGCCGCCCGCCATGGTCACGGCAGCGGAAAACTCCTTGTTGTAGCCTTTCTCCACCATGGTCGGCACCATCAGCCGACTCATGACTGAAATCTGTGCCGTGGCGGAGCCGAGAATCGATGCCGCCATGGCGTTGGTGAGCAGGTTCACATAAGCCAGACCGCCGCGAAAACCACCTACGAATACCTCGGCGGCGTTCATCAGACGGCGGGTGAGTCCGCCTTTGTTCATCAGTTCACCCACCAGCATGAACAGTGGGATCGCCAGCAGGCCATTCTGGTTCAGCGCTCCGTAAAGCTGTATCGGCAGCGAACTCATCAGAATCGTCAGATCGGTTTGCCAGAGGAACACCAGCGTACCCAGCAACAAGGTGATAAATATCGGCAGCCCGAGCAGCAGGGCCACGAAAAAGGTCAGTGTGGTAATCATGCATCCCCCCCAGCATTGGTCGCACCCACCGCATTCTTATGCTGGTAGGGGCGGAACAGGATCAGCTTTGCCAGCATATGCCAGGTCATGCAGTAGAAAGCACCTACCAGCACAGAATAGTTGTACCAGCGTGGCAGCCCCGTGGTCGGCGAGATATCAGTCTTGATCTCTGGCCGCAGGATCCAGTCGGTGGCGTAGTAACAGAAAATGACCAACACACCAAAAGCAGCCAGTCGCAGCAGGAACGTCAATGCGTTCTGCATGCTCCGAGGGAGCTGATCGATCAGGAAATCCACCCGCACAAGCGAGTCGGCAAATGTCAGGTAGCTGACGCCGATGAAGGTTGCCGAGATCAGAATCTGAACGGCAACTTCCTCAGCCCAGAACAGTGGGCTGCTGAAGACATATCTCAGGATAACCTGAGCGGAAAGGATAAGTGTAAGCGCCGCGACCAGAGCTATAAGCAGCGTGAATTCGACACGCGCCATTCCCTTGTCCAGCAGTTCAATCAATTTGATCATGGCAACCCCTGGCTGCGGGCCTGGAGCCAGTCTCATTGGCTAGCCGGGCCCGGTCTCTCTTTTACTCGGTCTGAGCCTTGTAGAACTCAGCGATCGCCTCGTTGGAAGAGGTGTACTTCTGCACGATCTTGCCAGCAGTTTCACGGAACGCGCCCTGGTCGATTTCGTTCACAGTGACGCCGGCATCTTTGAGTAGCTGCAGATTGCTGATTTCTGCTTTCGCCTGCTGCTCAAAACCCCAGGCTTCCGCTTCCTTGTAGGCATCCATGACGATCTGCTGTTTCTCGGCAGACAGGCCGGACCACCATTTTTCAGATGCGACGACTACCGCCGGGAAAGCCATGTGGTTGGTCAGAGTCAGGTTGGGCGCCTGCTGGTACATCTTCAGGCCAACCACGATATCCAGATCCACATCGACACCGTCCAGCAGGTTGGTGGTCAGCGCAGAGGAGACATCGGCCAGCGGCAGTGCAGTTGGTGCAGCGCCCAGCTCGGACCACCAGTCATTGAAGACCGGGTTCGGGAAGGCACGGATCTTTTTGTTCTCAAACGATTCGATGCTGGTCAGCGGCTCGGCGGAAAGCACATGACGCATGCCCGCCAGGGCATAGCCCAGACCGACCATCTTGTGTTCTTCCAGATCCTTCAGCATCTGCTGGGCTTCCGGCGACCTAGTCGCGGCAGCCGCTTCGCTGACGTTGTTAAAGGTGTATGGCAGGAACCAGGAGTTCATTGGCTCGTAGCGGTTAGCCACGGAGCTGGCCGTGAGAATCGCCAGCTGCAGACCGCCGGACTGGAGCAGATCCATCATCTGGTCCGGACCACCGAGCTTGCCCAGCGGGAAGATCATCATTGAGTCGTCGCCATTGGTGGCGGCCTGCAAGTTGGCGTCAAAACGCTCGGCGACCTTGTGCCAGATATGGCTCGGCGGGGTTACATGACCAAGGCGCAGTTTTTCGGCCTGGGCCGAAGTTGTACTTGCCAGAATTGCTCCACCCAGTGCAACACAGGAGATCAGCTTCTTAAAGTTCGTCATCACAAAAGCCTCTAGTTGTTATATTCTGCTTCTTTTGCGTGTCTGCACGCAGACATGAAAGCGGTGCCGCTAATGGGGCAGATAGCGGCACGTTGGCGGGTCAGACTGGTTTATTTGTTGATAGTCAGTTCGATCTCGCCGACACTTTCGATGCTGCCGGTGATCTTGTCGCCGGCAACAACCGGGCCGACACCTTCAGGGGTGCCGGTGTAGATGATGTCGCCCGGCTGCAGGTGGTAGAACCTGGACAGGTGCTCGATGATCTCGCGCACGTTCCAGATCAGCAGATTCAGATTGGATGACTGCTTGGTTTCACCGTTAACGGCCAACTCGATCTTGCCTTCGCTGACGATGCCGGTTTGGGCCACAGGTACTATCGGTGAGAGGATCGCAGACTCTTCGAAGTCCTTACCCAGATCCCAGGGACGGCCCTGCTCACGCGCTTTCAACTGCAGGTCGCGGCGGGTCATATCCAGACCGCAGGCGTAACCCCAGATCAGCTCGTCGGCATCTTCCTGGGACACTTCAAAACCCGCTTTGCCGATGGCGACCACGAACTCCATCTCATAGTGGTAGTTCTCGGTCTGCGGCGGATAATCGATAGCCGCGCCAGACTCGACCAGGTAAGCCGGGTGCTTGTTGAAGTAGAACGGCTCCTGCTTGCTCTTATCCACAGCCACACCCATTTCAGCGGCGTGGGCAAGATAGTTACGGCCGACGCAGAAGATGCGGTTAACCGGAAAAGTCTCATCGGAACCCTGGATCGGAGCCAGAACCGGAGCGGGTACGGGGAATACTGTGTTAGCCATGTTGGGTCTCTCTTAATTTATGAAGTCGGGTCATTGGATTGCGTGCAACTTCCCCCGGCCGCGGCCAGGGGACGGCGATCAGAAAATGCCGAGATATTGATGCAGCGGCGCTTCGTCGGCAGTTATGAAGAAGGCCGGTTCAGTGCCGGATGCATTACTCAGGGTGATATCGCTGTAACCCGGCGCGCTCAGGGTGTCTTTCTCCACCCAGTTGAGCGCTGCACCGTCCTCGACCTGCAGCGTGCCGGCACCTTCAACCGCGTGGAAGATGCAGGCGGTGGTGCGCTTTGGCAGGGTGATGGTTTCACCTGGGCGCAGCATGATGGCGCCGAAGCCGATGCTCGGGAACAGGCTGGCGCCGGTCTCTGGGTTGACGTAGCTGGTCCGAAGCAGACCCTCTGCGTAGTCCGTTGCCATCTCGGTAAGGCAGGCGCGGGTCTTGCTCCAGGGGTAGCGCAGCATCGGCGCGTTTTTGTTCTCACGCTGGAAGTTCAGGTTCGGTACCACACCGGCCGCGCTGTAATCGGCAAAGGATTTATCCCGCGCTTTTACATCCTGCTGCGGCTGGCCTTCCATCGCCCAGGAACCTTCGAGCGAGTAGATCAGCGGCAGATCGAGCACATCCAGCCAAACTATGGGGCCTTCGCCCTCATGGTGGTGTTCGTGCCATTTACCGGCCGGGGTCAGGATCAGGTCGCCACGGTCCATGCGGCAGGGTTCGCCGTCTACGGTGGTATAGGCGCCCTCGCCTTCAACGATGATGCGCACCGCGTTGGGGGTATGTCGGTGATTCGGCGCAGTCTCGCCCGGCAGGATCAGCTGCAGGCCCAGGTAGATGCTCGGCGTGGCCTGCATGTTGGTGAGACCATGGCCGGGGTTGGCCAGCACCAGTACGCGGCGCTCGGCCTTCTCCATCGGTGTCAGTTCACCGGCCTGGATCAGGAGCGGGCGTACTTGCTCATAGCGCCAGTTGAGGGTCTGCGTATTGCGGGTCGGAACGCCATAGGGCAGCACCGCACGCATGCTCGGCCACAACGGCACGAGGTTCAGGTCGGTGAGGTCATCGCGGTATTCCTGTGGAAGCTCTTCCAGTGTGCCCAGAGACTGCATCGTTATTATCCTCGTCTTGGGTGAGTCGTCATTATTTGGGGTCTTTGTTCTTTAACGTTGATCAGCTGCTGTTGTTAACCGATGTAATCCGGCTGATTTTCCGGCGCTGCTTCTTTAAAAGCCGGATGCTGCTGACAGTGTTCGTAAATCGCCATCACGTGCTTGTAGGGGCTTAGATCGCAGCCGAAGCGGGAAGCGTTGGCCACCTGAGGTACCAGACAGCAGTCCGCCAGTGTCGGCTCATCGCCGAAGCAGTAGGCACCATGGCCGTGCCGTTCCAGCAGTTTTTCCGCAGCAGCGAAGCCTTCGGCGATCCAGTGGCAGTACCACTCTTTTTTCTGCGCGTCGTCGGCACCCAGGTTATTCACCAGGTAACCTAGAATCCTCAGGTTGTTCACCGGGTGCATATCGCAGGCGATCAGGTTGGAGAACTCCAGCACCCGCGCCTTGGCCAGCGCTTCCCGTGGAATAAGGCAGCAACCTCCATGAGTGTCATCCAGATACTGAATGATCGCCATGGACTGGCTTAGGGAAACGTCGTTATCGTCCACCAGCACGGGCACCCCCCTGGCTGGGTTAACCTGCTGGTAATCCTCGCTGCGCTGGTCACCGGCTCGCAGGTTGATGCCCTGATAGTCGTAGCTCAGCCCTTTGAGCGCCATCGCGATACGCACGCGATATGAGGTGGAACTGTTAAAGAAACTGTAAAGCTGCATCTGGCTTTCCTGTCGTTCGTTGCTTTATAGCGATGGAGCCATTATTGTCGAGCCAACCTATATCGACTAATGATATATAAACATGCTCCCATACCGATTTTGACATGGGTAATATCATGGACTGGACACGACACATACGCCTGAAGCATCTGCCGCTGCTGATCACTCTCGGCAATACCGGCAGTCTCAGTGAAACCGCGCGGTTGACCTATACCACCCAACCCTCCCTTTCGCGCTGGCTTAAAGAGCTGGAAGAGGATGTGGGCGGCGAGCTGTTCGAGCGCCACGCCCGGGGGCTTCGCCCCACGGCACTGGGCCAGATGCTGATCGCCCATGCGCGCCGCATTCAGACCGAGGTAGAGCGCGCGCAACAGAATATCGAGGCGGTGCATGAGGGCGCGGCCGAGAGTGTGGCCATTGGCACTTCCCCCGCATCGGCACCCAGTTTTGTACCGGCGGCCATCGGCCACTTTCTGGAGCTGCACCCCCGTTCCAAGGTGCAGGTGCAGGAAAACACCATGAACGCCCTGTTGGCGAAGTTGAAACTGGGCGAGCTTGATGTGGTGGTGGGCCGGCTGGACAACTATCGCCCTTCGCTGGAGTTTCGCAGCGAACAGCTCTACAGCGAACGAATCCGCGTTGTATCGCGTCTGAGCCATCCGCTGGCCCAGCGCGGCAAGGTGAGCTGGGATGACCTGTACGACTACGACTGGATCGTCTGGCCCGACGGCACACCGATCCGCACCAAGCTGGATGCAGCGCTAACCCGGGCCGGGCGCAAACCACCTCGCTACCGGGTAGAGTCCACCTCCCAGGTCGGTAATCTCTGGTTGCTGCAATACACCGATATGATCTCTGTTGCTTCGGAGCGGGTGGCCAATCATTTCAATGATCGCGGTCTGATGGAGCCGCTGGATATCGATATCGACAGCGACGAGGGTTCGGTGGGTATGTGCTGGCGTGAAGATGTGCAGGACGAACCAACCATGGTGGATCTACTCAACAGCTTCAGAGAGTCGTCCGCCCGCTTTATCTGAGAGCGGACTTATCTCTGCACTGATTTCTGTACTGGCCTGTCACTCCGAAAACAGCTGGAACAGCAGATTGCGCAGCCAGATATTGCCGGTGTCCTGGTGAAAGCGCCGGTGCCAAAACAGGTTTATCTGTGCAGAAGGTAACTGCACCGGATGTGGATGGGCCACCAGCCCCAGCTTGTCGGCAGTCTGCAGCGCAAGTTTCTCCGTGACTGTGGCGATCAGGTCGGTTTCGGCAACGATATAGGGCGCGGACATGAAGTTGGGCAGATTCAGCCTGACGATTCGGTTGACGCCGCTGCGCTTGAGCAGCTCTTCGATACGGCCGTGGCCGGTACCGCGAGCCTCGATAACGATATGCTGAGCACTGGAAAAACGTTCCAGCGTTAGCTCCCCCTGTGCTAGAGGATGATCTCTGCGCATCAAGCAGACGTAGTCCTGATCAAATAGACGGCGCTGATAGAAACCCGCGTCCAGCTGCGGCAGCAGCCCCACCGCCAGGTCCACGGCACCCGCGCCCATCTCCTCGTTCAGAGAGCGGCCGGTATCACGTACGGTACTGATGGAGATCTGAGGCGCATGTTCCGCCAGATGGGAGATCAATCGGGGCAGCAGGTACATCTCGCCCAGGTCAGTCATGGAGATATGGAAGGTACGATCACTTTTGGCGGGGTCGAAACGCTCTTCGAAATTAAGCCCGTCCTGCAGGGTGCTGAGGGCATAGCCCACCGATTCCGCAATATTCTCCGCATAGGGTGTAGGGCGCATCCCTCGTGCAGTGCGTTCAAACAGCTCATCGTTCAGCACCTTTCGCAAGCGGGCCAGGGCGTTGCTGACAGCGGGCTGGGACAACCCCAGCTGCTCAGCCACTACGCCTGTCTTACGCTCCCGGTACATCAGCTGAAACACGATCAGAAGATTCAGATCGATATCCTGCAACCGAAGCATCAGTCACCTCGCATCATTCTTGTTATTAGTTTCGTGAATTATGATTATTCCGGATCTTTTATATCTGAATATCATTCGCCTGCCTATAGTGATTTCCACGTCATCAACGAGCCATAGTTACGGAGCGATGGACGATGGAAGTGCGTATAAAACCAATAAACAAGACGCTTACCGCCGCCACCGGCACCAGTCTGCTGGACCTGCTGCGCGATAATGAAGTCCCGGTGTCGTACAGCTGCCTCTCCGGCCGTTGCGGCACCTGCCGCTGCAAAGTGATCAGCGGCGAAGTGAAAGGCCCGATCGCTGCCGAAGGACGCCTGGCCAGCAACGGCCAGTATGTTCTCGCCTGTCAGAGTTCTGTCGAAAGCGACTGCGAGATAGAGATTCCCGAACCGGATGAAGTGATTATCCACCCCACAAAAACACTTAAGGCGAAAGTTACCGCCTTTGAGGTGCTGGCTGACGATGTCCGCCGCCTGCGCCTTAAAACGGCCAAGCCGCTGGAGTATTCACCGGGTCAGTACGCCAACCTGACCTTCTGGAAAGAGGGTACCCGCGCCTATTCCATGGCGGGGCTAGCTGAGGATAATGAACTGGAGTTTCACATCCGCCTGGTACCCGGTGGCCGCGTGACTTCGCAGCTGGATGAAAGTATCAAGGTGGGTACCAAGCTGAAGCTGAATGGTCCGCTGGGCGCCTCCTACCTGCGCCGCAAACATGAAGGCCCGATGCTCTGCATCGCCACCGGCACCGGCCTCGCGCCGATCCTGTCGATCTTGCGCGGGGCGCTTGAATCGGGCATGCAGAACGATATCCACCTGCTGTTTGGCGCCCGCACCGAAGCGGATCTTTACGGCCTCAACTATCTGAATACGCTGGCCGCCGACTTCGCCAATTTTAGCTACCAGATCTGCCTGAGCCACACCGGTGAGCACAAGCAATTCCGCCTGGGGCTGGTTACCGATGTGTTGGCGGAAGATTTCACCGACCTCAGCGACTGGCGCATCTATCTGGCCGGCGCACCGTCGATGGTTGAGGCCGCCTCGCTAGCTTCCACCAAGCGTGGCGCTAATATCGATCACATCTATGCAGACGCGTTTTATCCCAGCGGGGTTTAGTCAACGGCCTGTCGCCCCCGCTGCATAACAAGAAACCTCAGAATAAGCATAAGAAGGTAAACAAGATGAGCAACGAGACTCACATCCCGATGCGTCCGGTCTGGGATCAGCCGGATACAAGTCGTATTCCCTTCAAGGTTTACACCGATGAACAGACTCATCAGAAGGAACTGGAGAAGCTGTTCTACCAGAACCACTGGTGCTATGTCGGCCTGGAAGCCGAAATCCCCGAGCAGGGTGACTTCAAGCGCACAGTAATCGGCGAGCGTTCTGTCATCATGGTGCGCGGCGCCGATGGCGAAATCAACGTGGTCGAGAACGTCTGTGCCCACCGCGGCATGCGTTTCTGCCGCAAGAAGCATGGCAACGCCAAAGAGTTTGTCTGCCCTTATCACCAGTGGAGCTACGATCTCAAGGGCAACCTACAGGGCGTGCCTTTCCGCCGCGGCGTGAAGCAGGACGGTCAGATCAAAGGCGGTATGCCGAAGGACTTCAAACCTGCTGACCACGGTCTTACCCAACTGCGCGTGGCCCAGCGTGGCGGCGTGGTGTTCGCGACCTTCGATCTCGAAGCCGAACCCTTCGAGGATTTTGTCGGTCCGGAGATGCTGCATTACTTCGACCGCATGTTTAACGGTCGCAAGCTCAAGCTACTTGGCTACAACAAACAGCGTATCCCCGGTAACTGGAAACTGATGATGGAAAACATCAAGGATCCTTACCATCCGGGCCTGCTGCACACCTGGTTTGTCACCTTCGGTCTCTGGCGCGCGGATAACCGCTCCGAACTGAAGATGGACAGCCACCACCGTCATGCAGCGATGATCTCCACCCGTGGCGAAGGCGGCAAGAACGCCCAGACCACCGGCGTCAGCAGCTTCAAGGAAGAGATGAAGCTGAACGACCCGCGCTTCCTCGATGTGGAAGTGGAACCCTGGTGGAACGGCCCCACCGCCGTGATGATGACGCTGTTCCCCAGCGTCATCCTGCAGCAGCAGGTGAACAGCGTCAGCACCCGCCATATCCAGCCCAACGGCCATGACTCCTTCGACTTCGTCTGGACCCATTTCGGCTACGAAGACGACACTGAGGAGATGACCGAACGCCGCCTGCGTCAGGCCAACCTGTTCGGCCCGGCCGGTTTTGTCTCCGCCGATGACGGCGAGGTGATCGAGTTTTCCCAGGAAGGCTTTGAACAGAAGCCGTTCCACCGCTCCCTGGCGGAGTTGGGTGGCCGTGAGATCGAGGAAACCGATCACATGGTGTCGGAAACCCTGATCCGGGGCATGTATGAATACTGGCGCAAACAGATGGAGGACTAAGCAATGAACATGGAAATCTACCTGCAACTGACACAGTTCTACCAGGAATACGCCGCCAACGTGGATGCCGCGGAGTGGGGCAGCTGGATCGAGATGTTCACCGACGATTGCACCTACCGCATCCAGGCCCGGGAGAACCACGAGCGCAACCTGCCGATGGCGGCACTGTCGCTCGACGGCAAGGGAATGCTGAAGGACCGTATCTACGGCATCACCGAGACCATCTTCCACGATCCGTACATGCAGAACCATGTGGTATCGGCGCCGCGTATCAAGTCGCTAACGCCTGAGCTGATCGAATCCGAGGCCAACTATGCCGTGTTCCGCACCAAGAACGACGGCATCGCCCATGTGTTCAATGTGGGTCGCTACATCGACCGCATCCGCAACACCCCGGATGGCCTGAAGATCGAGTCGCGCATCTGTGTATTCGACAACGACATGATTCTCAACTCACTGATCTACCCGATCTGAGCATTGGCCGGAGGTATTTATGAGCGACAACTGGATCAAAGTAACCGCACTGGACGACATCCCCGATGACGATGTGATCGGCGTCTCCGTCGAAGGCCGTCAGATCGCCCTGTACAAATATGAGGGCGAAGTGTTCGCCACCGATAACGTTTGCACCCACGGCCAGGCGCTGCTGAGCGACGGCTTCCTTGAGGATGGCGAGATCGAATGCCCGCTGCATCAGGGCCGCTTCTGCATCAAGAGCGGCAAGGCGATGTGCGACCCACTCACTGAAGATGTACGCACCTACGACACCCGTATCGACGGCGAGGAGGTGCTGCTGCTGATCGCCTGATCACTTACGTAGAGAAAGAACAGAGAAGAGAGAATACCCAGCAACATAACAATAAAGACTCTGGAGAATAATAATGAAACGTACAGTTCTTGCTGCCGTAGCCGGCCTGTCGCTGACCCTCGGTGCCAACCTCGCCTCTGCCCAGATGCTCTCGTTCGCGTCCCCTCCCCAGGGGTCGGTGTGGAACACCATGAGCACCGCCATGGCCAACGTGGCCCGTTCCGAGCAGAACATCAACGCGCTGGTGCAGCCGTTTAGCGGCAACCGCGCCATGATGGATGCGGTGGACCAGGGTATGGCCGAGTTCGCCATCAATGACGTTAACGATGTGATCGTCGCCGTGCGCGGCGAAGAGGACTACGACGACCGCCAGCGTAAAAACCTGCGCGTGGCCTTGCGCATAAGTCCGCAGCCGATCGGCATTTTCGTGCGTAAGGATTCAGGTATCGACAGCATCGCTGACCTTAAGGGCAAAAAGGTCGCCGGCGGCTGGAACGCCTTTCCGCTGGGACGTCCACACATGGCGGCTATGCTCGCCACCGGTGGCCTCGGCTGGGACGATGTGGACCCAGTGCCTGTACCTGACCTGATCCGCGCCGCCGATGCTCTCTCTTCCGGACGCCTGGACGCTACCTACTTCGCTGTGGGTGGTCCGAAAGTGGCCGAGGTCGATGCTTCAGTTGGCGGGGTGAAGTTCCTACCGGTGAAATCCGATGGCGAAGCCAACGATGCCATGGCGAAAATCCGTCCGGCATTTTACTACTCAGAGGTGAAACCTGCGCCGCACTATGCAGGCGTCGAGCAACCAATCGAGATGGTTACCTGGGATAACGTGCTTGTAGTCGGTGCCAAGGTATCCGACGAGCAGGTTTATCAGATGGTTTCCGCCGTGCTGGAGAACAAGGAGAAGCTCAGCGACCTGTTCCCTGGCTTCAGAAACATGACCGTGGATACCCCGCACAAAAGCTACCCCTCCCTTGAGTATCACCCGGGCGCCGTGCGCTACTTCAAGGAGAAGGGACTCTGGCAAGAGTAACCGGTTGCCGTCAGGAGGTCTGTCATGAGTGATCATATATCCGTTCATGAACCCAAGGCACTGAAAGCGATAAGGACCCTGCTTGGGTCCCTTATCGCCCTTGCCGCTATCGCTTACGCATCCGATCTGTTCAGCCGTATCGGGCTGGCGATCTATACCGAGCAGTACCTGGCCGTGGTGCTTGGCATCAGTCTGGCACTGGTATTTCTCAAACCCCAGGCCAATCCGACCCGGCGTGGCATGGATGCCTGCGTAGCCGTTGTTGCCTTTATAGCGGGGCTGTATCTGGCGGTGCAATACCCGATGCTGGTGGAGCGGCAACTGGATATGCCTCCGGCGGCACTGACTCTTTCCGGCCTGTTCTTCGTGCTGGTGCTGGAAGGGCTGCGACGTGTCATCGGCATCACGCTGGTGATCGTGGTGCTGGCGTTTCTCACCTTCGCCCTGGTGGGGCATAACTTTTCAGGGCCCTTGCAGACCCGGCAGATCGATCTGGACCGACTGATGGTCTACGTCGGTATCGATACCAACGGCATGCTGGGCCTTACCCTCAGTGTGGCCGCCACCATCGTGATCGGTTTCGTGCTGTTCGGCCAGTTGTTGCTGCGCTCCGGCGGCGCCGACTTCTTCAACGATATGGCACTGAGCCTGATGGGCCGTTCCAAAGGCGGCTCTGGCAAGATCGCCACCATCGCTTCAGCCCTGTTTGGCTCCATCTCCGGTGTGGTGGTCTCCAATATCGTCGCCACCGGCGTGGTGACCATCCGCATGATGAAGCAGGGCGGTTTCAAGCCGCAGACTGCCGCCGCCATCGAAACCGTGGCTTCAACGGGTGGGCAAATTATGCCGCCGGTGATGGGAGCGGTAGCTTTTCTGATGGCGGAGTTCCTGCAGATTAGCTACTCCGAGGTGGTACTGGCGGCACTGGTACCTGCGGTGCTTTACTATGCCTCACTCTATATCCAGGTGGATCTGGAAGCGGCCAAAGAGGAAATCAAGAAGATCGACCCGGCGCTGATCCCGTCAAAGAAGAAGGTGTTCGGCCAGGGCTGGGTCTTTGCGATTCCGTTTGCTGGTGTGATTGGCGCGCTGTTCTTCTTCAACCTGAGACCTGAAACCGCAGCCCTCTGGGGCGCCCTCGGCGCACTGATCGTAGGCCTGGTGCGCGGCTATAACGGCAAACGCATGGGGCTGGCCGATATCCGCGATGCGTTGGCTGAAACCGGTCACTCCATTGTCGATATCATCATGATCGGCGCGGCAGCGGGCTTTATTATCGGCATCCTCAACGTCACAGGTCTCGGCTTCGGCTTGACCTACGCGCTGGTTCAGCTCGGTCAGGGCAACCTGTTCCTGCTGTTGGTGATCGCCGCTGCGGTCTGCATAGTGCTAGGCATGGGCATGCCCACGGTGGGCGTGTATCTGCTGCTGGCAGTATTGGTTGCACCATCCCTGGTGCAGGTGGGCGTCGAGCCGATCGCCGCACATCTATTTATCTTCTATATGGGCATGATGTCGATGATTACCCCGCCGATCGCCATCGGTGCTTTTTTCGCCGCCAGTATCGCCAAGGCAGACCCGATCAAAACCTCGTTTACCGCCATGCGACTGGGCTGGACGGCGTACATTATCCCGTTCCTGTTCGTCACCTCCCCGGCACTACTGCTTATCGGTAACCCGATCTCGATAGCAGTAGCAGTGATCTCGGCGCTGATCGGCGTCTGGGCGGTGTCTGTGGGCTTTGTCGGCTACCTGGGTTACAAACGCAAACTGGGAGCCCGACTGGCGTTCATGATCGCCGGAGCCCTATTCCTGGTGCCGCTGTCAGGAGAAACCGAACTGCTGATTACGGCACGCTTAGCAGGTCTGACGATCCTGGCGCTGCTGATAGGATTTTTCTGTACCGAAAAAGGCCGACTATCAGTTCGTACGGAGTAAGCCCCTGGTTAAAAATCACTTGCACAAAAACCCGGGCGGTGTACCGGGTTTCCTTTTGTTTGAGCCTGAGATCAGGCCACTAGTTGGATTTCATACTATTGGGACGCAGTGCGTGAAGCAGGATTTGGTAGAATTTCCATGGCATTTCGCGTTGACCAACTGTGACTGGAAAACGACAAGGCCTAGCCTTTTATAGATTTTCAGAGAGTTCTAATAAACGTACACTGACGATTAATTCCTGCACCATGATGTGGAGCCTAAGGCGCAAGCTAATGGGCATCGCCGCGCCTGTATTTGTTAGCTTAGTCGGGAATTCAGATAATAAGTGC
>NPIF01001439.1_pt3 | contig 15671 bp, 12 predicted proteins | sample 8637461 | NCBI WGS metagenome assembly NPIF01 (sample SAMN07420641, study PRJNA396082) | bioreactor metagenome | isolation source: sample BR12 brine-fed electro-methanogenic bioreactor BR | place: Japan: Kochi | collected 2016-12-09
TAGCGGCCGGAGCGCTCGAGCCAGCGACGAAACCCGGCGCGTCCGGGCCCACTGTAATAGTTGATGTAATGGCGGACCTTGGCGTTTTCAACCATGGGCAGATCGAATCGGATACCTGCTTCCGTCACGGTCTCGCCCACTTCATCGGGAGCGGCTTCATCGGCCCCGTTCAACAGAGCCAGATCTTCCAGAGTTTCCTCATCCAAGGACGTCGAGTTCAAGGGATCGGGTAAAAATTCTTGCTGATCCTCCCCGGTCTGCCTGTCGGTGTCCGTTACCAGGACAAATTCCTCTACCAGCACATCGGATGGTTTCTGCGGCGGAGCTCCGGGCAAGAGCCTGTTCGCGGCCGAGGACCGACGCAACTCGTCCATCGAACACCCGGTCAGCAGAAACAATAACAGGGCCCAAAAACAAATTCTGGCCACGATAACCTCCTGTAGTCAATGCTCCAAAGCTCCGATCGGTCCGAACTTCGCCGGAACATCGGTCGTCATTTCATTGGCCGGCATCGGGCCAGCAGCGTTTTTCCAACTCCGCCAGAAGCGGCTCAAAAGTGCTCCGTTTCATGGCAGAAATTGGCAGGGCCTCGAAGCGGCGGCACAGGGCTGCAGCTTCTTCCGGCGGCAATAGGTCGATCTTGTTGAAAACCAATATGCTGGGAATCCGTTCCAGTCCCAGGTCAAGCAATATTCGCTCCACTGCGGCGACCTGCTCTTCAAAACGCGGATTGCTGACATCCACCAGGTGCAGAAGCAGATCTGCATCCTCCATCTCTTCCAGGGTTGCCCTGAAGGCACCGAGCAAACTGGCCGGAAGCTTACGGATAAAACCGACGGTATCGGTAATAATCACCTCCCGCTCCTGGGGAAAACGCAGCCGCCGGGTCGCCGTATCGAGGGTGGCGAAGAGCAGATTTTCGGTCAGCACGGCACTCTGGGTCAAGGCATTGAGCAGGGTCGATTTGCCGGCATTGGTATAGCCGACGATGGAGACTATGGGCACTGCGGCTTTGACCCGGCGACTGCGTCTCTGCAGGCGCCCCCGGGAGAGGGATTTGAGCTCCCGTTCCAGCCGGGTAATACGATCCCGGATCCGCCGCCGGTCGATTTCGAGCTTGGTTTCCCCCGGTCCCCGTCCGCCGATCCCCCCCATAAGGCGGGACAAAGCAATACCCCGTCCACTCAGACGAGGCAGAATATACTTTAACTGAGCCAGCTCCACCTGCACCTTGCCATCACGGGTATGGGCCCGGCGAGCAAAAATGTCCAGAATCAGCTGACTGCGGTCGATCACCTTGAGATCGGTCAGGGCTGCGATGGAGCGAACCTGGCCAGGCGACAGATCCTGATCGAAAATCAGCAGGGTCGCCCCCTGTTGCAAAGCGCTGATCACCACTTCCCGGGCCTTGCCTTCACCCATCAGATATTTGGGATTGAGCCGCCGGGGTCGCTGTATAAAACGATCGGGTACCACCACATCGGCGGTGCGGGCCAACTCGGTCAATTCATCCAGAGAATCTTCCGTTTCCTGGCGAGACTCCTGGCTGACCGAAATCAGAATCGCCTTTTCCCGGGTATCGGACAAATCGACGGTTTCGGCGATCTTCTGCTCAAGCTCCCCATCCAGGGCCCGCAGAAAAACACCCAGATCGAGATCCAGATCATAGATGGAGGCCGCCCGCAGAACCTCGACGCTTTTTCCAGCCGGGTTGGCAGGCAGGATGTGGGCCGTATGCACGGCGCCGGGCAGTCCCTCATCGCCGACCTCGATGGCCACCATCAGATCGAGGCGCAGCAACGCCAGGTCGGTGAGGTCATCGGGACTTAGGGGTTCCTGCTGCAAATGGGTATGCACGCAACGCAGCCCCCGCAAACCACTGCGCCCCAGGGCAAAGTCGGAAAGATCGGGGATCACGATTTCCCGATCATCCCCCACAATGACATACTTAACCAGCCCCCCTCGATCAATGATCAGGCCCACCTGGCGCCGAATCTCGTTGGACAGCTCGGTCATATAGCGGGCCAGCTCACCGGTCAGGACCTGCGATGGTGGAATCCGCCGCCGATAAATGCGTTCGAGCGCCTTGATCTGGCTGGTTTTCAATCCGGTAAGATTGCCGTGTATCACGTAGGGTCACCACAAGAAAAAAAAGGGCCCCTTCGGGCCCTTTTAGCTGTTATGACAAAGGTCGTCGATCAGCCGACGACAACACTGAAACCGCCATCGACAAAATGGACTTCGCCGGTTACACCGCTGGCCAGATCGGACAACAGGTAGAGAGCCGACTTGCCTACTTCATCCTGGGTGACGGTGCGGCGCAAAGGAGCGCGCTCTTCCATCACCTTGAGTTTTTCCTTGAAATTGCCGACTGCCGAGGCGGCCAGGGTTTTGATCGGCCCGGCGGAAATAGCATTGACACGGATGCCCTGCTCACCCAGTTCGGCGGCCAGGTAGCGGGTCGACGCCTCAAGAGCCGCTTTGGCCACGCCCATGACATTGTAACTGGGCACGGCGCGCTGAGCTCCGAGGTAGGTCATGGTCACGATGCTGCCGCCATTTTTCATCAACGGCACCGCAGCGCGAGACACGGCCACCAGGGTGTAGGCGCTGATATCCAGAGCCAGAGCGAACCCTTCGCGGCTGGTCTGACTGAAAGGATTTTTAAGATCTTCCCGATTGGCGAAAGCCACGGCATGGACCACGAAATCAATCTCACCCCAGTGTTCGCCAAGGGTCTTGAATGTCGCCTCGATATCCTCGTCTTTCGACAGATCGCAGGGTAGCACCAACTCCGAATCGAGGCTCGCGGCCAGAGGCCGGACCCGTTTTTCCAGTGCTTCGTTCATGTAGGTAAAAGCCAGAGTGGCACCAGCGGCCCTCAGTTGTTTGGCGATCCCCCAGGCAATACTCATATCGTTGGCAACGCCAAAAATGATACCGCGTTTTCCGGCCATTAAACCCATACTTGCCCCTCCTTAAAATAAAGTTGATCCTGTGTTTTAGCAAAAACCCTTCGCCAAGGCAAGTCAATATCACTCACGGTCCGGCCCGGCAGAGGGCTTCGCCGCGGGAGAATCGAGCAATTCCAAGAGCTGACCGGCCTTTCGGTAACCGGAAAAAATTCTTCCGTCAGGCAGTATCAGGGTGGGGGTGGAACGGATACCCAACTCTGAAGCCAGAGCAATGGTGGAATCGACCGCCTCGGCGCGGCACAAAGGCGGCGGCACCGGCCGACCGGCAAAACTGTCTTCCAAAAGATCCAGAGAGCCATTGCACACGACGCTTTTGGCAACCAAATACGCCTGAGACTTTGTCGAAAGAGGAAACAATTTGATGTAAAAAGCGATATTCGAATCGCGAGCGACCACCTCGGGGAGCTCCCGATGCAGTCTGGCGCAAAAATGGCACTGGGGGTCGGTAAAAATAATCACCCGTTTTTGGGCTTTGCGATCACCGATGATCAGGGCATCCTGCAGAGGAATGCGAGAAACATCGACCCGGTTGAGATTCGCCACCCGCTGCTGGGTCAGGTTTTCCCCATCGGCTAGGCGCAGCAGATTCCCCTGCAGTACATGACTTTTGCTGTAATTGACATAAACGGGGTATTTCCGTCCGGCCTTTTCGACCTCCACAACCCATACCCCGGACATCTCCGACAACTCGACCTTCAATACCCGATCCACGCCCGAACCGAGTAAAAATCCAGCCTCTTCCTTACTGAGGCTGTGACAATCGCTGCAACGCTGTTCTCCGCAATTATCCGGAGGAAAAGCTCCGGCCACACTCACCCAGCAGATCATCAGTACCCATGCAAGACAGAATTTCACTGAGATATCCTTTCCTTATTGATAATGGTGCGCACACTTGCTGCCGGTGCGCCCGCCCAAAAACCGTTTCACAGGCCCCAGGGATCGGCCCCCCCCCAAAAAAAAGCCTAAAATATTGACAGCGGACGCTGCCACTGGTAAACCGACCCAAACACACCTGCTCCGGCTTCAAGAAGCCGCTTTGCAAAGGGACCACCATGGATTTCTTCACCCTGCTTGGCATTGCCCTGGCTCTGGCCATGGACGCCTTTGCCGTCTCCCTCGCTGTTGGTCTGGCGGTCGCGCCCTTGACCGGTCGCCATCTGTTCCGCCTCGGTTTCCATTTCGGACTATTTCAAGCCCTGATGCCGATTATCGGCTGGCTGGCCGGGATGACGGTGCAAAAACAACTGGCCGCCGTCGATCACTGGATAGCCTTTGGCCTGCTGGCTTTTATCGGCGGCAAGATGATTTTTGAAGCCTTTAAAACAGAACAGTGCCGGGAAACCGGCGATCCCACCCGCGGCCTGTCCCTGGTCGTACTCTCGATCGCCACCAGTATCGATGCCCTGGCCGTCGGTCTCTCTTTGGGTATGCTCGGCGTTTCCATCTGGCAACCGGCTCTGGTCATCGGCCTGGTCGCCGGTCTGCTGACTCTGATCGGCATGCTCCTGGGTCGCAGGATCGGCACCCTGTGGGGGAAACGGGTTGAAGTACTGGGCGGGCTGATCCTCCTCGGCATCGGCTGCAAGATTCTGTTTGAACATCTTTTACGTCCATAACAGACGTCACACCCTCCTGTGTCTCGGTCAGCCACCTTTATGGGGAAACCCGTGGCGATCGAATTGCCAGTCACCAAAAGCGAACATGAATTCATGGTCCGTGCTGCGGAAGAACCACTGATTGCGATGATTGAAGCCGATCAACCGGCTCATAGCGGCAAAATCGAGCATCCAGCCAGCCGCGCCACGGCGCAGCAGATAAGGTGAATTGCGACGCCGGGCGATGGGGAAGCGGAGCACTGCCAAATCCCCGGCTACCGCCACTCTGCCCTGCTCGATAACCCGCTGCAATTCGCGCAATTCATTGTCCTGCTGCGCATCGGTCACCAACCAGTGGCGAAAAAACTCCCGGGTCTGCGGGGTGTACAGGCCGAGATCGGGATCCTTAACGTGCCCCTCCAACACTCCCAGATAGCGATTCAGCGCCTCCAAAGGAGAGTCCGCCGCCGCAAAAGGGGCGCTATCGGTCACCGGTTTCTTGTTCGGCGTAGCGCCTCCCAACTCCACCGCCACCCGGGCGCCGGCCCCGCCAGAAAGATGGGGCAGCCGAGGCGCCTTGCCCTCATCAGCCGGCCCATTGCTTTCGGCGCCGTCAAGGGCCCGGGCGATCAGCAATTCGACGGTGGCCTCGATGCCGGCGCCGATCCGACCGACCTGAAAAAAAGGCACCATCTGTTGTGCTTCGATATAGCCGACAAAGCCGTCGGGATAAATCCCTTCCAGATCGTAGCCAACCTCCAGCCGCACCTGGCGCCCCGCAGGATCGATGGCCAGCAACAATCCTCGTTCCGCTCGGGTACGCTGGCCGACACGATAGGTTGCAAAAAGATCCAGGGCCAGCTGGTCAAGATCGATGGCCGCTTCTTCCAGCACCACCACCTTGAGCTCGATATCCTGGTCCTGCAACAGGCTGCGCTGAAAATCAGCAACCCGTTGCCGTTCGGACGAGGTCAGCAGTCCGGCGGGATCATCAATCGGCGGGTCATTGGATTTTGGGCAGCCAGCCAGCAGCCCAGCCAACAAGATCAGCGACAGCAATCGCACCCATATAGGCTGCATCAAGTTCCTCCTGAACATTCAGGTCAAAATCGTATGTCTGTCTCGGCGTCCTCGGCGGTGAAAAAGGTTTTTGCTTTCCTGGCGGCGATGGCACGTCGATCACTGATATCTGATTATCGTTTAGGGACCTTAATTCGCCAGCAATTATGAATCCGCGGATTGCGGGCAAAATCCCGGGGAATGGTGGCGGCGGTTAAATCTTCGATATCCAGGTCGGCCAGGGCTTCGCGGTCAAGCTTGAATTTACGCAGATTGTTGGAAAACAGCAGCACGCCGTCGTCGTCCAGCAAGCGGAGCGCCTGCCGCAACAATAGCACATGATCCCGCTGCACATCGAAAGTGCCAGTCATTGACTTGGAATTCGAAAAACTGGGCGGATCCAGAAAGATCAGGTCGAAACACCCCCGGGCCTGTTCCAGCCAGGCCAGACAGTCCGCCTGCAACAGACGGTGCCGATCGTCCAGTTTGAAACCGTTCAGGGCCAGGTTGCGCTGAGCCCAGTCCAGATAGGTGCGAGACATATCGACGCTCAGGGAGGACGCAGCCCCCCCTTTCAAGGCGTGAACCGTGGCGCTGCCGGTATAGGCAAAAAGATTGAGAAACCGCTTGCCGGCCGCCATCTGCTGCACCAGCTGGCGGGTCGGTCGATGATCGAGGAACAGACCGGTATCCAGATAGTCGGTAAAATTGACCAGGAATCGACAATTACCCTCGACCACTTCATGAAACTGGCCCTGCTCCTGTAATTTACGGTACTGAGAACGGCCGGACTGGCGGCTGCGCACCTTGAGGTACACCTGCTCGGGAGCGACCTCCAGAGCTGCCGGCAGCACCGCCATGGCTTCCTTGAGCCGCTTACTGGCCATGGCGGCATCGACGGTATCGGGAGCCTGATATTCCTGTACATGCACCCAGGAACCGTAGAGGTCGACCGCCAGGGCGTATTCTGGCATATCGGCATCGTAGAGCCGGTAGCAGGAGATGTCATTCTTCCGGGCCCACCGGCCGACCTGGCGCAGGTTTTTCTGCAGCCGATTAGCGAACATCCGGGCCCCCTCGCTGGGAGGAGCCGGTGGGATCGGGGGCCGCTGGTCTTTTTCAGCACCGAAAAACCACTGCTCCTCGATGTCGAAATGGAGCAACTGACAGGCCAGGGCACCGTTATAGAGGGAATGCTTGCGCCGGGCACGGATCGCCAGTTCTTTAGCCAGCTCGGGATTGCCGGTAAAAAGAGCCAGTTTCCAGCCGCCAAAATAGCGCCGCAGGTTTTCGCCGAGGCGGCCGTACAGATGAACCAGCTGCTCTCGCTCGCCGAGCCGTTCGCCATAGGGCGGATTGGCGATCACCAGACCCGGCCGCTGCTCCATCTCCGGAGGCAGTCGCAGATCGGCCAGATCGGCGGTGGCAAAATGGATCTGCCCGCCCAGCCCGGCCTTGTCGGCGTTGAGATGGGCGGCGCGAACGGCCTTGGAATCCAGATCGCGCCCGGCGATCAGCGGCAGACGGGACAGACCGGCCTTGCGCCGTTCCCGGGCCTCCTGTAATAGATCTCGCCAGATGAGGGGCTGATGACCGGCCCACCCTTCAAAGCCGTAATAAGGGCGTTGCAGACCGGGAGCGATATCCGCCGCGATCAAGGCCCCTTCAATCAGCAGTGTCCCGGAGCCGCAAACCGGATCGAAAAGCGATGCCCCCTGGGCGGCCATCTGCGGCCACCCGGCGCGAAGCAGAATGGCCGCCGCCAGATTTTCCTTCAGCGGCGCCAGAACCCCTTCGCTGCGATAACCGCGGCGATGCAGACTCTCCCCCGACAAATCGATGCCCAGGGTCGCCTGATCCTTGTCCAGATGCAGATTAACTCGCACCTGGGGGCGCTCCACATCAATGGAAGGCCGGCCGCCGCAACGCTCCCGGAAACGGTCGACAATAGCGTCCTTGACCTTGAGGGCGGCATACTGGGAATGGGTAATTTGCGACCGCACCGCCTGACAGGAAACGGCCAGTGTGCCGTCTGCGGCCAGGTGTTCCTCCCAGGGCTGCAGCAGCGTTTCGNNGCTGCTCGGGGGTCGTTGCCGAAAACTTGGCGACCGTCAGGATCACCCGGCTGGCCAGTCGCGACCAGAGGCAGACCCTGTAGGCCAGCTCCAGATCGCCGGCAAAAGCGACCCCGGCACGGGTTTCAGCAACATTTAAAGCCCCTAAAGCCCGCAGTTCATCGGCCAGAAGGGGTTCAAGGCCTTTGGGAGCAGGAGCAAACAGTTCGTATTGAGTCATCTATAGAATCCAGGTAACGGGAATAGGTTTCAGGCGTTTCAATAGTAATAAAGTCAGCCGTCATCAAAAAAACGGATCTCACTTCGGGGGCCTCAGCAATTTACCCCCCGGCCTGGCCAAGCCAAAGGGGCAGATGATTATAAGCTACTTCGAAGAGAGGTACCACCAGAAGATACGTCAACAGGCTAATCAACAAAATGCTCAACAGGTTAAGACCAAAACCACTGCGCACCATCTGCGGGATGGTGACGTAACCGGAACCGAACACAATGGCATTTGGCGGCGTGGCTACCGGCAACATAAAAGCGCAGGAAGCGGCCAGCGCGGCAGGAATCAGCAACAACAGCGGATTTTGCTGCAGACCGATAGCAACAGCCGCCAGCACCGGCATGGCCATAGCGGCGGTGGCGGTATTCGAAGTCAACTCGGTCAGGAAGATAATCAGGATGGTCACCGCCACCACGATCAGCCACAGCGGAGCCTGTTGCAGCAAGACCACCCGGCCGCCGATCCAGCTCGACAGGCCGGTGCTCTCGAAACCAGCGGCCAGAGATAATCCGCCACCGAACAGCACCAAAACCCCCCAGGGCAATTTGACGGCCCATTGCCAATCCATGACAAACCGGCTGCAACGTCGGTCGAGAGGGATCAGAAACAGCACCAGGGCGCCACCCATGGCGATCGTCGCGTCGCTGACCATGCCCCCATGGGGTATCAAACCGGACAGCTGGCTGCGGCCGATCCAGGCCGCGGCGGTCAAGGCAAAGACCAGCGCGGTCCAGCGTTCACCGGCCTGCATGGGCCCCAGTCGACGCAACTCGGAGAAGATAATTTCCCGTCCTCCCGGCAGACGCTTTAGCCGCAGAGGATAGGCCCAGCGGGTCAGCCACAGCCAGGTCAAGGGCAGCAACACTACAACCAGAGGCACCCCGACCAGCATCCAGCGGGCAAAGGTAATCTCATAACCATGGGCGGTCTGCAAATAACTGGCCAGTACCAGGTTAGGCGGCGTACCGATCAGGGTGGCCATACCACCAATACTGGCGGCATAGCCAATGCCGAGCATGAGATTAATGCCGAAATGAAACCGCCCCTGGCGAAAATCGATGGTCTCTTCATAACCGGCCTTACGTCCGGCCTCGGCCACATGTTCAATAATCGCCAGACCGATAGGCATCATCATCACCGCCGTCACCGTATTGGAAACAAACGCCGAAAGAGCCGCTGAGGCCAGCATAAAACCGAAGATCAGCCGCCCGGGCGAAAATCCGATCAGGCACACCACCTGCATGGCGATACGTCGGTGCAGGTTCCAGCGCTGCATGGACAGAGCGATAATAAACCCCCCCATAAACAGAAAAATCAGATGGTTGGCATAGGGTGCTGCAGCCCCTGCGGTGGGCATGATGCCCAGCAGCGGCAGCAAGGCCAGAGGCAGCAGACTGGTGGCCGGGATAGGAATTGCTTCGGTCATCCACCAGCTCGCCATCAGGGCGGCTACGGCCAGCATTCTCTGAGCTTCGGGAGTCAGGCCATCGGGCGAAGGCAACAAAAGAAAGATTACAAAAAGAACGGGTCCCAGCAGCAGGCCGATACGCTGACGACGGCGACCATCATCCGGCTCGGTCCCGGCTTCAACCTCCTGTTTCAAGTCATTAAAATTCACCATTAAATAGTCATCCTTATGAAATACTCCCCTGCTCGCCCCGATTTACCCCATTAATCCTGCGCTGGAATCCTTTGCGAGTCCTTCCTCTTGGCGGAAGCGGGTCGAAAAGCCTTCAAACGTTGATCGTCGGTCTGCAGATACGGGCCGCCGATAAGATCGATACAGTAGGGAATTGCCGGGAAAACCGCATCGAGACATTCAGCGATAGCCTTGGGTTGTCCCGGCAGATTGACGATCAGGGAACCGCTACGAATACCGGCCGTCTGGCGGGACAAAATCGCCGTCGGTACCTTCTCCAGGGACACGGCCCGCATCAACTCGCCAAAACCGGGCATTATTTTGCCACACACCGCTGCGGTGGCTTCTGGAGTGATATCCCGAGGCGCCGGACCGGTACCGCCGGTGGTAATCACCAGGCAACAAGCCTGTTCATCGCACAGTTCCCGTAATGCCTGCTCGATAGCCGGTTGATCGTCGGGAATCACCCTTACCAGGGGCTGGTACTCCGAAATCAGAACCTCCTTCAGATAAGCAGCGATGGCCGGGCCACCCCGGTCCTCATATTCCCCCCGGCTGGCCCGGTCCGAAACGGTCAGGATCCCAATTCTGGCGACTTGTTGCTGGTCCACGGCAAAACCTCCTTTTGTGCATGAGTGACAAGCCGACTGATGACGTTTTTCGACAATTTTTGTCAGGCTAAAACGGTTTGCAGTCCTCAGGATGCGTTCGCTCTCTCGGCGGGGACAAAACCGGGCAGCCAAGCCGCCAAATTTGGACCTCGCCAAAGCCGCAAAAGCCCATAAATGGCCATTCGAGCCCTAGGACACCCCTTTCGCTATATCGCTTGACGGAATTTGTCAGTTCCTTACTGCATAAAACTTTATTTTCGGTCTTACATCCTGAAAAGACTCCAACAAAAAATAAAAATTCACTATTAATCGTTGCATTACAACAACTTACATTTTATTCCCAACAAATGGTACAGCCTTTGCTGTGCAAGAAGCCAAACACAACCTTTCTGCCAAAGAGGCTCTTATGAAAACATATCCTAAAATTTCCGCAACCGCTCTGGGAGTCCTGCTTTTCGCCCTTTTATGCCTGCCCGGCCTGCTCCTGGCGCAGGATGTGGATCTGGCCTGGGATCCCAGTGAAAGCACCAACGTAGCCGGCTATAGAATTTACTACAAAGCCGACTCCACCGAACTGCCCCTCGATGGCATCGAAGCCCTGCAGGGACCGTCGCCCATCGACGTCGGCAACGTCACCTCTTTTACTCTGAGCGAACTGCCCGAGGGCTTTGTCTATTACTTTCGGGCCACCGCCTATGACAGCGAAGGCAATGAAAGCAGCTTCTCCAACCTGGCCGCCAGCGAATGGATTCCCGCCCCGATCTCGCCGGAACGGGGCAGATCGGCCGGAACTCCGGCCACCCTGGTCTGGAGTGCCGCCCCCCAGGACCGCAACCTGACCTTTACCGTGCGCTACGGAACCAAGTCGAGTTTACGCTCCGCTTTGACTCCGCCCATCGCCGGCAACGGGAATGCCGCCCAGCCTGAGATGCCCTCCACGGCTACGCTATTCGCCATACTGGTTTGTCTGCTGAGCATGGGGGTCCGTCCGTTTACGGGGAAACTCGGCAAAAAACGCCTGCTGGCCCTGGGACTCTGCCTCGGCCTAGCCCTTTCCACCGCCAGCTGTGGTGGTGGTGGCGGTGGCGGCGGTGACAGTGCCCCGGCAAGTTTGTCGCAAGACAACGACACTGTCACCGTGAGCGGCTTGACCGACAACTATCTGGTCACGGAAGAGCTGGAAGAAGGCACCACCTACTACTGGCAGGTCATTGCCGAAGACGACAACGGGCAGGAATACGAAAGCGAAATCAGTTCCTTTATTGCGGGCTAGTACCCTCTTCCCGTCCCGCCTGCACACCATGCTTTTTAAGCAGGTCGTAAAGAGTCGGCCGACTGACGCCAAGAACTTCCGCAGCTCGAACAATATTCCCGGCCTCTTGATTGAGGGCAATCAACAGCAGTTCCTTTTCGACCCGTTGGCGGGCTTCCTTGAGTGTTAGCCCCGCCAGCTCGAAATGGCTTGTCGCTGCTTGCGCTTCCACCGCATCTTCCATGGCATGGGCAAAACCCAGATCCGCCGGTTCCAGAAAAGGCTGATCGGCCATAACCACCGCCCGCTTGATCTTGTTCTCCAATTCCCGAACATTGCCAGGCCAGGCATAGCCCCTGATGGCGTCCATCGCGGCCGGACCTATCCCTCGGATCTTTTTACCGAATTCTCCACTGTAGCGATGTAGGAACAGATGAGAGAGGAGAAAAACATCCTCGCCCCGTTCCCGCAAAGGGGGCAGCTCGAGACTGATGACCCCGAGGCGATAGAACAGATCTTCACGGAAACTACCGTCTTCGATGGCTTGCTGAATATCCACATTGGTCGCCGCCACCACCCGTACATCGACCTCGATATCCTGCCGTCCCCCCACTCGCTGAATCACCCGCTCCTGTAGAAACCGCAACAGCTTGACCTGTAGCGCCGCCGGCATTTCGCCGATTTCATCCAGAAACAGGGTGCCCCCTTGGGCATATTCAACCTTGCCTTTAACCTGGCTTTGAGCGCCGGTAAAGGCTCCTTTTTCATGGCCAAACAGTTCCGACTCCAACAAGTTCTCCGGAATCGCCCCACAGTTGATGGGCACAAAAGGACCTTCCTTGCGTAAACTGTTGTCATGCAGGGCGCGGGCCACCAATTCCTTACCGGTACCGCTTTCGCCCAAAATCAGCACCGGCACGTCGACGGAGGCGACCTTGCGGATGGTCCGAAAAACCTCCTCCATTTTTGCGCATTGGCCGAAAATACCCGACATAGACCTCTGTTCGGCCTGACTGGCCTGAACCAGGTCTCGATTCTCCTGTTCCAGGGCCGTCAGATGAAAGGCCCGCTGCAGGATAATCTTGAGTTCGGCCAATTCGATGGGCTTGCTATAGAAATCATAGGCACCGAGACCGACCGCCCTCAGAGCGTTTTCCCGTTCTTCGTTGCCGGAGAGCACAATAACCTTGGTAGCCGGCGCTTCGGCGAGAATTGCCTTCAGTCCCCGCAACCCCTCTGTCGCCCCATCGGCATCCGGAGGCAGTCCCAGATCCAGAGTCACCACCTTGGGCCGTTGGGTGCGAAACACCTGCAGCCCTTCATCCACATCGGCCGCCTGCAACAACCTGTACTCTGCCTTCAAGCCCCACTTCAGCTGTTGGCGAATCTCGGGGCTGTCATCGATGATCAGTAGTTTTTCCAAAACGATATAACTCCAAAAAGCAACGATTACACCAGGAAGGAGACGAAGATCACCAATGGATCAGGAAAACGGGCGCCTGATCCATTGGAAATCGTCACCCCAACCTCCTAACTTCCCGGCAACCACACGGTGAAGGTCGTGCCCTCCCCTACCCGGCTTTCCACCTCGATACGACCGCCGTGGGCTTCGACGATATTTCTGCACTGATACAGGCCGATACCGAAACCTGTCGGCTTGGTGGTCTGAAAAGGCTGGAACAGACGCTGTCGGATAAACTCCGGATCCATGCCGCCGCCCGAATCACTGACCTTGAGATAGGTCTCTTCCGCCTGACCGACTTCCAGCCGAATCGGGGCATCGTCGCAGCTGGCCTCGCGGGCGTTGAGCAGCAGATTCTGTAACACCTTCTGAATTTCCATGCCGTCAATCAGGGCGTAGACCGACTCCCCCGATACGGCGATGGATCCGCCGCCGGCCAGCTGCCGCCCTTTTTCCGCCAGCTGGAGCAGGTCGCTGGGGACCCGATTCAGAACCTTGGGTGTCGATACATTTTTCAGCCGGGCAATAAGGTCCTTCATTCGCCCCACAGTTCCATTCAGGGTTTCCAGCATATCCCGTTGAAAATCGGGATCGTCCAGATAATCGGCGGCATTATCCGTCACCATGGCCAGGTTGGAGACCAGATTCTTCAGATCGTGAACCACAAAGGTCGACACCCGCCCCATGGCCGCCATTTCCCGGGCGGTGTTCAATTGCGCCGACAGCTTGAGACTGAGCAGAGACGAGGTGGCCTGCCTGGCCAGCATTTTCATCAGGTCGAAATCTTCATAACTCAGCTGTTCATCGGGGTTGGTCGGCTGACCAAGAAAAATCAAGCCCTCCAGATTCTTCTCGAACAACAGGGGAACCGCCAGGGTAAATCCGTGCGTTTGGCAAAAAGACAGAACCGGACTCAACGACGGTGGATTGTCGTCGGTTACATGGAACACCCAGTCGTTATTCGTAAGAAACGAGACAAAGGCACTGCTGTGGGGTAGGACTTCTTCCAGGCCGTCTATCTGATAACCAGCGGCAAAACGATAGTCGCCCTGCTGGTCTTCCCGCAGATAAAGAGCCGCATTCCCGCAGGCAAAGGTATCGCAATAAAAAGACAGAATCCCCTGCTGCAACCCCTCTACCGAGCGAGCCGACGACAGATGCCCGGTAAAACGACGCCACTCTTTGCGATAATCGTACTTGAGCCGATAAAAATGCTTGTTCAAAAAAACCTTCACCCGCCGGCGAAGCTTTTCCGAAAGCAACATCAGCACCACCACCAGTCCGCTCAATATCGCCACCGATACAAACATGGCGCGTTGCATGGTCACGTTCAGGTAGCGCATCCCCTCGCCAAGCAAACCGAGACCGACCAGATACAGACTGATGGCCAGCAATACCAGGGAACGGTAGGCGATATCCCGGGAGACCCGAACACCCGCCACGATCCCCCCCCGTAGACGGGAAGCGCCGATCATCATCACCCCGACCGCCAGCACCAGCGAACGAACCGGAACCAGATTCATATCCAGGGAACGATAGAACAAGGCCTGACTGTAGTACACCGCCAGCATCACCATGATCAATCCCACGCCGACTATCTCCAGTTTGACCCGCACCCGTTCCAGCCGGGGCAAAGCCACCAGGGTGCGCTCCAGATGAAACAGGGCTGTGGCCAGGCAGGCCATCAGGGCGATATAAAAGTAATAGCCATAAGGGACCAGAAACAACAAACGTTCTTCCCCAAAATCAGGCGAATAGAAAAACTGCCCCGGCGCACTGGCCAGGGTCAGGACCGGCAAAATCAGGGTCGCCGCCAGCAGGCACTTGGACAACCAGGAAAGCCCGCGCAGGCCGCCTGCCCGGGCAAAAGTCAACACAAACAGCAAAAACCAGAAAGGCTGCCAGGATTCGGCCACCAGGGCCCCCTTCTTCAGCACCATCATTTCGCCGGGGTTGGCGATCGCCAGCAGGTCGAAAAGCTCGCTGCCGGCACAGCAGAACAGAGCCACTACCAGGGCATAGACCGCCGCGCTGCCGCGTTGTCGCAACACCAGATACAGGGCCAGGGTCAGGGTCAACAGAATGGTCACTAACGGCAGGTAAAGTTCAAGCATGGCCAACTCAGAATCGGTTAGGGAGATTATAGGGAGATGTTTTAACCCGTACCCTTAGCGGGGCAGCACCGCCTTGATATGCGGATAAAAATCCTGGATAAAACCTTCACCCAGAGCCATCGCCTGCTCCAGGTCGTCTTGAACAGGCACGGCCAGTCGGATAAAAGCCGAATCGCGGCGATTATAAAGGATCGAATTTTTTACCTCGGTCAGTCNNATATTCGCTTGCCAGGGTTTGCCCCCGGACCTGAAACCAATATAGAAACAATTCGTGGCTATACCCACTCTGATAAACGGCCCGCACCAGGTTAATTGTCTCCCCGGCTACCTCCAGAGTCCCGGCCCGGGTCGAGACCTCCTGCCAGCCGCTTCCCGGCAGACAGTGTTTCGGAGAATGTATAGGACCGCTTTCCGGACCTCCACCATGATAACCAAGATACAAACCGATACGCTGGCCCTCTGCATTGACATAGTTCCGCGCCAGATAATCACTCGGTTTGAGCACCGCGATCACCTGATCGTCAAACTGAGTTTCGCCCACCATTCGCCAGCCGCCGTATTGCTGAGGAATCTCCGCCAACGGACGACTCACCGGAACCGCCACGTCACCATGCAGATAAC
>NPIF01002014.1_pt1 | contig 15668 bp, 11 predicted proteins | sample 8637461 | NCBI WGS metagenome assembly NPIF01 (sample SAMN07420641, study PRJNA396082) | bioreactor metagenome | isolation source: sample BR12 brine-fed electro-methanogenic bioreactor BR | place: Japan: Kochi | collected 2016-12-09
CGTCGTTGCTAAGATCATAGAGTGATCGTTGTTAGTTACCTGTAGCTGGGCGTGAGAAGCGGCGGGCCGTTACGGTCCAGCCGCCTCTTCGTCTGGCAGCTAACAATTTTTTTACAGGCCAGTAGCTCAATTGGTAGAGCAGCGGTCTCCAAAACCGCAGGTTGGGGGTTCGAGTCCCTCCTGGCCTGCCATTATATAAGGCGCTTCTGCAAAGAAGTGCTGTGGCAGGAATGAACGCAAAGGCTGAAGTCGAAAGCACTGGAATGGATACAGTCAAGCTGTTGCTGGCGGTAGTGCTGCTGGTGGCTGGCATCGGGCTGTTCTATTTTTTTGAGGAGTACTCCGCGCTGGTGCGAGTGCTTGGTCTGCTGGCGATAACCGGCGTGGCGGTATTTGTCGGTTTGCAGTCTGCCGCCGGCCGGCGTATCTGGGATTTCGCCAAGGCCTCACGTACCGAGGTGCGGAAGGTTGTCTGGCCGAGTCGACAGGAGACCATTCAGACAACGTTGATCGTGTTTGCCATGGTGTTGCTGATCGGTATCGTGCTCTGGTTGTTCGACATGATCCTGATGTGGATTGTTAAGGCTGTAACCGGATAGGGAGGGTGCTATGGCATTGCGGTGGTATGTGGTTCACGCCTACTCCGGTTTTGAGGCGCAGGTAAAGCGTTCCCTTGAGGAGCGTATTAAGCGTTTCGGTATGGAGTCTCAGTTCGGGCAGATACTTGTCCCTACTGAAGAAGTAGTAGAGATGCGCAGCGGCCAGCAGCGGCGGAGCGAGCGCAAGTTTTTCCCGGGTTATGTATTGGTCCAGATGGAGATGACCGATGAAACCTGGCATTTGGTTAAGGACGCGCCGAAGGTGATGGGCTTTATCGGTGGGACTGCAGATCGTCCTGCGCCGATCACAGAGCGTGAAGCTGACGCTATTTTGCAGCGCGTACAGGAAGGTGTTGAGAAGCCCCGTCCCAAGGTGTTGTTCGAGCCGGGCGAAGTGGTCCGTGTCATCGATGGGCCTTTCAACGATTTCAATGGTGTTGTCGAGGATGTCGACTATGAAAAGAGTCGGCTTAAGGTCTCGGTACTGATTTTCGGGCGCTCTACCCCGGTCGACCTGGAGTTTGGCCAAGTAGAGAAAAGCTGAACAGGGTATCCGTTCGCGCGCCTTAACCTTAAGGTGCGCTCCTGTTCATCTCACTATCCGGGGAGCCGTGAGGCGTTTGCACCCGATCAGGAGTAAAACATGGCAAAGAAGATTCAAGCTTATATCAAGCTGCAGGTTAAGGCCGGTTCGGCCAACCCCAGTCCCCCTGTTGGTCCGGCCCTGGGTCAGCACGGCGTCAATATCATGGAGTTCTGTAAGGCGTTCAATGCCAAGACAGAGAGCGTGGAGAAGGGATTGCCGATCCCGGTAGTGATCACCGTTTATGCGGATCGCAGCTTCACTTTCGTCACTAAAACTCCGCCGGCCGCCGTGTTGCTGCAGCGCGCCGCAGGTGTGGCCAAAGGTTCCGGCACCCCGAACACTGTCAAGGTGGGCAAGGTGACCCGTGAGCAGTTGGAAGAGATTGCCACTGTTAAGAAGCCCGATATCACGGCTGCCGATATGGATGCGGCTGTGCGGACTATCGCTGGTACTGCCCGTTCCATGGGCCTTGACGTAGAAGGGGTGTAAGCATGGCTAAGTTGAGCAAGCGCGCCCGCGCTATCAAGGAAAAAGTAGAAGCCGGCAAGCAGTATGAAATTCTGGATGCGGTGCAGCTCCTGAAAGATCTGTCCACTGTTAAATTTGGTGAGTCCCTGGATGTCTCGGTCAATCTCGGTGTCGATCCCCGTAAGTCCGATCAGAATGTTCGTGGCTCCACCGTGTTGCCGAACGGTACCGGTAAAGTAGTCCGGGTCGCGGTCTTTGCGCAGGGCGCCAATGCAGACGTGGCGAAGGAAGCGGGTGCGGACGTCGTCGGTTTTGAAGACCTGGCGGCTGATGTGAAAGCGGGCAATATGGATTTTGATGTTGTCATCGCTACGCCCGACGCCATGCGCGTGGTCGGTCAGTTGGGCCAGATTCTGGGTCCGCGCGGCCTGATGCCGAACCCGAAAGTGGGTACGGTAACGCCCAATGTTGCCGAGGCTGTCAAGAACGCCAAGGCCGGACAGGTTCGTTATCGCACCGACAAAGGCGGTATCGTCCACTGCACGATCGGCAAGGTCAGCTTTGAGCCTGCCGCCGTGAAACAGAACCTTGAAGCGCTGCTGGCCGATCTGAAGAAGATCAAGCCCAGTGCTGCAAAAGGCGTCTACATGAAGAAAGTCACCATCTCCTCGACCATGGGTCCGGGGCTGCAGGTGGATCTCTCTTCGCTGGATGTCTGATGATAACGGGCGGGGAAGGTCAGCCTTTCCCGCTGTTTAAAGAACTTTGGGGCACCGGCCTTGGCCGGATGCCGTCAAAGACCGCAGGCGCCGCCTGGCTTAATACTCGCCTGCGCAGACGGTGCTCCTGATTCGGTTTTCTGATGATGGTGCACGTTGTAGTGAAAGTGCCCGAGTCCGTAAGGGTGAGGGTCTGGTAAATAAAATGACGTTGTCATTTTTTTAGGAGGTGACGAGTGCCACTCAATCTTGAGCAAAAGAAAGCTGTCGTCGCCGAAGTCGCTGAAGTAGCAAGTACCGCCTACTCTGCGATCGCCGCTGAGTACAGAGGTTTAACCGTAGGTGAGATGACCGAACTGCGTGCCAAGGCACGTGAAGCGGGTGTCTATGTGCGGGTAATCAAGAACTCTCTGGCTCGCCGTGCTATCGAGAATACGGATTTTGCCTGCATGAAGGATGAGTTGACAGGTCCGCTTGTCATCGCGTTCTCCCAGGAAGATCCAGGTGCTGCTGCGCGCGTGATCAAAGACTTTGCCAAAGATCACAGCAAACTGGAAGTGAAGGTAATCTCAATCGGTGGCAAGCTGCTTGCCGTTTCCGATCTTGAGGCACTTTCGAAGATGCCTACTTACGAGCAGGCTGTCAGTATGCTTATGGCGGTCATGAAAGCTCCTGTGGAGAAACTTGCACGTACCATTAACGAGGTACCGGGTAAGTTGGTCCGCACCGTAGCTGCGATCCGTGATGCGAAAGAGGCTGCTTAATAGCTTTATTCCCTTAATCTACACAAGTAGTACGTGTTAACCCATTATCAGGAGTTTTACAATGGCCGTTTCTAAAGAAGATATCCTGGAGGCAATCGCCGGCATGACCGTTATGGACGTTGTCGAGCTGATCTCCGCCATGGAAGAGAAGTTTGGCGTGTCCGCCGCAGCTGCTGTTGCTGCTGCTCCGGTTGCTGGTGGCGGTGAAGCTGCCGCTGCTGAAGAGCAGACCGAGTTCGACGTGGTCATGACCTCGTTCGGTTCCAATAAAGTTGCCGTCATTAAGGCAGTGCGCGGTATCACCGGGCTTGGCCTGAAAGAGGCGAAGGAAGCCGTTGAAGGCGCTCCCACCACCCTGAAGGAAGGCGTTTCCAAGGATGAGGCTGAGAGCGTGAAGAAAGAACTGGAAGAAGCGGGTGCATCAGTAGAGATCAAATAATTCTTGATTTCATACAGTTGCAAACACTCGTGAGGTCTGGGCTGGTGGCGTTTTCGCCACCGGCCTTTTCCCGCTTGTAGACTTGCTTTCCAAGCAATACCAGAGACTGTTTGGAAAGCAGGTTTGTAAAACATGAAAGCACTGCCTCCGCAGGCGATCCAGCTGAACGGGCAAATGCACGGTTGTAGGCATATACCTAATGAGGGCGTTGGGTAGGAACACAGCCACAGGGATGTATTCCGGCAGGGAGTTGGCTGGAACCACAATATTAAGAGTATCTTTTCGAAGATCCACAGGATCTCAAGAAATCGAGGGACGGCAACATGGCCTATTCTTTCACTGAGAAAAAGCGTATTCGTAAGGATTTCGGCAAGCGCCCGAGTATCCTGGAAGTGCCTTTTCTTTTGGCGACACAGATCGATTCTTATCGCAGATTTCTGCAGGAAGGTGTCGCGATAGCGGACCGCGCGGATGTCGGGTTGCACGCCGCATTCAAATCGGTTTTCCCTATTGAAAGCTATTCTGGAAATGCGGTGCTCGAGTACGTCAGCTACCGTCTCGGCACGCCAGTCTTCGATGTTCGGGAGTGTCAGCTGCGGGGCGCCACCTATGCCGCGCCGTTGCGGGTGTTGGTTCGCCTGGTTATTTATGACAAGGATGCGCCGGCCAAATCCAAGGTCGTGAAAGACATCCGTGAGCAGGAAGTCTACATGGGCGAGATGCCCCTGATGACTGACAACGGTACGTTTGTTATTAACGGTACCGAGCGGGTCATTGTCTCGCAATTGCACCGTTCGCCCGGTGTGTTCTTTGATCACGACAAGGGCAAGACCCACAGCTCCGGTAAACTGCTGTTCTCCGCGCGGGTCATCCCCTACCGTGGTTCCTGGCTGGACTTTGAGTTCGATCCCAAGGACAACGTATTTGTGCGTATTGACCGGCGCCGCAAGCTGCCGGCAACGGTGCTGCTGCGCGCGCTCGGCTTCAACACCGAGCAGATGCTGGACATGTTCTTCGAGACCGACAAGATTTCATTGAGCAAAAAGTCGGCAAAGCTGGTCCTGGTGCCGGAGCGTCTGCGTGGCGAAACCGCGACATTCGATATCAAGGTTGGCAAGAACGTTATCGTTGAGGCGGGTCGCCGAGTCACGGCGCGTCACATCCGCGAACTCGAAAAAGCCGAAGTGAAATCTCTCGATGTGCCGTTCGAGTTCCTGTACGGCAAGACCATCGCACACGATGTGGTGGACGAGGATACCGGCGAAGTGCTGGTTTCCGCCAATGATGAATTGAATGAGGAGTTGCTGGAGAGCCTGATCGAAGCCGGCGTCAAGAAGATCGAGACGCTGTTCACCAATGATCTGGACCAGGGGCCTTACCTCTCTACGACGCTGCGTATCGATACCACCGCCAACGCCCTTGAGGCGCAGGTGGAGATCTATCGCATGATGCGTCCCGGCGAGCCGCCCACCAAGGAAGCGGCCGAGAAGCTGTTCAACAGCCTGTTCTTCACGCCTGATCGTTATGACCTCTCCGCCGTTGGCCGGATGAAGTTCAACAAACGTCTGGGTCGGGATGAAGTGACCGGCGAGGGTGTCCTCTCCAATGAGGATATCGTGGATGTGCTCAAGGAGTTGATCAATATCCGTAACGGTCACGGTATCGTCGACGATATCGATCACCTGGGTAACCGCCGTATCCGTTCGGTGGGTGAAATGGCGGAGAACCAGTTCCGGGTTGGTCTGGTGCGTGTCGAACGTGCCGTGCGGGAGCGTCTCACCCTGGCGGAGTCCGAGGGGCTGATGCCGCAGGAGATGATCAACGCCAAGCCGGTTTCTGCAGCGATCAAGGAGTTCTTCGGGTCCAGCCAGCTGTCCCAGTTTATGGATCAGAACAACCCGTTGTCGGAAGTGACCCACAAACGCCGCGTCTCGGCGCTTGGCCCGGGTGGCCTGGCTCGGGAACGGGCCGGCTTCGAGGTGCGCGACGTGCATCCGACCCATTACGGTCGTGTCTGCCCGATTGAGACCCCTGAGGGACCCAATATTGGTCTGATCAACTCGCTGGCCGTCTATGCCCGCACCAACGACTATGGTTTCCTGGAAACACCTTACCGGGTGGTCAAGGATGGTCTGGTGACCGACAAGATCGACTACCTGTCGGCCATTGAAGAGGGGCGCTATGTGATCGCCCAGGCCAGTGCGGTGGTGGATGAGAAAGGCTACCTGACTGATGAACTGATCCCGTGTCGTTATCAGAACGAGACCATGCTCACCAGCCCCGATCAGATCCAGTATATGGATGTATCGCCCAAGCAGATCGTCTCGGTGGCGGCCTCCATGATTCCGTTCCTGGAGCATGATGACGCCAACCGCGCCCTGATGGGATCAAACATGCAGCGTCAGGCTGTGCCGACCCTGCGGGCTGAAAAACCCCTGGTGGGTACCGGAATGGAACGCGCCGTGGCGGTTGACTCCGGTGTGACCGTCGTGGCCAAGCGTGGTGGTCTGGTTGAAGAGGTCGATGCGGCCCGCATCGTGGTCCGTGTCAATGATGACGAGACGGTTGCCGGCGAGTCGGGTGTGGATATTTACAACCTCACCAAGTACACCCGCTCCAATCAGAATACCTGTATCAACCAGCGTCCGCTGGTCAAGCCCGGTGACAAAATCGCCCGCGGCGATGTGATGGCGGATGGCCCCTCCACCGATCTGGGTGAGCTGGCGCTGGGTCAGAACATGCGTGTCGCCTTCATGCCCTGGAACGGCTACAACTTCGAGGACTCCATTCTGGTCTCGGAGCGTGTGGTCCAGGAGGATCGTTTCACCACGATCCACATCGAAGAGCTGACCTGTATGGCCCGGGATACCAAGCTGGGCTCTGAAGAGATCACCGGCGATATCCCCAATGTGGGTGAGGCGGCGCTGGCCAAGCTGGATGAGTCCGGTATCGTCTACGTGGGCGCCGAAGTGAAAGAGGGCGACATCCTGGTCGGTAAGGTGACCCCCAAGGGCGAGACCCAACTGACCCCGGAAGAGAAGTTGCTGCGCGCCATCTTTGGCGAGAAAGCGGCAGACGTGAAGGATACCTCCCTGCGCGTTTCATCCGGACGGGTGGGAACGGTAATCGACGTCCAGGTCTTTACCCGAGACGGGGTGGAGAAGGATGCCCGGGCCCTGCAGATTGAAAATGCCGAGCTGGAGCGGGTCAAGAAGGACCTGGATGATCAGCTGCGCATCATGGAAGAGGATACCTTCCAGCGTGTCGAGAAGATGCTGCTGGGCAAGGTGGCCGACGGCGGCCCGAATCAGCTCAAGTCCGGCGCCAAGATCACCAAGTCTTACCTGGCCGAGCTGGATCAGGACCGGTGGCTGGAGATTCGCCTGCATAACGAAGAGGCGGCGGCCCAGTTGGAGGCCATCGCCGAGCAGGTCAAGGCGCAGCGTGAAGAGTTCCGTGAGAAGTTTGAAGAGAAGAAGCGCAAGCTGACCACCAGTGATGATCTGGCGCCTGGCGTGCTGAAGATGGTCAAGGTGTATGTGGCCGTGAAACGCCGCATCCAGCCGGGTGACAAGATGGCCGGCCGACACGGAAACAAGGGTGTGATCTCCATGATCCAGCCGGTCGAGGACATGCCGTTTGATGAGAATGGCGAGCCGGTGGATATCGTGCTGAACCCCCTCGGCGTACCGTCCCGTATGAATGTGGGGCAGGTGCTGGAGACCCACCTGGGCTGGGCTGCCAAGGGTGTCGGCGAGAAGATCGGCAAGATGCTGGAAGCCAAGGCGAAGATTGCCGAGCTGCGCAAATACCTGGATCAGGTCTATAACACCAGTGGCAAATCGGAAGATCTGGACAGCTTCAGCGATGATGAAATCATCGAGCTGGCGACCAACCTGAAGCGCGGCGTGCCAATGGCAACGCCGGTGTTTGACGGGGCGTCAGAAGAGGAGATCCGTGCGCTGCTGAAGTTGGCTGATCTGCCGGAAAGTGGCCAGACCACACTGTACGATGGTCGTACCGGTGAGGCCTTCGATCGCCAGGTAACGGTCGGCTACATGTATGTACTGAAGCTGAACCATCTGGTCGATGACAAGATGCATGCCCGTTCAACCGGACCATACAGCCTGGTAACACAGCAACCGCTGGGTGGTAAGGCGCAGTTTGGCGGGCAGCGCTTCGGTGAGATGGAGGTTTGGGCGTTGGAAGCCTACGGCGCCGCCTATACTCTCCAGGAGATGCTTACCGTGAAATCTGACGATGTCACTGGTCGTACCCGGATGTACAAGAACATCGTCGATGGCAACCACCAGATGGAGGCGGGCATGCCCGAGTCCTTCAACGTGTTGGTCAAAGAGATACGCTCACTGGGCATCAATATTGAATTGGAGCGGGAATAGGGTCCGGCATCACGCGTCGTAACGTAGCGAATACCGAGACAAACACCGGAACCCGACAGCAGGAGATACGATCTTGAAAGATCTATTAAAAATTCTGAAGCAGCAAGGGCAGACTGAAGATTTTGACGCGATCAAAATTGGTCTGGCTTCACCCGACATGATCCGTTCATGGTCCTATGGCGAAGTTAAAAAGCCTGAGACAATCAATTACCGGACCTTCAAGCCCGAGCGCGAGGGGCTGTTCTGCGCCAAGATCTTTGGCCCGACCAGCGACTACGAATGCCTGTGCGGAAAATACAAGCGCCTGAAACACCGCGGCGTGGTGTGTGAGAAGTGCGGCGTGGAAGTGACGCTGGCCAAGGTGCGTCGGGAGCGCATGGGTCACATCGAACTGGCCAGCCCGGTTGCCCATATCTGGTTCCTCAAGTCGCTGCCGTCCCGTATCGGCCTGCTGCTGGATATGACGCTGCGGGATATCGAGCGGGTGCTCTATTTCGAGTCCTTTGTGGTGGTGGATCCCGGTATGACCCCGCTGGAGCGTGGTCAGCTGCTCAACGACGACCAGTACCTGGAAGCGATTGAGGAGAACGGTGACGAATTCGATGCCCGGATGGGTGCCGAAGCGGTCTACGAGCTGCTCAGCTCGCTGAACCTGCCGAAAGAGATCGAGATTCTGCGCGAGGAAATCCAGGGTACCAACTCCGAGACCAAGCTGAAGAAGCTCAGCAAGCGTCTCAAGCTGGTCGAATCGCTGCACGAGTCCGGTAACCGTCCCGAATGGATGGTGATGACCGTGCTGCCGGTGCTGCCGCCCGAGTTGCGTCCGCTGGTGCCGCTGGATGGCGGCCGGTTTGCTACCTCCGATCTGAACGACCTGTATCGCCGGGTTATCAACCGTAACAACCGTCTGAAACGGCTGCTGGACCTGAATGCGCCGGATATTATCGTGCGCAACGAAAAGCGTATGCTGCAGGAGTCGGTGGATGCCCTGCTGGATAACGGTCGCCGCGGTCGTGCCATTACCGGCACCAACAAACGTCAGCTGAAATCGCTGGCCGATATGATCAAGGGTAAGCAGGGGCGTTTCCGGCAGAATCTGCTGGGTAAGCGTGTCGACTACTCCGGTCGTTCCGTGATCGTGGTTGGCCCGACCCTGAAGCTGCACCAGTGTGGTCTGCCGAAGAAAATGGCGCTGGAGCTGTTCAAACCGTTTATCTTCTCCAAGCTGCAGCTGCGCGGCCTGGCCACCACCATCAAGGCGGCCAAGAAGCTGGTTGAGCGCGGTACCGGTGAGGTATGGGATATTCTCGAGGAGGTGATCCGGGAACATCCGGTCATGCTGAACCGTGCGCCCACGCTGCATCGTCTGGGCATCCAGGCATTTGAGCCGGTGCTGGTTGAGGGTAAGGCTATCCAGCTGCATCCGCTGGTCTGTACCGCCTTTAACGCTGACTTCGACGGCGACCAGATGGCGGTACACGTACCGCTCTCCATCGAGGCCCAGCTGGAAGCGCGCAGCCTGATGATGTCGACCAACAATATCCTTTCGCCCGCCAACGGCGAACCGATTATCGTGCCGTCTCAGGACGTGGTACTGGGTCTCTACTTTATGACCCGGGAGCGCATCAATGCCAAGGGCGAGGGGATGGTATTCGCCGACCTGGCGGAAGTGCATCGGGCCTATGAGTCGCGCATGGTCGATCTGCAGGCCAAGGTCAAGGTCCGCCTGAGCGAAAAGGTCAAGGATGAGAACGGTGAGGAGCAGACGGTACGCCGTCTGGTGGATACCACCGTGGGTCGTGCCCTGCTGTCCGAAATTCTGCCCAAGGGTCTGCCGTTTGAACTGGTCAACATGGCCATGGGCAAACGCCAGATCTCCAGCCTAGTGGATGCCTGCTATCGGCGCGTCGGCCTCAAGGAGACCGTCATCTTCGCCGACCAGGTGATGTACATGGGCTTCCGCTTTGCCACCCGTGCCGGTGTCTCAATCGGCATGAACGACATGATCATCCCCGAAGAGAAGGGGCCGATCCTGGCGGCCGCGGAGAAAGAGGTCAAGGAGATCCAGAACCAGTACGCCTCCGGTCTGGTGACCAACGGCGAACGCTACAACAAGGTGGTGGATATCTGGTCCCATACCAATGACCAGGTGGCCAAGGCCATGATGGCCCATCTGGGCCAGGAGACTGTGATTGACCGTGAAGGTAACGAGGTCAAGCAGGACTCCTTCAACTCCATCTATATGATGGCCGACTCCGGTGCTCGAGGTTCGGCGGCGCAGATTCGTCAGCTGGCCGGTATGCGTGGCCTGATGGCCAAGCCGGATGGCTCGATTATCGAGACGCCCATTACAGCAAACTTCCGCGAGGGTCTGGACGTACTGCAGTACTTCATCTCGACCCACGGTGCCCGTAAGGGTCTGGCCGATACCGCATTGAAAACAGCCAACTCCGGATACCTGACCCGTCGCCTGGTCGACGTGGCGCAGGACATGGTGGTGCTGGAAGACGACTGTGGTACAGAGGAAGGGCTGGATATGCATCCCATCATTGAGGGTGGTGATGTGGTCGAGCCGTTGCGTGAACGTATCCTGGGTCGGGTGCTGGCAGAGGCGGTGTATAAGCCTGGCAGCGACGAGATGGTGTTTGACCGGGGTACCCTGCTGACCGAGATGTCAGTGGAGAAACTGGAAAAACTCGGCGTGGATCATGTCCGCGTCCGTTCCGCCATTACCTGTGAGTCCAAGGTGGGCGTCTGCTCCATGTGTTACGGCCGCGACCTGGCGCGGGGACATAAGGTCAATATCGGCGAGTCGGTCGGTGTGATTGCGGCCCAGTCCATTGGTGAGCCGGGTACCCAGCTGACCATGCGTACCTTCCATATTGGTGGTGCGGCATCCCGGGCGGCGGCGGTAAACAGTATCGAGGTCAAGACCGCCGGTATTGTGCGCCTGCACAATATCAAGACAGTGCAGCATCACTCGGGCAACCTGGTAGCGGTCTCACGCTCCGGTGAGTTGACCGTGGTTGATGAAGTGGGTCGCGAGCGTGAGCGCTATAAAGTGCCCTACGGTGCCAACATTCGCGCCGCCGATGGCGAGGAAGTCACCGGTGGACAGCTGGTCGCCGATTGGGATCCCCATACCCATCCGGTGATTACCGAGGTGGCCGGCACGGTTCAGTTCGTCGAATTTGCTGACGGTATCAGTGTGCAGCAACAGGTGGATGATGTCACAGGCCTCTCCTCACTGGCCATTATCGATCCGAAACAGAGGCCGACCGCGGGTAAAGATATGCGCCCCATGGTCAAGCTGGTGGATGATGACGGCAACGACCTGAATATCGCCGGTACCGATATCCCGGCGCATTACTACCTGCCATCCGGCGCGGTGGTTATCGTAACCGATGGCGGGCGGGTACAGATTGGTGACACCCTGGCGCGTATTCCGCAGGAGTCCTCCAAGACGCGTGATATCACCGGTGGTTTGCCCCGGGTGGCGGATCTGTTCGAAGCGCGTAAGCCGAAAGATCAGGCGATTCTGGCAGAAGCGACCGGTACGGTCGGCTTTGGCAAGGATACCAAGGGCAAGCAGCGTCTGGTCATCACTGATGTGGATGGCGAGCAGCATGAAGACCTGATCCCCAAGTGGCGTCATGTCAACGTCTTCGAAGGCGAGCATGTGGCCAAGGGTGAGGTGGTGTCTGATGGTGAGTACAATCCCCATGACATCCTGCGCCTGAAGGGTGTAACCGCCCTGGCCGACTACCTGGTCAAGGAGATCCAGGATGTCTATCGCCTGCAAGGTGTGAAGATCAACGACAAGCATATCGAGGTGATTATTCGCCAGATGCTGCGTAAGGTGGAGATCACGGCGCCAGGCGACACCCGCTTCCTGCGCGGTGAGCAGGCCGAAAAAGCCCGGGTTCTGGAAGAGAATCAGCGTGTTGAGGCCGAAGGCAAGCAGCCGGCGTTGTGGGAACCCATTCTGTTGGGTATCACCAAGGCGTCGTTGGCAACCGAATCGTTTATTTCGGCCGCCTCCTTCCAGGAGACCACGCGGGTACTGACGGAGGCGGCAGTACGCGGCTCCAGCGATTCCCTGGTCGGACTGAAGGAGAACGTTATCGTGGGTCGACTCATACCTGCGGGTACCGGTCTCTCCTATCATAACGACCGGCACAAACGTCGCGACGAAGAGCTGAATGCCGAATCTGCTGACGCCAAGGTCGAGATGGACGCGGATGAGGTTGCAGAAGCTATCAAGCAGGCGTTGAACACCGCCGATAGCGAGTAGTTGTCATGTAAGGGGGCGTGTGAAGCGCCCCCGATTCATGTGTCGGTCTGACGGACGGCCACGAGTGACATTACTGGTGGTCGAGGTGGTATTGACACCTCCACATTTGGCGCGTAGAATGCGCGCTCTTCACTCGAGCTGAAGTGCTGCTTCGGCTTGGGGTTCAGGATTATTCCTCGGCCGGATTCGGTCGTGGGGACTAGGTTATAAGCTTGTGATCGATATGTACCGGCGGTCTGTCAGTCGGCTGTTGATTGCGCGCTTTTCTGGTGCGATAGAGGGCGCAAGGCGCGCTTCTCTGGAGACGGGATTTAATGGCTACAATCAATCAGTTGGTGCGCAAGCCACGCGCGCGCAAAGTAGAAAAAAGTAACGTGCCTGCGTTAGAGGCGTGTCCGCAAAAGCGTGGCGTCTGTACGCGCGTTTATACGACTACGCCGAAAAAGCCAAACTCCGCATTGCGTAAGGTTGCCCGTGTGCGCCTGACCAACGGGTATGAGGTGAGTACCTATATCGGTGGTGAGGGTCACAATCTTCAGGAGCACTCGGTGGTTTTGATCCGTGGTGGTCGTGTGAAGGATTTGCCCGGTGTTCGCTACCATGTGGTGCGCGGCAGCCTGGATACCTCCGGCGTGGACAAGCGTCGTCAGGGTCGTTCGAAATACGGTGCCAAGCGGCCTAAGAGCTGATTGGGTTCACTAACAGGACTGAGTTAATAAGTCATGCCAAGAAGACGAGTTGCAGCAAAACGCGAAATCCTGCCTGATCCGAAGTTCGGAAGCCAGTTGCTCGCGAAATTCATCAACATGATTATGGTTGATGGTAAGAAATCGGTCGCCGAGAAGATTATCTATGATGCGCTGGATCGCGTAAGCGAGCGCGCTAGCGGTGAGCCGATGGATGTGCTTGAGAAGGCGCTGGAGAATGTCCGTCCCATGGTGGAGGTTAAATCCCGCCGTGTGGGTGGTGCGACTTACCAGGTGCCGGTAGAGGTTCGCGCGAATCGTCGCAACACGCTGGCTATGCGTTGGTTGATCGAGGCGTCCCGTAAGCGCAGCGAGAAATCGATGGCTCATCGTCTGGCTGGTGAGCTGGCTGATGCAGCCGAGCAGCGTGGTTCCGCTGTGAAGAAGCGTGAAGATACGCATCGTATGGCAGAGGCGAACAAGGCGTTCTCGCACTACCGCTGGTAAGTTACTGAATTACAGCTGTACCGGCTGTTCTTTCTTTTTTTTTGCTCTTTTACATTGTTGATCGGATTGAGTCGTGGCGCGAAGCACACCTATTGATAGGTATCGGAATGTTGGGATTATGGCGCATATTGATGCGGGTAAGACCACCACTACCGAGCGCATTTTGTACTACACCGGGGTCTCTCACAAGATCGGTGAAGTGCATGATGGTGCGGCGACCATGGACTGGATGGAGCAGGAACAGGAGCGCGGCATTACCATTACTTCCGCAGCAACTACCTGCTTCTGGAAGGGAATGGATCAGCAATTTCCGGAGCATCGCATCAATATTATCGATACCCCGGGGCACGTCGACTTCACGATTGAGGTCGAGCGTTCACTGCGAGTGCTGGACGGTGCCTGTGCGGTGTTCTGCGCGGTCGGTGGTGTTGAGCCGCAGTCAGAGACAGTCTGGCGTCAGGCCGACAAGTACGGTGTTCCGCGCATCGCTTTTGTCAACAAGATGGATCGTATGGGGGCGGACTTCCTGCGTGTTGTGGAGCAGGTGAGGACGCGACTTGGTGCGCGCCCGGTGCCCCTGCAGATCGCTATCGGCGCTGAAGAAGATTTCCAGGGCGTTGTAGATCTGATTCGCATGAAGGCGATTTACTGGGATGAAGCGAATCGCGGCATGACCTTCGAGGAAAAAGAGGTCCCTGCAGAACTTACCGCGCTGGCGGAAGAGTGGCGGGAAAACCTGATCGAAGCAGCGGCCGAAGCCAGTGATGAATTAATGGAGGAGTACCTCGATACGGGTACGCTCTCCGAGCAACAGATAAAGTCCGGTTTACGCGCCAGAACCCTGGCGAGCGAGATAACGCCGATGATGTGCGGCTCCGCCTTTAAGAATAAAGGTGTGCAGGCCCTGCTGGATGCGGTTATTGAGTACATGCCGGCGCCGGTCGATGTGCCGGCAATCAAGGGTGTGCTGGACGACGAGGAGAGTGTCGCGGAGCGGCCATCCGATGACGATGCGCCATTTGCAGCGCTGGCATTCAAAATCGCGACTGACCCGTTTGTGGGTAATCTGACGTTTTTCCGCGTCTATTCCGGTGTGCTTAAGTCGGGCGACAGCGTCTATAACCCGGTCAAGGGTAAGAAAGATCGCGTCGGCCGCATTCTGCAGATGCACTCCAACTCGCGTGAAGAGATCAAGGAAGTGCGGGCTGGCGATATTGCGGCAGCAGTCGGTCTGAAGGATGTTACTACCGGCGATACCCTGTGTGCATTGGATGCGCATATCACCCTGGAGCGGATGGAGTTCCCGGAGCCGGTTATCGCGGTTGCGGTTGAGCCGAAGACCAAGGCAGACCAGGAACGGATGTCGGTGGCGCTCGGCAAGCTGGCGCACGAGGATCCCTCGTTCCGCGTCACCACTGATGCAGAGTCCGGTCAGACGATTATTGCCGGCATGGGTGAATTGCATCTTGAGATCATTGTTGATCGGATGCAGCGTGAATTTAACGTGGAAGCTAACGTCGGCGCGCCCCAGGTTGCTTATCGGGAGACCATCCGCTCGGTGGTTGAGCAGGAAGGTAAATTCGTCAGGCAGTCCGGTGGCCGCGGCCAGTACGGCCACGTCTATCTGCGCATCGAACCGCAGGAGCCAGGTGCCGGTTACGAGTTCGTGAATGCGATCGTTGGCGGTGTGGTGCCGCGGGAGTACATTCCGGCGGTCGACAAGGGTGTCCAGGAGCAGATGCAGAACGGCGTTATTGCCGGGTACCCGGTAGTGGATGTCAAGGTAACCCTGTTTGATGGGTCTTACCATGATGTGGATTCCAGCGAGATGGCTTTTAAAATCGCTGGTTCCATGTGCTTCAGAGAGGGGGCGGAGAAAGCCCGTCCTGTGCTGCTGGAGCCGATTATGAAGATTGAGATCATCACGCCCGAGGAGTACATGGGGGATGTGATGGGTGACCTGAACCGGCGGCGTGGTGTCGTTCAGGGCATGGATGACTGTCCGGCGGGTCGGCAAGTCAAGGCGGAGGTTCCGCTATCCGAGATGTTTGGATATGCGACGGATCTCCGTTCAGCTACGCAAGGTCGTGCAACGTACAGCATGGAATTTGCTAAATACAGTGAAGTCCCGGCGAATATCGCTGAGGCTGTGAAGAAACAGTAATCTGGAAGGGGTAGAACCGTGTCCAAGGAAAAATTCGAGCGT
>NPIF01000045.1_pt1 | contig 15639 bp, 15 predicted proteins | sample 8637461 | NCBI WGS metagenome assembly NPIF01 (sample SAMN07420641, study PRJNA396082) | bioreactor metagenome | isolation source: sample BR12 brine-fed electro-methanogenic bioreactor BR | place: Japan: Kochi | collected 2016-12-09
AAAGAAAGTGGCTCAATTTAAATGAGCAGGTGGCTCAGTTTTACGTGAGCACGGGTGGCTCACTTTTGATGAGCACGTGGCTCAGTTTTATATGGACATTCGCACTCGTTTCCCTTGCCGATGTTGCAGAACCGCTCGAACTTTTCCTGGCAGACGGCTCGCTTGCCCCAGTCTTTGAGCACAGCCGTGCGGAGGTTGTCGTATATCATGCCGTGCGGGACGCCTCCTATGCGCTCGAAAAACCCGATGTGTCCTTCGAGAAAACTTTCAAGGTCTTTCCGGGGGTATGCCCGGACATCTATGTGCCGACTTCCGCACAGCCTGAAGCAGAGCAGGTTCGCCCTGATCCTTTCTCCACGCAGATAGAATGTAGCCTCTCCCCAGTCCACCTGGGCGGCTTCACCCAGCGCAAAGTGCAGCGGTATGTATGCCTCGCCCGGTTCGTCGCGCAAGAGGTTCACCCATCTTCTGACGGTGGACTCGCCCCCGGTGAAACCCTTCTCAGCAACGAGCCGCTCGTATATGCGCCTCGCCGTGTGGTGCTGTTTCTTCGGAACGTCGGGATCTTTGTCGTGTTCAAGGCAGGAATGTATGAATTGCTCGATGTCCTGGTTCACGATCCCTGGTTTTCTGACCCGCCTCGCCTGTTCCCACGGCATGTGTTCCCCTCTGCAGTACCTGGCGACGGTGTTCCTGGATATGCCAAGCCGCCTCGCGATCTCCCTTTGGGAGAGCCCCTCTTCAACCGCCATTTTTCTGATACGCTTGTACTGATCCACCCCAACCACCATCCTTTTCCTCCTCCCTCATGCTTCAGTCTTGTTTGCATGATAGGAGGAATTCGGTTGGGGTGGCTCACTTTTACGTGAGCACTACTGCCGTTTTTGGCTCAGTTTTATGTTAGCGTTTGCATTCAGGTTGACCTGGATCCCTTTTCTCTGAAGCCAGAACTTCATGCGTTTTACACCCCAGCTGGGGTGTTTCGTGTACTGTTCGTCAAGAAGCTTCATCAGGAACAGATTCAGATGCGTTTCTTCCCCGCTCTTTTTGCCCTTGTGGTAGATGCCGGAGCGGTTGCTCGCACTGCCTACGCATGGAGAGTTTTCCTTCTCCGGTTTCCAGTGCATCTCTAAGCTTTGAAACGGATTTAACAGAGCTACTCAGATTTTTTTTCAACCAGTCGACCTCGTACTTGAGCTGGCCGATCTGGCGGTAAAGTTCCGATTCTCGCTGCTTCAGGGCTTCTGTTTCGTCGTTCTTTTTCTTCGAGAAGACCTCGGGAAGATTCTTGAGGAAGGTCTTCTTCCATTGAGTTATCTGGTTTGGATGAATGCCATATTTCGTACCTGTTTCCGCCAATGTGCCCTGTTCCCTAAGAGCTTCGAGAACTAATTTCCCGGACCATTTATAACTATGCAGGCGCAGAAACCTTCAGACTCTCCATAATCAGGCGCTGGGGTTTCGTGATCTCTGTCAGTATCTGGCCTCTCTTTACACTGAACTTCTCATCGCCTATCACAACACTCCACTCCCCGGGTAACGATAACGGCACAATCCGTTCCCGCCGGGTTCCGGAGCACCACGTCCCCGAGGGCGAGAGGAGCCGGAAGGACAACTTTCCGAATCTCCTCCATCACCGGAGGAATTTTTTCCAGGGGAATGGGACGATCCGTCCGCACGCTGGCCAGAGGCATTTCGCCTTCCGTCACCAGAACACTACTGGCAATGGTCCTTTGCGGAGCCTCCACCTCCTGCCGGGCCCATCGGATACCCCGGGGACAAAGATGTCCTTCCACAGATTCCACCCGAGGGGGATCGTCTTCGGTACAAACTATTTTCAGAGGACAACCGTTAGGGCAAACAACGCAGGTAAGTTCACGAAGGGTCATTGGAGAACCACCTCCAGCTCATGAACTCCCGAAAGGCTTTTCGCCTCCAGGGGAATACGTATCATCTCCGCTGGATGGAGGTGTACTAGGCTTTTACGGGCTACAATTCGGTTACCGCTCCGGACCGTCACGGAACGGTTGCGACAGGGAGCGGCAACCCGGAGAGAAAGGGTGGTATTTCCGGAAGAGCTGATTTTCTGGGGCAACGTATACCGTACCCCCTCGCCGGGAAGCACCAGAATGGAATCTCCCGCACAGCCTTCGGGAGAGCCTATCCAGGCAGCGGCACAACGCCCCGCCTCCTCCGCCTCCTGAGAGACGTAATCCACCAGATCGTGAACGTGGAGTACGTTGCCGCAGGCAAAGATCCCCGGCACCCGAGTCATGAAGGAGGAATTCACCAGAGGACCGTTGGTTTGGGGATCCAGAGAGATCGAAGCATCCCGGGAGAGTTCGTTTTCCGGAATGAGTCCCACCGAAAGAAGCAGGGTATCACAAGGAACAAAGCGCTCACTCCCCGCCAGGGGACACCGGTCCGGCCCCACTTGGGCCACGGTAACTCCTTCGAGACGCCGGGAACCGTGAATTTTCTGCACCGTGGTGCCGAGATGCAAAGGAATGTCGTAATCATTGAGGCACTGCTGTATGTTACGGGAAAGCCCGCTGGAATAGGGGAGGATTTCGAAAACCCCCGCCACGGACGCTCCTTCGAGGGTCATACGACGCGCCATGATGAGGCCGATGTCTCCGGAGCCGAGAATGCAGACCCGTTTTCCCACCATGATGTTTTCCAAATTCATTAGATGCTGAGCCGCTCCGGCGGTAAAAATACCGCTGGGCCGGGTTCCGGGAATGGAAATGGCTCCCCGGGGACGTTCCCGGCACCCCATGGCGAGAATCACTCCCCGGGCACGAAGAGTACGGTGACTTCCCCGGGAAGCCAAATACAATACCCGATCTTCTCCGAGGTGTAGCACCATGGTCTGCTTCAGCACCTCCACTCCGGTATCCCGAAGTTTTTCTATGTACCGGGCGGCGTATTCCGGCCCCGAGAGAGCTTCTTTAAAAGTGTGCAGTCCGAAACCGTCGTGGATACACTGGTTGAGGATTCCCCCCAGCATCCGATCCCGTTCCACCAGGAGGATGTCCCGACAACCCGCCTCCCAGGCGGATATGGCTGCGGCGAGCCCCGCAGGCCCTCCTCCTATAATGACAAGATCGTGTTCTTCAAAATTCATCGAGAGCCCTCCTCCTTCCGCACCCGCCCGGGAAAGAAAAAAGATTTCTCGTCCCGCAAATAGATTTCTTCAGGGTTGTAACCAAGCTCCCGGGTTAGGATGTTCACGATTTTCGGAAAGCAGAACCCCCCCTGACAGCGCCCCATGGTGGCCCGGGTACGGTACTTGATGCTCATCAGGGTCCGAGCTCCCAGGGGATCCGAAAGGGCATCCAGAATTTCCCGCTTGGTCACCTGCTCACAGCGGCAAACCATCTCGCCGAAGTCCGGGTCTTCCGCCACCAGGGCTTTTCGTTCCTCGGGAGAACTCTCGGCGAAGGATTTTACCCGCCCCGTAAGCTCTTCGATGAAAAGATCCTTTTCCTTCAGATCGAAATGCTTTCCCACCATGTCCCGCACCATAATTGCCAGAGCGGGAGACGAGGTAAGCCCGGGACTTTCGATACCCATGAGACTGATGAACCCCGGAAGGTCTTTTCGCTCTTCCACTACGAAATCCCGGTTTCCTCCCTCCTCGGGAGAAGCCAGCTTGGGCCGGACCCCCGCAAAACTGCGGATAAAGTCCGAGGCGGAAAGGTCCGGAAAGAGCTCTCCCCCCTTTTGCCGAAGGGTTTTCAGACCTTCCGCAGAGCAGGACCAATCTTCGGGAAGCTCCGTGTATTCCGCGCTGGGGCCGATGAGGATGTTACCATCCACCGTGGGAGTGAGATGAATTCCCAAGCCTGGATCGTTCTTTCGGGGAACCGGATAGATAAGGGTCTTCAAGGTTCCCTGAAGGCGTTTATCCAGAACGTAATACTCTCCTCTGCAGGGATAAAGGGTGTAATCCCGGATTCCCACCATGCGGGCGATGCGATCCGCGAAAAGCCCCGCCGCATTGATTACCACCAATGCTTCCACCTCCTCCCCGAGAGAATTTTCCAGGATAAAACCGGAATCTTCCCGAAAAATACGGGCCACTTCCCAGGAAAGATAAAAATCCGTTCCATTCTGCCGAGCACTCTGGGCGAGGGCTATGGTAAGCCCGTAAGGACAAACGATGCCGCTGGTGGGAGACCAGAGGGCCTTCATCCCCTCCACTCCGGGCTGCATTTTCTGCATTTCCGAAGCACCGAGGATCTCGAGCCCCGGCACGCCGTTGGCCTCTCCCTGCTGTTTCAAACGTTCGAGTTCCCGGCACTCCTCTTCGTTGAGAGCTACAGTGAGCTTGCCGATTTTGGCAACCTTCACCTTGAGCTTGCCACAGAGAGGCTCTATGAGGCGATTTCCCTCCACGTCGAGCTTCGCCCGGAGAGATCCCGGAGCATAGTTGAAACCCGCATGAAGGACTCCGCTATTCCGGGAACTGGTGCCAAAGGAAACGTCTTTCTCCTTTTCCACCACTCCCACGGAAAGGGAATACCGGGAAAGTTCCCGGGCGATGGCACACCCCACCACCCCTGCTCCTACAATAAGAACGTCGTAATGTTTCGTTTTTTTCACCCTGTACTCACCCCTAAATCCGCACCATGAAAAATAGAAAACCTCTTCAGGTTTTTTTCAACCAGTCGACCTCGTATTTGAGCTGGCCGATCTGTCGGTAAAGCTCCGATTCACGTTTCTTCAGGGCTTCGGTCTCGTTGTCTTTCTTCTTAGAGAAGACCTCCGGAAGGTTCTCGAGAAAGGTCTTCTTCCACTGGGTGATCTGGTTCGGGTGGATCTCGTATTTGGCCGCTATCTCGGCTGCGGTGTTCTGTTCCCGCAACGCTTCAAGCACGACCTTTGGCCTTGAATTTCGCATCGTAACGCTTTCTCATGACGGTGATTGGTCCCTCCCCGTTTTTGCTTCCGCCGGGGCCATGGTATCACCTTAAGCACTGGTCCTGTTTCTGGGGAGTAGCTCACATGAAGGCCTTCTACCAGCGTCTGCTGGCCCGCGGAAAGCAGAAGAAAGTCGCCCTTATCGCCTGCATGAACAAGCTGATCCACATCATCTGGGCCATCCTGAAGAGCCGGAAGCCCTTCGACCCCGGCCGCGTACCTCCTGTTCCGGGAACTCAGCCGGCTTGAAAGTTTCTCTTTCCGGGGCTTGACGGAATACGGTATCTTGTTATTTAAGGATTGTTGGTATGAATAGCGAAATCTGCGGAATATACGTTATTAGAAACAGAGCCACCAATTCAACGACAAGAAAAGGAATGCTAGCTTTTATAATTTTCTCGACCGGTACTCTTGACACATTTGCTGCTACATAGAGGCACATGCCCACTGGCGGAGTTATCAAGCCTATACAAAGATTAACTACTATAATGATACCTATATGGATTATATCGACTCCGACATTCACCAAAATTGGAACCAGAATAGGAGTTAATATTAGAACAGCAACGTTGGTATCCATGATTGTTCCTGTAATGAGAAGAATAATATTCACCAACAATAGCAATACTGTCGGATTATCAGAAATACTTAATATGCTGTTAGATACAAGAAGCGGTATCTGAGCTGAAGTGAGAACCCATGAAAAACCAGATGCAGTTGCAATCACAAACAATATTAAAGCTGCATCCATAGCAGAATGCGCAAATACCCCCGGTAATTCCTTTATACTTAGGCTTCTGTAAAAAATGGCCTCTATAATTAAGCCATAAACACAAGCTATTACCGCCGCCTCGGTCGGTGTGAATACACCACTATAAATACCGCCTAATACAATAACTGGCATTAAAAGAGCTGGCAAAGCTTTTATAAACCTTCTGAACACTTCATTCGACGTATACTTATCTTCCCCCACAGGATATTGCCGTTTTTTTGCCATAAAGTAAGATGCTAAAATTAGGAATATTCCTATCATTATGCCCGGCAAAATACCAGCTATAAACAATGTCCCTATCGAAGCACCACTGACCACACCATAAACTATCATTGGGATGCTAGGCGGAATTATTGGACCCACTACCGAGGCACTAGCGATTAATGCAGCACTGACATTTTCATCGTATTTCTTTTCCTTGAGAGAAGGTAAAAGTATCCCACCAATCGCAGAAGCAGTAGCCACCGCTGACCCAGAAAGTGCCGCAAAAAACATGCTGCCTATAATCGCGACTATATTCAAGCCACCGGTTATTGTCCCCACTAAACAATATGCAAAATCAACTAATACTTTCGAAGTCTTACCCGTTGACATGATTCTTCCTGCCAGCATAAAAAAGGGAATCGCCATCAAAGGAAATGAGTCAACTCCTGTGAACAACCGCTGTGTAATAACCAACGTGTTAATGTCACCTATTAGCAATGCAGAAATCAAACCTAATATTCCTAAAGCGTAGCCTATAGGAATACCAATAAATATTGCAAAAAGCAATATTCCTACTATGATCAGAAAAAGGCTCATTTCGACCCACCCCTATTCCCAATAATATCAGCCAAAACGAAGACGATGCTTAAAGCTGCGCTAATTGGAATTACCGCATATACATACGCCATAGGTATTCCTAAGGATGCCGAGGATTGATATTGAACGACCTTCAGTATTTGATATCCATGGAATAAAACAACGAAAAGAAAAACTCCAATCGAAACGTTTATCAAAATACTAATAACAATTCTCATCGAAATCGGTAATCTTTTTGACATGGCATCACCTAAGGAAATGTGGACATGTTTTTTCAATGCCAAAGCCGCTCCGATAAACGTCAAATAAACTTGAAGGTACCTCGCTATCTCCTCAGTCCAAGAAAGCGAGGAATTAAGGACATAACGAAAAAACACCTGCAAGAAGATAACAAACAACATTCCGAATAAAATAACACCCATAACATGCTCTAAGAAAAAAACTATTATACTGTTGTCTTTCCCGGTATCAACTTTATGCAATTTGCACACCTCCCCGTTGAAATCTTCTCTTATTGTTCTTTGTTCTTTCTTCTTTCCCCAGGTGGCATTTGTATTTTATTAATCTCATAAAAATTCAGATGGCTGTCCTTCATTGCGGTTTTACACCTATAATTTTTCGGCGCGCAGCTTTATGGTCGAATAATATTCTCTAATGCTAGAAAGACTAGCAAGATAAAGAATGTGTATTCTCAAAGGGCATTGGAGCCATTTCCGAATTCTTCTAGCGAATCTCTGAACAAAGCTACATGAAAGCAGCAACAGCAAGAACAGTGAAGCGATTTTGCTCGAAGCATTTCTTTTCAGGGCGCTTGTTCGTCGGTTTCCGTGCTGTCAGGCCTTTTCGGCCCTGGATCTTCCGTTTCCCCGGCCTTTTGGCTGGTCTTTGGAGAAACTACACACCTGAGAGGTGTTCAAGTAGCCTCTTTCTCACCATAAAGAGGTTCGCAAGGGCGAAGCTGACATATAAATAGTTCGTGTTCTTGGCCAGGCCCTTGTACCGCACCTTGACGAAACCGAATATGTTCTTGACGATGCCGAAGACGTGTTCCACCCTTGCCCGGGTCCGGGAGAGCTCCCGGTTGCGGAGTTTATCCTCCTCGGTGAGCTTCCGGCCCCTCACGCCGCGACGGTGGATCTTTTGCTCGGCATGGGGAGCGCTTTTGGCGATGGCTTCGCCCTTTCCGAAATAGGCGGAATCTCCCCAGACGGCCTCTTCCTTGCCATGAAGCAGATCGCCGATGCAGTTGGAATCGTGGACGTTGGCCGGTGTGGTGACCAGACTGTGGACCGTTCCCGTTTGGGCATCGACACCGATATGTGCCTTCATGCCGAAGTACCACTGGTTGCCCTTTCTTGTCTGGTGCATCTCAGGGTCCCGGGTTTTGGCTTTGTTTTTGGTCGACGAGGGGGCGGAGATGATGGTGGCATCCATGATGGTTCCTTCGGACATCCGCAGCCCCTTGGCCTGGAGGTTCAGGGAAACGGATTCGAACAGCTTCTTCCCCAGGTCGTGGGCCTCGAGGAGATGACGGAACTTGCAGATCGTAGTCTCGTCAGGCACAGGTTCGTTCCCAGGTCGATCCCTGCGAATCGGCGCATGGATTCAATGTCGTAGAGGGTTTCTTCTGCGGCGGGATCGCTCAGGTTGAACCATTGCTGCAGGATGTTGATGCGGAGCATCCGCTCGATACCAACAGGAGGACGGCCCTTTTTGCCCTTGGGATAGAAGGGCTCGATGAGGGCACACATTTCTTTCCAGGGGACGATCTTATCCATTTCCATTTCGGAGAGGAATTTCTCTCGCGTGTCTGTTTCACCCTGTGTTTCTCGAAGGATTTGGCGTTGGCAAGGCTTTTCTGACGTTTCATGGGCATCATCTTCCCGGTAAAGTTCGGCAACTTGTACAGAGAGTGGCATCGTCATATATCTAATCTAAGCGGTCAAGGTGCAATATTACGGGACTTTTTCAGAGGGTCCTTAGATGTTAGCTGAACATTCAAAAGAAGAGCCATAGATAGTAGTTACTAAATGAAACTATTCAGGAACCGTCAAATGTGATTGGATTTTTTACATTGCTCCTTCATCATCTAGCTACGGCCCTTCTTTTGTTTGACATTTGTTTGACAGTGGAAAAATCTATTCTATTTTTATTATTTATTAAAATTATTAAACATTGGTGATTCTCGGAATCCTAACTTTTTACTTTACATACTCCAAAAGCTCTGCGAATTCTTGGCCATACTGGTCGTAGACAACTTTTGTAGCTTGCCTAAATGCTTCAACATCTATTTCGTTTACTTCCATACCTTTTTCTTTCAATTCTTCAATTATTCCTTGTTCCATTTCATACATGAGTTCTCTTTCATAATCGACAGCAGCTTTTGCTGCTTCCTCCATAATTGTCTTCTGCTGATCAGTCAACTTATTCCAAGTTGCTTTGCTAACAATTAGCGCTTCCGGATTCCAAACATGGCCTGAAAGAGACAAGTATTTCTGCACTTCGTAGAAATGAGATGTTATTATAATTGCCAACGGATTTTCCTGACCATCTACTGTACCTTGTTGCAACGCTGTAAAGAGCTCACCGAATGAAATAGGGGTGGGGTTTGTGCCTAGTGCCTTGAAAGTGCTTATCTGAATTGGAATCTCCGGAACTCTAATTTTAATTCCGTGTAAGTCTTCTGGTTTTACAATGGGCCTTTTCGAATTTGTGATATGTCGATATCCGCTCTCCATCCAACCCAATCCCTTTACACCCTTAGCATCGTAAAGCTTAAATAGCGTGTTCCCAAAATCTCCGTCCAAGAGTTCAAAAGCTTTTTCTCGGCTTTCAAATAGATACGGCATGTAAAGCACTTGGCTTTTTTCGTCGAAAACACGCAAACCCGCAACTGCAACCATCCCAGCGTCAATTGTCCCCAACTGAAGCCCCTCAGCAACATCTCTGTGGCTACCAAGTTGGCCGTCATCGTAAACTACGACATCAATCTCTCCATTGGTTTTTTCTTCTACTATTTTTGCAAACTTTTCGTTCAAACTAATACTGAATGGATGTTTCCCAGACTGATTATTTGCAATTTTGAAGGTCCTACTAGCATCCGCAGCCGAAAAAGAGATCATTGATAGAAGAAGTACCAATGACACTATTCGCAAAGTTTTGCTTGCCATTTTCACATAATTCATAAAAATCCCTCCCGTGTTTTTTTAAAACAAACATTTCTGACGTTATTTTTCGATGCACCTCCTTTCTTAAAGGATAATGCTCGTGTCTAATATTTTTTCGAGGAGTTTTTTTGAATAGAAGAAACGAGTTGGATTTTAAAAAATCTCATTTCTCCGAGAAAACGAACCTTTATTGTAAAGGTTTACCCATGAGCATACCTCTGCTGATTGCGTATACATCATCTATTAGCATTTCATAGCTTGTTTCTCTACCTTCAGCTTTTCCTCTCTGGCTAACTTTTTCTGCATGGAATTTTTTTATGTCTTCGGGGAAAGGCAAATTTCCAGTGTCGAGGAAACGTATGTACCCTTCGTTATCCCTGACAGGCAACGCCTTATTTGCGTTAAGTACATGAGGCGCCCAAGGTACGTCGAAAACTCCATTCTTTAGACCCTTAATTATGCCGTGAACAATGTCCCCGTCTCCAATCTCTAGGAGTTTATCTAAAATACTTTTGGTTTCTCTTTCTATCAGTGAAATTTCCTCTTCCAACTTTGGACTTATCGGCATTCTCTGTTTATCAATCATCTGCACAACCTGTCTTGTCGTCTGTAGGCCTCTTGCATTGGCTTCTTTCGTCGGCACTCCTATTGCTTCTTGTGGCGATTTCGTTATTATAACATTGGCCCCGCCTAAAGCCCCTACCGCTGCGGCATAGGATATTACTCCAAAAGCTTTCGCTTCTTCACTTGGAAAGGCACCCATCCATTGGTGGAATGCAGTGAAAATGTTCACCTCTCCTTCATCGTAGCCAAGTTTGTTCAGATAAAACTTCGCTAATTCCGGCATGACTTTCAATGCAGCGACATCTTGGATAATGTTGCCCCCTTGACCATACCCTTGAACGAAGTATTTGACTCCTTGTTCTGCAGACATTATCAAATCCACGATCGACACTGCTATACTTATGCAAGGCGGGACCAAGGTCCCTGTCAGCGGGGAAAAATCCTCTCTGAAAATATCAATACCCTTTTCTCCATATTTTGCTATAAGTCTATCAATGTATTGCCAAGCCTTTATCGTAGTTTCTATTTGAACGTTTTTTGTGTAGGCAATGTTGTGCGAAACTCCGCTCCCTTGGAAACCGGCAAAACCCGCCGCGAAAACGGTTTCAGCAGAAAGACGTCCATCAGTGACTCCAGACCTGGCATTGATAGGCGCCTTTACTGATTCGACCAACTTGCGGCAGGCATGGACACCCAAATTAACAACCGGCAAACCATTAAGCATAGATTTTTTTCTTTTAATGCTTTCTTTGATGCCTTTCTCCGCTTCTTTAAACCGTTGTGTTCGTGTGTAAGAATCAAACGTAGTTGGGATTATGTCGGCTTGTCCTTCTTTCAGAAGATAGTTCGATAATTCGATCTGCTCTTCAATCGTCGCTACACCACCGCGAGGTTCAAGAAGGATCTTATTGTTATTTTTTGCCTCAAGAAGTTTTTTGCAGCCATTCCTTTCATCACCTAGTTTTTTGCGATACTCAACGGCTTCGTCAAAATCTATTTCATCACTTTTGTTCCACATCTTCATTGCTTCCTGCTGTAGGGTTTTAAACTCCTCATCCTCCAGCCTCTTGTTTTTCAGTTCTGTCGTGTCCATGGTTTGCCTCCCTGCCTCCATTTTATCTGTTAGCGTTAGTGCTTACAATTATTGTTTTATTACTGGTCTCTTTTGTCTATTAGTTTTTCCCCAATGTTTGCAGATCTTCTTCTATCGCTTGGAGCACATCATTCGGCATCGTTTTAGGTGGGAAAACTCTATTGAACCCCATTTCTAAAAAAGTTCGTTCGATTTCGTTCCACTCTCTTTCCCCTACTGCCAAGTTCCCACCAATGTACAAAATTATGTCTCCGATTCCTGCTTCAACACATTTTTCCCTGAAACCTTGGCAATCAAGTTCAGCGTGCCCATATATTGAACCTACTAGAATCATGTCAGCAGCCGTTTCGATTGCCGCATTGATAAAATCATTCTGAGAGCAAAATATCCCCAAATTTGTTACGTTATAACCTTCTTTTTTGAACGCATATTCCAAAATCCGATTCCCTATGACGTGCGCATCATATCCTATTACCCCAAGAACCAAGTTGCCCTTTTTACCTTCCGTCTTTTCGGTCATTTGCTTTATTCCTCCCATGTGCCCTTAAATACCAATTATTGTTTTGTTAACAAGGTAATGCACCTCTTAGACTGACCAAAAGTTTGCCTCCAAAATTTCGGAAATCTTTTTTTCTCGCACTTCTGCAAAATTCATTTTGTTGTGACGACGTAAACTTTCATTATTAAAACATTTATTATTCCCAAGGTACCTCTATTTGAAACAACGGTACGTGCTGCTGGGCACCGTATACATCGGTTTCCCCAACTGCACCGGAACTCACCTTCCTTACGATCGTTGCCTTGATCGCTTTGGCTGGATCAAATTCAATGAAGTTCAAAACCTCGCTTTCGGAGATTTTGTACAAATCTGCAATAAGCTTTTTGCCTATTACCTTTTGTCGCTTTACCTTGTTGTATGTTTCAAAGTCTTTGAATATTATGTCGAGTGTTATTTCAAAAGGGCCAGAATTTTTAGATCTAATGACTTCTGCTAGTTCAGTAATGTTTTTGGTTTTCATTTCTTTTTCCTCCTTTAGAGGGTTTCGATTTCAAATGGAAATACTTCACAAGCATTTTCTAGTTCCAGCAAATGATAAACATTGAATTCATATACGGCTCCAGTTTGTATATCAGAAGGGGAATAAAGTAACGCCAGATTTCCTGCTGTAGCTTTACGGCCTGGATATCCATAGTGCAAAAGCATTGCCCTGACAGAACCACAAATTGTATCCGCAATGTCTTGTGTTTTTCCAATTACTTCTATCACTATTCCAAGCTCATGAGATTTTATCTCCTTTTCTGGTTCTAATTGTCCCATAACACCATTTTTCCCATAAATGTGATACAGCACCTGGTAATCGGATTTACTCATAGTAAAATTATCGTAGACAGCTTGGTTGACCTTCTCTAAAATTTCGTCAATCTGGCTAATCATGATTGGGTCGCGTACTCCCGCAATTGATATAGTCCTGAATCCAACGGGCTTAGCTCCCTCTAATTTGACGGTGTACACCTCTTGCGGTACAAACCTGCTTCCTGATACTTTTACGCTTCTGTCGTTAACTTGCTCAAATTTCACTCCGTCCAAAAAGAGATCGCCCCCCGGCCCAGGGAGGTACGTCGGACTGCTCTTCTCGTACAGCGTGTGTGCGGCAACTGAAACCTCTGTACATTTCCGGTCTAAGTTCATCGGTTCGACAAGGAAGCAGTCTTCGCGGATTGTACCTAGTAGGCAATCACTGGCAGTTCCTGGTACAGCTGCTATTGCTCCGCATTCCAGAATTTTACCCATATGAAAGGCCAAACCAGCGTCAAAGCCGTGCTTGATAGGTAGTGCGGCCATGCTTGATGGATCATATGCTCTACCAGCCAAAATCACATCGGCTCCGGCTTCCAGAGCCTTTATGATCGGCTCAACACCCATTTGTGCTACTACTCGCGAAGACTCCTCCAAGTCCTCTTTTTTAAGTTCATTCCTGGTTTCAAAGATTTTTATCTTACCCTTCGAAAACTTCTCCAGAAGACAGTCTTTGGGAATTTCCGCATTGATTGTAGCAAGCTTAAATTTGTAGCCTTTTTCATGTGCTATTTCCATGACTATTTCTTTCATCCACTGAAGATGCGGTGTTCCGCCACAACCACCACAAGAACCCACGATAACCGGGATCTTTGCTTTCTCTCTTTCCTCGAGTATTATCTCCATGTCCCTTTTCACACCCGAACGAGTCGTAAAGCTTTTTCCGACACCCAAATAATAGGGACCAGGATCGGTAGAACCCGCATCGATTGCAATCACATCAGGGTTTCGTCGCATGCCTTCCTCCATTGATTTTTTGGGAAATCCATATCCGAGTTGCCCGTTAGGAGTTAAAACGCGCATTTCTTTCACAATTCTCACCCCTTCTCCAATTTTTTGATGTTTAAGTCTAAACACTTTACCATATTATGCTTGATGCTAAAACTATCGATTAAACTTTTAACAAATACTTTTTCATTATCCTTATAGCTTCTGTTGGATAATCTAATGCCAAAAGCCCCATATGTGCCAATATGTATTTTTTGTCAACATAGTATTCTGCCCTTCTGGGTTTCAGACACCATGGAGTTTCCTGATCAAACAGGGCTGCCGCTAAAATTTCTCTTTCATTCCCCATATGGCAGAATATACCACCGCATCCAATAATTTTCGTCACTTCCGTTAGGTCTTTGCCGTATTGCACCATCACATCACCATTAGGGGTATACACATGCTTTATAAAACCCGCATGCCTTTCCATTGCTACTTTTACTGCATATTTCGCCAGTGCCCTGTCGATACACTTTTCTTCATCTTTCTCCGAAACAAGTTTTACGTTTTGAGAAATTTGTTGAATCCTCTCTGTAATATATTTTTCGCTTAGGCAGGTTTCATTTACAAAATATTTTATTCCGGCCTGATCAAGTATATTCTTTGCGTTGTATCTGATGCCAAGATCACCCTCGACGGTCCTCTTTGCAAACGGTTCCGGTAAACCTTTTAAAAGGACACCTGGCTGCGTCGGGTCCCCAGCTGAAATTGAATAGACATCAGTAGTCGCCCCTCCCACATCTATGACAATAACGTCTCCAATACCTTCCTCCTCATCGTTTCCCTGCGACAATAAGGAAACAGCCGACAAGACTGCTTCTGGGGTAGGCAATACAACACCATCCAACATATTTTCGGCTTCCTGTAGACCCTTTGCTTTGATAATATGTTTTACAAACACTTCTCTTATAATTTTCCTTACCTCATACACTTCCAGTTTGTCCAACTTCGGCATAACATTCGATGTTACCTGGACGTTTTTCCCGCTTTTAGAAATCTCTTCGTAAACTTTTTCCGACACGGTTCTGTTTCCTGCCACAATAATTGGAACGTTCAAATCTGAACAGGATAGACGTTTCGCATTGTGCAGGATTGTTTTTTTATCTCCGCCATCAGTTCCACCTGAAAGTAAGACAATATCGGGCTCTAAATTTTCAATTTCACGAACATCTTTTTCTGTTATTTCAAACGAAAACGTTCCTACAACTATGGCTCCAGCTCCAAGACTGACTCTCTTGGCGGCCTCTACAGTTAATTCTGGAACCAGTCCGATAACTACCATTCTTAATCCGCCAGCCGCGCTGCTTGTTGCAAGAGATTTCCATCTGTCAATAACTGAAAACCAATGAGAATTTAGTCGTTTTAGTGCTTCGTTTAAGCCAATATTGATGCCTTCTTGAATAGTCGTGTGCGCTTGCGATGTGTCTAAAACAGTTTCCTGAAGAACATCAACAAGCGATATTTTTGTGTATGTGCTGCCAAAATCAACTAACATATAGTGATTTATTTGCGGTATTTCAGGGATTGTTTGATTTACGAGTGATCTTTTACAAAGTTTTTCCTTACTTTTCATAGAATACTCTCACCTCTTTGCGTCTTTTCTTTTTTAGTATTACCCAAGATAAACCAAGAACTTTAGAGTAGTTTTTAGATGAGTAATGTCGGGGGTTTTTTCTTTTCTAAAAAGTGTCATTTTGGTGACCAACAACTTATGTAGTCTAATATTGTTTATTTTCAATATATCCAGGTGATACGCTAGTGACATTAAAGTAGTTATTCTTTTTTTCAGGCTATCATTTTTTTGCGAAAAACAAAAACACTTTTTTATCTGTTTCATCACAAATGTTTATTTGTGGTATCACCTCATTGCTTTTCTTCGCCTTGTCGCAGTCAAGTCCCAGAACTGCTGTAAATTAGGACCCGGTTACATATTCACCACCACGGCCTCGGGTTGAGCCATGTTTACTGG
>NPIF01002436.1_pt2 | contig 15635 bp, 14 predicted proteins | sample 8637461 | NCBI WGS metagenome assembly NPIF01 (sample SAMN07420641, study PRJNA396082) | bioreactor metagenome | isolation source: sample BR12 brine-fed electro-methanogenic bioreactor BR | place: Japan: Kochi | collected 2016-12-09
ACTCTTCTGGAAGCGGTCCATCTCAGCGAACGGGCGAAAGCGCAGGTAGGTCATCGTCTCTTCCTTTCGGTGAATACTTGATGCTTATTCTTCAGTTATCACGCCAAAATGGCGTGCTGTGTTTTCAGTTGTTTCTTCGTCTGCGGCCTGTTCATGGGATGGCTCCCAGGGGCTGTCAAGAAGCCCTGGTGAACTTTTTGGGGGTTCTGGGAGGGAGGGTGGTTCAGGCCCGCGGGTGCGTCTTGTCGTAAACCTCGAGCAATCGTTCGAGGCTGACGTGGGTATAGCGCTGCGTCGTCGAGAGGCGTGCGTGACCGAGAAGCTCCTGGATTGCGCGGAGATCCATGCCCGACTCGAGCAGGTGCGTCGCGAAGGAGTGGCGCAGCACGTGGGGGTGGACGCCGCGCTCGAGGGCGACGTCGCGGACGGCTTTGTCGAGGATGCGCCGCACGCTGCGCGCGCTCAGGCGGCCCCCGCGCAGGTTGAGGAAGAGCGCCTCGCTGCCCTCTTTGTTCCGCACTGGGAGAATGGCGCGGAGATAGAGGCGCAGCGCCTCCTGCGCGCTGCGGCCGAACGGCACGATCCGCTCTTTGCTGCCTTTGCCGAGGACGCGCGCCGTGCGCGCGTTCAGCGACACGTCGTCGAGGTCGAGCCCGACGAGCTCCGACACGCGCAGACCCGCGCCGTAGAGCAGCTCGAGCAGCGCGCGATCCCGAAGGCCCGCCGGAGTCTTCGCGTCGGGGGCTTCCAGCAGGGCGTTCACGTCCTCGACGTCGAGGCGCTCCGGGAGGCGCGAGCGCTGCTTCGGGTGCCCGACCTCCTCCGCCGGGTTCGCGGGGACGAGACCCCGCACTCCGAGCCACCGGAAGAAGGTGCGCACGGCGGAGAGCCGCCGCGAGATCGTGCTCGGCGCCAAACCGCGGAGGCTCATGTCCGCGACGAAGGAGCGGACAGAGCGCGCGTCGATCTCCGCGGCAGGCAGGGGCTCTTCGGACCCTTCGTGACGGCAGACGAAGTCGGCGAAGTCGAGGAGGTCGCGCCGATAGGCGCGCAGGGTCTCGTCGGACGCGTCACGCGCGCTCGACAAGTGCTTCAGGAATCCCTCGAGCTCCTCGATCACACAGACTCCGCGCGGCTTCGCCTCAATGCGAAGCGCCCCGCGATTGAATCACGGGGCGCGAGGAGTTCACAACGTGTGGGCTCAGCCGCGTTGCGGCGAGTGGGAGTCGATCCAGCCGAGGAGGCGGCGGATCTGGTCCGTCGCGGCGACACCGTCGGCGCCGAGCTCGCGCTCGTGGGCCTGGTGGCGCGGGAGCGCGTCCTCGAGGACCTCGCGCACGCGGAGAATGTCGTAGCCGGCCTCGATCAACTCGGCGGCCACGCGCCACTCCGGGAGCTGACAGGCCTGCCACGCTCCGAAGGCCCCGTTGAGGTCTTCCTGCGCGAGCAAGGTGCGGGCGAGCAGGGCGTGGGCGCGCGAGAGGCGGGCCGGATCGTCGAGGCCGTCCTCGCCCGCGAAGTGGATCGCGCGCCCCGCGTGGTGGGCGCCGCGGGCGGCGTCCGCGAGCAGGAGGAAGTGTCCCTCGGCGAGCAGCAACTCGGTGTCGAAGCCGGCGGGGAACTCTCCCTGCATGCGCTCGAGGATCTCGAGCGCGGCTTCGCGGTTCTTCATCTGGGAGTGGCAGAGGGCGATCTGCGAGAAGAGGAAGCGCCGGCTCGCGACATCCTGGTCGCCCACGCGCTCGAGCTCGCGCTCGAGAACGTCCAACGCCTCCTGCCCCCGGCCCTCGGCCAGGCGGCGCGCGACCTCGAACGACGCGGTGAAGTAAGCATCGGTGCGGCGCCGGGGCGGTGCATCGGGCGAGCGGGTCATCCTCTATCTCCCTGCCGTCTGTGGCTCATGGCCCGTCTCAGTTCCGGGCCGGGCGGAGGTGGACGTCGTGTCCGACGCCTTCGCCGGCTCCAGAAGGGGACACAGTGAAAGATAGGCATCGAGCGCGGCGAGGGCTCGCTCCGCCATCAATCGTTTTCGTTCTTTCTTGTTCCGCTTACCGCCTTCGAGGGGCGGGAAGAGACCGAAAGCGACATTCGTGGGTTGGTAACGTGCCGGATCGGCGTTGGCGACGTAGTGCTGGAGCGAGCCGAGGGCGCTCTCGCGCGGGAAACGGGGCGGCTCCTGACCCAGAACCAGGGCGGCCGCGCCGAGCCCGGCGATCAGCCCCGAGGCCGTCGCCTCGGTGTAGCCCTCGACGCCGGAGAGCTGGCCGGCGAAGAACAGGTCGTCGCGCTCACGCATCGCGAAGGACTCCCGGAGCACCCGCGGCGCGTTGATGTAGGTGTTGCGGTGCATCTGCCCGAGCTTGACGAACTCCGCGTTCTCGAGCCCCGGGATCATGCGGAAGACGGTCTTCTGATCACCCCAGCGCAAGCGGTTCTGGAAGCCGACCATGCTCCAGTGGGTGGCGGCGAGGTTGTCCTGGCGGAGCTGGACGACGGCGTAGGGCCAGCGCCCCGTGCGCGGGTCGGTGATGCCGACCGGCTTGAGCGGTCCGTAGCGCAGGGTGTCGCGCCCGCGCTGGGCCATCTCGTCGACGGGCAGGCAGCCCTCGAAGAGCAGCTTGCGGTCGAAGTCGTGCAGTTCGGCTTTCTCGGCGGCGAGCAGCGCGTCGAGGAAGGCCTCGTACTGCTCCTGATTCATCGGGCAGTTCACGTAGTCGGAGCCGTCGCCCTTGTCCCAACGCGACGCGCGGAACGCCACGTCCCAGTCGATGCTCTCCGCTTCGACGACCGGGCTGATCGCGTCGAAGAACGCGAGGTTCTCCTCGCCTGTCAGGGCGGCGATCGCCTCGGCGAGCGGCTCGGAGCAGAGCGGGCCGGCGGCGAGGATCACGGGGCCGCCTTCGGGGATGGCGCGGACCTCTTCGCGCACGAGCTCGACGAGCGGGTGCTCGGCGAGGCGGCGTGTGACTTCGGCGGCGAAGAGTTGGCGATCGACCGCGAGTGCGGCGCCTGCGGGAACGCGCGCCTCGTGGGCGACGTCCATGATCAGAGAGCCGATCGCACGGAGCTCCGCCTTCACGACGCCGTGGGAGGACTTCGTCTCGAGCGACTTGAAGGAGTTCGAGCAGACGAGCTCGGCGAGGCGGTCGCTCCGGTGCGCGGGTGTCTCTTGCACCGGGCGCATCTCGAAAAGGCGCACGGGCACGCCTCGCGAGGCGCACTGCCAAGCGGCTTCGCTGCCGGCGAGACCCCCGCCGACGATCGTGACTTTCTTACCGTTCGCGTCCATACGGTTTGATGGTAGCAGCGCGGTTTCGGGGCCGCCCGCCATGAGAAACGCCCCGCGGGGGAGCCTGCTCGGCTTCCCCCGCGGGGCGCGGGAATCGCTCTGGTGTCACACGGCAATCAGAGGAAGAAGATCCACGTGACGACTGCGAAGACCGGCACCAGCACCGGCAGCGTCCAGCGCACGATGTAGCCGAAGAAGGACGGCATCTTGATGCCCTGCTCCTCGGCGATGGACTTGACCATGAAGTTCGGGGCGTTGCCGATGTAGGTGCACGCTCCCATGAACACCGCGCCGCAGGAGATCGCGAGCAGGTAGATCTCGTTGCCCTCGATGAGCTGGGCGACGGCAGCCGGTTCGGCCACGCCGGGGTAGAACTTGCCGAGTGCGGTGTTGAAGAAGGTCAGGTAAGTCGGCGCGTTGTCGAGGAAGGACGACAGCGTTCCCGTGATCCAGTAGTACTGCCAGGGCTCGTTCGCGGCGCGGACGAGACCGGCGAGCTGCCCCTCTTCACCCGCCTTGAGGATGGCGAGCGCGGGGATGATCGTCATGAAGATCCCGGCGAAGAGGTAGGCGACTTCGCGGATCGGCTCCCAGGAGAACTCGTTCTCGCGGCGCAGCGCCTTCTTCGTCGTCCAGAGCGACAGACCGGCCATCACCAGGATGCCGATGTCGCGGACGATGTTCTGGAAGGTGACCGGGATGCCGAGGATCGAGATCTCGCCCGCCTTCCACATGCCGCTCAGAAGCACCAGACCGACGATGCCGCCGAGGAAGAGAAGGTTGTGGGCGCCGGCGAGGCCGAGCTTGACCTTCTCGCCCTCGACCTCGGGGGCCGGGGCTTCCTTCCGCGCCTTGAAGGTGTCGAGCGCGAAGAAGATCGCGAGCAGGATCACGACGACGAACGACTGGGCCGGGAAAAGGGCCAGCGTCCAGAAGAACGGCACCGAGTGCAGGAAGCCGAGGAAGAGCGGCGGGTCGCCGAGCGGAGTCAGCGCGCCGCCGATGTTCGCGACGAGGAAGATGAAGAAGACGATGATGTGGACCTTGTCCTTGCGGTGGGCGTTGGCCCGAAGGAGCGGCCGGATCATCACCATGGCCGCCCCGGTGGTGCCGACCCAGGAGGCGAGGGCGGTACCGATCAGGAGCAGCATCGTGTTGACGAGGGGCGTCCCGCGCAGCGAGCCGCGCACGACGATGCCGCCGGCGACCGTGAAGAGCCCGAAGAGCAGGATGATGAACGGGATGTAGTCGATCAGGTAGATGTGGACGATCTCGTGCCAGGCGACCATGCCGTGGGTGATCAAGGCAGGGACCGCGAAGGCGAGCGCCCAGAAGGCGGAGGCCTTCGGGTAGTGGCGGTGCCAGAAGTGCGGCGCGACGAGCGGCCCGAGCGCGATCGAGAGCAGGATGCCCGCGAAGGGAGCGCACCAGAGCAGGCCGAGGCTCTTGCCGTAGCTGCTGCTTCCATGGCCGTGCCCGTCGTCACCATGCCCAGTGTCACCGTGTCCAGCGTCACCGTGCCCGGCTTCTCCGTGCTCGTGCTCGGCGGTGTCCTCGGGGCCGTGCCCCTCCTCCGCGGCGTGCTCGGCGGCGCCCTCGTGCTCGGCCGCGACCTGGTCGGTCGCGGCGGGCTGCTCAGCCTCCGGTGGATCCGAAGCGAGCGCTCCGGCGGACCAGAGGGAAAGCGCAACGAGCGCAGTGGCGAGCATCAACAGGCGGCGGAAGGTCATCGGGAGTCTCCTCGCCGCGTCCGGCCGTGGCGGCCACCCCCTCCGGAGGGCGCTGCGGCGGCGCGGCACGTGGAACGCGGATTCTAACCCCACAAATGCGGGAAAACCCCGTCACGATCGATCGGTGTTGAACGGTGAACACGGGTCAAGACGTCACGCCCTCGGTGGCCCGCCACGGCGGGATGAAGTGGCGGGAACGCTCGTAAGGCCCCCGTATCAGCTCTTTGAAGTCGTATCCACGGCCGAGACTGCGCCCTCTCGGCAGGCCCCATTTGTCCTTGAAGACCTGCCAGGTGCGCTCGTGGATTTCGGACGCGCTCTCCGATTCGTAAACCAGGCTCGTCGCGCCCTCGTGGTGAATGAACACGTCCTCGGCCCGGTACGGGATCAGCCGGCAGGACAGCAGGCGCAGGCACCAGTCGTCGTCTTCGAAGCCGCCGGGGAAGAAGCGGGGGTCGAAGCCGCCGACGAGACGCAGCGTGCGCCGCAGGAGGACGAGGCAGATCCCGGACAGGCGGGAGACGGGCGTCGCGAGGCCGGTCTTCGGACCGGCGAAGCGCTCACTGAACTCATCGAGCCCGCTGAGCGTGGCTTCGTCGTAGCCCACGGGCGAGAAGCGCTGGAGGGCCGGGGCGCGATTCGATAGCGGCGCGACGACGCCGGCGCGGTTGTGCCCTGCGAGGTGGGAGAGCAGCCGGGTCGACCACTTGGGCGTGACGACGGTGTCCGCGCCGAGCAGCGCGACCGCGTCTCCGCGGACCGCGGCGAGACCTTCGTTGCACGTGGCCGCGAAGCCCTGCTGCTGCTCGTGTGTCAGGAGGCGGACCCGCGGGTCGTGGTGCGCCGCGCGGGCGAGATGCTCCCGGGTCCGGTCCGGAGAAGCGTCGTCGACGAGGATGAGCTCGAAGAGCTCGGGCGTGCGGGCGAGAACGGCCTCGGTGGCGCGGATCACGCGCGCCTCGCCGCCGCGGACGGGCATGACTACGGATAGGCGCGGCGTGCCGCCGAGCGAGGGCAGGCTGGCGAGCGCTCGGACCGCGTCCTCGCCGTGGCCCGAAGGAACGATGCGCACGGGCAACGAGGGGCGCCCCGTCGCGAGCGGGTAGAGGCGCGCCTCGTCGGCGATGGTCAGGGAGTCGGCGTAGGGCCAGAGAGCGGTGACCTCCGGCAGGCCGGCTTCCGGGAGGAGTTCGATGTCGAGCGGTGGCGCGTTCTCGACGCCGTCGAACGCGGGGAGCAGTTCGACGAGCTGCTGGTCCGCCAGCACGTAGAGCCGCTCGATCGGGCCCTTCGAGGAGGCGGCGCCGAGCAGCGAGCCGACGGCGTGCACGCGGGCTTCGTCGTCGCCCTCGAGCGAGAGCGCGGCTTCGACGGATTCGTCGGCGGCGACGAGAGCGATGGAGTCGGGGAGCAGGCTCGGGGGGACGGGCTCCGTGGGCTGGCGGATCGTGACGAGCACGACGGGCCCACGCCAGCATGCGGCCAGCGAGCGCGCGCGACTGATGGCCGGCCCTTCGGGCTGTTCCACCGAGGGTGCGATCAGGGCGAGCCAGCCCCGCTGCTCCGTCATGTCCTGCATCCGGGCTCCCGCGTCTCCCTACACTCCTCCCGCAGGGAGAAGATTGCATCACGGACGTCCGAAAGCCACCGAGATCTGCCGCGGGGCGGGAGTCGCCAGGCGCTCTCGCATTCCCATCGCTTCCGCGGGTCGCGCGGTGCTATGTTCCACACGCGATGATGCCGAAACCCCTGCTCGAAGTGACGGACCTCGAAGTCGAGTTCGCTCGGCCGGATGCCGTCGTCCGCGCCGCCGAGCGCATCAGCTTCCACGTCGAGGAGGGGGAGGTCGTCGGCCTCGTCGGCGAGTCCGGATGCGGTAAGTCCGCCACGGCGCTCGCGCTCCTCGGCCTCGTGCCCCACCCGGGGCGCATCGCGGGAGGCCGGGTCGAGCTCGAGGGGGCCGACATCCTGAGCCTGTCCGAGAAGGAAGTGCGCCGACTGCGCGGCGCGGGCATCGCCTACGTGCCCCAGGAGCCGGGGCTCTCGCTCTCGCCCGTACTCACCCTCGGCGACCAGTTCGTCGATGTCGCGCGCGCTCACCGGAAGCTGAGCCGTGCGGAGGCCCGCGCGGAGGCCGCCAAGGCCTTCGAGCGCGTCGGCATCTCCGATCCCGAGCGGCGCGTTGGCGAGTACCCCCACCAGTACTCCGGCGGGATGAAGCAGCGTGCGCTGATCGCGCTCGCTCTCGCCGCGGAGCCGCGAGTCCTCGTCGCGGACGAGCCGACGACCGCGATCGACGTGACCCTGCAGGCCGGCATCCTCGACCTGTTCCGCCGCCTCGTCGACGACGGGAGCCTCGGCGGGCTGCTTCTGATCACCCACGATCTCGGGGTCGTCGCCGCGAGCTGCGACCGGGTTCTCGTCATGTATGCCGGCCGGATCGTCGAGGAGGCTCCGGTCGAGGAGCTCTTCGCCCGGCCCGCGCACCCGTACACGCGGGCGCTCGTCGCGTCGCTGCCGGATCCGCGCCATCCACGCGGCGCCCTCCCGACCGTCCCGGGCCAGGTCCCCGACCTCGCGGACCTCCCCGAGGGCTGTGCCTTCCACCCGCGGTGCACCTTCGCGAAGAGCGAGTGCCGCGTCGCCCCGCCGCCCCTCGTGGTGCTCGACGGAGGACGCCGCTCGGCGTGTGTCCTCGAGAGGCTGCCGTGAGCCTGCTCACCGTCCGCGGTCTTTCCGCCGCCTACCCGCTCAGCGAAGGCCCGTGGGGCGCGCGCCGCCAGCTCCCGGTCCTGATGGGCGTCGACCTCGACGTGCGCGAGGGCGAGATCGTCGGGCTCGTCGGCGAGTCCGGCTCCGGCAAGACGACCCTGGCCAAGGCGCTCTTGCGGCTGATCGAGCCGACCGGCGGCTCGGTGCACTTCGACGGCACCGACGTCCTCGGACTCGGCGCGGGGCAGCTCCGCCGTTTCCGCCGGCGGATGCAGATCGTGTTTCAGGACCCGGGCGCGGCCCTGAACCCGCGCATGAAGGTCGGCGACCTCGTCGGGGAGCCACTCCTCGTGCACGGCGTCGCGCGCGGGCGCGAGCTGAGGACACGCGTCGAAGGCCTTCTCGGCGAGGTGGGCCTCGAGCCGGCGGCCGCGAAGCGCTACCCCCGCGAGTTCTCGGGCGGCCAGCGCCAGCGCATCGGCATCGCGCGCGCCCTCGCGCTGCGCCCGGAGTTCGTCGGTTGCGACGAGCCGGTCTCCGCCCTCGATCTCTCGGTGCAGGCGCAGATCGTCAACCTGCTCGTCGAGCTCCAGCGGCGCCACGGCATGGCGTACCTGTTCATCGCCCACGACCTCGCGCTGATCGCGCACCTGTGCGATCGGGTCGTCGTCATGTACCTCGGGCGCGTGGTGGAGGAGGGGCCGGGTGAGCTGATCCGGCGCCAACCGCTCCACCCCTACACCGAGGCCTTGTTCGCGGCCTCGCCGCCGCCCGACCCGGCTCGAGCGCGGGAGCTCCGCGCCCCGCTCGCCGGGGAGGTGCCCTCTCCCCTCGCGCCCCCGCCCGGCTGCGCGTTCCACCCTCGCTGCCCTCTGGCGACCGACACGTGCCGGTCCCGCGTCCCGATGCTCGAGACCACTGGTCCGGGCAGACGGGTCGCTTGTCACGTCCGGTCCCGGGAGAGCGCCCCGCATGCGTAACCTTCGACACCCCTCGGGCGTTAACACACCCGATGACCCCGGGAGTCCCCACTGGGGAGGAGACAACGCCGCCATGAAGAAAACGTCGCTCCGGCCCTCGGCCGTTCTCGCCTTTCTGCTCGCCGGCCTGCTCGTCCTGACGCCCTGGGTGGGCGCCGCCGACGAGCGGGGCGGTGTCACGCTCTCGCTCGCGGACGCCGTCGCGCTCGCGATCGAACGCAACCTCGACATCGCGATCGCCCGTATCGACCCCGCGTCGGTCAAACACGGCGTCACGATCGCCGACTCGGCCTTCGACCACTCCTTCGAGGGCTCCGTGTCCTATGACGAGCTGCAGCAGGACCCGAACAGCCGCTTCTCGACGACCGACCGCAGCACGAAGTCAGCGTCGGGCGCCTACATCGACCCCCTGCGGACCGGCGGAAACTGGCGCGCCGAGCTCGGTTATCAGGAGAACGACTCGACCTTCGCGACCGACGAGTTCGGCCAGGTTGGCTTCGACGTCGGCGCGGCGCTCACCCTGAGCGTCAGCCAGCCGCTTCTCCGGAACTACGGCATCTCGATCAACCGGACCTCCGTCGACCAGGCGATGAACGACCACGCGATCAGCGAGCTGCAGTTCCACGATCGCGTGATGCAGGTCGTTGAGGACGTCGAGCGCGCGTATTGGACCCTGGTTGGGCAGCGCCGGGAGCTCGAGGTCGCGCAGGAGTCGCTGAACCTCGCCGAGGACTTCCTGCGGCAGACCAAGATCAAGGTCGACGTCGGCACCCTGCCGCCGATCGAGATCACGACCGCCGAGGCCGAGCTCGCCAGCCGCCAGGAGGCGGTGATCGTCCGCGAGGCCACCGTGCGCAACGCGGAGGACAACCTCCGCGCCCTGCTGCGGGTCCCGCCGGAGTCTCCGGAGTGGGAGCGGGCGCTCCTGCCGGCGAACCGGCCTTCCTTCGAGAAGGTGGCCGTCGACGTCGAGACAGCGATCGCGACCGCGGTCGCCAAGCGCTCGAGCATGGGCGAGGCCAAGATCCGGCTGCAGAACGCCGAGCTCTCCGAGCGCTACCGCCGCAATCAGACGAAGTGGGACCTGACCTTGAGCGCGCGCCTGCGCTCCACCGGCAACAACTTCGAGTCCGTACCGCTGCCCGGCGGTGACTTCACCCAGGTCCAGGGCAGCCGCACCGACTCGTTCTCCGAGATCATCGACCTCGACAACACGAACTGGAACGTCAGCGCCGTCCTCGGTATCCCGCTCGGGAACCGGCGGGCGAAGGCCGAGCACGCCCGCGCGCGCCTGGCCGTCGATCAGGCCTCTCTGAACATCGACGCCGCCGAGCAGACGTTGCGGGTCGAGGTGCGCCAGGCGGCCCGCGAGGTGACGACCTCGGCCAAGCGCGTCGAGTCGGCGCGGGCCAACGTCGTCTTGCAGAAGAAGAAGATGGAAGCCGAGCAGAAGCGCTACGAGAACGGCCTGTCGACCTCGTTCCGCGTGCTCGAGTTCCAGCGCGACTTCCTCGAGGCGCAGAGCCGCGAGATCTCGGCCGTCATCGACCACACGGTCGCGCTCGCGCACCTCGCGCGTGTCAAGGGGACCTTGCTCGAGGAGCGCGAGATCGTCCTGGAGTGACGCCCGCGTGGCGAAACGACATAGATAGAAGAAGCGGCGGAGGGTAATCCTTCCGCCGTTTTCTTGTTTAGAGTTTTCTTAAGTTTTTCTTCGCTTGCGAGAGCGATATCTCCCGTTCCCCCGGATAGAGCGCGCTCTCGTGCATTTCCGCGTCTGATCCGTGCGGGGAAGATGCCGCACTAATGAACTTGTAAATAGCAGCAGCGGAGTGTGGCGTTTGTCTTGACACCCCCCGGAGCGCCCGTTACTCTCGCTCATCGTCTAACACGTGGTTAGCGCATCAGTTGAGCTTCCCTGACCCCGCTGGGCCTTACTTCCCTGGCGATTCAATAAGAGCCACAGCGTATCGGGTCCGGAGCCGCTGGAGGAGTCATGCTGCTGGCAATCGGTGAAGGTCTTCTCAAGTACTTCAAGATGGGTGGCCCGGTCATGTGGCCCCTGTTGATCCTCTCGATCATCGGCTGGGTCGTGATCCTGGAGCGTGGCTTCATGCTGTACATCCGCGCCCGGACCAAGACGGTCGAGCTGATCACCAAGGTCCGCCGCCTCCTGCAGGAGGGTAAGACCGATGCCGCGATCAAGGCTTGCGACGCCTACAAGGGCCCGTCCGCCGCGATCGTCAAGGCTTCGCTCCTGCGTTGGGACGCGAGCCGCGAAGAGCTGGGCAAGCTCGTCGAGAACGCCGCCATTCACGAGATCGCGCGCCTCGAGCGCTGGATCTGGGTGCTGGCCCTCGTCTCGAACATCGCCCCGATCATCGGCTTCCTCGGCACGGTCGTCGGCATGATTCAGTCCTTCGACGTCATCGCGACCGAAGGTCTGAACAACCCCGGCAAGGTCGCCAAGGGCATCTCGGTCGCGCTGATCACCACCGCCGGTGGTCTGATCGTCGCCGTCATGACGCTGCCGTTCTACAACTTCTACACGACTAAGATTGCGTCTTACATCCGCGAGATGGAGACCACGGCGAACATCGTCCTGGAGACGCATGACCAGCTCGTGAAGAAGTAGCGGGAGGGCGTATGGCCTTCAAGAAAGTAAAGGAGATCGCGGCCAACATCCCGACCTCCTCGATGGCCGACATCGCCTTCCTGTTGATCATCTTCTTCATGGTCACGACGAAGTTCGACGTCGACCGGACCCGCGTCGACTTGCCGAAGTCCGCGATCCGCGACGAAGTGCCGCCAGATTCGGCCTATGTCGTGGTGCACGGTAGCCAGGCCGACGGCTGGGGCTACAAGTTCTCGGACGGTGAGGCAATGTCGACCTCGGTGCCGGACATCTCGGTGCTCGAAGCGCAGATCGCTCAGGTGACTGCGACCGATCCCGGGACCTACTTCGTCATCAAGGCCGAGGCGGACGTGCCCTACAAGCGGATCGATGGTGTGATCGACGTGCTCAGGAGCGGAGGCGCCTCTGACGTCGTGCTCCTGACCGAGCAGCGCACCGTCGACGACCAGTAGGAGAGAAGACCATGTCCAAAATCTCCGAAAGAGCGAAGAAGACCGACGCCGAGATCACCTCGGCCTCGATGGCGGACATCGCGTTCCTCCTCATCGTCTTCTTCATGGTGACGACGGTCTTCTCCGCCACGAAGGGCCTCGACTTCAAGATTCCTGCCGACGAGCAGAACCAGAATCAGAGCGAGGAGCTGGCGGCCATCACGTTCAAGATCTTCGAGGATGGGAGCTTCACAATGGACGGCAAAGACGCTGTTCGTGAAGACATCATCCCCTACATCCAGCCGAAGCTCGATCGTTGGCCGGACAAGCCGCTGATCATCTACTCGAGGCCGGACGCACCGTTCTCCTCGATGATCGGGGTGTACGACGAGCTCAAACGCTGGAATCGGCCCAAAGAGCAGCAGGGGCTTGGCTACACGAAGTCGTTGAACATCTCGATCCCGACTCAGCGGGAGATCCAGGAGTACATCCAGATCTTCGGCTCCAACCCCTTCGAACAATAGGCAGCGGAGGCAAGCATGGTTGAGCAAAAGCCAAACCCAGCTCCGGCCGCTGCGGCGCCTCAACAGCCGCTTCGGCTTGCGAGCGAAGTCTTCCTCGAGTCCGCTCACGAGGAAGGCGCGGTCAAGCGCAACTCCATCATCCTGCTGCTCGCGCTACTCATTCACGTTTTCTTCTTCGTGATGAAGTTCCCGGACATCCAGTACGCGGCGGACGACGTTGAGCAGAAGCGCCGCATCATGGTTGTGCGGAAGTACGTGCCGCCGCCGCCGCCGCGGCAGCAGCAGAAGCAGGTCCAGCGCAAGCTGACCAAGAAGATGCCGGTCCCGGATCCGACTCCCGACGAGCCGGAGCCGATCATCGAGCCGGAGCCCGAGGACGACCCGATCGTGATCGACGACGATGTCGAGATGGTGATCGGTGCCCCCGAGCCGCCCCCGGCGACCGGTCCCCTGATGCCCGGTATCGGTGGAGTCACCGAGCCCGAGCTGATCATGGAGACCAAGCTCGAGCCCGACTATCCGGACATGGCCAGAAGGGCCCGGATCGAGGGCAAGGTCATCCTCCAGGTCGTCATCAGCAAGGCTGGCACCGTCGGTGACATCACCGTCATGCGCGAGCCTGCCGCAGACCTGGGCTTCAGCGAGGCCGCCATTGCCGCGGTCGAGCAGTGGCGCTACCGGCCCGCCACGCAGAACGGCCGCCCGGTTGACGTGTTCATCACCGTGGTGGTCACCTTCTCGCTCGAGTAGTGAGCGGAAGTTCAAGACAGTTGACGAGGGCTCGCGGCCTCGCGCCGCGAGCCTTCTTCCGTTTCCAGAATTCCCTCCTCGACAGGCCCCGCGCGGTGTCCGCACAGCGGACCGAACAAGCGTTCATGTGCGCGGTGGCGGGATTCGAGGCAGACTGATATACGAGCGCAAGTCGTGGCAGGGAAACCCTTTCTGCCAGTGATGCTCGGAGGACGCAGCGATGTCGAACAGCGGGGTCAAGATGATGCGAGCACTCGGATGCGTGATGCTCCTCGCCGCCCTCACCGCCGCGCCGGCCCTTGGCGACTACGACGAGGGCCTCCGCCTGTTCAGGGCGAAGAAGTACGCCGAGGCCGCGGCCGAGTGGGACCAGGTCGTCGCGAACGCGCCGGACTACGCGTACGGCTACTACATGCTCGGGAACTGCTATCTCAAGCTCAAGAAGTACAAGGACGCGGAGATGCGGTTCCGGCGCGCGATCGAGATCGAGCCGGGCAAGTTCGACTACCACGCGAACCTCGCGCAGACGCTGATGCAGCTCAAGCGTTACGCCGACGTGGTCAAGCTACTTGACGAGGCGGAGCCCCTTGCTGCGACTTCCGCCAACCGCGACTTGCTCCACCGTCTCCGCGGTCTGTCCCTGATGCGCACGAAGGACTACGCGCGTGCGGCGACCGACCTCAAGGACGCTCAACCGGAAAAGCGCCACTCCATCGCGTCCGCGCTGACGCGCGCCTGCTTCGAGACGAACGATCTCGTCTGCCTCCGCACCGCCGCGAAGCAGGCGCTCAAGCTCAAGGCTAGCGACGAGAAGAGCCAGGGCTACCTCGTCCGCTCCCTCGTCGAGAACGCCCGGCGCACGCGCAAGAAGGCGCTCTACGGCGAGGCGATCCCGGCGGCGGCTACCTACGTGAAGATCGCGAAGGACAAGGGCCGCGCCTACTCCTACCAGGGTGCGGCGATGCTCGGCTCCGAGAAGTGGCAGCCGGCGATCAACGCGTTCCAGAACCAGCTCAAGCACCAGCCGAAGAAGTGCCACGCGATGCTGAACATCTCGACGGCGCAGGCGGAGCTCGCTGCGGGGTTGGACAAAGCCGATCCGAAGGCGGCTGCCAGGTGGCAGGACTCCCTGAGCTGGGCGCAGAAGGCCGCGAAGTGCGACCCGAAGAGCGCGATGGCCTTCAACAAGCAGGCGCTCGCCTTCAACAAGCTCAAGCGCTGGAACGACGCGATCGCAGCGGCCGACAACGCGCTCAAGGTCGATCCGAGCAACGGCTTCGCGAACCAGATGAAGCGCACGGCGCGGACCGGCATCGACGCCGATCAGCACAACGCTGCGGTCAAGGCCGACGAGGAGCGCGTCAAGCGTGAGCTCGCCGCGCAGGAAGCGGCGCGCCTGGCCGAGGAAGAGCGCCAGCGCAAGTGGAAGATCCTGCAGGGTGAGCAGAAGAAGAAGGAAGACGGCTAGTCGCCCACTCCCTTCTCACCCGAGCGCGGACGGCTACTTTTCGCGCGAGACGAGCCCCGGCGAGAGCCGGGGTTTCGTTTGTTCGGGGACATCCGGCCACTTTGGCCCGCGGCGGGTATGGCGAGATGCGTCCGCATCCTTTCGCGCTCTTCCCTAGGCGTGTCCACACACCCGTGATCGATTCCTGGCTCCGAGCCGGCGTCGAGCTCGGGCCCGGACGAGGCCGTGCGCGCGGCCCGACCGGGCTCCAGATTGCCTGGTGGGCGGTGCCCGCGGCCGGGGGTGGCCGAAGCGGGCGCGCCGGGGGTGACCTCATGAGTCGACGTCAGGCCGTCTCGCTCGCCATCCTCACGCTGCTGCTGATTCCCGTTCTGGTGCAGGCCGACTACAACGAAGCGACCGCGCTCTACCGCGCGGGCCACTTCGAGGAGGCGGCGAGTGCCTGGGAGCGAATCGTGCACAACGCGCCGGACTACGCCTCCGCGCGGGTGATGCTCGGAGCTTGTTACGCGAGGCTCGAACGCCTGGAGGACGCGGAGCGCGAGCTCCGCGCCGCGCTTCGCCTCGACGGCTCGAAGCTCAACGCTCACCAAGCCCTCGCGCGCGTGCTCGCGCGGCTCGGGCGGACCGATGAGGCGCTCGAGATCCTCGACACCGCCGAGGGGCTGATCGAGGGCACGGCCCCGGAGCCCCGCTTCTACCGGCAGCGAGGTTACCTGCATCTGCGCCAGCGCGCGTTCGAGCGTGCGGTCGCCGACCTCCGGCGCGCGGATCCGTCGGCCTCGCATGCGGTCGCGGCGAGCCTCGCGCGCGCCTGCGCCGAGCTCGAAGACCACGCGTGCGTGAGGGAAGCGGCGGGCTTCGCCGTCGGGCACGACTCCCGGGATGCCGCGAGCCAGGTGCGGCTGATCCACGCGATCCTCGCCGCCGCGGCGCGCGCTCCGGAAGGCGACGCAGGGCCGCTCTACGCCGACGCCCTCGCCGCTGCCGAGAGGTATCTCCCGATCGCCAAGGAGCCGTCCCGGGCCCATGGCCTGCGCGGAGCGGCGCTGCTCGGCGCGGAGCGCTGGGAGGAGGCACAGGCCGCGTTTGCCCAGCAGCTCGAGCTGTTCCCCG
>NPIF01001583.1_pt1 | contig 15613 bp, 11 predicted proteins | sample 8637461 | NCBI WGS metagenome assembly NPIF01 (sample SAMN07420641, study PRJNA396082) | bioreactor metagenome | isolation source: sample BR12 brine-fed electro-methanogenic bioreactor BR | place: Japan: Kochi | collected 2016-12-09
CGCTTCGCCATCCGCGAAGGCGGCCGCACCGTCGGGGCCGGCGTCGGCACCAAGATCGTCGAATAAGCCAACCTTTGACTTGTGGGCGCGGATTCCCTACAATCCGCGCCCCTTTTTGGCTTTCTGCGGTATCTCACGCTAGGGCGGTAGCTCAACTGGTAGAGCGGCGGTCTCCAAAACCGCAGGTTGGGGGTTCGAAACCCTCCCGCCCTGCCATCCGTGGCGTGCAGCATCCCGTGGTGCCGGACCGAGTTCATGGACGTCCAAACCACTGAACAAAAAGCTGTTTCCTCTCACAAGGATACGGCCCTCCTGCTTGCTGCTGCGGTGGCGCTGTTGGGGGGCATGTTCGCTTTCTACTACTACGAGGTGCAGTTCAATGCCCTCGTGCGCGTGCTGATCCTGCTGGGTGGCGCCGCGGTTGCCCTTGCGCTGGCGTACCAGACTGCACTGGGCAGGACCCTGTGGGGTTATGTCGTCGGGTCGCGCATCGAGATGCGCAAGATCGTCTGGCCGAGCAAGCAGGAAAGCATCCAGGCAACGTTGATGATCGCCGTCGTCGTCCTGATCATGGCACTGCTGCTCTGGGGTCTGGATTCCCTGTTGCTGTGGGGCGTCGAGACGCTGACCGGGCGGGGGACGTGACCATGAGCAAGCGCTGGTATGTCGTGCATGCGTATTCGCAGTACGAAAACAGTGTGATGAAGGCGCTCAAGGAGCGCATCGCACGCGCCGGGCTGCAGGAGCAGTTCGGTGACATCCTGGTGCCGACCGAAGAGGTCGTCGAGATCCGGGATGGCGTCAAGCGCACCACCGAGCGCAAGTTCTTCCCGGGTTACGTTTTGGTCCAGATGGACATGAACGAGGACACCTGGCATCTGGTGAAGTCGACGCCCAAGGTCATGGGCTTCATCGGCGGCACGCCGGACCGGCCTGCGCCGATCTCCGACAAGGAGGCTGCCGCGATCCTCAACCGCGTCACCGAATCGGTTGAAAAGCCGAAGCCGAAGACGCTGTTCGAGCCGGGCGAGGCGGTGCGGGTCAAGGAAGGTCCGTTTGCGGATTTCAACGGCGTCGTCGAGGAAGTCAATTACGAGAAGAATCGCCTGCGTGTGGCGGTTCTGATCTTCGGGCGTTCGACGCCCGTCGAGCTGGAATTCTCTCAGGTCGAAAAGGCCTGATGTCGTGGCGCCCCTCGGGGCGTCACGGATTTAACCGGGGAGCCCTGATCGGGCGTTCGTACCCACCTAGGAGTAGTCATGGCAAAGAAAGTCTCGGCCTACATCAAGCTGCAGATTCCTGCAGGCAAGGCCAACCCCGCACCGCCGGTCGGTCCCGCGCTGGGTCAGAACGGCGTCAACATCATGGAATTCTGCAAGGCGTTCAACGCTGCCACGCAGAAGATGGAGCCGGGGATGCCGATCCCGGTCGTGATCACGGTCTACTCGGACCGCTCGTTCACGTTCATCACCAAGACTCCGCCGGCAGCGGTTCTGATCAAGAAGGCCATCGGTCTGAAGTCGGGTTCGGCGACGCCGAACACCAAGAAGGTCGGCAAGATCACCCGTGCGCAGATCGAAGAGATCGCCAAGCTGAAGATGGACGACCTCAACGCGAGCAGCCTGGACGCCGCTTGCCTGATGATTGCCGGTTCCGCCCGTTCGATGGGCGTCGATGTGGTGGAGGGCTAAGTCATGGCGAAGATCACGAAGCGTCAGAAGGCCCTCGCCGAGAAGCTCGAGCAGGGTAAGGTCTACGACCTCGATCAGGCGATCCAGCTGATCAAGGATTGCGCAACCGCCAAGTTCAAGGAGTCGGTCGACGTCTCCGTGAATCTGGGGATCGATGCCAAGAAGTCCGACCAGAATGTGCGTGGTTCCACGGTGCTGCCGCACGGCAGCGGCAAGTCCGTCCGCGTCGCGGTGTTCGCGCAGGGCGAGAAGGCCGAGGCCGCCAAGGCTGCCGGCGCCGATGCGGTCGGCATGGACGACCTCGCAGCGGCGATGAAGGAAGGTGATCTGAGCTATCAGGTCGTCATTGCCGAGCCGGCCGCGATGCGCGTCGTCGGAGCTCTGGGCCAGTTGCTTGGCCCGCGTGGCCTGATGCCGAACCCGAAGACCGGTACGGTGACGCCGGACGTCGCCACCGCGGTGAAGAACGCCAAGGCCGGTATGGCCAAGTTCCGGACCGACAAGGCCGGCATCATCCATTGCTCGATCGGCGCCGTCGATTTCGAGGCGGACAAGATCAAGGAAAACCTGGTCGCGGTCATGCGCGATGTGCGCAAGGCCAAGCCGGCGACTTCGAAGGGTGTCTACATCAAGAAGATGACCCTGTCGACGACGATGGGCCCGGGTGTCCGCGTCGACGTCGGTTCGCTGCCGGAATAAGAGATGTGACGCGGCGGGCCGGCCTGAGCGGTCCGCCGCGATGAAGACTTTGAAGTGTGGCGAGAGCCATGCGTCGAAGACCGTATGTAGGAAGGAAGCTCGCTTCCGGAGGTTAAAGGCCGCAAGGCCGCATACGCAGACGGTGTCTTGAGCACCGAAAAGGCGGGTGAAGATCCTCCGGATCGGATCCCATGTTTGGAGAGCGACTAGGAGTTCTGATGGCGCTTAAGCTGGAAGACAAAAAAGCCCTGGTTGCGGAAGTGAACGAAGTCGCCAAGCGCGCGCTCTCGGCCGTTGCGACCGAGTACCGCGGCCTGTCGGCCGGCAAGTTCGACGAACTGCGTGCAAAGGCCCGTGAAAGCGGCGTCTACCTGCACGTGGTCAAGAACACGCTGGCGCGTCGGGCGTTGGCGGGCACCGAATTCGAGTGCCTGTTGCCCGCGCTGGTCGGCCCGCTCGTGCTGGGATTCTCGCTGGAGGATCCGGGTGCGGTCGGACGACTGCTGAAGGATTTCGTCAAGGCGAACGATGTGATGGTCGTCAAGGCCGTTGCAGTCGGCGGCACGCTCTATGGTCCGCAGGACCTCGAGCGTCTGGCGTCGCTGCCGACCAAGGACCAGGCCATCGCGATGCTCATGGGCACCATGCAGGCGCCCATCGGCAAGTTCGTCCGGACGTTGGCCGAGCCCACCGCTCAGTTCGTGCGCACGGTCCAGGCCGTCGCCGATCAGAAGGGCGCGGCCTGATCTCGTTCAAGTTCCAAAAACTGGCTTTCCCACACTTTGTTGGAGTTAATTAAACATGGCTACGAAGGAAGAAATTCTTGACGCGATCGCCAACATGTCCGTGATGGACGTGGTGGATCTGGTCAAGATGATGGAAGACAAGTTCGGCGTCACCGCCGCCGCCCCGGTTGCGGTCGCCGCCGCTGGTCCGGCTGCTGCCGCTGCCCCGGTCGAAGAGCAGACCGAGTTCACGGTCGTGCTGGCCGGCATCGACGCTGCCAAGAAGGTCGCCGTCATTAAGGTCGTCCGCGAAATCACCGGCCTGGGTCTGAAGGAAGCCAAGGACCTGGTCGAAGGTGCGCCGCAGACGGTCAAGGAAGGCGTCGACAAGGCGGGTGCCGAAGAGATGAAGAAGAAGATCGAAGAAGCGGGCGGCAAGGTCGAGCTGAAGTAAGACCTTGGCATCTGCGCTTTGCAGAGATCCGGCGAAGGCTGGGGGCATGGCCCCCGGCCTTTCGCTGCTGATGCAGGACAGAGAGGCGAATTCAAACCCCTGATCTCGCCCGTAACGGGATCGATCAGCGGTTTGGGTTTGTAGACGCGCAACACGCGCAACCGACGACAGAGGTATCCGATGGCCTACTCGTTTACCGAGAAGAAGCGCATCCGCAAGGACTTCAGCAAGCTGAAGGAGACGCTGGAAATTCCCTATCTGCTGGCGACGCAGATCGACTCGTACCGGCATTTTCTGCAGGCGGAGATTCAACCTGCGAAGCGCCGGGACCTCGGCCTCCAGGCCTCGTTCAAGTCGGTGTTCCCGATGGTGTCGTACAACGGCGCCGCAGCTCTGGAGTTCGTGAAGTACCGCTTCGACGAGCCGGCCTTCGACGAGAAGGAATGCCGCGTGCGTGGCATGACCTACGCCGCGCCGCTGAAGGTGACCGTGCGCCTCGTGATCTTCGACCGCGAGTCGAAGGAAAAGCGCGTCAAGGACGTGCGCGAGCAGGAGGTCTACCTCGGCGAAGTGCCGCTGATGACCGATCACGGCACCTTCATCATCAACGGCACCGAGCGTGTCGTTGTGTCGCAGCTGCATCGTTCCCCGGGCGTGTTCTTCGATCACGACAAGGGCAAGACCCACAGCTCCGGCAAGCTGCTGTACTCCGCCCGCATCATTCCGTACCGTGGCTCCTGGCTGGACTTCGAGTTCGATCCGAAGGACAACCTGTTTGCGCGTATCGACCGTCGCCGCAAGTTGCCGGTCACCGTGGTTCTGCGCGCACTCGGCTACAACAACGAGCAGATGCTCGCGATGTTCCACGAGCAGAACACGTTCCGGCTCGAGGACGACGGCGCCAGCCTGGAACTGATTCCGGAGCGTCTCAAGGGCGAAAAGGCACAGTTCGACATCGTCCACGCCGGCAAGACGCTGGTCGAGCAGGGCAAGCTGATCACGGCGCGCCACATCAAGCTGATCGCCGAAGCGGGGCTCGATCGCCTGCACGTGCCGGACAACTATCTGGAAGGCAAGATCATCGGACGTGATCTGGTCGCCGCCGATACGGGTGAGGTGATTGCCGAGGCCAATGCCGAGATCACCCAGAACCTCCTCGCTAAGATCCGCGAATGCGGCATCAAGGAGATTCCGACCCTCTACGTCAACGACGTCGACAAGGGGCCGTATATCTCGACGACGCTGAATATCGATCCGACCAAGTCCAAGCTCGAGGCGCTGGTCGAGATCTATCGCATGATGCGCCCCGGTGAGCCGCCGACGAAGGATGCTGCCGAAGCGCTGTTCCACGGCATGTTCTTCTCGCCCGAGAAGTACGACCTGTCGGCCGTCGGCCGCATGAAGTTCAACCGCCGACTTCGCCGCGACGACGTCGAAGGCCCGGGTGTGGTCTACGACGGCGAGCTGTTCTCCAAGTTCACCGACGACTTCTCCAAGGAGCTGTTCGGGAAGTTCGGCAAGGAGCACTCCGACATCGCCGACGTGATCCGCGAGATCATCGCGATCCGCAACGGCGAGCAGCAGACCGACGACATCGACCATCTGGGCAACCGCCGCATCCGTGCGGTCGGCGAGATGACCGAAAACGTGTTCCGCACCGGCCTGGTTCGCGTCGAACGCGCCGTGCGTGAGCGTCTGGCGCTGGCCGAGGCCGAGAACCTGACGCCGCAGGATCTGATCAACGCCAAGCCGGTTTCGGCCGCGATCAAGGAGTTCTTCGGTTCGTCGCAGCTGTCGCAGTTCATGGACCAGAACAACCCGCTGTCGGAAGTGACGCACAAGCGCCGCGTTTCCGCACTGGGCCCGGGCGGTCTGACCCGCGAGCGCGCCGGCTTCGAAGTCCGCGACGTGCATCCGACGCACTACGGCCGCGTCTGCCCGATTGAGACGCCGGAAGGCCCGAACATCGGTCTGATCAACTCGCTGGCGTGCTATGCGCGGACCAACGACTACGGCTTCCTCGAGACCGCCTACCGCAAGGTCATCGACGGCAAGGTCACCGACGAGGTCGAGTACCTGTCGGCGATCGAGGAGGGCCGCTACGTCATCGCGCAGGCGAACTCCGAACTCGACGCCGAGGGGCACTTCCAGTCCGATCTGGTGTCGGTGCGTTTCCAGAACGAATTCACGATGATGACGCCCGACAAGGTCCAGTACATGGACGTGTCGCCGCGCCAGATCGTGTCGGTCGCTGCCGCGCTGATCCCGTTCCTCGAGCACGACGACGCCAACCGTGCGCTGATGGGCTCGAACATGCAGCGTCAGGCGGTGCCGACGCTGCGCGCCGAGAAGCCGCTGGTCGGCACCGGCATCGAACGCCGCGTCGCGGTCGACTCCGGCAACGCCATCCAGGCACGTCGTGGCGGCGTTGTCGAGAAGGTCGACGCCGCACGCATCGTCGTTCGCGTCAATGACGACGAGACGCAGCCGGGTGAGGCAGGCGTCGATATCTACAATCTGGTCAAGTACGTCCGTTCGAACCAGAACACCTGCATCAACCAGAAACCGATCGTGAAGCCGGGCGACCGGATCGCCCGCGGTGACGTTGTCGCCGACGGTCCGTCGACGGACTTCGGCGAACTGGCGCTCGGCCAGAACATGCTGGTCGCGTTCATGCCGTGGAACGGCTACAACTTCGAGGACTCGATCCTGATTTCGGAGCGTGTCGTCGAGGAGGACCGCTTCACCACGATCCACATCGAAGAGCTGACCTGCGTCGCACGTGAGACCAAGCTGGGACCGGAGGAAATCTCCGCCGACATCCCGAACGTCAACGAAGCGGCGCTGCGCAAGCTCGACGAATCCGGCATCGTCTATATCGGCGCCGAGGTCAAGGCCGGTGACCTGCTGGTCGGCAAGGTGACCCCGAAGGGCGAGACCCAGCTGACGCCGGAAGAGAAGCTGCTGCGCGCGATCTTCGGCGAGAAGGCTTCGGACGTGAAGGACACCTCGCTGCGCGTTCCGGCGGGCATGGATGGCACGGTCATCGACGTGCGCGTGTTCACCCGTGAGGGTGTCAAGAAGGACAAGCGTGCACTGTCGATCGAGGAGTCCGAGCTGGCCGCGGTCCGCAAGGATCTCGCCGACCAGCAGCGCATCTTCGAAGACGACATCTACGATCGTCTGCGCAAGATCCTGATCGGCGCGACTGCCGACGGTGGTCCGAACAAGCTGAAGAAGGGCGCCAAGATCGACGACGCCTACCTGGATTCGATCGAGCGCGACAAGTGGTTCGAGATCCGTCTGGCCGACAACGACACGCAGAACCAGCTCGAAGCCGCGAACAAGCAGCTGCGCGACATGCGCTCCGAGTTCGACAAGCGTTTCGAGGACAAGAAGCGCAAGATCCAGTCGGGCGACGAGCTGTCGCCGGGCGTGCTGAAGATGGTCAAGGTCTACCTGGCCGTGAAGCGTCGCGTGCAGCCGGGCGACAAGATGGCCGGTCGCCACGGGAACAAGGGCGTCATCTCCCAGATCGTTCCGGTCGAGGACATGCCGCACATGGAAGACGGCACCCCGGTCGACATCGTCCTCAACCCGCTGGGCGTGCCTTCGCGTATGAACATCGGTCAGCTGCTCGAGGTCCATCTGGGCTGGGCGGCGAAGGGTGTCGGCCGCAAGATCGACGAGATGCTGCAGCAGCAGCGGGCCGTGGCCGAGCTGCGCAAGTTCCTCGATCAGGTCTACAACAACGTTGGCGACGGGCAGGCGAAGGTCGACGTCGACGACCTGACCGACACCGAGGTTCTGACTCTTGCGCAGAACCTCACCGGCGGTCTGCCGGTGTCGACGCCGGTGTTCGACGGCGCCGCCGAGAAGGGCATCAAGCAGCTGCTCGAAGTCGCCGGCCTGCCGATTTCGGGTCAGGCACAGCTGATCGATGGCCGTACGGGTGAGCATTTCTCGCGTCCGGTCACCGTGGGCTACATGTACATGCTCAAGCTGAACCATCTGGTCGACGACAAGATGCATGCGCGTTCGACCGGTCCGTACTCGCTGGTCACGCAGCAGCCGCTGGGCGGCAAGGCTCAGTTCGGCGGCCAGCGCTTCGGTGAGATGGAAGTCTGGGCACTGGAAGCCTATGGCGCGGCTTACACGCTGCAGGAAATGCTCACGGTCAAGTCCGACGATACCAACGGCCGTACGCGCATGTACAAGGCCATCGTCGACGGCGATCACCGCATGGTTGCCGGCATGCCCGAGTCGTTCAATGTTCTGGTCAAGGAGATCCGCTCCATTGGCCTGAACATGGAACTCGAGCAGAACCAGTAAGGCACGGGCGATCGAATTCAGGAGTCACCGATGAAAGATTTGTTCAACCTGATCCGCAATCCGGAAGAGACCGAGGACTTCGATGCGATCCGCATCGGTCTGTCGTCGCCGGAGACGATCCGTTCGTGGTCCTACGGCGAGGTCAAGAAGCCGGAAACCATCAACTACCGCACCTTCAAGCCGGAACGCGACGGTCTGTTCTGCGCGAAGATCTTCGGGCCGATCAAGGACTACGAGTGCCTTTGCGGCAAGTACAAGCGCCTCAAGCACCGCGGCGTGGTCTGCGAGAAGTGCGGCGTGGAGGTCACCGTGGCCAAGGTGCGCCGCGAGCGCATGGGTCATATCGACCTGGCCTCGCCGGTCGCCCACATCTGGTTCCTCAAGTCGCTGCCGAGCCGCATCGGTCTGCTGCTCGACATGCCGCTGCGCGCGATCGAACGCGTGCTGTACTTCGAGGCGCACATCGTCGTCGATCCCGGTCTGACCCCGCTGGAGCGTGGCCAGCTGCTGACCGAAGAGGACTATCTGAATTCGGTCGAGCAGTACGGTGACGATTTCGATGCCCGCATGGGCGCCGAGGCGATCCACGATCTGCTCAAGGGGATCGATCTTCAGTCCGAGGCCGTGCGCCTGCGCGAGGAACTCGCCGGCACGACGTCGGAAACGAAGATCAAGAAGCTGGCCAAGCGCCTGAAGCTGATCGAGTATTTTCTGAACTCGAACAATCGTCCGGAGTGGATGATCCTGACGGTGCTGCCGGTGTTGCCGCCGGATCTGCGTCCGCTGGTGCCGCTGGACGGCGGCCGCTTCGCGACCTCGGATCTGAACGATCTGTACCGCCGCGTGATCAACCGCAACAACCGCCTGAAGCGGCTGTTGGAGCTGACCGCGCCGGACATCATCGTGCGCAACGAAAAGCGCATGCTGCAGGAATCGGTCGACGCGCTGATCGATAACGGCCGTCGCGGCCGTGCGATCACCGGCACCAACAAGCGCCCGCTCAAGTCGCTGTCGGACATGATCAAGGGCAAGCAGGGCCGCTTCCGCCAGAACCTGCTCGGCAAGCGCGTCGACTACTCCGGCCGTTCGGTTATCGTCGTCGGCCCGACGCTGAAGCTGCACCAGTGCGGCCTGCCGAAGAAGATGGCGCTGGAGCTGTTCAAGCCGTTCGTGTTCTCGCGCCTGCAGCGCCTGGGGATCGCCACGACGATCAAGGCCGCCAAGAAGATGGTCGAGCGCGAAGAGGCACAGGTCTGGGACGCGCTGGAAGAATGCATCAAGGAGCATCCGGTGCTGCTGAACCGCGCACCGACCCTGCACCGTCTCGGCATCCAGGCATTCGAGCCGCAGCTGATCGAGGGCAAGGCCATCCAGCTGCACCCGCTGGTCTGCACCGCGTTCAACGCCGACTTCGACGGCGACCAGATGGCCGTGCACGTGCCGCTGTCGCTGGAAGCCCAGCTCGAAGCCCGCGTGCTGATGATGTCGACCAACAACATTCTGTCGCCGGCCTCGGGTGATCCGATCATCGTGCCGTCGCAGGACGTCGTGCTCGGCCTGTACTGGATGTCGCGTGAACGCGTCGGCGCCACCGGCGAAGGCATGGTGTTCGCTGACGTCGCCGAGGTGCATCGCGCCTACGAAAACCGTCAGGTCGACCTGCAGGCCCGCATCAAGGTGCGCCTGCACGACTGCACCGAGGAAGGTCAGGAAACCTACGGCCTGGTCGAGACCACCGCCGGCCGCGCGCTGCTGTCGGAAGTGCTGCCGAAGGGCGTGCCGTTCGCGGTCATCAACAAGACGCTGACCAAGAAGGAAGTGTCGCGCGTCATCAACTACGTCTACCGCCGCAGCGGCACCAAGGATACGGTGATCTTCGCGGATCAGATGATGTACACGGGTTTCCGCATGTCGACCCGTGCCGGCATCTCGTTCTGCCTGGATGACATCATCATCCCGGAAGAGAAGGCCAAGATCCTCGAGGTCGCCGAATCCAAGGTCAAGGAGATCGAGGACGAGTACAACCAGGGTCTGACCACCGGCGGCGAACGCTATAACCGCGTCGTCGACATCTGGTCGCGCGCCAACGACGACATCGCCAAGGCGATGATGGTGAAGATCGGCAAGGAGACCTCGGTCGGGGCGGATGGCAACGAAGTCGAGCAGCCGTCGTTCAACTCGGTCTTCATGATGGCCGACTCCGGCGCCCGTGGTTCGGCGGCGCAGATTCGTCAGCTCGCCGGCATGCGTGGCCTGATGGCCAAGCCGGACGGTTCGATCATCGAGACCCCGATCACCGCGAACTTCCGCGAAGGTCTGAACGTTCTGCAGTACTTCATCTCGACCCACGGCGCCCGTAAGGGCCTTGCCGATACGGCGTTGAAGACGGCGAACTCGGGCTACCTGACCCGGCGTCTGGTCGACGTCGCGCAGGACATGGTCATCACCGGCGACGACTGCGGGACCGAGCAGGGCCTGCTGATGACGCCGATCGTCGAGGGCGGCGACGTCCTCGAGGCGCTGCGCGACCGCGTGCTCGGCCGCGTGACGCTGCGCGATGCGCACAAGCCGGGGACCGACGAGGTCGCGATTCCGGCCGGCACCATGATCGACGAGAAGTGGGCCGACGTCCTCGAGAAGAACTCGATCGACGAGATCTGGGTGCGTTCGCCGATTACCTGCGAACTGCCGTTCGGGATCTGCGGCAAATGCTACGGCCGCGATCTGGCCCGTGGCCATCTGGTCAACATCGGCGAGGCCGTCGGCGTCATCGCCGCGCAGTCGATCGGCGAACCGGGCACGCAGCTGACGATGCGTACCTTCCACGTCGGCGGTGCGGCGTCGCGAGCGGCTTCGGCCGACGGCGTCGACTGCCGCGCGGCCGGTACCGTTCGCGTTCACAACATCAAGAGCGTGACCAACTCCGAGGGTACGCTGATCGCGATCAGCCGCTCCGGCGAAATCGGCATCATCGACGCCAACGGTCGTGAGCGTGAGCGCTACAAGATTCCGTACGGTGCGTCGATCCTGGTCAAGGACGGCGACGAGATCGCCGCCGGCCAGCGTCTGGCCAAGTGGGATCCGCATACCCATCCGATCGTCACCGAGCTCGGCGGCTTCGTGAAGCTGCAGGACTTCGTCGAGGGTTCGACCGTCAACCGCGAGACCGATCCGCTGACCGGTGTCTCGACGATGGTCATCACCGATCCGAAGTCGCGTGGTTCGGCGGCCAAGGACCTGCGTCCGACGATCATCCTCGTCGACGAGAAGGGCAAGCAGCTCACCTTTGCCGGCACCGACATCCCCGCTGCATACACCCTGCCGCCGAAGGCGATCATCACCGTCGAGGACGGCGACGAGGTCGCGGTCGGTTCGATCGTCGCACGCATTCCCCAGGAGGCGTCCAAGTCGCGCGATATCACCGGCGGTCTGCCGCGCGTCGCCGATCTGTTCGAGGCGCGCAAGCCGAAGGAGCCGGCGGTGCTCGCCGAAACCACCGGTACGATCAAGTTCGGAGCCGGTACCAAGGGCAAGCAGCGCATCAAGATCGTCCAGGCAGACGGCAACGAGGCTGAGATCCTGGTGCCGAAGTGGATCGAAATCCGGGTCTTCGAGGGTGAGCACGTCGAGAAGGGCGAAATCATCTCCGATGGCGAGCCGAGTCCGCACGATATCCTGCGCCTGCAGGGCGTCGTGGCCCTGGCCAACTATCTGGTCAAGGAGATCCAGGACGTCTATCGCCTGCAGGGCGTGAAGATCAACGACAAGCACATCGAGACGATCGTCCGTCAGATGCTGCGCAAGGTCGAGATCACCGAGCCGGGCGACACCAAGCTGTTGCAGGGTGAGCAGGTCGAGATCTTCCAGGTGCTGGCCGAGAACAAGCGCCTGCAGGCCAAGGGTGAGCGGGGCGCGCGTTTCGAGCGCCAGCTGCTCGGCATCACCAAGGCTTCGCTGTCGACCGAATCGTTCATCTCGGCGGCCTCGTTCCAGGAAACGACCCGCGTTCTCACCGAGGCTTCAGTCCGGGGCTCGCGCGACGAGCTGCGCGGCCTCAAGGAGAACGTCATCGTCGGTCGCCTGATCCCGGCCGGAACCGGCCTGGCCTACCACGAGCAGCGTCGCCGCTCGCGCGGCGGCAGCCTCCTGGCCGAGCTCCAGGCATCCGCGCTGACCAATGCCGGCAGCTTCGATTCGGCTGGCGGTGAGAACCTCGGATCGGGAGCGGGTGCCGCGGCGTCAGTGGCCTCCGACGCGTCCGACGAGGGTGCCTCGGGTGAGGCGGCGGACGGCGACGAGTCGTAAGAAGTCGATCCTGCCCTTCCCCGGCGTCCGCGCCGGGGAAGGGGCGGGGCAGGCGCCGTGCCAGCGGGTGGTGCGGTTGCCGGAATGGGATTTGTCGCTTGCGCAGCGACAAATCGACGCAAGACCGTTGACGGCGCTTGCGCCGACCATTATCATGCGCGCCCTTTCCCGACGGCCCTCAAAGGAGGGTGCGTCTTTTCTTTGTCAAGCCGGGAAGTCCAAAACGTGCCAACAGTCAACCAGTTAGTGCGCAAAGGCCGCAGCACCCTTGAAGCCAAGAACAAGGTGCCGGCCCTGGCGGGATCGCCGCAGAAGCGTGGCGTCTGCACGCGCGTCTATACCACCACGCCGAAGAAGCCGAACTCGGCACTGCGCAAGGTGTGCAAGGTGCGCCTGACCAACGGTTTCGAGGTGATCTCGTACATCGGTGGTGAGGGGCACAACCTTCAGGAGCACTCCGTCGTGCTGATCCGCGGCGGTCGTGTCAAGGATCTTCCCGGCGTGCGCTACCACACGGTGCGCGGCTCGCTCGATTGCGCGGGTATCGACAAGCGCCGCCAGAGCCGTTCCAAGTACGGTGCGAAGCGTCCCAAGGACGGCGCAGCCGCGAAGAAGTAAGAACGGGCCCCGTGCCCGAGTAAGGCGTGGCGCCCGCCGCGCCTGAAGACCACTTAAGGAAGTCATCATGTCCCGTCGTCGCAAGCCGGAAGTCCGCAAGGTTCTCCCCGATCCGAAGTACAAGAGCGAGCTCGTCTCCAAGTTCGTCAACATGGTCATGGAGGACGGCAAGAAGTCCGTCGCCGAAAAGATCGTGTACGGCGCGCTGAACCAGGTCGTCGAGAAGAAGGGGATCGAGGCTCCGGCAGAGTACCTGCAGGGCGCCTTCGAGAACGTCGCGCCGATGGTCGAGGTCAAGTCCCGCCGCGTCGGTGGTGCGACCTACCAGGTTCCGGTCGAGGTCCGTGCGACCCGCCGCACCACGCTGGCGATGCGCTGGGTGATCGACGCCGCCTCCAAGCGCGGCGAGCAGGGCATGGAGAACCGCCTGGCCGGTGAGCTGATGGATGCCGCCGAGAACCGTGGTGCCGCCGTCAAGAAGCGTGAGGACACGCACAAGATGGCCGAGGCCAACAAGGCGTTCTCGCACTTCCGCTGGTAATCCCAGGGTCTTCTTTTTCTCTTATAACGGGGGCTCCGGCTCCCCGCCACACCGAGTTTCGACATGTCCCGCACGACGCCTATCGAGCGCTACCGCAATATCGGTATCTCCGCGCACATCGACGCCGGCAAGACCACGACGACCGAGCGCGTTCTGTTCTATACCGGCATCAACCACAAGATCGGCGAGGTGCATGACGGCGCCGCGACCATGGACTGGATGGAGCAGGAGCAGGAGCGTGGCATCACGATCACCTCCGCTGCGACCACCACGTTCTGGACCGGCATGGGCGGCCAGTTCGAGCAGCACCGGATCAACATCATCGACACTCCGGGGCACGTCGACTTCACGATCGAGGTCGAGCGTTCGATGCGTGTGCTCGACGGTGCGTGCATGCTGTACTGCGCGGTCGGCGGTGTGCAGCCGCAGTCCGAAACGGTGTGGCGTCAGGCGACCAAGTACAAGGTCCCGCGGCTCGCGTTCGTCAACAAGATGGACCGCACCGGTGCGGACTTCTTCAAGGTTTACGAGCAGATGCGCGCCAAGCTGCGCGCCAACCCGGTTCCGGTCGTCATTCCGATCGGCGCCGAGGACAAGTTCCAGGGCGTGGTCGACCTGATCAAGATGAAGGCGATCATCTGGGACGAGGCCAGTCAGGGCACCAAGTTCGAGTACGGTGACATTCCTGCCGAACTGGCCGATTCCGCCCAGAAGTGGCGCGAGAATCTGGTCGAGGCCGCTGCCGAAGCTTCCGAAGAGCTGATGAACAAGTATCTCGAAGAGGGTGACCTCTCCGAGGAAGAGATCAAGGCGGCGCTGCGTCAGCGCACGATCGGGCTCGAAGTCGTGCCGATGCTGTGCGGTTCGGCCTTCAAGAACAAGGGCGTGCAGGCCATGCTCGATGCGGTGATCGAGTACCTGCCGTCGCCGACCGAAGTGCCGGCGATCAAGGGCGTCGACGCGAAGGACGAGGAAAAGGCCATCGAGCGCCACGCCTCCGACGAGGAGCCGTTCGCCGCGCTCGCGTTCAAGATCATGACCGACCCCTTCGTCGGCCAGCTGACCTTCATCCGTGTGTACTCCGGCGTCCTCAATTCCGGCGACAGCGTGTACAACTCGCGCAACGGCAAGACCGAGCGTATCGGCCGTCTGCTGCAGATGCACGCGAACAACCGTGAAGAGATCAAGGAAGTCCGCGCCGGTGACATTGCCGCCTGCGTCGGTCTGAAGGAGGTCTACACGGGCTCCACGCTCGCGGCGCAGGATGCTCCGGTCATTCTGGAGCGCATGGAGTTCCCGGAGCCGGTCATCAGCCAGGCGGTCGAGCCGAAGACCAAGTCCGATCAGGAAAAGATGGGCATCGCGCTCAACAAGCTGGCGCAGGAAGATCCCTCGTTCCGGGTCAAGACCGACGAGGAGTCGGGGCAGACCATCATCTCCGGAATGGGCGAGCTGCACCTCGAAGTGCTGATCGACCGCATGAAGCGCGAATTCAAGGTGGAGGCCAACATCGGCGCTCCGCAGGTGGCCTACCGCGAAACCATCCGCGGGTCGGTCGAGGCCGAAGGCAAGTTTGTGCGCCAGTCGGGCGGTCGTGGCCAGTACGGTCATTGCTGGCTGCGTCTGGAGCCGCAGGAAGCCGGTGCCGGGTACGAGTTCGTTAACGCCATCGTTGGCGGCGTGATCCCCAGGGAGTACGTCCCGGCGGTCGACAAGGGCATCCAGGAAGCCATGAAGACCGGTGTTGTCGCCGGTTACCCGATGGTCGACATCAAGGTCACCTGCTACGACGGTTCGTACCACGACGTCGACTCGAACGAAATGGCGTTCAAGATCGCAGGCTCGATGGGCTTCAAGGAAGGTGCGGCGAAGGCCCGTCCGGTCCTGCTCGAGCCGATCATGGCGGTCGAAGTCGAGACGCCTGAAGACTACATGGGCGACGTCATGGGCGATCTGAACCGCCGGCGCGGCGTCATCCTCGGCATGGATGACAACTACGGCGCCAAGCTGGTCCGGGCCGAGGTGCCGCTGTCCGAGATGTTCGGTTATTCGACGAGCCTGCGTTCGATGTCGCAGGGTCGCGCGACGTACTCGATGGAATTCAAGAAGTACCAGGAAGCGCCGGCGAATGTCACCGCCGACCTCGTGAAGAAGTCCTGATTTAGCAATCCATATCTGTTTACCACTGACATCTGACCGGTCAGCTTGAGAATCTGTAGAGGAAGCGAAGATGGCGAAGGAAAAGTTT
>NPIF01000310.1_pt1 | contig 15610 bp, 12 predicted proteins | sample 8637461 | NCBI WGS metagenome assembly NPIF01 (sample SAMN07420641, study PRJNA396082) | bioreactor metagenome | isolation source: sample BR12 brine-fed electro-methanogenic bioreactor BR | place: Japan: Kochi | collected 2016-12-09
GGGCTCGCGGTGTCCATGGCGAAGGTGTCCGGCGCCCGGATGGCGTCGGTCAAGCCCCAGGGAAGGGTTCAGGCGACCTTCGACATGGATGCCGCGCGCCCCCTTTCGGACCAGGGTGAATAGCTACTTCACCACAAACTATACCCGAATCAACCGATTAATCAGCGCCACTCGTCACTCGGCCCGCTCGATGCGGCTGATGCGCTTGACCATCTCGCGAAAGGAAATCCGGTGCGCGGGCGCCAGGATGTCGATCTTCGGCGGCATCAGTCCCCCCGCCACCAGGTAACGGTCGGAGCCCTTGACGGCGGTGCCGCGCAGGGTGAAGACGTCGTTTTCGAGGGAGCAGAAGACGCCGATCTTACGGTAGTTGTAGAAATCGATGAAGCGGTAGATGCCCTGGGACAGTACCCCGGAAAGTCCGCCCTGGCTGATTACGGTGAGGTTGCGCACCGCCTTCACGCTGATGCTGCGCTCGCCCGCGCTGCGCGATTCGAAGGCCGCGGCGAAATGGGTCGGAGTCAGCCCGAAGGTGCGCAGCTCCCGGACGTAGCCGTCGACCACGCCGCTGATCTCACCGAAGGAAAAGGTGCGGGTGAGCCGCTGCAGATCGATGCCGGAGACATCGATATCGCCGGTCAGCACCGGGTAGGGGGAGCTGATTTTGTCGCCCCGGATGCGGCTCAGGGTGAGGCGCCCGCCGAAGACGTCGATCAGTGCCCGCCCCTCGCTGGTCAGGATGTCGTTTCGGTAGCCGATGCGCCCGAGGTCGGCGGTCAGGCTGCCCTCGAACGGCGGCCACTGGCGCTCGGCGGCGAGGCGGCCGAGATCGATCTCCGCCGCCGCAACCCGACCGCCGCCGGAAAGACCGACGCCGCTCCAGCCGCCCTCCAGACCGGACAGGCTCAGGGTGCCGCCGGCGACGAAAAAGACCAGGGGCGAATCGAAGCGAAAGGCGTTGGGGCCGGCCACCCAGCGCAGCGGCCCCGGCGCCAGCCGGGCCGGTCCGACGCCGAGATAGGCGAACTCGAGCTGGCCGCGCCGCTCGTCGGCGGCGGGGAGATCGGTCGGCGGGAAATGCAGGTCGAAGGGGATCTTTCCCGTCGCACCCACCATCTCCACCTCTTTCTGCGGCCAACGCAGGTCGATGCCGTCGGGCTGCAGGCGCCCCTGCAGGCGGGTCCGCTCCCCGTCTTGCTGCACGGACAGGTAAGCGCCGAAAGCACCGGCCGGTTCCAGCTCGCGCAGAACGCCGAGACTTTCGCCCAGGACCGGCCGCAGCCTGTCGTCGAACGCACTGGCGAGGTCGGGCAGGTCAAGGGTGAGCCGGGCATCGATCCTGGCCGGCTGCCAGGAAAACCCTCCCTCCAGGGCGCCCACCCCGGGCAGGGCCGCCCGCAGCGACCGGGCCTCGAAGTGCAACGGCTCGAGGCGGCCCCGACCCCGCAGTTGGAATTGCGTCACCAGCGGCGAGAGATCGGCGTAGAAAGTCCCCTTGAGCACCTCCCCCGGCGTGAATTCGCCGCTGAGATCGCAGGACAGCGCACCGGCCTGGTCCCGCGTCACCCCGCCGTGCAATCCGAGGCGCCCGCCGAGAAACCCCGCAGCGCCGGAGGGTGCCGTGTATTCGACATTTTTCAGCTCGAGCCGGTCGATGCGGGCGCTCAGCACGCCTTCCCGCCGGGAAAGCCGTCCCTGCCCGTGCAGGGCGCCCTTGCCCCCGCGACCGGCCAGCGTCGCCTGCACGGCATCCCAGTGCAGGATGGCCCCCTCTCCCGCCCCTTCGAGGCGTCCCGTAAGCTGCACGCCCCGGGCGGAAACATCGGCGTAGCCGACCCGGGCCGCCTTGAGGGTGACCGGCGCGCTCCAATTTTTCTTGGCGGTTGCGGCTTGCCACTCCCCGCTCAGGGTCAGGCCGGAGAAATCGAGCGGCGCCGGCAACAGCGTCGGGGGCAAGGCGGGCCGCAGCTCCGCGGCCGCCAGGGGGCCGGCGGCGAAGCGCAGGCGCTCCGACGTCCCCTTGAATTCCACGATTTTTTTTCCGGCCAGGGCGGCCTCGCCCGCCACCTGCCAGGCGTCCTCTCGCCACAGGCGAAGCTCGGCCGCGAGCGCCGCCAGGTCGATTCCGTCCCCGGCCCCGGTCGGGCTCCTTCGGCCCCGCAGCGCCACCTTGACCCGGGGGGATTGCACCGGACCGGCAACCTCGGCCTCGGCCTGCAGGGTTCCGGCGGCGGGGAGCGCCACCTCGCCGAGCAGCAGGCGCTGCAGGGGGTCGGGATGCACGGCGTCCCAGCTCAGATGGGCATCGAGTTGGGAGGCGGCATAGCGAAAATCGCCGGTCAGCGTCCCCTGCTCCTGCGGCTGCAAGACGAAGTGGCCCTGCATGGCGCCGTTTTCCAGCGCCAGGTGCACGGCCGGGGAGGAGATGGGCACGCGAAGAGCGCCATAAGCCAGCCAGCCCCCGGGGGCGCTCAGATCGGCGACCGGGCCGGTGGCGGGCAGGGAGAATTCGACATTCAGGGTATCGAGAGAAAAATCGAGCGCCGCCGGCAGCGGATTGTCCTGCCCCAGGGCCTCGGCCCAGCGCACGACATCCTCCTTGCCCAGGGGCTGCAGAGTCAGGTGTCCCGCCAGCAGCGGGCCTTCGGCCGCGGGACTGATCCGCAGGGGCGAGGCGAGCAGGCTGCGTCCGTCCCAGACCAGGGAGCGGAATTCGACCTCCGGAGCTTCCTGCCAGTGCAGCGCGCCGCTGGCCGCCAGGGGAACCGCCGTCTCGTTGCCGAAGGCGGCTTCGAGGTTGAAGGCGAGGGGGCTGCCCGCGGCCTGAAAATCGATGCCGGCCAGGCGAAATTCCCGCTCGGCGGCCTGGAAGATGAAGCGGCCGCCGCGAACCTGCAGACGGTCGAGATCGAGCGGGGGGCGCGGGGGAATCGCCGGCGGCGCGGCCATCTCGCCCCGGGCGGTCACCGCGACCCGGGGGGCAGCGAGAATGACTTCCCCGAGCCGCCGGCGCAGCAACCCGGTCAGGGTGAAGCGCACCACTGCCTGCGGCAGCTCGATCCGCAGGGCCTGCGGCCGCACTACCTCAAGGTCGCCCACCATCAGCTCCCCGGGATCGAGGGTCAGGGCCCCGATCGTCACCCGGGCATCCAGGCGCTCTTCGAGCAGCGCCTCCAACCGCGGGCGCACGAATCCGTCGAGCAGGGGCGCGCGCCACAACCAGGCGGCGGCCGACAGGACAAAAACCAGCAGGATCAGGGCGGAAACCGCCGAGAGAATGAGATGGGTGCGTTTCATGGAGACCCGGAGCCGAAAACGATGGCGAACCGTTCGAACAGAACTGCTGCCAAGTATAGCGCATGGAAAACGCCGTGCCCGGCTCAGTGCTCCAGCCGCACCTCATCGAGGTAGAGAACCGCCGGTTGCGGCAATCGGGTGGCGAAAAGACCCATTTTACTGATTCGGGCCAGATCCATCGTGCGCCCCTTGGGCGCGGCGGCCACTTCCGCCAGGTCGATGACCAACCGGTTGTCCCCCGGATGCAGGGTGAAGGTCCGGTTGAAACGGTCGTCGTAGGGCGAGCCGTTGGCGCGGTGCCGGCGGTCGTGAATCCGCACGGTGATGGCGAGAGGCGCGGCGCCGGGGAGGTGCAGTTGCAGGACCAGGCTCCGGTAGCCGCGCCAGTCCCCGGGGAATTTTCGCAGAGAGACCCCCGAATACTTACCGGTGCCGAGGTCGAGACGCAGCGCCTGGCGATCGGGGTCGACGGTGCGGGCCGCGCGGCCGCTCCAACGCTCGGCTTCGAAAGGGGTGTTGAAGGACGATAGAACCGGAAACTGCAGCCGGGCGATGGTTTCGTCGGCCACCGCCCGCAGCAGCGGCCAGGCGCACAGGAGCAGGACCGCCAGCACCGCGCCTTGCAGCAGGCGCCGCGACCGGGGCCGCAGCGAGAAGCGCCCGGGCGCCCAGAACACCCCGGCCAGCGCCCCGCCCAAGAGATCGCGGCCGACATCGGCGAGTTCCCGGGTACGGCCGATGAGCCCTTGCAGCACTTCGACCAGGGCGCCGGCGATCAGGGAGAACAGGAGAACGAAGGACAGCTGCCGGGCGAAGCTCCAGCCCGCCGAGCGCGGCCACAGGAGAAAGAGCAGGCGCCCCCACAGGAGAAAACAGAGGACATGGCCGAGGTTCCACGCCCGCGAGAGCCAGCGGGGCGGATCCGATCCCGGCCCGCCGAAAAAGAGCAGCACCGAGCAGGCCAGGGCCGCCGCGGCGACCAGCAGATCGCGGCGACTCCAGTTGCGAAAGAGGCCGCTCAATGGGCCTCGCGCCAGTTGCCGCCGACCCCGACCTCGACGTCGAGGGGCACCTTGAGGGCGACCGCGCCTTCCATCTCTTCCTTCACCAGCACCTTGACCTGTTCGATTTCGGCCGCGGGCACGTCGAACACCAGTTCGTCGTGTACCTGCAGCACCATCCTGGCGTTGAGGTTCTCGCGCCGGAGCCGCGCGAAGATGCGGATCATCGCCACCTTGATGATGTCGGCGGCCGATCCCTGAATCGGGTAGTTGATGGCGTTGCGTTCGGCGTAGCTGCGCACGTTGGGGTTCTTGCTGTCGATTTCGGGCACCGCGCAGCGTCGCCCGAGAATGGTTTCGACGTACTTGTTGCGGCGCGCCTCCTCGCGCTTTTCTTCGAGAAAGGCGGCGACCCGGGGCAGGCGCTCGAAATAGGCTTTGATAAAGCCTTCGGCCTGCTTGCGCTCGATGCCGAGGCTTTTGCCGAGACTGAAGGCGCCCATGCCGTAGAGCACCCCGAAGTTGATGGTCTTGGCCTGGCGGCGCTGCTCGGCGCTGACCATTTCGGGAAAGACGCCGAAGATTTCGCTGGCGGTGCGGCGATGGATGTCCTCGCCGCGGGCGAAGCTCTCGCGCAGGACTTCCTCCTCGGCGAGATGGGCGAGGATACGCAGCTCCACCTGGGAATAGTCGGCGGACAGCAGCAGGTTGCCGTCGGCGGGGATGAACGCCTCGCGGATGCGCCGCCCTTCCTCGGTGCGGATCGGGATATTCTGCAGGTTGGGCTCGCTCGACGACAGGCGCCCGGTGGCGGTCACCGTCTGGTTGAAGCTGGTGTGGATGCGCCCGGTCTGCGGGTGAATCAGTTTCGGCAGGGCGTCGGTGTAGGTTCCCTTGAGCTTGGAGAGGCTGCGGTGGTCGAGAATGCGCGCGGCGATCTCGTGGTCTTCGGCGAGCTTCTGCAGCACCTCGACGTCCGTCGACCAGCCAGTCTTGGTCTTCTTGCCGCGGGGGAGCTTGAGCTGCTCGAAGAGCACCTCGCCGATCTGCTTGGGGGAGGCGACGTTGAAGCTGGTGCCGGCCAGCGCGTGGATCTCTTTCTCCAGGGCGGCGAGTTTCTCCTCGATCTCGCGGGAGAGGCCGGCGAGCACCGCGGGGTCGACCCGCACCCCCTGCCATTCCATGTCGGCGAGAATCGCCACCAGCGGCATTTCGACCTCGCGAAAGAGCGTCCCCTGCCCCCCCTCGGCGACCATCGGCTCGAGCTTTTCGGCGAGCTGCAGGGTGACGTCGGCATCCTCGGCGGCGTAGGCGACGGCTTTTTCCACCTCGACCTCGGAGAAACAGATCTGGTTGCGGCCGCTGCCGGCCACCTCGCTGTAGCTGATGGTCTTGCGCCCGAGCAGCTCGAGGGCCAGGTTGTCCATGCCGTGGCTCTTGGCCGCCGGGTTGGCGAGGTAGCTCGCCACCATGGTGTCGAAGTCGGCGCCGCGCACCGCGACCCCGGCGCGGCGCAGCACCAGCAGGTCGTACTTGGCGTTCTGGGCGATCTTGAGCTTGCCCGGGTCTTCGAGCAGCGGGCGCAGGCGTTCGAGCACCCGGTCTGCGGGCAGCTGCTCGGGCGCGCCGAGGTAGCGGTGGCCGACCGGGACGTACCAGGCCTCCCCGGACTGAACGGCGAAGGAGAGCCCGACCAGGTCGGCGCGCAGCGGATCGAGGCTGGTGGTCTCGGTGTCGAAGCTGAAGCGCGCGGCCCGCTCCAGCACCGCCACCAGCGCGTCGAGACCGGCTTCGTCGAGCACCCCGTGGTAGGCGGTGGGCGCGGCGGGGGCCGCCGCGGAGAACTCCTGGAGCAGCTTGTGGAATTCCATCTCGCGGAATATTTCGGCGAGAGCCTCGCGGTCGGGTTCGCTCAGAGCGAAATTGTCGTAATCGCAGTCGAGAGAAACGGTATCGACCAGGGTCACGAGCTGTTTCGACAGGCGCGCCTGATCGCCGAACTCCCGCAGCTTGTCCTGCATCTTGCCCTTGACCCGGTCGAGGTTGGCGAGGAGGTTCTCCACCGAACCGAATTCCCCGATCAGCTTGACCGCGGTCTTCTCGCCGATGCCCGGCACCCCGGGAACGTTGTCGGATGAGTCGCCGGCCAGCGCCTGCACCTCGACCACCTTGTCGGGCCCGCCGCCGAAGCGCTCGGCCACCTCGGCGAGTCCCGACACCTTGTCCTTCATGGTGTCGAGCAGCCGCACCCGCTCGGAGACGATCTGCATCAGGTCCTTGTCGCCGGTGACGACGGTGATCGCCATCCCCTCGCCGGCGAACTTCTTCGCCAGGGTGGCGATGATGTCGTCGGCCTCGTAGCCGGCCAGTTCCAGGGCCGGCATGTTGAAGGCGCGCACCACGTCCTTGATGATCGGGATCTGCGGCACCAGGTCTTCGGGCATGGCGGCGCGGTTGGCCTTGTACTCGGGATAGATCTCCTTGCGGAAGGTCGGCCCCTTGGCGTCGAACACCACCGCCAGATGATCGGGCCGGTGCTCGCGCACCACCTTGAGCAGCATGTTGATGAAGCCGTAGACGGCGTTGGTGGCGAACCCCCTGGAGTTGGAGAGGTGGCGGATGGCGAAATAGGCGCGGTAGATGTAGCTCGACCCGTCGATGAGGTAGAGGCGCTTGGGCTGTTCGGTCATGAAGGCTCCCTGGGTGGTTTGGAATGAGGAGGCATTATTTCACAGCTTGCCGGGAAGACCAAGATGGATGTCCGCCGTCGGCAACTCCGGCCGGCGGTTGACATTCACCCCCCCGAGTGATTAGCTTGCCTGCAATCACCGATTCCCAGGGAGTCTTTTGGCATGAAAGAGGAAAAAGACGAGATTATCGATGCCGCCATCGACGGCGAAGAACCGCAAGAGACCGGCCAGGAGGACGGGCTGGTCCTGGCCTCGGAGGTTCTCCCCCCGGCCCTGCCGTTGATCGCGCTGCGACCGCGCCCGGCTTTTCCGAGCCTGGTTCTGCCCCTGGCCTTCAACGGCCCAGAGCGTATCGCCACCATCCAGCAGGCCCTCGACACCCCGAGCCGCGCCCTCGGTCTGGTTCTGGCCCAGGAGCTGGAGGAGGCCGACCGGCCGGAAAACCTGCACCGGGTCGGAGTGGCCGCCAAGATCCTGAAGATTCTTCATCAGGACGATGAGACCATCCACCTGCTGGTCAATACCCTGGAGCGCTTCACGGTCGCGGACATCCAACGGGCCGGCGACGGGGTCATGCACGGACGGGTCGACTACCGCTACCAGGCCGAGCTCTCGGTCAATCCGGAACTCAAGGCCTATTCGATGGCGATCATCGCGGCCCTCAAGGAGCTGGTGCAGATCAACCCGCTCTATTCCGAGGAAATCAAGATGTTCCTCAACCGCTCGAGTCTCGACGACCCGGGGCGGCTGGCCGACTTCGCCGCCAACCTCACCTCGGCCGACGGCGCGGAGCTGCAGACCATCCTGGAAACCTTCGACGTGAAAAAACGCATCGACCGGGTGCTGGTGCTGCTGAAGAAAGAGCTCGAAGTCTCGCGGCTGCAGACCAGAATCACCAAGCAGATCGAGGAAAAGATCTCCAAGCAGCAGCGCGAGTTCTTCCTCAAGGAGCAGTTCAAGGCGATCAAGAAGGAGCTGGGCCTCGAGAAAGAGGGCAAGACCACCGAGGTCGAGAAGTTCGAGAAGCGCCTGAAGACCCTCAAGTTCAACCCCGAGGCGCAGAAGACGGTCGACGAGGAGCTGGAAAAACTCAAGCTCCTCGAACCCAACTCGCCCGAGTACACCGTCACCCGCAACTACCTCGACTGGCTCACCGCGCTGCCCTGGGGCCAGTTCAGCAGGGATTCGTACCAGATCGAGCGGGCGCGGCGGGTGCTCGACCGCGACCACTACGGGCTCGAGGACGTCAAGGACCGCATTCTCGAATTCATCGCCGTGGGCAAGATGAAGGGGGACATTTCCGGCTCGATCCTGTGCCTGGTCGGCCCGCCCGGGGTCGGCAAGACCTCCATCGGCCACAGCGTCGCCGACGCCCTCGGGCGCAAGTTCTACCGTTTTTCCCTGGGCGGCATGCGCGACGAAGCCGAGATCAAGGGGCACCGGCGCACCTACATCGGAGCGATGCCGGGCAAGTTCATCCAGGCGGTGAAAAGCGCCGGCACCGAAAACCCGGTGCTGATGCTCGACGAGATCGACAAGATCGGCGCCAGCTTTCAGGGCGACCCCGGCTCGGCCCTGCTCGAGGTGCTCGACCCGGAGCAGAACAACTCCTTTCGCGACCACTATCTCGACGTCCCCTACAACCTGTCGAACGTGCTGTTCATCGCCACCGCCAACCAGCTCGACACCATTCCCGGACCGCTCCTCGACCGCATGGAGGTGATTCGGCTGTCGGGCTACATCAAAGAGGAGAAGATCGAGATCGCCCGGCGCTACCTGGTGCCCAAGGCCCTGCAGAATCACGGCATCCCCAAGGGGAAGGTAGCGATCCGGCGCGACGCGCTCGACCGCATCATCGAGGACTACGCCCGCGAGGCGGGGGTGCGCAACCTGGAGAACCGCATCAAGAAGATCATGCGCAAGGCGGCGATGGAATTCGCCGGCGGGCGCGACAGCAAAATCACGGTGACCGCCGGCGAGGTGGAAAAATTCCTCGGCAAGCCGGTCTTCGCCGCCGACGAGGTCTTCGCGGGGGTGGCGGGGGTGGTCACCGGGCTCGCCTGGACCAGCATGGGCGGAGCCACCCTGCAGATCGAGGCGACCGCGGTGGCGAGCAAGCACAAGGGCTTCAAGCAGACCGGCCAGCTCGGCAACGTCATGGTGGAGAGCTCGGAGATCGCCTACTCCTACGTCATGGCGCATCTCGAGAAATACGGCGCCCCCGCCGATTTCTTCGACAAGCATTTCGTGCACCTGCACGTCCCGGCGGGCGCCACCCCCAAGGACGGACCCTCGGCCGGCGTCACCATGACCACCGCCCTGCTCTCGATGATCACCGGTCGACCGGTGCGCGATCTGCTCGGCATGACCGGCGAGCTGACCCTCACCGGACGAGTGCTGCCGATCGGCGGGGTCAAGGAAAAAACCATCGCCGCTCGTCGCCGCGGGCTCAAGATTCTCATTTTCCCCGAGGGAAACCGTAAGGATTTCGACGATCTGCCCGACTATCTGCGCGCGGGGCTCGAGGTCCATTTCGCTCGCGAATACGACGACGTCCATCAAACCGCTTTCGGCCCGGCGCCCGGCGATGGTAAAAGCAAGAAAAAAAAGAAAACCAAATAACCCAGGAGGACCCTTCGACAATGACCGTTACCGAACTGCGCGAGGCCGTGCTGGCCCTGAGCCCCGAAGAGAAAAAAGAACTGCTGCTGCAGACCCTGCCCGCGATGTCGCAGGAAGTCATGCAGGACCGCCAGTTTCTCATGCAACTGCTGCCCATCTTCATGAACCTGGTGAAAGACAGCGGCATCGACCTGACGCAGCTCGCCCAGATGGCGATGATGCTGGGCAACAACCGCAACCCCGGCCAGGGCTGAGCGCTCTTGGCGATTGACCCGACACGCCGGACCTGCTAGCTTATGGCGCCATGAGACGCACAGCCCCTGACATTCATCGAGCCCGATCCTGGTGGTGGCGGATGCCAAGTCAAGAAGCTCCGCGCGCCTGAGATTTATCCCGCCGCGGACCTCCTTCGCGGTGGGCCAGGGAATGACCGGAAAAAGCCGCGGGAGTCAGACCGCGGCTTTTTTGTTTCAGGAACGGAAATCCAAGGCATTAACGGAGAGACGCCGAGAACAAGAGGAACGGAGAGAATCCCAACTCATGCCGTATTGGCTTTTCCTCTTCGCCTTCGCCCCCTCTGCGGCTCTCCGTTAAAATGATTTTGAGATATTTTTCAGCGAGAGGTTGAGCCAAATGCGTATTCTCAGCGGGATCCAGCCGTCGGGCAGTCTTCATCTCGGCAACTACTTCGGCATGATGAAGAAGATGATCGCTTACCAGGAGCAGGAAGACCTCTTCTGCTTCATCGCCAACTACCACGCCATGACCTCCGTCGTCGACGGCAAGGCCCTGGCCCGGGGGACGCTGGAGGCGGCCGCCAACTTTCTCGCCCTCGGCCTCGACCCGGAGAAAAGCACCTTCTGGGTCCAGTCCGACCTGCCCGAAGTGCAGGAGCTGACCTGGGTGCTCTCCAATTTCACGCCCATGGGGCTGCTCGAGCGCTGCCACAGCTACAAGGACAAGATCGCCAAAGGCATCGCCGCCAACCACGGCCTGTTCGCCTACCCGGTGCTGATGACCGCCGACATTCTGCTCTTCCAGAGCGACCGGGTGCCGGTCGGCAAGGACCAGAAGCAACACCTCGAGGTGGCCCGCGACATCGCCATCAAAATGAACAATCACTACGGCGAGATTTTCACCGTCCCCGAAGCCGAGATCGACGACGAGGTGGCGACCGTGCCCGGGCTCGACGGCCAGAAGATGAGCAAAAGCTACGGCAACACCATCGACCTGTTTCAGGAGGAGAAGGCCCTGCGCAAGCAGATCATGCGCATCGTCACCGACTCGACCCCGGTGGAAGAGCCGAAAAACCCCGATACCTGCAACGTGTTTCAGATCTATCGCCTGTTTCTGAGCAAGGAGCAGCAGCAGGAATGGCGCCGGCGCTACCAGGCGGGGGGCATGGGCTACGGCGAAGTGAAGCAGGCCCTGTTCGAGACGGTGCGCGATTACTTCGCCCCTTTTGCCGAGCGGCGCCGCGAGTTGCTCGCCGACCCCGACCGGATTCGCGCAACGCTGGCCCGGGGCGCGGAAAAGGCCCGTTTCGCCGGCAGCAAAACCCTGCGCAAACTCCGCAAGAAGACGGGGCTGAGTTATTGAGAGCGACGGGGTGAGAGTCGAGCGACAGCTGTTATAATGAGATGGCTGGCAACGACTGAAGGCGGGAGGTGAACGATGAGCGTCTACCGCAAGTGGTTTTGCGCCTGCAACGGCAAGATCAAAGAACTCAACTACGAAGAAGTTCTCGAAGACGAGATCACCGGCGAGCCTTTCTGCGAGCGTTGCGGCGCCACCCCCTCCTCGGATCCACGCCACACCGTCTTGTTTCGCGACGAGGAGGATGTGCAGGGGTGACCGCCAGCGGGCGAAGCGGGCACCCGGTTCGCCCGCCGGCTTCGCCTCAGGCGCCCGCGGCCGGGTCGCTTCCCGCGCGGGTGAAGATAACGAAGGCCATGGCCGGGCGCCGGCTGCCTTCATGCATGACGAATTGCATCGCATCGAAGCACCAGCCCCGGGCGGACCATTGGTTCAAAATCGCCTCCAGCGACTCGTCGGTGACGGTGCTGGTTTCTATCACTTTGTAGCGCAACACGCACTCCTCCTTGAGAAAGGGTGGCAACTGCCATGGCCATCGCCGGAAGCCCGAGCAAAATGGCCCGCGACATCGCGGACGGCTTCGTCAATCTCTCGCCGCCCGGCCTTAAACAATACACGCCGGCCGACTTCAAGACCATCCTCAATCATCTCTCCCTGGCAAGCCGGGATCTGCGCCAGGAGGTCATCCCCGCGGAGAACATCCCCGCCATCAAGGCCCGCAACATGAAGCTTTCGCGCCTCAATCAGGCCGCCACGGTGATCCGCGCCTTTTGCAAAAAGCACCGCATCCCCTGCTGACCAACGCGCCCCGCTTCTCGTTTCGGGCAGGGGCCCCCATCATCTCCCGCGGTTGACGCCCTTTTTACCCACCAAAAAATCGAACAGGGTTCCCCTTTTTCCCGGCAAAAGCGAAAATCCGGCCAGGGAAAAAATCGAACATCTGTTCGACCATCAAAAATATTTTTTATCACCATGCCGATCTTTTTTTCACATCTGGTACGTATTTCCTTAAACCGTTAATTTCCCGAGAATTTGCGGGAAATTGTTTCTGTTTCATTTTTCACACTGACAATTTCCCCCAAAGTTTAGTGTTGACAGCATTTTAGAACGACGTATTATACCAGGGAAAATTTACCCCCTCGATATGGTTTTTTGTGCGTTCCCTGGGGAACGCTTTTGGTCGGAAATAAAAATCGGTTTACTTCCCCCCCCGCCAGGCGGAAGGGTCGACCGGAAAGGAGGTCAACGGGACACGCGCAACAGGAAGTAAAGACCTACAGACCGCGTCCCTCCCTCGGGGCGGTCTGCCGTGCCTTTGAATGAAACCATGAACATCATATTTGCCATGCCAGAATCCGTAGGGTGAGAGAGACTTTTAAGAGAAAAGGAGTTACGCCAATGGGACACGGACCAGCCGTCAAGCTCGGCAAGGACAATGCCGCCGCCTACAAAACCAAGCTCGGCATCACCATGTTTATCGTTTACACCCTGGTTTATTTCGGTTTCGTCGTGATCAACGCGACCAAGCCCTCCCTGATGCAGGAAGTCATCCTGGGCCAGACCCTGGCCGTCGTGTACGGGTTCGGCCTGCTGTTTTTCGCGCTGATTCTGGCCGTCATCTACAATCAGCTCTGCAACAACGCAGAAGCGCGACTGAATAAATAAGGGAGGGGCTCACATGAATTATCAGACTTCGCCGCTGGCCATCGGCCTCTTTTTTGCCTTTGTGCTGTTCGTTCTGGGTCTCTCCTTCTACCTGGCCCGCCGCACCACCTCGTCCGAAGGCTATTATGCCGCCGGCGGCAACATCCACTGGTTCACCAACGGCATCGCCTTTGCCGGCGACTATCTCTCGGCCGCATCCTTCCTGGGAATCTGCGGCATGATCGCCACCGCCGGTTTCGATGGCTGGATGTACGCCATCGGCTACCTCGCGGGCTGGATGGTCGCGCTGTTCCTGGTCGCCGAGCCGATGAAGCGCCTGGGTAAATTCACCTTTACCGACGCCCTCGACTCCAAGTTCAATTCCAAGAGCATCCAGTTGACGGCGGCGATCTCGACCCTGGTCGTCTCGGTCTTCTACCTGATTCCGCAGATGGTCGGCGCCGGCGTGCTGGTCAAGCCCCTGCTCGGCATGCCCCACTGGGTCGGCGTGTGCATCGTCGGGGTGGTCGTCACCCTGATCGTCGCCACCGCCGGCATGGCCTCGACCACCTACGTGCAGTTCTTCAAGGGGGCCCTGCTGCTGATCGTCTCCACCATCGTCGTGATTGCGGTCATGACCCGCGGCCTGAGCACCGATCCCACCGGCTGGGGCGACAACAAGGGCCACAAATTCCAGAGCCTGCAGGCCAGCGTCGCCGCCGACGGCAGCCTGGTGGCCGACGGCTACACCTCCCGCGCCAACTGGCAATCGTCCGAGTTCGGCGAGGGCGGTTTCGTCAAGATGACCAAAAACGGCGAAGAGTCGATCTGGCAGATCAACGAGAACGCCAACGGCGGCTACACTCTGGAGGAGACCCTGTTCGTCGCCACCACCCCCGACGGCACCAAGCTCTACAACGGCGAAGAAAAAGGCGAAGGCAAATTCTTCCCGGTCGGCCACATGAAAGAGATCACCATCGACGGTCAATCCGTGGCCCAGACCGGCGCCCTCGGCCCCTTTGCCTACCTGAGCGCGGTCAAGGACTCGACCATCGTCCTGTGGGGCAAGAAATACCTCATGGACGGCAACACCAAATATGAGATTTTCTATCAGAAGCCGACTCCCGGCGCCCGGATATTGCGCCCCGGCCTCAAGTTCAAGGTCGACAACGCCACCGGCACCCAGAAGTTCAACTTCATCTCGCTGATGATCGCGCTGTTCTGCGGCACCGCGGCCCTGCCCCACATCCTGATCCGCTACTACACGGTTCCCAGCCAGGCGGCCGCCCGCAAGTCGACCATCGTCGCCATCGCCGCCATCGGCTTCTTCTACGTGCTGACCCTGTTCCTCGGCATCGGCGCCATGACCAACGGCGTCATCAACCTCACCGACAACAACATGTCGGCCCCGCTGCTGGCTTTGTCGTTCGGTGTGGTGCTCTTCGCGGTGATCTCGTCGCTGGCCTTCGCCACCGTTCTCGGCACCGTCTCGGGCCTGATCGTGGCGGCTTCCGGCGCGGTCGCTCACGACCTGATGGACAACTTTTTCGGCATGCAGATGTCCGACGCCGGCAAGGTGCGCGCCGGCAAGATCGCCGCCATCGTGGTCGGCGTCATCGCCATCTACCTGGGCATCGTCTTCGAGGGGATGAACGTCTCCTTCCTCGTCGGCTGGGCCTTCGCCGTCGCCGCCTCGGCCAACCTGCCGGCGATCCTGATGCTGCTCTTCTGGAAGAAGACCACCGCCCAGGGCGTAGCCGCCTCGATTCTGGTCGGCCTGGTATCGGCTCTCGGCCTGATCCTGATCTCGCCCGACATGTGGGTGCGCTACGGTCTGCTCCCCGGCGACGCCCCGATCCAGATCAACAGCCCGGCGGCGATTTCGATTCCCCTGAGCTTCATCGCTCTGGTCCTGGTCTCCCTGGTGACCCAGAAAAAAGGCGCCCTCGAGGAGGTGGCCGAAACGGCCGGAGCCTGAAACGCCTTGCCCTGAAAAATTTCCTCTGCAATACTTCATGGGCCGCCGCCAGGCGGCCCATTTTTTTCGGCAACAAGGACTCGCCATGAATCGCTTCCGCTTTACCCTGCTCGCGGTCTGCCTCGTGCTGCTCTACCTCGGCTACGAGGATCTGCACCTGTTTTTCAACAACCGCCAGCCGCGCGAAGTGCCGATCGAGGCATTGCTCGCCCAGGGCCCGCCCCAGGACTGGATGACCATCACCGGCGGCACCCTGAAACTGGACGACGCGATTTCCACCTCGGGAACGGTCGAACTCGATGCGCTGCTGGTCCCGCTGGTGGCCGATCCCGAAATCGAGAGTTTCGACGTGCTGGTCGAAACCCGCGACCCGCAGTTGATCGACACCTTCCGCACCTATCACTTCACTTTCGACACCCTGGAGCAGCAGAAGAGCTTCCGGGAGGAGAACAGCGAGCGCTTCCTCATCCGCAAACCGGTCCGGGGGATGACCCAGGGCTCGCTGATCGCCTCCTCCAACGAGGACCGCCTGCGACAACTGGCCCAGACCGGTGGGTTGCAAGTCCCGCGGGACGTCATCTTTTTCAGCGAGGGCAAGGAGCCGCCGCGTTACCGCGGCTTCATCTTCACCGCACTGGCCCTGCTGGGAATGGTGAAGGTTCTGAGCACCTTCCGCGGAAAAAACCCGCCATCCCCCCTTGCCGCCAACTGAGCCTGAACGAAGGAGTCCCCCGCGGGCTCCTTTTTTTATGGAATTTGGGTAACGATTCAGCTCAGGGGCT
>NPIF01000895.1_pt1 | contig 15606 bp, 14 predicted proteins | sample 8637461 | NCBI WGS metagenome assembly NPIF01 (sample SAMN07420641, study PRJNA396082) | bioreactor metagenome | isolation source: sample BR12 brine-fed electro-methanogenic bioreactor BR | place: Japan: Kochi | collected 2016-12-09
CCTGAAGAGAAAACCTGCCCGCTCTGCGGAAGACCGAATCTCCCAAAAGCGACCAAGTGTTGGTACTGCCAGGCGCCTCTTGATGAAGAAAAAGACATCAAACAAGACACGCTCCTCGCTACGGATGATATAACGCCTGCAAAAACAAAACGATCTCACCAAAAACAAAGTACAGAAGCAAAAGAAAGTGAAAAAGCTTCCGCCCCAGAATGGCTGCAGCGGGTTCGTGAATTGATCGAAGCGGAAAAACAGGATGACGAAATCGATGAATCCTGGCAGCAGGAGCATCTCTTCTCCTCTTCTCATAAAGAAGAAAAGGATCAAAACAAACCACTTTCAGACCACGGCGAATCACAACCAGATCAGATGATCGAAAAAGAAATCCCAGATTCCGATGACCTGCCAGATGGTTTCACGCAATTCACTGATAAGTAGAACGATTAAGGATACAATTTTCTAATATGGATCACGAGATAAAAGAAAATCAAGAACAGGAACAAATTCCTGAAGCAAAGAAAGTTGTAAAAAAGAGAACTGGTTCACGCCGGCGAAAAGGGCGCGTGCTGTGGTGGCTACTCCTATTGGTTCTCCTGTTCATCACTTTTCTATATGTCCAGCAGTGGCTGTTGGATATGGAAGCCCAGGCAATGATCTATGCCCAACAAACAGTGAACGCTGCTGATCCCCCTGTTGAACCTGAAAGCGAACAAGTGGAAAAGGCTCTACCAACTTCCACCCCTCTCCCGACTCTGACAGCGACCCTACCGCCTCCCACCGCTACGTCTGATCCGCTGCTGCAGCACACACAAACCGTAGCTGCTCAGCTTACAAATGTAGCCTCTTTTCAGGAAACACAACCTGCGCAATAAAAAAAGCCCCTCACTCGAGGGGCTGATCGTTTATTGGAAGTTTTCCGCCACGCCATGGCCAAAGCCCAGCAGAGCCTGCACCATCTCTGGCGTACGTCCCTCCGCGTAAACCCGTAAAACAGGTTCTGTTCCGGAGGGGCGGATCAATAACCAGGAATCATCCGCCAACACATACTTGACCCCATCAATAGCAACCACTTCGGCTACTGACTCGCCACCGATCGCCGCTGGAGCATCAGATTTGAGACGATCCACCATCTTCTGCTTGGAAACTGGACGATTGAGACGAAGATCAGTGCGCTCATAGAATGCCGGCCCCACATCTTGCAGCAAATCATCCACCAATTCTGATAACGTCGCCCCCGACTCCGCTACGATCTCGGTCAGCAGCAATCCCATCAATACGCCGTCCCCTTCGGGGAGATGTCCGAGGAAGGAGATGCCGCCTGATTCTTCACCACCGATGAGTACTTTTTCATTCAGCATGTGATCGGCGATATGATTAAAGCCAACTGGCGTCTCATACAAAGGCAGCTCATAGCGCTTTGCAAGACGGTCGATCATACGAGTGGTCGAGACGGTGCGAACAACCGCCCCAGAAAGACCACGTTTTTCAACCAGGTAGCGCAGAGCCAGTGCCATGATGCGGTGAGGATCGACAAACATTCCCCGCTCATCCATAGCACCGATACGATCTGCATCACCATCCGTTGCTAAGCCCAACGTGCCTTTACCATTGATGATGGCGCCCGACAACGCTTTGAGGTAATTTCCGATCGGTTCGGGATGCACACCACCAAATCCCGGGTTCATCTCACCACGGATCTCATATACCTCGCATCCTGTCCCTTCCAGGATACCCTTGATCACTCCTCTACCGGAGCCATACATGGAATCCACAACCAGATATTGGGGATTATCTGCAATCACATTAAAGTCGATCAGTTTTCGCAGATGCTGATAATAATCAGGAATGGGGTTGAAGCGCTTGATCAAGCCATCTGCTTTGGCTTTCTCATAATCGATAAGGTTAGGACCTCTGCCCTGTTCCTCATTATCATTCAGATATACTTCCACTTTTTTACATTGATCAGGTGATGCGGAACCACCATAACACGCCTTTAGCTTGATGCCATTGTAGCGTGGGGCGTTATGCGATGCGGTGATCATAATGCCCGCAATCGCGTTCAGATCACGCACGGCAAATGAAACAGTCGGAGTGGGAGCATCTGATTGGCAAAGATACACCTGATATCCATTGGCAGCGAGAACTCGCGCTGCTTCTCGTGCATAACGATCAGATAAGAAGCGAGTATCATAGCCTACCACCGCTTTTTTTAGATTCGGCGTATGGGTTAGTTGAGCGCCATTGATCCAACCTTCGGAGGCAACAGCATCCGCAATCGCCTGACTTACCAAGCGTAAATTATGAAATGTAAATGTATCTGAAATAACCGCTCGCCACCCGTCTGTTCCAAAATGAATCGGCATTTTCTTCTCCTGAACTCTAGAGTATAAAAATCAAAAGTCCGCCGAAGGCAAGCTCACAGCGGGCAAATATCCATCCTCCATCTATTACTCGTCGGATTTCACGACATTATTATAACTCAATCCATTTTGATGAGGTAAAATACCGTTTATGAGAAAATTCATCACGACTTTAATCCTGACCAGCCTCTTCCTGGTACTGGTTAGCGCTTGCGGTGCTCAAGATAACACACCCATTCCTGAGCCCACCCCAACAATTGAAGTAATGCCAACTCCTACCATGGCACCCGAACGCGCGGTCCTTATCGCAGATGCTTCCACCGACGCCTGGACACTCGAACAGGCCACCGCCGCCCTTCAAGAACTCACATATGATTCGGGGCTCGAATTTGAAATGCGCAGCACGATCAATACCAGTGAGATCACACCTGATATAAAGATCCTTGTCTTCCTCCAGCACCCGGAAAACCTGGGCAGCCTCTCCAATGCTGCACCCGGGACACAATTCATCGTGATCAGCGACCAAGAATGGACACCTTCTGCAAATGTCAACATTATCCGCAGCGATACCAATCATCAGGTGTTCATGGCTGGTTATGCTGCGGTCATGCTCTCAGATAATTTCCGCGGGGCAGGTTTACTCACAGTTGAAGAACCGGAGTCAAAAACAGCTTTTGTAAATGGGGCAAAATTCTTCTGTGGGCTTTGTAACGCTCTGGTGTACCCTTTGAATATCTATCCAGTCTATAAAGAACTACCCTCTACCAGCCAGCCCTCAGAATGGTTAGCAGGGTTCAACGAATTGGCATTGAGCACCATTCAGTATCTTTATATTCCCCCCCAAGCATATTCTGCTGACCTTTTCAACGCGCTTGCCCCCAGCGGCATTCGATTAATTGGCATCATCAGCCCACCTGCAGAGGCAGTCCCAATGTGGGCTGGAACGCTAAAGAGCGATGGGGTCGTACCTTTACGGGCGATCTGGGATGATGTGCTGCAGGGGATTGGTGGAAAAACAGTATATGCCAGCCTTCAATTGACCGATACACAAACAGGGTTCATCAGTGAGGGAAAGCAGAAGCTTATCAATTCGGTGATCGAAGAAATGCAAGCTGGTAGGATCTATACCCAAGATCCGATGGCAGATTAACCTCCCAAAGTTCAATGGTCAATCATTGCCCATGAACTCATCCATGGTAGCCCGACCGGGTTGCGATATTCCTTCTTTTTTTATCGCCTTCCATACGGTCATGAAGAGGATCTTGATATCCAACCAGAAGGTCCAATGATCAACATACCATACGTCCAATTCGAATTTTTTCTGCCATGAAATGGCATTGCGGCCGTTAACCTGCGCCCAGCCGGTGATCCCCGGCAGCACTTCATGACGTCGTGCCTGCTCCGGTGAGTAACGTTCCAGGTATGCTACCAGCAGTGGACGAGGACCCACCAGGCTCATCTGGCCCAGCAGAACATTCACCAGTTCCGGTAATTCATCCAGGCTGGACCTGCGCAGGAAATTACCAAATCCCGTGATGCGTTCTTCATCCGGTAAAGCATTACCCTCTTTATCTTGCTTCTCGCGCATGGTGCGGAATTTGTAGAGGCGAAAGATGCGTCCTTTAAACCCAGGGCGCTCTTGCGAGAAAAGTATGGGATAACCTTGAGTGATCCATAAGATCAATGCGATCACCAAACAAAAAGGGAATAATATCAATAGAGTAAGTGAAGAAATAACGATATCAAAGATACGTTTGCTGAGAGGAATACCCTGCACATTTTCCGGCATATGTTGATTTTACCAAATACGCACCTCCTTTACGTTATAATGGTACAAATCGCTGCGGAGTGGCTATGATTCACAAATTCATCATTCAATATTGTGTTCCTTGTCAATTCGAGAAACACGCACGATCACTTGCCAGGGTCCTTCTAGATCAGTTTGGATTATCCGATGAGAACATACATCTTGAGCCCAGCAATCAGGTTGGCACTTTTGAAGTATTCATGGATGACAAATTGATCTTTTCCAAGCTTGAGAAGGGAAGATTGCCACAACCAGACGAGATCATCAACATCATTATGATGCATTAAGGAAATTAATATGGGAAAAAAAGGTCGAGTTTTTTCAGGAGCCAGACCCACCGGTCGCCAGCATCTGGGTAATTACCTGGGTGCTATTCAAAATTATGTAAACTTGCAGGATGAGTACGAGTGTGTTTACTCGATCGTGGATATCCATGCATTAACCACCATGGAAACCACAAAAGAACTGTATCAAAATACGTTGGAAATGGCATTGGATTGGTTAGCCGCCGGCGTACGCCCTGAAGAATCGATCGTCTTTGTCCAATCGCACGTTCCCGAGGTCATGGAACTGCACACGATCCTTTCCATGGTGACACCTCTTGGCAAGCTAACCGATCTGCCCACATTCAAAGATAAAGTACGCGAGAACCCCCATAATGTGAATTATGGATTGGTCGGCTATCCAGTTCTGATGGCAGCTGACATCATGCTCTATAAAGCCAATGTCGTCCCAGTAGGCGTTGATCAAGCCCCTCACATTGAATTCACCCGTGAGCTTGCCCGTTCCTTCAACTATCGCTATGGCAAGAAGGTTCTGATCGAGCCGGATATGAAAGTAACGCAGATACCAAAAGTTTTGGGCATTGACGGAAAACACAAGATGAGCAAGAGCCTCGACAACCACATCGAGATCGCCTCCACTCCAGAGGAAACCACCAAGCGCGTCATGAAAATGCTCACCGACCCCAAACGGCTGCGCCGTTCAGATCCGGGTGATCCAGATGTTTGCAATGTATTCACCATGCACAAGATATTCTCTTCGCAGGAAGAGGTCGATATGATCAATGTGGAATGCCGCCGCGCAGGTATCGGTTGTGTAGATTGCAAGAAGATCTACGCCAAAAATCTGAACACGCATCTGGCTCCATTCCGTGAACGCCGGCAGGAATTTGCACAAAAGCCTCAACAAGTCATGGATATCCTGGTGGATGGTGCTGATCGCGCTCGTGCAATCGCACAGGAGACAATGCGCGAGGTGCGTGGTGCGGTTGGATTATTGAAATAAGCAGCACACTCAACATGAAAGCTTTACTACAACGCGTTTCGCAAAGTTCAGTCACCGTCGATGGAGAACTTATTTCTTCGACCAGATCTGGGCTGCTGATCTTGCTGGGCATAGAGAAAGAAGACACAGCTGAAAAGGCGGTAGCGCTTGCCAAGAAAATAGCTCATCTACGCATCTTTGATGATGAGCAAGGAAAGATGAACCTGTCTGTGATGGACGTAGGGGGAGAAGTGCTTGTCATCTCCCAGTTCACGCTCATGGCGAACACAAAAAAAGGGAATCGCCCATCTTTTATCGATGCTGCTCCTCCCGCGATCGCCAAACCTCTCATCCGCGAATTCCGCGAGGGAATGCAATCCTATGGACTTGAAGTGTCAGAAGGTGTCTTCGGTGCACACATGATGGTCAGTCTGATCAACGATGGACCTGTAACCATATGGCTTGAAAATTAAATCTCAATAATTTCTCCTTTAAATTTCTAGTGGCCAGAATCCTCTTGATATATTTTGGAAAGGGCATGAGAATGAATCTCATGCCCTTTTATTTGCTTGACGTGCAATCCCTCACGTGCTAACATACACATTAAGTATTGAAAAATATTTTCTATTTTTCGGAGGGTAGTCACAGAAGGAGAGTTTCATGAAGACGCGAACCTATTATTCATTAGCGCTAATCGTCCTTATTTCCATCGTTTTTTCCGCTTGCGTACGCCCTGCCAGTGGAACACCTGATAGTATTCCAACAACAGAAGCAACGGTACCCAATCCGGTTTCTACACAGTCCCAATTGATGAAAGAGATCATCGCAGGTACGCAGACCGCAATGGCACTATCGTCTGGTGAAGGTACTGCAGAGCCCACAACCGATCCCTCAACCACCACCACAACCGATGGTGAAGGTGATGGACAAAGCACCGCAACCAACACACCAGCGGCAACGGCAGCTCCGGCATTACCTACCGCCACAGCTGGACCACCCCCCGTAGTAACACTCACCTATAACAACAGCTCCTGCGGTCCTGGCTTATACCTATGCACCGTCAGTGTGATCAAAGACCAGAGCGTGACCATTCAGGGAACCAACAGCTGGCTTATGACCGGCTGGAACATTACATTCACCATGCGCCCCAACGGCGCGGACGAATCACAAGGTATCGTGGTAGGAACCGCAGTATATGACGCCGAAGGCAGCCCTGGCTTCCAGGTTACCCTCACCATTCCTGATTCCCTACGTGGATTTGAGACCATCATCGTCAGGATGGATTCTGATGACTGCAGCACCTACTATGGCACAGAGTGCTACGGACAGGAATATTTCTTCAACGCATCGGCTGAATAAATGAAAATGATAACAAAAGGACCGCGGTGATCATGCCGCGGTCTTTTTAATTTAAATAAAAGAAAGGATCTTTTTCATGAAAATTTGTTCCTCCAATCTCATTCACAAAGGCAAGGCTTTTTCGGTAGAAGAAGTGCAAGTCAAACTACCAGACCAGAGTGAAAAAACATATGATCGCGTCAATCATCCCGATTCTGTGACAATCCTCCCTCTTGATGATAAGGGAAATATCTGGTTCGTGAAACAGTTCCGGGTTGGCAGTAATGACGAACTGCTGGAGCTTCCTGCTGGTGTACTCGAAGAAGGGGAGAAACCAATCATATGCGCCAAAAGAGAAATTCGTGAAGAGATCGGTATGTCAGCCCGCTCATGGCAAGACCTTGGTTCTTATTATCTTGCACCGGGCTACTGCACTGAAATGAACTACGCGTATCTCGCCCAAGGACTCTATGCAGCTCCATTAGCTAGAGATGATGATGAATTCCTTGAAGTCCAGAAGATCAAAATGGAGGAAGTCTCAAGGCTCATCACTGTGGGTGGCATAAAAGACAGCAAATCTCTGGCTGCGCTAGGCATATTTTTGCACCATTTCCATTATAAGGATCGTGCCTGAGCGATAATCGGAGAACAGTGGTATGATTAATCGGATTTGGGATAGAAGTATATTCTTACTATGAAATCTCGAAAAAAACCTAAATCCCCACAAATAATTATTCTATTTAAGGAGTGTCATTCATGAAGCGTCAATACCGAATGATGGATGGTAATCAAGCAGTAGCTCATGTTGCCTATCGTTTAAACGAGGTAATCGCCATCTATCCAATTACCCCATCCTCGCCCATGGGTGAACACGCCGATGCATGGTCAGCTGCAGGCGTCCCCAATATCTGGGGAACAGTTCCCACCGTAATGGAAATGCAAGCCGAAGGTGGAGCTGCGGGTGCTGTGCATGGTGCGCTCACATCAGGGTCATTAACAACCACTTTTACAGCCTCACAGGGCTTGTTATTGATGATCCCAAATATGTACAAGATCGCTGGTGAGCTCACATCGGCTGTGTTCCACGTATCCGCGAGGTCAATTGCAGCTCAAGCACTGTCGATCTTTGGTGATCACAGTGACGTTACCGCTGCTCGCAGCACAGGTTTCGCCATGCTGTCTTCCCGCTCGATCCAGGAAGCTCACGATATGGCCCTGATCTCTCAAGCTGCAACTCTCGAATCCAGAGTCCCATTCCTGCATTTCTTCGATGGTTTCCGAACCTCACACGAAGTAAACAAAGTTGAGATCCTGAACGATGAGGACCTGAAAGAATTGATCAATGATGAATACGTCATTGCACACCGCAACCGCGGTTTGTCACCTGATCGCCCTGCTATTCGGGGTACATCACAGAATCCAGATGTATTCTTCCAGGCACGAGAAGCTGTCAATCCATTCTATTTGAAATGCCCTGAGATCACTCAGGCAGCCATGGATAAATTTGCCAAGATCGCTGGTCGCAGCTACCACCTCTTTGATTATGCAGGTGCTCCAGATGCGAAACAGGTCATCGTTCTGATGGCTTCCGGCGCAGAGACCGCCGAACAAACTGCTCAGTTCCTGGCAGATAAAGGCGAAAAAGTGGGTGTAGTGACAGTACGCCTCTTCCGCCCATTCTCAACCAAACATCTCATGGAAGCATTACCCGCCAGTGTTGAATCGATCGCAGTACTCGATCGAACCAAGGAACCTGGTGCTGAGGGAGAACCTCTTTACAAAGATGTTGTGTCCTCGATAACCGAAGGTATAGCGATGGGAATCGCTCCCTTCAAGAAAGCCCCGGTTGTGGTTGGTGGACGCTTTGGTCTATCTTCCAAAGAATTCACACCTGGAATGGTCAAAGGCGTTTTCGACGAATTGAAGAAAGCCGCTCCAAAGAACCACTTCACCGTTGGTATCTATGACGATCTCACCAACACATCCCTTGAGTATGAAGAACATCTCTCCATTGAATCTGATGACACCGTACGTTGTGTGTTCTTCGGCTTGGGTTCTGATGGTACCGTTGGCGCCAACAAGAACTCCACCAAGATCATCGGTGAAGAGACCGGTAATTTCTCACAGGGTTATTTCGTATATGACTCAAAGAAGTCCGGTCAGATGACGGAATCGCACCTGCGCTTTGGACCAAAACCCATTCAAGCACCTTACCTGATCGGTAGAGGCGATGCGAACTTCGTCGCCTGCCACCAGTTCAGCTTCCTTGAAAAATACGACATGCTCAAGTATGCGAAACCAGGCGGTGTTTTCCTCCTGAACAGCATCTTCGGCAAAGATGACACCTGGGATAATCTCCCCAGCGAAGTACAGCAAACCATCATTGATAAAAAATTGCGCTTCTTCATCATTGACGCCTACGAAGTAGCAAAAGAAACAGGCATGGGCGTTCGTATCAACACCATCATGCAGACCTGTTTCTTCGCCATTAGCGGCATCCTGCCGAAAGATGAAGCCATTGCCGAGATCAAAAAATACATCAAGAAAACCTACGGGAAACGTGGTGAAACCGTTGTCAAACAGAACTTCGCAGCGGTAGACTCTAGTCTTGAGAACATGTTCGAGGTGAAAGTTCCTGAAAAAGTCAACAGTGAACTCCACATGTCGAGCCCCGTTCCCGATAAAGCCCCTGAATTTGTAAAAGACGTATTGGGAAAGATCATTGCAAAAGACGGCGATTCGATCCCCGTCAGCGCTTTACCAAACGACGGCACCTACCCAACCGGAACCACGCAATGGGAAAAACGCAACATCGCGCTTGAAATTCCTGTGTGGGAACCCGATCTTTGTATCCAGTGTGGTAAATGTGCGTTCAATTGCCCGCACGCCGCCATCCGCATCAAAGTATATGATGGCGAATTGTTGAATGATGCCCCTGAATCCTTCAAATCGATCGACGCAAAATTCAAGGAATTCCCCGGTACCAAGTTCACCGTACAGGTTGCACCAGAAGATTGCACAGGCTGCGGTGTTTGTGTGGAATACTGCCCGGCAAAAGATAAATCAGATGCCAGCCGTAAAGCCATCAACATGGCTCCTCAACCACCTCTGCGCGAACAGGAAGCTAAGAATTTCGACTTCTTCCTCAACCTTCCCAATCCTGATCGTACAACCTTTGAGTCTGGTTCGGTGAAGAACTCACAGTTGCTGCAGCCTCTGTTCGAATTCTCTGGCGCTTGCGCCGGCTGCGGTGAGACACCCTACGTCAAGTTGATGACTCAGTTATACGGTGATCGTGCGATCGTCGCCAATGCGACAGGCTGCTCCTCCATTTACGGCGGAAACCTGCCCACTACGCCATACACCTTCAATGAAGATGGACGTGGACCTGCATGGTCGAACTCCTTGTTCGAGGATAATGCAGAATTTGGTTTGGGTATGCGCCTGACCGTTGACAAGCAAAATGAATTTGCCCAGGAACTGGTCAAGAAACTGTCCGGAAAGATCGGTGGAACGCTTGCCGATGAACTGCTCACAGCTGATCAAAGCGATGAGAAAGGCATCAACGACCAACGTGAACGTGTGGCAGCCCTGAAAGCGAAACTTGAAGGTGATAAAGATCCAGAAGCCAAACAATTGCTGAGCCTGGCAGATGTCCTCGTCAAGAAGAGCGTGTGGATCGTTGGTGGTGATGGTTGGGCATATGACATCGGTTACGGTGGCCTCGATCACGTACTCGCCTCCGGCCGCAATGTGAATGTCCTGGTGCTCGACACAGGGGTGTATTCCAACACCGGTGGACAGTCCTCAAAGGCAACCCCACGCGCCGCCGTAGCAAAATTTGCTGCAAAGGGTAAGGATATACCAAGAAAAGATCTGGGTATGATCGCAATGACCTATGGATATATCTATGTTGCACAAGTTGCCATGGGTTACAGCGACCTGCAGACACTGCGAGCTTTCCGCGAAGCAGATGCGTATGACGGCCCATCCCTGATCATTGCCTACTCCCACTGCATCAATCATGGCTACAACATGCGCAATGGTATGCACCAACAGAAATTGGCAGTCAATTCAGGTGTATGGCCCATCTATCGGTACAACCCTGACCTGAAAGCGGAAGGAAAGAATCCTTTGAAATTGGATTACAAGGAACCATCCATACCGGTCAAGGATTTCGCCTACAATGAGACTCGCTACAAGATGCTCGTTCAGAGCAACGAGGAACGCGCTGAAGAACTAATGAAGAGCGCACAATCCGATGCGATCGCTCGTTGGAAATACTTCAACCAGCTAGCAGCGATGGATTACAGTAAACCAGAAGCTGCGTAAGATCAAAAGAGCGTAGGCAATGAGCCTGCGCTCTTTTTTTACCTTAGGAGGTAGTGAAAATGATCGACCTAAAGACCACTTATATGGGCAGAGAATTAAAGAACCCTCTGGTAGCATCAGCTTCTGTCCTTTCCAAAAATATCGGTAACATGAAAAAATTGGAGGACGCAGGAATCAGTGCGATCGTTCTGTACTCATTGTTCGAAGAACAGATCACGCAAGAAAGTTTGACTTTGAATTATTATCTTGAACGCGGCACTGAGTCACACGCTGAAGCCCTGACCTACTTCCCTGAACCCCAGTCCTATAACCTTGAGCCTGATCGATATTTAGACCATATCCAAAAAGCAAAAGATGCGCTCGATATCCCCATCATCGCCAGCCTGAATGGCGTATCGCAAAGCGGTTGGATAAAATACGCAAAGATGATCGAAGAAGCAGGTGCCGACGGATTGGAACTCAATATCTATTATCTTTCAACCAGTGCATATCTCAGTGGTTCCAGCCTGGAGGAAATGTATCTTGATCTTGTTAAAACCGCAGCATCAGCCGTGGATATTCCCCTGGCGGTAAAACTCAACCCATTCATCACCAGCCTACCGCACTTTTGCAGCAACCTGGTAAACCTGGGAGCCAAAGGATTGGTCCTGTTCAATCGCTTCTACCAACCTGATCTGGACATTGAAAATATGGAAGTGGTTCCTTCCCTAACCCTAAGCACCTCTAAAGACATTCTCCTGCCTCTGCGCTGGATTGCCATCATGTATGAAAACATCCAGGTCGATTTTGCATTGAGCAGCGGTATTCACAGTGGTGTCGACATTGTAAAAGCGATGATGGCGGGAGCCAGGATCGCCATGACAGCCTCGGCATTGATCGGAGAAGGCATTCAGCGCGCTAGCAGCCTGTTGCAAGAATTGCTCACCTGGATGCAGGTCCATGAATATGAATCGATCAAACAGATGCAGGGGGCTATGAGCCAGCGCTCAGTTGCTGAGCCAGCGGCATTTGAACGGGCTAATTACATAAAGGCTTTGAACCTTTATGACAATGATTTTCGTTTTTAGTATGAAAAAACCCTCCCTTTAAGGGAGGGTTATCTTTTGAATCTCAGTTTTGTACCTGACGTGTTTTCTTTTGTCGATACACAATGCGACCACGAGTCAGATCATAGGGCGACATCTCAACTTTCACGCGGTCTCCCAATAAAATGCGGATATAGTACCGGCGCATTTTGCCTGATAAATAAGCGAGCACTTCGTGATCGTTATCTAGGCGGACGCGGAATTGCGTTGCGGGCAGGGCTTCAATGACTGTACCGTCAACTGTAATTTTCTCTTCCTTTGCCATGCAAATCTCCTTCCTGCAGTCCTCTCCATCAAATCCTGATTAACTCATCCTCTGATGCCGTTTCATTCGGCGAACTGCTTTTTTCTTTTCTGCTCGTCGTGTTTCGCTCTTGGATGAATACCAGCGTTTCTTACGAATTGTGCTTAATACACCGCTTTTAATAACTTTCTTCCGAAAGCGACGCAGCAGTTGTTCTTGTGATTCGTTTGGTCGTAATACTACTTTGGTCAAAACTCTCACCTCCCTTCAATAGAAGGGTTAATAAAGTAAAACTCGGCGGATAGACAAAGCAACAGCCGAGTTATCTTTCACAGAGTATTGCTACTTCTGGAAGCCTTCTATATGTGCCTCCTTGAGGTAAGATAATTGACCAGCTTGGTCTATCGTATAGCGCGATTGATTATACTGAATTGTAGTGTCCTTGTCAATTATCCTGCTTCGCCTTTTGATCGTCAGCTTTTTTCGAATAATTAAAAACAAACAAACTCAGGACCGAACAGGCAAAACAAAATAAGAACATGAACTTATATCCCCAATAGGCGCCCGTGCTATATCGATTCAATAGATCGATCAAGGGTCCTTCAAGCCTTCCCAAGGCGCTTGCTCCAGCTGTTGCCAGATTGGTCAACCCCATGAACCTTCCCGCCTGTTTTTCAGGTGCCAATTTGACAGCCAGAGTCCAGTTACTGGTGAGATAAAAGCCCATACCAGCGCCAATGATCCCAGCCAGTAGGGTCAATTGCTGCATATTGCTCACAAATACCAGACACAACCCTCCCAGGGCGGTCACTGCCATGGCTGTGTTCATCAAACGTTCTGCCCCGATCTTATCTGCCAGCCACCCTGAGACAAGTACACACACAACCAACGCCAGAGCAATCGTCGACATCATATTTCCCGTTGCCTGAACTGCATTATCTACTTTAAGCACATCAACGATGAAATATTGCGCAAACGTTTGAATCCCATATACTCCTAACAGGAATATAAAACGGGACAAAAGCAATTTGCGAAATGGCTGGTCTTTTTGTAGATCGAGTCTGAATATAGATGCCAGTGTGACCTTGTTATCAGTTTCTTTCTGAGATATGCTTCCGTTTTTTTCATGTAGTGTAAGCATGGTTATGAGTAGTGCTGCCAATAATACAGCGATGACGATGATCAAAAACGAAAATACCGTGGATTCTCCGGGGATAAAGAGAGCTCCTGCCAATATAGACGCGGCGATCAAACCTGCAACATCCATAAAATTCTTCAAGCCACTGGCAATCCCACGCTGCCCATCAGGAACCTGGTCTGGGATGACAGCTTGCATGGGTCCATGGGCTATGTTCGAGGCAACCTGCAATGCAATATACCCCAGGAATAATCCCAACAGTGTATTGGTGAAAGATATCCACAATAAAGCCACAACCGCTAAAACGGTTCCAAGGATGATAAATGGTTTTCGTTTTTGATCCCGGATGTTGGAACGGTCACTTAATTCACCTGCAAGCGGTTGGACAATGATAGCCAGTACCAAACCCAAGAAAGTCAATAAGCCCAAGTTGGTGTTCTTATTCCCGTTTGGGGCATATGTTAGAAGAACTGCTGGGAGTAGTATAGGGTGCAGCGTATTCCACATAAAAGATAACCCAAACCAATACGTATTCAAAGAGATCAGTTTTAACATAGGTAAATTTCGAGTGGTTTGTTCATTATCAGTAATGGTTTGATGTTTCATATCGTTCATACTATTCTACTTCAGCCATATTTCTTTGGGATGGAACTGTTTATTGTCCTTGTAAAGTTGTCGTACTAGGGGAAAACCTGTATCCCCCAGTTGAGTTATGATAGCTATCTCGTCCAATAATTTCAAATCGGCTTTTGTCAGTTGGATATAGCGTTTGTGAAGATATCCCCATAGATCCCAGGGCAAAAGCTCGATATTATTCAGGGCAAGCAGATCTCTTTGCAGATTGCCCGCAATGAACATCTCGCCTCTGTATTTGAAAATACCAAGTTTATTAGGGTCAGCCTTATTCTGACGTATCATCTGCCAGGCTCGTCCAGCTGTTATAAAATGCGTGGATGGCACATCGTAGGGATTGAAATCTATCTTGAGTTCGGTTTGTTGAAAATCATTCAATTGCGCATCCACCATTACCCATTTCTTATTTGCTGTATGCCAATACTCACATACCCAATGATCCTCATAGTGTCCCTTGGTGAAATAAGTAGCGAATCCACAGCGAGAGCGGGCAGGAATACCCTTGTTTTTTAGTATTGTGCTCAGTAGAAGTGTGATATCGCGGCAATTCCCAACAATTCTTTTTGATATATCGCGTGGTGTTGTAATAGGGGATGGATCAAGTTCCAGCAAACGGTCCATCATCTTTTCAAAGGAGCGAATGTTCACTTCAGTCTGGCGTTGCTCATCAAGCATCACCCCCATACGACTTGCCCAATGTATGTGCAAAAATATTTCATTTAAAGTACTGCAAATGGATGCAAAATCGTCAGGGAATGCTGATAATGCGTTCTGATGTTTACCTGGATCAGATAATATTCCAAATTGCTGATAAAACTGTTGGGGGTTGGAGAGCATTCAATTCCTTTCCTTATTGAAAGGAAGAATTATAACAAACAAAAAAAGTCTCTTGGCAATGACCTACTCTCCCAAGGGGCTGCCCCCCAAGTACCATCGGCGCTGACGGCCTTAACTTCCGGGTTCGGTATGTTACCGGGTGTACCACCGTCGCTCCAATCACCAAGAGACTTTAGTTTAACCTTGAATAGTATGTAGAAAAGATTGATTACAAAGAGTACCGAGTACTCCGCACCACGCAATGAAGCCCTCGATCATTAGTACGGCTTAGCTTAACACATTACTGTGCTTACACACGCCGCCTATCAAGCAGGTAGTCTACCTGCGATCTTACTCCCTTAGCGGGATGAGGGATCTAATCTTGAGGCGAGTTTCCCACTTAGATGCTTTCAGCGGTTATCTCTGCCAGACGATGGCTACCCAGCAATGCCGTTGGCACGACAACTGGCACACCAGAGGTCTGTCCACCCCGGTCCTCTCGTACTAGGGGCAGCTCCTCTCAAATCCCTTACGCCCACAGCGGATAGAGACCGACCTGTCTCACGACGGTCTGAACCCAGCTCGCGTAC
>NPIF01000428.1_pt1 | contig 15557 bp, 14 predicted proteins | sample 8637461 | NCBI WGS metagenome assembly NPIF01 (sample SAMN07420641, study PRJNA396082) | bioreactor metagenome | isolation source: sample BR12 brine-fed electro-methanogenic bioreactor BR | place: Japan: Kochi | collected 2016-12-09
AATTTCCCGCAAGGATGACTCCAAGCCCAACGACCACAAACAACACAACCCCGAAGTGCAGCAGCAGCACCCCGTCCGCCAGCAGAAGCAAAACAGAATCGGATATCATCTGTTCATCCCCTATCAACGCACTATCCCCATCCTGGCAGGAGGATCCATTGCGAGATCCCTCGGACTATAAAGGCCAAAATTCCCTTTGGGTAACCATTGGTATCCTTCACCCAAGATTTGAATTAGTGGAGAAAATCGAAGCCCCTTCCCGCCCGCGGGCTTCATTCACCCCGCGGCTGACGACCAGGGCCATGGCAAACAAAAGGATGCAGAACAGGATAGCCGTGTGCAAACCGACCAAAACCTGCAGAAGACCGATAGCCAACACCCCGAACATCCCGGCCAGCTTCATGGCCATTCCCCAGAAACCGAAAAATTCCGCCACACGATTTCTGGGGGAAAACAGCCCCACCAGGGTTCGGGTCGAAGACTGACAGGAGCCCAGGCTCAACCCGGCGACGCAGCCCACCACCAGAAAAACATATTGCGCCTGCCAGTTCACCCCAAGGGACTCCTGCAAGCCCACAGTCAACCAGGGCGTCAAATAAATAAGAGCAATCGTCACCATCCACAGCACCAGAGTCAGCCCGTAGGTTTTTAAAGCACCGATGCGATCCTGGATACAGCCGAAGCCAATAGCGCCGGCAGCGGCGGTAATCTGGACAATGACGAACATCAGAGTCCGCACATGGGGCTCCCAGCCGATCACCTGGGCACCATAAATAAAAGCATAGGTAATGATAATATAGATGCCGCTCATCGCAAAAAACACCGAGCTCAGCAATACCGCCAGGTCACGACGCCGGCCGATCTGCCCCAGAGTGGTGCGAACTCGCTCGAGACCCACGCCGAGATAGCTTCGCCCCGCAGGCAGAGGGCGCGGTTGGCCGCGCTCCCGCAGCCAGAGAAATGTAGGAATTGCCGCCGCCATGAAAAAAAATCCGGCCCAGGGCCCCACCCAGCGGATTCGCTGAAAATTTTCGGCACTGACCTCGCCCAGAAACAACAACACAAAAACCGCCGAACACATGCCACCCACATAGCCCATGGCCCAGCCAAAACCGGAGATTTTGCCAAGGTCCTTCGCCGGTCCCAATTCGGGCAGAAAACTGGCAATGAACGCCTCACCGATGGAATAACCAAAATTGGAAAGAATCAGCAACAGCACCCCAAGCAGCGTATAGCCGGGAGCCACGAAATAAAGAGCCGCCGTCGCCACAACGGTCAGCAGATAACTGGCAAACAAAAACCTCTTTTTATTCCCTGTATAATCCATGATGGCGCCAGCCACCGGCGAACAAATCACCACCAGCAGATAACCGATGGCCAGGGAAAAACTCCACAACAGATTGCCCAGACGGTAATCCGGGGCATCGCCCACAATTACACGCGTAAAAAGATCCCCGAAGACCACGGTGATAATCAACAGCGTATAAGCCTGATTGGCAAAATCAAACATCGCCCAGCCAAAAATCTCACGCCGCGACGCCCACCCTGGAGGGGACGTTCTTGCTTTTTTGCTATTTCTCTTCACGCCTGCACCCGTTCGCGCAAAATGTCATCCTCTTGCAACAATTTCTCTCCTCGCTTGGCGGCTCGTGTAACACCGGACGGACTGAGAGCAACCATCTCCCCGATTTTTACTCCACTCATTCCCATCTCACGCAGATACACATAGCACAAAACCGCTCTGCATTTGGCCAAAGAACGCTCCTTACAGGGCCAGGAAAGTTTTTTCCTGTCTACTTGATAATAAGCGAGCACAGTGGCCATAACTTTTTCAAAGTCCAGCGATTGGCCAACAGTTTCAGGAACTCGACACTTCAGTAGGCTTTCGACAAAGGCCCCGCCGCCGAGAATCCGCTCATCAAAAATTTCGTTTTCATTCAAACTCGGGTCCAAGGATAAACTGGCTTGCTTCCCGCCTCGCGACAGATACGGCAGAGGATGACGCAAACCATCCGCCAGATAGGTCAGATAATGGTCTCGAGCCGCGTTCCTATTGGTGGAAAAAAGTTGCAAAACCTCTTCCGCTGCACTGATCGGATCGCGAACCTTGCCCAGAATTTCCCTATGCCCCGACCATGGAAATGAAAAAAGTTCATCGAGACCTGCAAGAACTCCGGCTCTGATAGGATTAAGATGGATATAGCGAATCAACTCCAGCAAATAAGCATCCTGATCACAAACAATGGATTTGTAGCGGTTTTGGAAAAGATGACCGGTGCGCTGATGTCGATGGTTGAATACGACCGCATGGCCGGTCAATAAGCGTCGCATGAAATCAGCGAGCAACAACTTGTGGGGGCGTAGTAGAAGATGCAGATGATTTTCCATCAGGACCCAGGCATAACAAACAGTCCGGGTTGCCTCCAGCTCTCGGCAAAGTCGAGATACAAAGGACTCCCGATCCCTGTCATCCATAAAAATCGGGCTCTTATTTATGCCCCGGGCGATTACGTGCTGAAGAAGTCCGGGCTGGTCTATGCGGGCGTGTCTTGGCATGAGAGAAAGATAGCAGAAAATATCAATTCGTCAAGAACGTCCCCAGTCGGGGATTTCAGCGCGGTAGAGTGCCGGCGGGATCAGATGTAGCGGACGAAGGTTTCCTTGAGGTATTTGCTTTCCAGGATTTCTACTATTTTTTTTATGAGGTTGCGGCGTATTTCCAGGTCCATGGGATGGGTCGGGTCCTGGTGGGCTTCGTTGATTTTTGTCCCGACCAGGAACAGAATGCTGTCGCTTTCGAGCAACCGTTCAAAAAGCATGGTTGCGGCATTTCTTCGTTTCGAGCGTTCTTCTTCTTCGAGAAGTTGAGCAACCTTGGTGAGAGTGAGGAGGCCTTCCGTGACCAGATCGGCGCCTTCAAAGGTCGATAGGGGCGGGATATCGCCATCCCTTGTCTGCAGGTGGTCGGTCATCTCCCGATTCAACTCGCGGGCTACAATATTGGCGGTTGTCCCACCGCAAATGACTTTCTTGCCCTTAAAATCATCAAATATCTTGGCGAAATAGGCATCGCGATTGTTGTGAAAAGGCGGCCCAGTCAATACCAGCATGCGTCGCGGCTTACGGAAATAAAATACCCCGACGGTCATATCGTCGTAAGCCTTCCCCCCCTCTTCTTTGGTTTGCGCTTCAGCAATGATCTTTGCCGCCAAGGCCCGGGCAGAAATCTGCGGGTCGGCCCTGACCTGATCCAGTACAAACCTTTTACAGCCATCGACTCTCCAGCCAAGCTTGAGATCTTTGGTCCCGATGCCCGCCTGGGAAATGCCGTCGGAAAGAACAATAAGTCGGTCCTCCGGCTTGGCTCTCAAGCTATAGGTTTTCATCTTGCGGCCTTCTAATGAGGGGGATTCGAGCTCCTCATAAGGGACCTTGACCACCTCTCCGTTGCGAATGAGCAAAAAGGGCGGGTTGTCCATCTCAACAATGCTGATATGCGTCTGTTTCCGAATATCAACAATTGTATAAGTTGCGTAACTGATATTTCGGACCCTGCATACCGGCAGAGCATTCATAATTGTTTCGGCTGAGGAAATAAGGTCGACATCGCTGGCGGTAAATTTGAGCGCCATAGTGGCCGTCATGGTCGAAAGAATGTTTGCCTTCAGGCCGTGGCCCAGACCGTCGGAAAGAACGGATATAACCCGATTTTCTTCGAGGATCTTCTGGGTCATGAAGGAGTCCCCGCAGATGTCCTGGCCGTGCTTGTTCTGCTGTACCGATTCTATTTCTATAAACAGATCAAAAGAGACGGCGCTGGACTCTTCTTCGGATTTATCGTTTGCTGGAAGCGGTGCTGTAATAAGACGGGTCGGTTCGATTCGCTTTTTAGGGAGCATCGATAATTCCCCCCGAATCTTGGAGCGGCTTGGTATCTTTGGATGAAAAACCGTAGGCGAGAGACCTCAGAAGTATCTCGGTGTCGGCCATATTTTCTCCCAGCATGAAAGCGATCTGCTGCACGGTTTCCAGGTTTTTGCGAATGACCTGTTTGGCCCGTTGTGCAATCTGCTCGCGGTGCATTTCCGTTTCCGTCACGTCAAGGATAACGCCACCGACGACCTGATGGGTTTCAATGGTGAATATGGTGACGTTGTAAATTTTATTGTCGATGTGCAGAGCGTCACGCTGAATTTCTTTTTCGGTAAACAACACGGTCTGGAACAGTTTGGAGAAGGGGACCAGCTTATCGAGGGAAGCCCCTTCGAGACCGGGGTGGACCTCCTTCATCGGCAAATATTCCTGATAAAACATTTTTATGAAATTTTCATTGCATTCTATGATTTTCATGTCGGCGTCGACGATTACCACGCTCATGGGAATGCAACGAAGCAGGGCGTTGGCTTTTTTCTGGGCCAATTTGCGCAGATGGGATAAACACATGGAGGGCTCGGCCCGACCTGTCAAAAGGGCTTCGGCCAGATCTCGACAACGGTCGTAGCCACAGCCGCCGCAATTAATCTCATCTTCTTCATTGTGAGCACCAATCTGCCGCAAGGCTCCGAGAATCTGCTCCTCGCTATGATGCAGTATCGGCAGAGGCGGCTCGCGATGCAGGCCATCTATTTCAACCAACGGATGCCTTACGATACCTTTAGGGGGCAGATTGGCGCGGTTATACACCTCCAGATCGTCCAGCAGATACGGCCGTTTCTTGCTGGTGCAGGGGCCATGGACGCAGCTTCCCTGGCAGGCAAGAATCTCCACAAAAACCCGATTTTCCAGTTGATCGACCTGAAGTCCGGTAAACGCCCGGTTAATACAATAGACACCATCCAGAGACATAAACCGGACGTCATCAAAGTCCCCCAGCAGCTTGATCGTGTCATTCATCCCGCCCGCAACGGGGTAAAGCACCCCTTCCCTGGCATCTTCCGGGATAAAAGCGTCATCTCCTCGCAGAAGGATCCCCCTGGGATCGATCTCTTCCTCTTCGAACCAGCGGTGCAGATCCAGAAAGGTCAGTGCGACATCAAGAACATCAGAAAAACGGTCGGCCTCCTGCTTTTTAGCGGCACAAGGTCCGATAAAAATAATCCCTATGTCCTCGCCGTAGATCTTGCGCAACAGTCTGCAATGGGAAAGCAGGGGAGATAGAATGGGGGTAATATAATCCCCCAGTTCAGGGAGATATTTCTGAACAAAGTCGACCGCTGCAGGACATGCCGAAGAAATGGTCAGCTTGGTGTCTTTTTGCCGCAAATCGTCGGCAACACGGGCCGATACCTGCTGCGCTCCGAGAGCCGTTTCGCTCACCCCCTGAATCCCCAGCCTTTTAAGCGCGGCGATCAGATATTCCGGTTGAAGATCCGAATATTCGCCCACGTAGGAAGGCGAGAGAGAGACGTAGACCTCCCGTTTATTTTTGACCAGATCCCTGGCTTTCTGAAGATCGTCCCGCACCTTTTTGGCTTTGGTAGAACATACATCCAGGCAATGTCCGCAAAAGATGCAAAGTCCCGAGTCTATGGAAGCACGGCCTTCTTCGATTTCGATAGCCTTAACGGGACATTTTCGGACACATTTAAAACAGTCCTGACACTCAGCTGTTTCGGTGTAGATGGGCTTTTGTACATCCATATCACTCACCCGGGCCCTTTCCGTTGAGTTCCGCTAACAGAGTCTCCAGCATTTCCAGGTCCACTTCTTGATATAAACGATCGTTTATTCTCAGATTAGGGCCCTTGCGACACATTTCCTCGCATCGACTACCAATCAGTTCGATACGAGCAACCAACCCATGTTCTTCGAGATAGGTTTCGATAAACTCCAGGTTATGCCGGTTTCCCCTGCGGAAACAGGCGCTCCCCATGCAGATTTTAATCCTCGGTTTCACAGAACGTGTGCTCCCTTCAGCTTTTCGCGGTTGTCTCGTGGGTTTTTTCTACGGAAAATCGCCAGGGTAGCGGTGAACCTTCGCTTTCAATGACAGTGCTGTCGGCTGGCCAGAGTTGCAAGGAAGGAAACTTTAGAGCCCAATCACCTGTTTTTTGCAGGTCGTTCTCAAAAATTACACCTGTTGCCGTGAAATCTCTGACGTGTGGAGGGTCGATTGCCTGAAACGTGGCGAGACTCGAAACATCCTGATGCAAAAAATTCAACAACGCCGATCTCGCGAAATCATCAGGGCTTTAAGCGGGGGACAATCCAGCCGCTTTTGCCCCAAGCGGCGGAGCTTTAATCCGCCGCACTTTTCCTGCGCGCCAGAATCGGCGAAAGTAGCGTTTTGCCAGGGAAAAACCAAGGGCATAAATTCCCTTTGCCCGGGATAAGCTTACAAGAAACCACCCCGGCCTGTCGTCACTTTTTTATCATGTTTTTTCCCACAGAGTCAAGGAAGAGGAACCTTTTTTTATTAAAAATCAAGGCATTGGGCGATTTTAACCGCTAACCGACAGAGGCTGTCCGCCCTTTACCGGCAGCCGCTTTGTGGCCGTGTATCAAGAGAAAAACCTGCCCCCCGGGCACGATGAGGACACATGTCGTTTTATCGGCCCTTTTCCTGCATGCGCCTTCTATGGGCCCATTGAAAGACTGGAATCCGGCGGCAAATCAGCCAACCGAACCGGGATCCTGCCCCCAAACACCCTTGCGATGGCCACTGCCTCATAGGGGCACTCGCAAGGGGCTGAAGGAGGACACATGACCATCAAACCATTTTCCACCCTTTCCCCCATGACCTCCCCTGCCCGGCGGAACAGAGAACAAAATTCCAGGCACAACAGCACCTTTGCATCAACCCTGGAAAAGACCCTGGACCAGCCGCAAACCAGGATGAGCGAAGCCGCTCGGGTGGCCCTTGAGGCTCGCCTGCTGGCCTTAACCATGACCCGGGGCCTGTTGGATGAAAATTTCTCCGCCGGCAGGGACTCCTTCCCCAGCCTGCGCCTGCAGGTTCGGCCAACCTTACCAGGGGTCAGCCCAGCCTCTCGGCCTCTTCTTCCCGGCCGAAATTTTGACAACCCGATCCAGAGTTTTGACCAGGCGCAGAAGGTCCTTTCGACCACACCCGTCAGTCCCCCGCCAACCTCTTCTCTGGATGACATCATTGCGCGCGCGGCCAGTCGCTACAGCGTGGACCCTCAATTGATCCGGGCGGTTATCCGCACCGAAAGCAGTTTCGATGCCGACGCCGTCTCTCCCGTCGGAGCTCAAGGTCTTATGCAACTCATGCCCGCGACGGCCGAGGAGTTGGGCGTCAATCGTCCCTTCGACCCTGAACAGAACGTCATGGGCGGCACGCGTTACTTGCGGCAGTTGCTGGATCGTTATGAAGGGGATCTGGATCATGCCCTGGCCGCCTACAATTGGGGNNTGGGCAACGTGGAACGACGGGGATTGGAGCAGATGCCCCGAGAGACGCGGAATTATCTGGCAAAAGTGAAAAAGGCAGGCAATCTGGCTTGAAAAAAGCTGATAACGAGACCAAGCCGCACCGACAGTGCAGGCCAATTCCTCGGCCAGACAGAGGGCACCTCCCTGGTCGTCCTTATACCTCCCCCACCCGAGTCAGGATAAACTGGCTGCAGTGAAGGATTCTGGCTCGAAAACCGGCGCTGCAGTAGGCGAAATAATAGTCCCAGGCTCGCAGAAAATAATCGTCGTATCCCAGCGCCAGAATGGCCGGCCATTGCTGCAACAAATTCTCTCGCCATCGGTCCAGGGTCCGGGCATAGTGGAGGCCGAACTCTTCCAGATGAACCACTCCCAGCCGGGAATCTTGTCCCATGGCAATGGCCAGGGCCCCAAGAGAAGGCAGATGTCCGCCGGGGAAATTATGCGTACGTATCCAGTCGCTGCTTTTGCGATAGGCTTTATATTTCTGATCCGGCAGGGTGATCGCCTGGATGACGGCGCGGCCGCCGGGTTTCAGGCGGGCATCGCAGATTTCGAAAAACTCCGCTAGATATTCGTGGCCTACGGTTTCGAGCATCTCGATGGAAACGATGCGGCTATACTGCCCCTGAACATCCCGGTAATCACACAGCTGCAGGTCGATCTGCTGCTCCAGTCCCGCTTCCCGAACTCTTTGCCGGGCAAAATCCAGCTGTTCGACAGAAAGGGTGATACCGGTCACCCGGCAACCGCTCTGCTGTACAGCCTCTATGGCGAAGCTGCCCCAGCCGCAACCGATTTCCAGCACGTGGTCTTCTGAGGTCAGCTGGGCCTTGTGGATGATACGGTGCAATTTATTGAGCTGGCCATCCTCCAGACTATCCTCCTCCGTGGCGAAATAGCCGCTGGAATAGGTCATGCCAGGATCGAGGATCAAGGAGAAAAAATGGTTGTCGAGATCGGGGGAATCCTCGACAGTCTCGAGGCTGCCCATCAGGGTATCGGATCGGCGGCGCTGGCGCAGCCGATTGGCGAAGCGGCCGGCCAGAACCGCCAACGGGTTCCGCTCATCGAGGACCGGAATGTTGGAAGCCAGCAGGGTCAGTAAGGCCGGCAGATCCGCCGTACTCCAATCCCCGTCAGTATACGACTCTCCAAAGCCGATTTCTCCGCCCAGCAGAACACGCCGAAAAAACCGGGGATTGTTCACCAACAAACGGTACGAGGCGCTTCCGTCATCTGCCGCGGGAAGCAGAGGACGGCCATCCGGCAGCTCTATCTGCACTGTTCCAACGGGCAGGTTTCTGAAGTAGTGACACAAAGCCCGCATGCCAAGTTTTTCCTGAAAAGAGGCCGGGGCCAGTCGGATTGTCCAGGGGCTGGCCGGTTTAGGTTTAACATAAACAGGCAGATCATTCTTCCAGCGGAGTCGGGCCGCCTGGCACCAAATGCGAGGCCTGGTCAAAGCCGCGCATAAGGGATGGCGCAGCAGCAACCCGGCCAGAGAACCTTCACTAATAGGCCCACCTTCTCCACGAAAACGAGCGATCATGGCCACCCGGTCTTCTACCCGGTAGTGGATAAGCAGATCCAGAACGTTTCCACCGGGCTCGGATAAAAAGAATTCATAATGGCCTTCTCGGGGGAAAAAAGGCGAAACATGAAACACCTTTTCCGTGGAAAAGCGCAGCTTGCCCCCGACCCGCTCGCCAAGACTACAGGGCAACAGATACAGATGGGTTTCCTGAAAGGCATTGCTGATCTGGGCGATAACGGCGATGGCCGTTCCCTCCTGGTCATAGCAATAGAAGAAACTCACCGGGTTGCGCGCATAATGCAGATAGCGGGCGGCGGTGACCAGCACCACCTTTCCCAACAGCCTCTCGATACCCTGCCGGGCCAAAAACACCTGTAGTTTGTCGCGGATTGACCCGGCTTCGGGACCCACATAATCTCTGTCGTGTACGGCCACCGGGCGGATCCGGTTGTATCCGAACAGCCAGGAGCCCTGGTCGAGCAAGGGCAGTTCATCGATATCAAGGGCATAGAAATAAACAGGATAGGCAAAACGATGACAGACCGGCTCAAAACTGGCGTGGATAAGCTCACCGAAATAAATTTTTGAATTCATAGAATGATGCTTTCGCAAAAACTCATAAGATGGCAACCCGAGTCGGAACAATGTACCGAAAGGGTATCGTTGTCCTGAATAATATGCAAGGACATCACCTGTCGAAACGACAGACTTCTAGGGGCAATGCGTTGGAAGGCTTAAACGACCTGCGGAGGAAAGATGGGCCAGCGTTGCGAAACATGCGGCAATTCTAGGAAGCCAGCAGATAGGAGAGGATGCTATCCATCCGTTGATTAATGGACCTGTAACGTTCGGGGCCGGCCGAGAGAATATCTTCCTCTTTTTGAATATACTGGTCGGGAACCAATTCGGATCGACAATGGGTGACAAGCTCCCGCACCGAGGCGGCGGTGGTTTCCAGATGAAATTGTAAGCCAATGACGAATCTGCCCCATTGAAACGCCTGATTGTCACAACCGTCGCTTTGCGCCAGTCGCCGGGCTCCTGATGGCAGATCAAAGGTCTCGCCATGCCAGTGGAATACCGTCTCTGACGCAGGGAAACGATACATGGAATCGTCTTTGAGGGGCACACCACGGACCGGAAACCAGCCAATCTCCTTCACCGGATTGGAGTAAACCCTGGCCCCCAGGACACTGGCGATAAGTTGCGCTCCCAGACAAATTCCCAGAACCGGTATTTGGGACCGGATCGCCTCGCGAATGAGCTGTTTTTCCAGACTGAGCCAGGGAAACTCCGCTTCATCATGTACACTCATCGGACCGCCCATCACCACCAGCAGCTCAAGACTTTTCAGATCCGGCATAGTCGCCGATTCAAAAAACCGGGTGTATGTGGTCTCGAATCCCGCCGCATCCAGCCATGGCGCAATGCTGCCAAGCCCCTCAAATGCAACGTGCTGTAGGCAATGAACCCGCATGGTATCCCCTCGTAAAAACCGCCGCCTAGGAGGCACCATAATACCTTTTTTGCACTACTTGACGAACACAATCGAAAAAATGTTACCACACCAACCCAAAGACGTCTCAGCCCACCAAACCAAATCCCGAGTCATTCCGCCGGGTCAGTTCCCGAAGTGGTCAAAAGAAGACGCGCCTTCATTTATGCAGGAGTTGTGAGGGACGGGAAATTTCAGGCGCCGGGAACGTTCAAGCAACTCTTGCGACTCGACAGAAAGGGTCGCAAAAGGCAGGATTTGCAGACGGCGAAGGCCGATGGGCTCGCCGCTTTCCTGGCAGTATCCGTAGTCACCTGATTCGATGCGAGTCAGTGCAGCGTGGATCTGAGCCAGTAATTGCCGCTTGCGGATTTTGCTGGTCAGGCTAAAGTCGCGGTCAGACATCTGTACACCGCGATCGAGGGGATCGGCGGGAACCGGTTCATCCCATTGCAGATTACTGGCAAGGCTACTCTCTTCGTGACGCAACCGGCGGTCCAAATCCAGCAGCAAGTTTCTGAAATAGTTGAGCTGTCGGGGGTTCATGTACGATTCCTATTCACCGAACCGGCAGACATCCGTTACCTTGGGCTCAGCTGTTGATTTTTTGTGTGCAGCAAGAACAGACATGCCTTGCACCTCCTTCAGTTGAACGCCGCAAACAACATCAAGCGCGCCGTTCCGGAAATCGATGGTTGCTTGCGGTTAAGGACCGAAAACCCGATCGTGCCGCGGCGGAATCAGGAATGGTGCTATTGAAACAGGTAATTTTATGGAAAAAATTTGAAAAACGTAAGGATTCTGTTGGGGAAGGGGATCGATTGAAAACAGAGAGCTTCTTGACAGCGACCTCGGCTCTTTTAGGATTAAAAAACAGCCGATTGAAGTTGCTCTATTCTGCGGATTTTTTGGAGGAGAACATCATGCAACAGAATTTGCGCACCGCGATCCACTATGCCAAAGCCGACCGGAAACTGTCCGAATTCAACATCAGCATTCAGGGCAACGAGCTGCATCTTTCCAGAAAAGGCGAAAGTTTTGCCCGGCTGTTGCCAGCAGAAAAATCGCACCTGTGGCGAATGGAGTATTTCCATCAGGAGGAACGCTGGGAACATATTGATTTCACCGGCACCCTCGAGGAATGTCTGGCTTTTTTAGCAGAGAATACTCATTACCTGTTCTGGCAGGGATAAAGGCGCTGAGGGATAATAGCAGCCATCATTCATGGCTCATACAGAGACCACCCCACAGCGTTACGGTGTTTTTCAATAAACTGATTCCCGGTAGCGAAGGGTTTTAAGGCCGGGTGTGGTCGCTCATGCGATAGGCGTAGATAAAGCAACCCTTGTCATCGACATCGCTACTACTGGTCATTCCAAATTCTTTAACAAAACGCTGCAGAACCAGGTTAGCCTCTTTGTTGCTAAAAGCTTCGGCGCATAACCATTGATCAACATTGACATCGACCTTATGCTCCTCGAGCAGCCGGGTGAGAGGATCGACGGTAATGCCGATATACCAGTTGCCGTAACCTTCATCGTGACGGGAAACGAAAGCTTGAATGTCTCCTATGATTCTTCCGGTACCGGAGGGCATGGCGTTCTCCTTATCTGTTGTATAAAAAGGGGCAGAGGCTCAGCAGCCGGGACTCAGGCCCGGGAAATAAAACGGCCTTCGCGGGTATCCACCTTGATTTTTTCGCCTGTTTCCAGATAGCCGGGCACCTGCAGACGTAGCCCTGTCTCGAGGATGGCTTCTTTGGTCTGGGCGGTGGCGGTGGCCTTTTTGATGGCCGGGGCGGTTTCGGAGACCAGCAGTTCCACGGTCAGCGGCAGATCGATACTCACCACCTGTCCCTGATAGACACCGAGTTGCAGTTCCATCCCTTCGAGGAGATAATCTTTAGCCCCGTCGAAGAGGTCGCCGGTCAACTCGTATTGCTCGTAATTTTCCAAATCCATGAACACGCCCCCGTCGCCGTCGGGATAGAGATACTGGCCCTTGCGCCGTTCAAAATCGGCTTCGTCGATACGATCACCGCCTTTGAAAGCTTTTTCCAGCACCTGTCCGGTGAGCAGATTGCGGTACTTGGTCTTGAACAGGGTGCTGCCACCCCGAGCGGAGGGGGACTGGGAGGTGACGTCGAGAACCAGGCAGGGCGCCTGGTCGATCTGGATCACCAGGCCACGCTTGAGATCTGCGGTAGTGGGCATGTTGTTCTCCTGATAGTGGTCATGGTTGGCCAAACCGTGGAAATCTAGCACAAATCCCCGTCTTTTGACAATCCTGACATTACACCAACAGCAAAGAGGCCGCCATGCTGTATCGACGACCTCTTTTTTGCGGCTAAATCGGGGAGATTATTTTTCCCGGCCGAAGGGCCAGGCCATCATGCCCTAAACTGCATAACCGCGCAAAGAGCTCTTGCAGTAGCTAAAGGCAAGTGGTTTTTGCGCAAAAAGTCCCGGTTGCCCGTCGCGGCCTCTCGTGCCATAATCGGTTGCGGTATCCAAGAAACCGGGGCTTCCCAACGCCCTCACCGGCCTTCGGCGGGCTGTCGGAGAGGTTCCTGAGGGAACCCTGATTCCGGTCTTCTGGTTGTTTTGTGTTTACCCTTCAGGAGTTCATAAAGCCCCATGACCGAACCCACCCTTCCCTACCTGCTGATCGCGGAAAGCGCTGCCGTCGGCAATCAGGAACTAGAGGATTTGCTGGCCGAGTTGTCCGGGCAACCGGGCATCGACCCCTATCTGGCTCGCCAGCGGCTTATCGGCCGCGGACCTAACCTGCTGGCCGAAGGTCCCCGGAACCAGCTGGAACCCAGCGCCGCGATCCTGTTCCGCCGGGGCTGGCGTTGCTGGCTGCTCCCCAAAACCATGCCGCGCCTGGCGCCGATCCGTCTGCGAAGCCTGCAGATTGCGTCCGATGCCTTGACCTTTCATACCGCTGAAAAAGAGATCATTCTGCGCCGAGGCAGTCCGGTGGTGGCGGTGTTGGCCGACCTGTCGGGGAGCGTTGTCGGCAAGGCTCTCAAACATCTCATGGCCCAAAAGGTGTATAACGGTATCGACAGGGCGCAACCCATCGGTGATGAAGAGTTGCAACAGGCCATTTTCCGGGCCGATCCGGTGCTGGATCTGTATTTTCTCGGCGAGCAGGGCGAGGTACGAACTGCCCTGCGGATTCTGCCAGGGCGCTTCGACCCCAAAGGCATGGGCAACTCCATGAGCCTGAGTGCCACTGTGAATTTGCAGAGGATTCTGCAACGGGTACAGGATTATGCTTCGCCCTGCACCCTGTATCTCGATTTCGGCCTGGCCAACCTGCCCGGCTGTCAGGTGGAACAAGCCGACAAAGGCAGCCCCGTACACCAGCAAAACCTGGTCAGTCTGAGCCGTTTCGGCTGGTTGGTGAGCAACCTGACCGCCGCCGGCCCGTTTACCACCGAGTCTTTCGGCGATGCACCGGAGACGGTTCCGCCTCTGGGTGATCTGGCTTATGTCAGCGAACTGCTCGACGAAGTTCGAGCCGAAGAGCCGCCGACAGCCCCCTTGTCCACCCCTTCGAGTTCCCTGCCGGCCCCGCCTCCCCGATCTCCCTCTCGGGGGTTATCCCGCCACCAATGGCTGTCCGCAGGCGGCACGGCGGCAGCGATCGGCTTGTTTCTTGTGTTGGAGAATACCTCCCTGGCACGGGCCTTTATCCGTTACGGAGTCCGCCCCGGTCTGGTACCGGCCATCCTGGCCGGCACCTGCCTGTGGGCCGGTTTTTATTTTCTGCGCCTCAAACAACGGGTTGAAAACACCCCGACCAGCAAAACCCGCTCACTGGCGATGGGCCTTGTGGAAGTCCACGGCTGGGCACGGCGCAAATACGCCCTGGTGTCTCCCATGAACCAACTGCCGTGCGTCTATTATCGGCTGCGCCGCTATCGCCGGGACCGCAACAACCGCTGGCGTCTGAGCAGCTCCGACGACAGCGGCCATGTGCCCTTTTATCTGGAGGACGATACCGGCCGGGTGCTGATCGATACCCGGCGAGCGGCCGTTCGTCCCCGCAACCGCCAGCAAGGTTTGGGGGGGCAGCAGACCCTGCTGCTGGAACGCTCCAGTCACAGGGATCGAGACCAGAAATGGATCGAGGAAACCATCGCCGAGGGAACCCGTCTCTACATCCTCGGCCAGGCCAAGGAGAACCGACCGAACCGCCCACCGCTGCGACATCGGGTTGTCGAGGCTCTCCGGGATCTGAAAAAAGACCCGGCCGCCTTAAAACAGATCGATCGCAACGGTGACGGACAGATCTGCGAACAGGAGTGGAGCGAAGCCCGCCGCCAGATTGAAGAACGATTATTGCATGAGAGTTTGCGGGACAAGAGCCGCTCTTTACCGCAACAGGACCGGGTAATCATCGGCCGACCGAAACAGCGCTCGCTGCCCTTCATTATCGCTGAAACAGCCTCGGAGGCCCATCTCACCCGCAACTACGGCTTCTACAGTGTGCCGTTTTTCGTCGGCGCCCTGTTGTCTGTTGCCTGGACGGTGGTGATGTTGGTAAAGTATCTGCGGCTTAACTGNNCTGGGAGGAAACTATGATCGTCTGGATCGTGCTCGGCGTGCTGCTGTTCGTCTTGCTGGTGGTGGCCATCTATACCACCACCGTGTACAACGGCCTGGTGAACCTGAAAAACAACATCGACAAATCCTGGAGCAACATCGATGTATTACTCAAACAACGCTTTGATGAGTTGCCCAAATTGATCAAGGTCTGTGAAGGCTACATGCAGCACGAGCAGAAAACCCTGGAGGCTGTGATCAAAGCCCGCTCCATGGTGCAGAACGCCCGGGGAGACCAGGATACCCTGCAGGCTCAGAATATGCTCACCGACACCCTGCGCTCACTATTCATGGTGGTGGAACGCTATCCGGATCTAAAGGCGGACAGTGCTTTTTTAAGCCTGAGTCATCGTATCAGTGAACTGGAAGACATGATTGCCGACCGTCGGGAGTATTACAACGACAGCGTGACCATCTACAATATCCGCATCGAGCAATTTCCTGATGTGCTGGTGGCCCGCCTGTTAAATTTTAGCGGCCGTCCCCTGTGGCAGATCGATGTCGCCCACCGCGA
>NPIF01012029.1_pt5 | contig 15554 bp, 10 predicted proteins | sample 8637461 | NCBI WGS metagenome assembly NPIF01 (sample SAMN07420641, study PRJNA396082) | bioreactor metagenome | isolation source: sample BR12 brine-fed electro-methanogenic bioreactor BR | place: Japan: Kochi | collected 2016-12-09
CATCAGGGGCGACCGCGATGCCTTTTGGGTTCTTGAATTCCCCGTTGCCTGAGCCTTCCCGTCCCCATGTTATGAATTCACTTTTCTCGTTGGGTATCCTCACTACGGCTACCTGCCCTTCTTTCGTAGTGCCAGTCTCAGTAGCTTTGAGAACCGTGTGAGGTGCATTTTCCCACTTATCTGGCTTCTTCTCGCCCTTCAGAAAATCAAATAATCCCATTTTTCATCAACTCCCTCAATCTCATAATCCATATATACTGTCAATAACCCCTTGCTTTCTCTCCCCTCTCGGATTATGCAAGCAATCCATCCATACCCAAACCCCCCATTCAAACCATCACAAACAAGGCAGCAATCATCATTCAAACCACTCACCGCAACCTCTCCCCACACTGCATACAAAACTTCGCCCCGCTCCCGTTCTTCCCCCCGCATTGTGGGCAGAAGCGGTGCTCCCCGTTCTCCTGCGGGGCAGACCCGGGGCTGGGTCTCGATGCCATCTCTGACGCCAACTCCGCTCGTAGCTCATCCTCTTCTCTCCCCCCAATCGACGAGCGGCTCATCAGACTATCCGTCACACTGACGCCGCCCCGGCCATCAGCCTTCCTGCCGGGTTGTGGAAAGAGGCTGGCTTCCTGCTCATTTGAGATCCCGGTCCGGGAGAGGAGGCTGTCGACGATCTGGACGCCGGATCCGATATTCACGTGGCCACCAGAGATCTGGTAGACCACCTGCTCAGCCCGGCTGCCGCCCTTGCTTGCAAAGGTGAAGAACCAGTGCATCCCGTTCGCCTTGATTGAATCAATAACCGCATCACTCAGTGTTGAATCAAACCGCTTCCATTCCTTCTTCATGTACTGGATGATCAGCGGGTTTGCCGCCCTCGACTCGCCGCTGAGCATCCCGGTTACGAGGCCGTCAATATAGGTATAGTGGACGTGGATGAGATCCCTGACAAAATCGGAGTCCCCGCCGCTTCTGGCAATGAGCATCTTCTTCAGTTCGTCTTTGGCCGGGAGCACCTGGTAGCGGTCGATGATCTCAAAGAGGGCAATCTCATCATCGTTGAATATCTCTCCATTCCGACTCGTTCCCGTATCTGGGCAGGATTCGCCATTGGCACGGAATGAGACTGCCAGCGTAAGGAGGGCCACCTCGAACTTGGACCTGATATGCTGATCGATATCCCGCGGGAGTGTGCCGCATTCATGATCCTGAAACCGCTGGTACTGCGCCAGGATCTCCTCCCATACCTGCTCCCGCTTCTCAGGCGGCCAGCGGCAACAGCCCCTGCCTGCCTGCAGGATCCGCTCTGCACCAGCCACGAGTTTTTTTGCACATTCGAGATCGCCACGGCCAGGCATCATGCATCACTGGACTTGTGTGTCTGTTGATCGGATGCGAACGTCAGGAGAGAGGTTGACACAAAAAGAGATGGTGTTTGGGTATTCCGGATACTTGTTCCTGTCTCAAAAAATGAATTGGATCGGATATCTGGTTCTGGTGGGACAATGGATATGGTCAGGATACGAGAGGTCATAGCTTCTCACCACACTCTTTGCAGAACTGTGATGATGCGTTATTGGAGACCCCACAGGAAGAGCAGCTGCGCCCCTCTTCCGGCTGCACGGGGTTAATGATCGTCGGCTGAAGCCCGCCGCTGGCAACCACCGTTGCACCCTGCGGCCGATGCGCCTGGCTCCGGGCGGTTGCGGTATTGCCCATCGCATCCAGCGCCTTATCCATCACGGTTGCAAGCCGGTCGGCATTCTCTGTTGACATGCTCCGGACAGTCTCCATGTACCTCTCCTGATCCTGCATCCGGAGCTTGAAGAGCTCCTCCATCCTGTCAGATCCAAACTTCGCTTTCATGGCATCGGCAACAGCATCACTCTCTTTGGCGGAAAGTGCCATGATCTGCTCTTCGGTGAGGGTCGCGGCCCGTTTCATCTTCTCCAGCTCGGTGATCTGCTCACCAGCTTTCCCGTCTACCGTTGAGAGGAGTGCTTCAACTGAAGTGTTCGCCCGCTGCTCAAGACGCCGCCCTTCGAGATCGACATCCTTCTCAAGATCCTGGTGTTTCAGTTCCTGCTCTTTCGCACGTTTCGCCTGGAGTGCCTCATTCCACTTCGTTTTCTGGTTGATCAGCTTCTCGATCTCACGGGCATCGAGATCCTGCTCCTTCTCTTTCCATGTATACTCATGCGTTTTCCGGGCATCGTCGATACTGATCCCATGCTCAGCATCTAGCTTCTCCAGAACGTGGCGATGTGCCTGCTCAACTTTCTCCCGGATGATCCTCCTCTGGATCCCTGAATCTTCACGGTTTCTCAGGAGTTCGGCTTTCAGTTCAGTAACCTCATGGTCGCGGATGACCCCCGCTGTTGTGAGATCATGGGCATAGGATGTCACCTTCTCATCGGTCTGGAGCTCATTGATCCGATCCTCTGAGAGGAGGGATCTGATCTGCTGCTCGACATCGATCTCGATTCCCTTTCCGGCAACTTTTTTGGCTGAATCTCCCCGCCGGGCAATGACATCCGCCCATTCGGAATCATCTGGGCTGACGAACCGGAGCCCCTCAATCTCAAAGCCAAAGCCTGTGAGCGTCGTGCCGACGTGTGACCTGATCTCGTCTTCAATAGATTTCTTCATCCCGGTATTGCCATAGAGCTCATCAACCCGGTAATTCCGGAGGACCGACTGAACCACCATCTCAAGATCTGAAGAGAGATCCACAATCAAGTCCTCAAGCTGAATCCGGCTCTTTCCCTTGAGGAGATTTGCGATCAGCTTCTCGGAATCAACGCTCCGAACAGAGAGCCGCCCATGCAGCCCGACTGCGATTGCATCCTGTGTCCTTCCCCGTGATTTATCAACGGTGAAATCGACCGGGATTACTCCGTCATCAACGAGCACAACCGATGCCCGGTTATCCAGGTTGATCGGGAGTTTTGCATCAATGATGTTGCCGATACTGTAATGTCCTGAGGGGAGATCCGCCACAAATGCGCCTCCCTGGAAGAGGAGGGCGCGGGTACCTTCTGCAACCGTCACCGTCTTCTTCAGCATCCCACGAAGATCCTCCACTTCGAAACGACGTGCAAAATCTTCAGGCGATCGTTTCCATTCACGCTGCCGTGAAAAATCCTCGTCATCCAGTCCAACGAACGACCGGATCTTCGAGGTCCGCTGGTCGGCTCCGCAGGCGGGGCAGAACTTTGCCTCTGCCGGAATATTTCCCCCGCATTTGATACAGGACGATGCACCCACTTTTACCCCGCAGTGTGGACAGAACTTTGCATCCGGCTCCATTGGGGTGTTACATTTCGGACAACCCGTGTCTGACTTTTTTCTAAATATCATGATACCACCATCTGGTTTATCTCTCAGTTATTCTGTTGAGGAGATCCTCACGGGCAGAATCCGGGCTCATGCCCTGGCTCTGCACCCGTGCCAGGATACTATCGACTGTCTCTCCATCAACGGGTTCTGCATCCACGCCCGCCATGTGCCCTGACGTGATCTCGGATATCTCTTCGAGCTGTATTGTGCTGCCATCTGTTTTCAGCGTCTTCTTCGCAAGCCAGGATTCCAGCTCTTCGGGATCAAGCTCTCTGATACGGGACAGGGTGTTTGAAGATCCAACCGTTCTCTCATGCTCCTTGATGGTGATGATATTCCTGATGACGGTGAGATCCCGTTCTGCCTGAAGGAGAGAACGGTGCTTCAGCTGCCAGGCATTTGTATGGGACTGGATACGGAGCGTATACTGCTCCTTCTCCTTTGCTGTATCTGATGCTGCCTCGGCAAAGACCGCCTGGATAGCAGCCTCGGCCGCGTTCTCTTCACCCTCCAGCTTTTTGATCTGGCGGGTAAGCTGCGCCTCGCTCTTCTTCAGCTCACCAAGGCTCATGGTGTCAAGGGGATGTTTCGCAAAGAACCGGGACAGGAATGTCATAGGAATCAGTCCGTGGTCCTTTCAATCTTCCATCTTCTCAAGCGCCTTTTCGATATCCTTCTCGATTGAGAGAACCGATTCGGCCTGTTCGAGATCAAGGGATCCATCCTCGACACTGTTCCAGACTTCAAACATCTGCTTCTCAGCTTCATCCATGTCGCTGTCAGATTCGGTGATATCCAGTGCAAAGATCTGGTTTAGGTCATCGATTACCCGTTCAAATCCTTTTCCGGCAAGGTTCACCTTAATCAGCGAACTTTCAAATGACTCTGGGGTGATCGCCTGGATCTTTGACCAGAGTGCGGTCTTCTGGAGATCACGCTGGTACTTCTTGATCACAACAAGGTTTGAGACGAACATATACTGCTTGTGGAGGGCCATGAAGTTCTTCACCTTCAGCTTCGCCTCCATATCGAGCTGTTTGAGTTCCTGGGCGATCATCTTCTTCTTGATTAAGTCCGCACCAACGCCTTCCTTGAATTTATCTTTCTTCTGCTTCTCGATCTTATCGATCTCTTTTCTCAGCCTGTTGATCCTGCTCTTCAGCTTCAGTTCCTCTTCCTGAAGCTCACCGGTCTTGATGCTGTCAATTGGGTTCTTCCGAAACATTGCCATGAAATCCATCATATCTCACACATTCATCATAGTCACTAACCTATAATAAAGTTATCCTCCAAAATGGATATACTAAATTAATGCCGAAAATATCTATTTCCAAATTGGATGTAACTTTTATAAGGTAGAATAACTATACTCATTCACAATGGAACATCTCCTCGTCATCGACTATGAAACAGATGCCGAACGAAAGCGTATCGATAGCGCTATTGAACGCTTTCGATCAAAGCTTGAGATCCACCGGGAGAAGGGCGTGATCATCCGCCTTGGTGGTGATGATATCGAGGAGTTCCTTCAGGATCTTTATGCGCGACTTGAAAAGGGGAGCGAAAACGTCAGGATTTATGCATCCGAAGAATATACGCCGACAATTGATGAGATATCACAAACTATTCTCTATGAAACAGATATCGAGGCAGAATCGGTCAGAAAATTCATGCGCTTCCTCCTAAACAAGATGAATGCCAGTTATGAGGGTGTTACAAATGGAATTGAGAGCTTTTCTGTCTATACGAGGAAAGGACGGGCATCGATTGGCATGCAGTTAACACCACTGGATGGCAGAACAAAGGTTGCTATTACTATCGCCGGTTTTGGGACCGTGGTTCCATTCGTCGCCAGCCGGATCGATGACGATCTCCATGCATTTCTGGAGGAGAGCCGATGATCCAGGCATTACGGATGCCAGAGGCGACTGAATCAATTTGGGTGGTGTGATGAAGGTTGATCTGAGTGGTTTTCTCCTATCCGAACTGCGGGATATGATGGATGAGTACAAGAAAGCAAAGGCTGCCGGCGATGATGATCTGGCGAGGGAGAAAGCTTTTGCCTGTGCCTCCCTGAACCGGCGGCTTGCCTCCAATGTACCATCAATGGAGGAGAAATACCTGGGTCATGCCGATCGCTGGGAGCAGATAGCAACCGGCAGATCTCCTCACCCTGCAAACAGGAAGGGCAGGAAAAGAAATACCGGGAAAGGCTCCCGGCAGAATGCACAGGCCGAAGGTGAGCAGGATGGCGATGATACGTTTGATGCATCAGGTCTCATCACCAAATCGAAGGTACGATGGGATGATATCGGCGGCCTCGAAGAAGTGAAGCGTCTCATGATGGAGACGATCGTGATCGCCGGGCTGCAAAAACCGGATTCGGTGAAGCCATGGAAAGGCATCCTTCTGTACGGCCCGCCGGGAACCGGGAAGACCCTCCTTGCGGCAGCAGCTGCCGGCAGCCTGAACGCCTCGTTCTTTGACGTCAAGGCAGACAAGATCGTCTCCAAGTACTTCGGAGAATCCTCCAAACTCATCTCAGGCCTCTATTCAGCTGCACGGTCACATGCACCCTCAATCATCTTCCTCGATGAGTTTGATGCCCTGAGCCAGTCCCGGAGTGATGATACCAGTGACGCAACCCGGAAACTCCTCTCAAGCCTCCTGACCGAACTGGACGGGCTCCAGGACAAGAAGAGTGACCGGCTGCTGCTGACGCTTGCCGCCACGAATACTCCCTGGGATCTGGACACTGCTGTCCTCTCACGGTTCCCCCGCCGGATCTTTATCCCACTCCCTGATGAAGCCGCCTGCCGGGAGATCATCAGGATTCATACCGAATCGCTCGATATCTCGTCTCTGAATCTTGACGAGCTGGGTGCAGAATGTGTGCAGAGACGGTATTCAGGAAGAGATATCCATACCCTCTGCCAGCAGGCGATGTGGATGATGATCCGGGATAAGAACCGGAATCTGCATTCTCTTGCGACGCTATCATTTGAAGAGCTGCAGAAGAGATCCCTGAAGGTCCGCCCTCTCTCAATGGATGATTTCAGATCAGCAATTGCTAGGATCAAGTCCCCGGTCACAAGAGCGGATCTCGATCGGTTCACTGCATGGTCTGAAGAGTTCGGGGAGGACTTTTCGTAAGCTTCAGCTTACCGGATTAATCAGGTAATTTCACTGAACCGATCGTGTTTACCCGGAACCATGGCGGTAGATGACCACACTGATATTGTCGTCTGACTCCCCTTCTTCTGCCATCTTTAAAAGGATATTTGCGGCTTCCTCTGCGGTTTTTCCTTTGACTGCTCGGGGGATCTCTTCTTCCTTCACAAATACGGAGAACCCGTCGCTGCAGAGGAGCAGTATATCGCCCTCACTGAGGGGTTGGTGAAAAGAGTCCACTGTGAATGTTCCACCCATCGCATGGGAGAGTATATTCCTGAGCGGATGCGAAGAAGCGCTCTCCTTATCGATCACCCCTTCATCAATGAGTGACTGGACAACGGAATGATCTTTTGTGAGCTGTACCACCTTTTCATGAACAAGATAAGCCCGGCTGTCACCGGTATTTCCGATCACAGCTTCCTTGTTCCGAATGATGGCAGAGACGAGTGTTGTCCCCATCCCTTTCCGCTCACCGGTACTCTCTTCCTCGATTGACTCATGAATCCTGGTATGAATATCACGGAGCATCGCTTCGACCTCAGATCTGCTCATCTGATCAGAAAAAGCGAGAGCCACTTCTTCTTCCAGGATCCGGATCGCCATTCCTGAGGCATACTCCCCGGCGGCATGTCCGCCGAGCCCGTCGGCAACGGCAAGGAGGTGGTATGAATCGGTTGAAACGGTGAGAATAGAGTCCTCATTTGCTGGCCGCTTTCCGGTGATGCTGATGCCGAAGAGGTCGGGTGAGGTGGGGGTGGGATCTGCGTGATTACCTCTTATACTTCTGACAGTCCCTGCAACCTTTTCTAACCACTCGGGAGTCTTCATACCTTTAGAATCACCCCTGCATCTCAATTTTTCCAAGCAGTATCCTGAGTTGGTCGATCCAGTCATTGCCAAGAGGCAAATCTTCTGCGATCATATACTGCACCTGGTTGATTGCAGAATCCAGCTCCTCTCTGTGATGCGAGGTCAGGAGGCGGATCTCATTGAGGGCTGTTATCAGCTCAACCCGGTCGTTCAACTGTGCGTGGAGGAGTGCGATACGAACAGATTTCCGGATCGCTTCCTTCGTGAGCCTTTGGATGTCCCCGGTGGTGGTGATTGTTTTCAGTGATGCTTTTGTTATCTTTAGATCTTCAAGGAGCTCGCTTCGCTCCTTATTCAGTGCATAAACATTCTGGATGGCATCCTGGAATTCTGAGACTGTCTGGTATCTATCCTCCATCCACTTTGCGATGAGTTTCGCCATGATTGGATCATAGATTGCCAGATCAGGATTCACCGAAGCGAGTTTGGCAGGGGCAATCTCCGGTGACAGGATCTTACTGATAATTACCACATGGGATGATCCATCATAGGGTAGTCTGCCGGTTAAGAGTTCATAGAATATTAACCCGAGGTGATAGAGATCAGTTCTCTGATCAGGGTTGCCATAGTGTTCCGAATCCAGCTGTTCTGGGGCGGCATACAATGGTGAATACCCTTTGTTTGTCGTCATCGAGCTCCTGGAACTGATCTTCGAGAGGCCAAAGTCTGCGATCTTCGGCACATAATCGGATGTGATCAGCACGTTCAGCGGTTTGAGATCGTGATGGTAGATACCCTTCCTGTGAGCATATCCAAGGCCCCCAGAGATTCCGGAGATGATCTGTATTGTTTGATCTTCAGGGATCGGCTTTTGTAGTGCATCAAGATCCCGAGATCTTTTACCATTGACGTCAATACCATCGATATATTCCATCTCAAGATGAGGTGCCGGGAGGAGATCGCTTCGGTTGAGTTTGACGATGTTCTTATGGCTCAAATGGTACCATGCTGCAACTTCTTTGATGAAGTTGGAACTAGTCTTCTCATCGATGTTGGGTATTTTTACTGCAACGATCTGTTTGTCATCCAACCTCTCTGCTTTGAAAACCTTAGCAAAACCACCCTCTCCGATAAATTCGAGTGGATTATAGCGAGTGAGGAGGTCTTTTGGAAAGTGGATCATATTAGTTGGAATTTGCTCGATATATTCTGTTTTCCCACCCATTAATTGCCTTTTAGAAATACTTTCATTAATCCCTTTTTTGTGGTTATCTGAGATTATAATTGGCTTATTTGAATTAATCTGTGTGTATCGTGTATCTGATAATCGTCTTTTATTTCGGTATAGAAGTATTATTCCCCCAACAATCAACAATCCAAAGAAAATTCCAAACAATCTTTCTGGAGTAAACATGTATGATTCAGTGGTTATTTGGGGTGTAGTTATAACTCCTGACTCAGTGGCGGGTGAAGAGATTAATTCATCCGAAGAAACTAAAGCGGGATTATCTGATCTTTTAAAAACCTGAATTCTATGGTTAAATGTATCTGCAACATAGATATTACCTGCCCGATCAATTGCAATTCCATGTGGTCTGTTGAACCTACCCTCATCTGATCCGATTGATCCCCATGAAGTAATGAACTCCCCCTGATCGTTAAATACCTGTATCCGGTGGTTCATTGTGTCGACTATATAGATTTGATTATTACCATCGATAGCAATTCCAGATGGCTCTCGAAACTCACTTTGTCCAGTACCTTCAGAGCCCCATGCATTTTTTAGATCCCCCTCAGGGGTAAATACAAGAACGGAATTGCTTACTGAATCAACCACATAAATATTTCCAAAAGAATCATGTGCTATATCAACTGGATTAGTCATTTTTATATTATCTGAATCCTTTGACTCAAGAATTCTAAATAAACCACCTGTATCAATAAATACTTGGATTCGATGGTTTTTTGAATCAGCTATATAGATATAATCATCTTGACTTATTGCAATGCCTTCTGGAAAGTGGAAAAAACCTGCTTCACTTCCTTCAGCCCATCCCCACAACCCTAGTAATATTCCGTTACTTGTGAAGATCTGAAATCGATTATTACTTGTATCTGCAATATATACATTACCAGCTTTATCTACAGCGATTCCGTGAGGATAATTGAGGGATCCTTCATTACGGCCATATGAACCCCATTCTCTAAGGAATCGCTCCCCAATGGTTGTATAAACCTGGACGTTGTTATTGCCAGAATTGAGAATAAAGACCATTCCTCCTGCTGCATCTACAGCGATATCACGGGGGAAATATAACTCTCCCTCTTCAAGGCCTTCAGATCCCCAAGCATGAACAAAAACAAACTCTTCCCCAGCTAATGCGATGGGAAAAGCTGAAAGAGTGATCACAATCGCCAAAACGAGGAGTATAGGTTTCATAAATATTGCCTTATCTCTATTCTATTATTCTGACCATTTTAGTTTTAATGAGATTAGTTGCTATTACATTCGATAATACATATATATTCTTACCTTCGGTTTAGAGAAATTTCAATCTTCCCAAGCAGTATCCTGAGCTGGTCGACCCAGTCATTGCCAAGCGGCAGATCTTCTGCGATCATATACTGCACCTGGTCGATTGCAGCATCCAGTTCTTCTTTGTGATTCGAGGTCAGGGGGCGGATCTCGTTGAGGGCGGTTATCAGCTCAACCCGATCCTGTAATTGTGCATGGAGGAGAGCGATCCGAACGGATTTCCTGATCGCTTCCCGCGTGAGCCTATGGATATCTGCGGTGGAGGTGCTGTTTTTCAGTGAGGTTTTTGTCACTTTTAGGTCTTCAAGGAGCTCGCTTCGTTCCTTACTCAGTGCATACACATCCTGGATAGCATTCTGGAATTCAGTGGCATTCTGGAACCGATCCTCCATCCGCTTGGCTATGAGTTTGGCCATGATTGGATCATATACGGCCAGATCAGGATTCACTGAAGATAGCGTACCTGGTGCTGAACTCTCTGAGACGATTCTTCCGATAATGACTCCCGGAGACGAGCCATCATAGGGGAGTGTGCCTGTTAAGAGCTCAAAGAAGATTAACCCGAGATGGTAGAGATCTGTCCGGTGATCGGGGTTGCCATAATGTTCGGGATCCAGCTGCTCAGGGGCAGCGTAGAGTGGTGAGTAACCCTTGTTTGTGGTGATTGAGCTGCGTGCACTCACCTTTGAGAGGCCAAAATCTGCGATCTTTGGAACTGACTGAGAGGTGATCAGAACATTGAGTGGCTTCAAATCGTGATGATAGACTCCTTTATGATGGGCATAGGCAATTCCCTTTGCTATGTCATATGTGATCTGAATGGCACGGTTGAGAGGAACTGGGGTATTAAGTGAATCCAGATCGCGTGAGAGCTTACCGTTTATCTCGATACCATCGATATATTCCATCTCAAGATAGGGGATCGGCAGGATATCACTGCTATAGAGTCTGACGATGTTGTCATGGCTCAGATGATACCATGCTGCAACCTCTTTGATGAAGATCGCACTCGTCTTCTCATCGATTCGGGGAATCTTGACAGCAACGATCTGATCGTCACTCCTTCTCTTCACCTTATAGACCCTGGCGAATCCGCCTTCTCCAAGAAATTCAAGTGGATTATACCGGGAAAGTAATTCGGAAGGGAACTTGTCCATTCCTTTTGGTGACTGATTCACTCCCTTTGATAGATGGTTCTGGCTGTGTTTTACCATTGAGTCATCTCTCTTCGAGACTCTGGCAAAATCCTGCGTCTCCTGTAATTGTGACCGCTTTAACTCACGCAGCTGGCCATTCGAATTCACCTCAGGTTTCCTTCTTTTAGAGAGAACAACGCCAATCAGCAGTATGGTGATCAGGAATAAACCAATTCCAACCTGCAACATCCGATCGGTATCGCTGATATCTCCAACCACAGGGAGCATTGCAGGTGTAGATTGAGCTGAGGTGTCCGGCTGGACAGTTTTCTGCGTATCTGATGTTCCAGAAGATAAATCAGGTTGATTCTGGACAGCTGCTGTCGGTATTGCTGTTGCTACCGGCTGATATACTCCTTCCATCTGCCTGCTGAAGATAATCTGCTCTGTTCCATCCTGGAATTCTGCAATAAGCATAAAATGCGATCCAGCAATTGGAGCGGTCGTAGAGACGGTTTCCCCTGGACGTATGCTTTTCCCTTCTACAACCGTCTCTCCATAGGCAGTACCCCTCCATGATACGACAGATCCGGTATCACCACCTCCCTGCCACCGGATTATTCCCATGTCCTGATCATCCAATGCTACGGAGGCACTGACGACTTTCGCTGTTGCAACTGCACCAATAACACTCTGGGTTGCTGGAATCGGTGTTGGTGTGGGAGTAACAATTGGTTGAGAAGTGGGTGTTGCAGATATACCCTGAAGAATGTTGAAGGTGCTGGTTGCAGTAGAATCAAAGTTGATTGCTTCAACCTTGACAATATATTCATCAGAGATGAACCCTGTCGTATCAACAGATTTAGACCATGTATTAGAGCCCGAATAACCACGAACTACCTTAATAATGTCATATTGTTGTCCTGACTTGGTTGTAGATCCCAAGGAAGATGCCAAAACCTGAATGGCCAGTTCGTTGTCAGCGGCAACGTTTGTTGTACCAGTTATTGTAAATCGGCTTCCCGCTTCTCTATCAGAAATAGTGTTAATCCTGACCCATGGTTCTTCAATAGTAAACATTCCACTCACGGTGGAGAAGTCGTCAACTTTTTGAATCAAAGATACAAGTGCTTCCGCCGCATCTGAACCCTGGAGTCTGCCCGTACCCTGAATTATAAAAACATCTGCCCCTAATGTTTCATTTGTACCTCGAATACGGGCATATGTTATACCGGGTGTTGTGGTCTTGTCTTCAATCACATCAAAGATCTCATTTGATCCTGGATCCTGAATAATAACGTAATAATTACCGGATGCCATACTCCTCGTTTTTGATCTAGGAAGCGTATACTCATATTTACCATCTTCTCCAACAGTTGTTGTTCCTCTCTCGTACCAGTTTAACCCGAAGATCCAGATCGCAACCTCCCCGGCACTTCCTGATGTTGCTCCAGAAATGACGCGCTCGTCACCTTTTGCTATGGGGTATTTTGGAAGCGTTGTCCATATAGATGAACTCATTACAGGGGTTATTATGCATGCTAGGCAGAAAATCAGAATAATTATTTTAAATACATTCTTGTATGGCATTCTCATGAAAAAAAACTCCTTTAAATGTTGTTTGAATTGTTGTGTGTGCTCAAAAACGGAGCCAGATCTCCAGTTGCCCTCTTCTCTCACCCTCAGAACACTTCACCCCTGCAATTCAATCTTCCCAAGTAGTATCCGGAGCTGATCGATCCAGTAACTACCCAGAGGCAAATCCTCTGCGATCATATACTGCACCTGATCTATTGCGTCATCCAGTGATTCCATATCATCTACACTGGGTGTCTTCAGGAGGCGGATCTCATCAAGGGCGGTTATCAACCCGATCCGATCATTCAACTGTGCATGGAGGAGAGCGATCCGAATAGATTTCCGGATCGCTTCACGGGTGAGCCTCTGGATATCGCCGTTTCTGGTACTGAACCTGAGTGATTCTTTCGTCAGTTTCAGATCTTCAAGCAGCTCTTTCCGCTCATTATTGAGAACAAATACACTCTGCAATGATAACTGGAATTCCTCGGCACTCTGGAAACGATCCTCCATCCGCTTGGCTATGAGTCTGCCAACGATTGGATCATAGATTGCCAGATCAGGGTCAATTGAAGCAAGTGTCGCAGGGGAAGTACTGCCTGATACAACCTTTCCGATGATAACACCTGGAGAGGAGCCATCGTAGGGGAGTTTTCCTGTTATCAGTTCAAAGAAGATCATTCCAAGAAGGTAGAGATCAGTTCTGTGATCCGGGTTCCCATACAGTGCATGATCAAGTTGCTCCGGTGCGGCATAAAGGGGGGTATAACCCTTGTTTGTTGTGATCGAACTGCGTGCACTCACCCTTGAGAGGCCAAAATCCGCTATCTTTGGGACATTCTCAGATGTGATCAACACATTGAGGGGTTTGAGGTCAAGATGATAAATTCCCTTTTTATGGGCATATGAGAGCCCTCTCGAAGTTTCAATGATAATCTGGACTGCATAATGAAGAGGTACTGGTTTTTCAAGTGCATCCAGATCACGGCACGTGGTTCTATCCGCCTCGATACCATCAATATATTCCATTTCAAGATGGGGAATAGGAAGAATATCGCTGCTATAGAGTTTGACGATATTTTTATGGCTCAGGTGATACCATGCCGCGACCTCTTTTATAAAGATTGAACTCGTCTTCTCATCGATTCGTGGGATCTTGACTGCCACAATCTGCCCGTCACTCTTTCTTCGGACTTTAAAGACACTGGCAAAACCGCCCTCGCCAATAAATTCCAGGGGGTCATAGCGTGACCGAAGCTCAGGAGGAAATTTCGTTGTGAACCCAAAACTCCTGATATTCGTATCAAAGGTATCTTCAATGACTGTCCGACTGAATAGCTTTTCCGGTCTTTTTGGTGCATCCGGACGCTCATCGGGCACACGATCCCTTCCCCGGGATATCACTTTCTCGTCATTCAGAGCTATCTCCTTCCGCCTTTCCTGTTGCTGAGTGATAGATCTCTGTTTTTTATTTGGTTTTTTTGCGAGGATTCCAATGATGAGTACCCCAAAACCCAGTACCCCTCCCAGAGCCAACCACCATATCACATCCGATCCAATCCAGCTTTCTGGGGCAAAATCCGAAGAAGCACGTGTTGTATCGGGACTTTCTGTTAGGTTAACAAGCGGGTTATCTATCGCCTCTTGAAGGAGTGCCTCTCCATCGACAATGGCGCTTCTGGCAATGGTGAGGTGGGATTGTGCAGATTGATAATTCTCACCTGCCGCTTCAGCATCTTCGATTGCGATCTGGGCAGCGATCACTTTTCTCTCAGCTGCTGCTGTATCAGTACCTGCTGCTTTTGCGGCAAAGAGCTCTCTCTGAAATCCATCGAGCTCGGTTTTTGCAGAGGCAATGGCCTCCTGTACCTCACCTGCTTTTATCACGGTACGAGTGACGACAAACTCCCCGTCGGTTCGTATTTTATCACTTGAATCAAGCTGGCGAATCCTGAGAATTTCGAGGTCAGATGTTTTCGAGACCTCAGGGACAACCCCCTCCAGACTAACACGAACCCGTAAATCCATATCTGATGGATAACTGAGTTCAAAACCTGTGATTCTGTTAGTACGGCCGGTCGAGAGGGGGCGGGGGTTTCCAATCCCGTTCAAGACTATAGCAATATCCCATTTAGCTGAATTGAGATCAGTATAAAACTGGAGTGTATCCGATGCCGGGAATGTTGTTTCAGAATCCGTAGTAAATTTGGTAATGGTTGTTTCTATCGTTAGTTTTGTTCCTGGTACCAGATCTCCGGTTGGAATGCCGGTTGGGCTTTGTACTAAAAGAGCAGTTGCTGTTCCACAACAGAGAATGCAGAAGGTGAAAAAAACGATTAGAATGCGCGTATCCATCTTTGATTATCTCCGTAATCACGAAAGCAAGGCTATTGGGCTGGAATTGGCGTATGCATCGTTGCGATCCATGCAATCATTTACTCCAGACATGATAAGATTCGAATGCAGTGCCTGATTAGAGATCAATTCATTCAATGGCATGGTGTGAATGGGTTTCCCTTTTTATGGAGCGAAAGGGCTTAACTGCTAATATACATAAAAACCCTCCACATAAGAAAGGTTGCTATTTGATTTTTCTTCATCCTCCATTTCTACTTGCTTTACTTCTGTAACCACTTCTCCTCCATCACTACCCGCTCTTTCTCCTCCTTCTGCTCAGGAAGATCACCCCCACAAATCATCAAGTAATACTGTTGTTCATCGCCTCTGTAAACCTGATAAGGACCCGTTCCGGGTCCACTTCCTGGCATACTCAGCCAAACTACTCTATGATCCGCGAGGCCACCTCAAAGAGCTGTTTTTCATTGAGCTGTGATAGGATGAGCTGGTATCAGGCCGGTGAAACAACTGCAAAAAACATGAATCAAAGACGAAAAACTCAAAAAACCGGGAAAGTACACACACGAACCGGAATGAACACAAAAAATGAGAAATACCATGCCCCAGCCCGGATTTGA
>NPIF01003008.1_pt2 | contig 15546 bp, 12 predicted proteins | sample 8637461 | NCBI WGS metagenome assembly NPIF01 (sample SAMN07420641, study PRJNA396082) | bioreactor metagenome | isolation source: sample BR12 brine-fed electro-methanogenic bioreactor BR | place: Japan: Kochi | collected 2016-12-09
GTCAAACGTCCCCTCGAGCAGACGCTCGGCTTCTTCAACATCACCCACCGCGTCAACGACAAGCACAACCTCGCGGCACGCCTCGTCTACGAGCGCTACCGCCTCGAGAACTTCCGCGTGGGCGGCGTCGTCGACGAGAGCGCCGGCCAGCAGCTCCGCCGCGACAACTACAACGTCGTGCTCGAGCACGACTGGGTGCTCGACAGCGGCGCGGTCAACGAGCTGCGCGTGCAGTTCGGCTCGCGCGAATACGACGAGCCCCTGAACAACCGCGACACGGCGGAGTGGTTCAGCAGCGGGACGACCCTCCAGACCGGCTCGAACATCCTCGGCGACCTCCTCGGGGAGGGCGACCACTGGGAGATCCGCGACACCTTCCACTGGACCAAGCAGACCGGCCGCGGGACGCATAACTTCAAGGCCGGCTTCAGCGTCCAGAACATCGAGGAGCGCTACCGCAGCGACACCTTCCAGGAAGGTCTGATCCTCTACCTGACCGACGACCGCACGCTGCCCCTCGCCTACAGCTACGGCATCGGCTCGTCCGACATGACCGTCGAGACGAAGCTCTACGGTGTGTTCTTCAACGACGACTGGCAGATCACGCCGCGCTTCACGCTGAGCTACGGCTTCCGCTACGACTACGACAGCGACGGCAACAACCCCGACTTCACGCATCCGCTCGTGCCGGAAGGCCGTGACGTCGACGACGACAACTGGCAGCCCCGCGTCGCGTTCAGCTACGACGTCAAGGGTGACGGCACCGATGTCGTCCGCGGTGGCTACGGCCGCTTCACCGGCCGTTACCTCCTGATCCCGTCCTTGATCGAGCTCCAGCAGAACGGCATCACCGGCCGCCGCCTGCGCACCAACATCAACGGCGCGCTCCTCGGCCTGCCGCAGTTCGCGCTCGACCTCAACGACCCGGAGAACACCGGCCTGCCGCTCGCGGCGGACATCGCCCTGATGGCGCCGGAGCTCGAGGCGCCCGAGAGCGACCAGTTCAGCGTCGGCTGGACCCACCGCCTCGGTGACTCGAACCTCTACCTCGACTTCGAAGGGATCTACGTCGAGGGCGAGAAGGAGATCGTCGTCCGGGACACCAACTTCGGCGGCAACGCGAACCCGAACCCGATCAACCCCTTCTACCGCCAGATCAACACCTACACGAACGAGGGCCGCTCCGAGTACAAGGCCTTCGTCGCGAGCCTCAACGGCGTCCTCCGCGGCGGGCACGTCATCACCGCGTCCTTCACGCTCGCGGACAAGAAGAACATCGCCGACGACTTCTCCCCGGCGTTCCCGACCGGCTATCCCGACGACCCGGCGGACATCGAGGGTGAGTGGGGCCGCAGCCGCGGCGACGAGCGCTACCGCTTCGTGGTCAGCGGCATCTTCAACCTGCCGTGGTGGAACCTCAAGCTCGCGCCGATCTTCGAGTACGGCTCCGGCCAGCCGTGGACGCACCGCCTCGGCTACGACGCGAACGGCGACGGCAAGAACTCCGACCGCCCGGTCGGCGTCGCGCGCAACGACGAAGACGGCCCGCGCTTCTCGAGCCTCTCGCTGCGCCTGACCAAGAGCATCCCCGTAGGGGGCGACCGCCGCATCGACTTCATCGCCGAGGCGTTCAACCTCTTCAATACGACGAACTACGACGTCAACTCCGTCGACGGCAACGAGTACCTCGTCGGACCGTCGGTGACGAACCCCGACGGCATCCTCAACCCCAACTTCGGTCAGTATCGCGCCACGCTCGATCCTCGTGAGATCCAGCTCGGCGTGCGCTACGTCTGGTAGCCGAGGAGCGAGACAGTGAGCTGCAAGGATCCACACAGCGGACTCCAGGGCAAGGTGGTGATCGTGACGGGAGGTGCGGCCGGCATCGGCCGCGCCACCTCTCTTCGCTTCGCACACGAAGGGGCGCGCGTCGCCGTCTGGGACGTCGATAGCGAGCGCGGCGAGGCGCTCGTGCCCGAGCTCGAAGCGGCCGGAGGCGAGGCGCTCTTCGCGAAGGTGAACGTCGCGTCGGCCGAAGAGGTCGAGGCGGCCGTCGCCGCGATCGTCGAGCGCTGGGGCGGCGTCGACGTCCTCGTCAACAACGCGGGCATCGTGCGCGACTCCCAGCTCGTCAAGTTCAAGGACGGTGAGGTCAAGTCGACGATGTCCGAGGAGCAGTGGGACGCCGTGCTCGGCGTCAACCTCAAGGGCGTCTACCTCTGCACCCGCGCGGTGACCCCGCACATGATCCGCGCGAAGGGCGGCGTCATCCTCAACGCGAGCTCGGTCGTCGGCCTCTACGGCAACTTCGGCCAGACCAACTACGCGGCGACGAAGGGCGGCGTCATCACGATGACGAAGACCTGGTCGCGCGAGCTCGGCCGCTACGGCATCCGGGTCAACGCGATCGCGCCGGGCTTCATCGCCACCGAGATCCTCAAGGCGATGCCGCAGAAGGTGATCGACAACATGGTCGCCCACACTCCGGTCGGGAGAATGGGAGAGCCCGAGGACATCGCCGAGGCGTACGCCTGGCTCGCGTCCGATCGCGCACGCTTCGTCAGCGGCACGGTACTCTCGGTCGACGGCGGACTCGTTCTCGGCACTTGAAGCACGACAGGGATAGGAAACACAGCATGGCTCGACACGCGACGATTCTCTCGACCAGCCGTTACTTGCCACCGATCGAGCTCACCAACGACATCCTCCGCGAGCGCTTCAAGGACATCGCTCCGGAGTTCGTCGACAAGATGGAGGCGAGCTCGGGCATCAAGAGCCGCTTCAGCGCGCCCGCCGACATGACGACGACGGACGTGGCTCTGCCCGCTGCCAAGCTGGCACTCGAGCGCGCGGGGAAGAAGCCCGAGGAGGTCGATCTCATCATCCTCGGTACGGACACCCCGGAGTACATCACCCCGGCGACCTCGGTCGTGCTCCAGCACAAGCTCGGGGCGAAGAACGCGGGTACCTTCGACGTCGGCTGTGCCTGTGCTTCCTTCCCGACCGGACTCTCGACGGCCTCGGGGCTGATCGCGAGCAACCCGGCGCTCCAGACGGTGCTCGTCGTCGGCGTCTACCTGATGGAACGCTTGGCGGATCCGAACGACCCGATGACCTTCTTCTACGGCACGGGAGCGGGAGCTGCTGTCCTCGGCCCCGCCGACGAGCCCGGCTTCGTCTCCGCCTCGTTCCGCGCCGACGGGAGCTATCACAAACATTGGGGCATCTTCGCGGGCGGCACGGCCGAGCCCGCGAGCGTCGAGGCGGTCGAGGCCGGACGCACGCTGTGCAAGATCCTCGACCGCTACCCGCCGGAGATCAACGACGAGGGGTGGCCCCTCGTCGCCGAAGGTCTGGCGAGAAACGGCGGCTTCGAGGTGAGCGACTTCGACTTCGTCGTCTTCACGCAGGTTCGAAAAGGGACGATCGAGCTCGTGATGGAGAAGCTCGGGCTCCCGCTCGAGAAGACGCACATGGTGATGGACAAGTGGGGCTACACGGGATCCGCGTGCATCCCGATGGCGCTCGACGACGCACTCGAGCTCGGGAAGATCAAGTCTGGCGATCTCGTCGGCTTCATCGGCTCCGGAGTCGGGTATAACCAAGCTGGAGCCGCCTTCCGCTGGCGGTGAGGACTCCGTCATGCTCAAGAAGATCCTCCTGCTCACCCTCGCGCTCTGCGTCATCTTCATCGTCATCTCGGTGTGGGGTGCTTGCGCCGTGATGAAGAACCCGCTCGGTCTCTACGAGTGGACCGGGAAGAAGGCGCTCCGGAGCGCGGGTCTCGAGGAGACCCGTCTCGAGACTTCCGTGGGAGAGATCAGCGCCTGGGTCGGCGGCGAGGGGACGCCGCTGATCCTGCTTCACGGTGCGGGGGACAGCGCGGCGGCTTGGCAGGCCGTCGCCCCCGCATTCGCCGAGGATTACCGCCTCGTCGTCCCGGATCTGCCCGGGCACGGCCGCAGTGAGCCCGCGGAAGGCCCGCTGACGCTCGCCACCCTGCACGCGGGCACCCTCGCCCTCGTCGACGAGGTCACGCGAGACAAGCCAGCGGTGCTCGTCGGCAACTCCCTCGGAGCCTGGCTCGGCATGCTCGCGGCCCTCGAGCGGCCGGAGCGCATCGAGCGCCTCGTGCTCGTCAACGGCGGCGGCCTCTACAACGAGCCGGGCGAGTACACCTTGATGCCGAAGGACCGCGAGGAAGCGCGCAAGTTGATGGGTGCGCTGCGCTCGAGCCAGAGCCCGGAGATCCCGGACTTCCTCCTCGACGCCATCGTGCGCGCCGCGAACGAAGGCCCGATCGCGCGCATTCACGCGGGTGCGATGAGCAGCGGTCCCTTCCTGCTCGACGGGCGCCTCGACTCCCTGACGACGCCGGTCGAGATCATCTGGGGCAAAGACGACCAGCTCCTGCCGCTGGCCTACGCGCGCCGGATGGAAGCGGGCCTGCCCGCTTCCCGCGTGACCACGATCGACACCTGCGGCCACGTGCCGCAGAACGAGTGCCCCGATCGTCTGAACGCAGAGCTCGCGGCGTTGCTCGCGGAGAGCCCGCCGGCGCCTCGTGAGGTGGAGGACGCACCGTGATCGCTGGCGACTTGCTCGGCCATCGCGCGCGCCTGACTCCGGACAAGGAAGCGCTCGTCGACATCGCCACGTCCCGTCGCCTCAGTTACGCGGAGCTCGCCTCCGAGAGTGCGCGGCTCGCGGCCGGGATCTCCCGGTTGATCGGCCCGCTTCGCGGCCGGCGCATCGGCATCCTCGCGCACAACCGCCTCGAGTTCGTCCTCGCGTTCTTCGCTGCGGGGAGAACGGGCGCGATCCTCGTCCCTCTCGGGACCCGCCTCACCGCGAACGAGCTCGCCCCCATCGTGCGCGACGCGGAGCTCTCCGCGCTCCTCTACGAGGACTCGTTCACGGAGACTGTCGACGCGCTGCGCGCGGATGTGGAAGTCGGCGCGGGAGTGCGCCTCGACGAAGGCTCCGTCGAGAGCGGCGATCCCAGCGTGGCCGAGCTGCTCGAGCTCTGCGCGGGCGCAGAGGCGAAGGAGGAGCGGCTCGACCCCGAGGATCTCTGGGCGCTGCTCTACACATCGGGGACGACCGGCGCACCGAAGGGGGTGATGATCCCCCACAGGCAGGTGCTCGCGAACGCGGCGAACACCGTCCTCTCCTGGCAGCTCCGGGAGGACGACCGCAGTCCGATCTTCACGCCGCTCTACCATGCGGGCGGGCTGGCAGTGTTTCTCACGCCCCTCGTCGCGATCGGAGCGACGATCGTGTTGCACCGCTCCTTCGACCCGGCCGAGGTCCTCGAGACCTTCGCGAGCGAGCGCATCACGGTCGCGCTCGGCGTCCCGACGATCTATCGCGTCCTCGCCGAGCACGAGGCTTTCGCCGAGACCGACCTGTCCGCGGTGCGTTGGCTGATCAGCGGCGGCGCGCCTCTCCCCGCCGAGATCATCGAGCGCTTCGCCGCACGCGGTGTGACGCTCAAGCAGGGCTTCGGCATGACCGAGGTCGGCGTGAACTGCTTCGCGATGAGCGAAGAAGAAGCTCGGAGTCATGCTGGCTCGATCGGCAAGCCGCTCCTTCTGACCGAAGCGCGTATCGCCGATGCCTCCGACCACGCGCTGCCGGACGACGCCATCGGGGAGCTCCAACTCCGAGGCGCGCACGTCTGCGCCGGATACTGGCGCAACGAGGACGCGACGCGCGCGGCGTTCACGGACGATGGCTACTTCCGCACGGGCGACCTCGCCCGCCGCGACTCCGAGGGCTTCTTCCACATCGCCGGAAGGAAGAAGGACATGATCATCAGCGGGGGCGTCAACATCTACCCCGCCGAGATCGAGACCGCGTTGCTCCAGAACCCGCTCGTCGCCGACGCCGCGCTCATCGGTGTGCCAGACGAGCGTTGGGGCGAAGTCGGCGTCGCGTTCGTCGTCCTGGCCGCGGGCGCACCTCGCGACGAGGAGGGGCTGCTCGCTTTCCTCGGCGAACGTCTCGCGCGCTTCAAACTCCCCCGCGCGATCATCACGCTCGAAGAGCTCCCGCGCACGCCGTATGGCAAGGTCAGAAAGAACGCACTCGCGAAGAGCTACCTCGAGCTGAAGGCGAAGCGACCGTGAGCCACGACGCCCTCCTGTTCAGCGCCTATCGCAGTCCCCGAACGGCACCTTCCGGTGCGCCAGTCCTCCTGATCGGGGGACTGATGATGACCTCGTCCGCGTGGGATGCCGTCGCGGAGCCACTCGCTCAGCGCCGGCCCGTTCTGACCTTGGACCTGCGCGGGCAGCTCCTCAGCCCAGGGCTCGCACCGGACAGCTTCGCCGGGCACGCGGAAGACGTGATCGAGGTGCTCGAGAAACGAGGGATCCCGCGCGTTCACGTCGCTGGGACCTCGTTCGGCGCCGCCGTCGCGCTCGTGCTCGCGGCGCGTTATCCGGAACGTGTGGCGTCGGTCGTCCCGATCACCGCGGCCGCGGCGGCGGACGAGCACTTCCAGGCGATCGCTGCGCGTTGGGAAGACGGGTGCCGTGCGGTGCTCGAGGGCGCGGCACCACGCCCGTGGTTCGCGGAGGTGTTCGCGGACGTCTACGGTCCGCGATTCCGCGAAGCGGCGGGTGAGGCGCTCGAGCGGCGTCTCGACGCATTGGCCGAGCTCCCGCGCGGTTGGTTCGAGCAGCTCGTCTCGCTGATGAAGGCGGTGGGTGGGTACGAGCTCGGCAGCGCGGTGTCGCGCATCGACGCGCCGGCTCTCGTCATCTCCGCCGAGGACGATGGGATCCTCCCACCGAGACACGGCGCGAGTTTGGCCGAAACGCTCGGGGCCCGACACGAGGTGGTGCCCGAAGCGGGACACGGCCTCGTGCTCGAGAGGCCGGACCGTGTCGCCGCTTTGCTCGCCCCGTACTACGACGAGCTGGACGCGCTGCCTCCCCTCTGAGTAAAGGCCTGGACGAGAGCGGCGACGCCGACGACGAGCAGACTCGCGATCAAGGCGTAGGCGGCGGTCAGCCCGGGGTTCGTGTAGTCGGCGTCGGTCAGGATCGACAGCTCCCCGTAGCGGAAGCCGAAGTGAACGGCGAGCGCGACGAGCGAGGCGGTCAGCGCCACGCTGCCGCGCATCGACTTCCAGAGGAAGCCGAAGAGCACGGGGACGAAGAGCGCGGAGAAGAGCGCGTAGACGCCCTCTTGCGCGAAGATCGCCACCGAGAACTCCTTGCGGTAGTGCTGCAGGAGCGACAGTCCGAACGCGAGCACGCCGAGCACAATCAAGGTCCAGCGGCCGACCCTCAGGCCGAGCTTCATCTTCGCTGCCGTGTCGAGCTCCCCGCGGCGGAGGACGAGGTAGACGTCGCTCGCGAAGATCGCGGAGAGTGCGACGAGGATGCCGTCGAGAGTCGACATCCCCGCGGCGAGCAGCGCGATCGAGATCAGCGCTCCCACGACGGGACTGAACTGAGTGACGATGTAGCCGGGCATGACTCCGTCGATCCCGAGCCCGCTCGCCTGCATGAACGCGCCGACCTCCGCGGCGCTCCCGACCCGCGCGTAGAGACCGCAGAGCATGACCATGTTGAAGAGAATGCCCGCGACGATCGCGACGCCGAGGTAGAGGTTCACGTCGCGCTCGCGTTTGACGTAGAGCGCTTTGATCAAAAAGTGCGGCTGCACGGAGAGCGCGACGCCGACGAGGAAGTTCGCACCGAACACTTCGAACAGGTTCCTGAAGAGGATGCTGCTCGGGTTCACGGGGCTGGCGAGGTTCGGGTCGATCGCGGCGAGCTTCGAGAAGAAGCCGTCGGTCAGCAGCGGGATGCCCGATGCGATGAGCACGACCGCGACGACGAGCATGATCAAGCCCTGGGCCGTGTTCGTGTAGACGTGCGCGAAGGTGCCGCCGAAGAAGGTGTAGGCGAAGACGAAGAGGATGATGCCGGCGAGCGCGATCGTCATCGCGGCTCCGCCGAGCATCTCCGTCAGTCCGAGCGTGGCGATCATCAAGCCCGCCATCGCGTAACAGATCAGGACGACCATCGCGACGAGCAGCAGATTGACGATCGCGTAGAACACGCGCAGGCCCTGGCTGGAGTAGCGCTGGCCGAGCCACGCGGGGACGGTCAACGTGCCGGTGCCGAGGCCGAGCTTTCGGAAGCCCTTCGAGAGCACGACGATGCCGAGCGTCAGCCCGAGTGCGGCGGCGACGCCGTAACCGAACAGTGCGGAGACGCCGTACGCAAAGACGATGCCGGGGTTGATCACGAGCGTCGCGGTGCTCGTCATGCTCGCGGCGAGGGCGAGGCCGACGACGAGCGGGTGCATGGTCCCGTCGCCGATCGCGTAGCTCTCGAGTGAGGTCGTCTTGCGGCTGCCGAGCCAGGCGAGAACGAGCGTGCCGCACACGTAGATCAGGAACAGAATCCAGGCGATCGCCATCAGGGGTTTCCTCGCGCAGACAGTACGCGAGCGCCGCGACATGCGGCGCTCGGACTCGCGCGCTGAGCTCCCCATAGAGTACTGCGAAAAGCGTCCCTAAATGAGGGTTCTCACCGCTTGAACGACCTTTTCCGCGGTGATTCCGTAGCGCTCGAAGACCTCGCTTCCCGGTGCTGAAGAACCGAACGCATCGACACCGATCGCGATCCCACGCGACCCGACGAAACGCTCCCAGCCGACGGTGCGTCCCGCCTCGATCGACACGCGCGCGTCGAGGGAAGGAGGCAGGACTTCATCGCGGTACGAGGCGTCCTCACGGAGGAATCTGTCAGGGTTGGGCATCGAGACGAGGCGGGTCGGGACGCCTTCCGCGGCGAGTGCGCTCTGGGCTTTCGCGGCGAGGTGCAGCTCGGAGCCGGAGGCGATCAGGATGGCGCGCGCGCCGTCCATGTCCTCGAGTACGTAGCCACCGCGCGCGACGCCGGCTCCCGCGCGCGCGGCGCTCGACGCGAGGGTTGGCAGATTCTGTCGCGAGAGCACGAGCACGGTGGGCCGGTTGTCTTGTTCCAGCGCGAAACGCCACGCCGCTGCCGTCTCGTTGGCATCGCCCGGGCGGATGACGTCGAGCTCGGGGATCAGACGCAGCGCGGCGGTCTGTTCGATGGGCTGGTGGGTGGGGCCGTCTTCGCCGACGCCGATCGAGTCGTGGGTGAAGACGAAGGCGACCGGCAAGTGATCGAGGGCCGCGAGCCGGATCGGTGTGCGCATGTAGTCGGAGAAGGCGAGGAAGGTCGCGGTGAACGGCCGCAGCCCGCCGTGATACGCGATGCCGTTCGCGATCGCACCCATCGCGTGTTCACGTACGCCGAAGTGGATGTTGCGGCCCGCGCGCTCCTCGCGGGAGAACGAGGCTCCGCCCTCGAGCGCGGTCTTCGTCGAGCACGAGAGGTCGGCGTCGCCGCCGACGAGCCCGGGAAGAGCATCGGCGAGACGAGCGAGGATCTTGCCGCCGGCAGAGCGCGTCGCGAGCGAGGTGCCTTCTTCGAAGGAGGGGAGCTTCTCCTGCCACCCTTCGGGCAGCTTGCCTGCGATCGCGTCTTCGTACTCGCGCGCGAGCTCGGGGTGGGCTTCGCGGTAGCGCGCGATGCGCTCCTCCCACGCGCGTTGCTTCGCGGCACCGCGTTCCGCGACCTCGGCGAAGTGTTCCTGCACATCGTGCGGCACGCGGAAGAGAGCCTTCGGGTCGAGACCGAGCGCGCGCTTCGTCAGCAACGCCTCGTCCGGTCCGAGCGGCGCGCCGTGGGAAGCGGACAGCCCTCCTTTGTTGGGCGAGCCGAAACCGATCGTGGTCTTGATCACGAGCAAGGAGGGGCGCTCGGTGTCGGCCTTGGCGGCGTCGAGAGCCTTGGCGATCCCCGCGAGATCGTGGTCTCCGTCTTCGACGAGGCTCACGTGCCATCCGAGCGCCGCATACCGTGCGCCGACGTCTTCGGTGAACGCGAGCGAAGTGGGCCCGTCGAGAGAGACGTCGTTCGCGTCGTAGAGCAGCGTGAGTTTCCCGAGGCCGAGATGACCGGCAAGGCTCGCGGCTTCGGTGGAGATCCCCTCCATGAGGTCGCCGTCGGAGACGATCGCGTAGGTGTCGTGATCGACGATCGTGTGCTCGTCACGGTTGAAGCGCGCGGCCAGCATCCGCTCCGCTATCGCCATCCCAACGACGACGGCCGCGCCCTGACCGAGCGGGCCGGTCGTCGCCTCCACGCCGGGCGTCACTCCGGCTTCGGGGTGCCCGGGCGTCTTGCTGCCCCACTGGCGAAAGCGGCGGAGCTCGTCGAGTGGCAGGTCGTACCCCGCGACGTGGAGGAGGGCGTAGAGCAGCATCGAGCCGTGCCCGGGCGAGAGCACGAAGCGGTCCCGGTCCGGCCATCGTGGGTCGGCGGGGTTGTGCGCAAGGAAGTGATGCCAGAGGACATAGGCCATGGGAGCCGCGCCGAGCGGGAGGCCCGGGTGCCCGGAGTTCGCTTCTTCGATGGCGTCGATCGCCAGCCCCCGAATCGTGTCGATGGCTCGCGCCGCGATGGACTTCGTCTCTTGCATCGGCCCGTCCTCCCGCTGGTGTTTCGCACCGAATCTTAACCTGGAGTGAAGGCGGGTATGGATGCAGTCGTCGCAGGTCCTTGCCAGGACTCGGGTGCGGGCCGATCATGTCCATCGACGCATGGAGGCTGTCTGATGAGCGAACGCACCGAGATCTTCCGCGAACACCGCAAGGAAATTTGGCGAGGGCTGATGGAGCACCTCGAGCAGGGCGAATGGGACGGCCGTCCGATCGAGGTCAAGCACGGGCCCTTCCCGGTCGTTCTCGATGTCCACGCGGAAGGTGGAGGATACGCGTCTCGGGTCGTCACCCGCTTGCGCGCTGCGTATCAGAACAAGGATGGCTTCCGCTGCCGCGTCCGGCGTGCCAACTGGCTCTCGGACATCGCGACGATGCTCGGAACCCAGGACTACCAGGTGGGCGATGAGCGCTTCGACAAGGAGTTCATCGTCCAGGGTACGAACGAGGAGGCGGTCAAGCGCTTCTTCGCCGACAGCGAGCTGCGCGAGCTGATCTTCGCGTCACCCGTCGACCTCGGTGAGATCCGCGACGACGAAGGCGACTTCGGCCCGGAGTTCCCCGAGGGAATCGACGAGCTCTACATCCACTCGCGCGAACGGCTGACGGCGATCGAGGACATCGAGGCCTTCTACAACGTCTTCGCCGAGCTGCTCAATCGCCTCTGCCACCTGGGCTCCGCCTACGAGGACGATCCCGAAATCGAGATATAGCGGCGAGTAGCGATTCCGCCCTTCCGGGCGTAGCCTCGCTCTTGGCCCCTCTTGGGGGCCAGGAGCGTTCCTATGACCAACAAACTGCCCAGTTACGATCCACGCCCGGAGTCTCCCGCAGGGCGCGCCCGCCAGGGTGGCGTCACCGGGCCGAAGCCGTCGTGGTTGAAGATTCGCGTACAGACCGGGCCCACCTTCAACAAGGTGCGCGGGCTGATGCGCTCGATGAAGCTGAACACCGTCTGCGAAGAGGCGCGTTGCCCCAACATGTACGAGTGTTGGTGCGCGGGGACGGCCACCTTCATGATCCTCGGCGACGTTTGCACGCGCCGCTGCGGCTTCTGCGCCGTCAAGACGGGGTTGCCGCCGGCCGCGCCGGATCCCGAGGAGCCGCAACGGCTCGCTCGCTCGGTGGCCAAGCTCGGTCTGCGCCATGTCGTCGTGACCTCGGTCGACCGGGACGACCTGCCGGACGGAGGCGCCGCTCACTTCGCTGCGACGATCGAGGCGATCCACGCCGAGGCGCCCGAGTGTGACGTCGAGGTGTTGACTCCCGATTTCAAGCAAGGAGTCGATGAGGCGCTCGACCTCGTACTCGGCGCGCGCCCGACGATCTTCTCCCACAACATCGAGACCGTGCCGGAGCTCTACCGCACGGCGCGTCCCGGTTCGCGCTTCGAGCACAGCCTCGGCGTCCTCGCCCGGGCATCGGCGCGCAAGGCCGAGTTCGGTGGCCATACGAAGACGGCGATGATGCTCGGCCTCGGCGAGAACGCCGAGCAGATCGAGAGCACGATGCGCCGGATTCACGACGCAGGTGTCGATGTGCTCGCCCTCGGGCAGTACCTGCGCCCGAGCGAGGACCAGCTCGCCGTCGACCGCTACGTCACGCCGGAGGAGTTCGATCGCTGGCGCGAGGTCGGGCTCGAGATCGGCTTCCGCCACGTCGAGTCCGGTCCTCTCGTGCGTTCGTCCTATCACGCCCAGGATCACGTGCCAGAGCGCCCGAACAAGACTCTCTAGCCCGGAGCTGTTCCTCCCGGAGGCGTCACCGCGCGCGACCAGTCTTCGAGCGCGTGGAGAAGCCGCGTCTTCATCTGAGCGTGACTCCCGTCGATCCCCTCACGCAGGAAGAGCGAGCCTTCGTGGGAGCGCCACCACGCGCCGACGAGCGCGGCGTTGCGCCGCGCGCGAGGGGGCGCCGGCTCCTCGTTGCCACCGAGCGCGGCCAGCGCCGCATCCGCGGCCCGCGCGCGGCGCGCCCTGCCTCCGGACGCGAGGCCGCGGCGCACGAGCGCCCCGTCTGCGACGGTGTAGAGCACCGCACGTCCGGGGTCCCGCGGCGTCGGGAGGGCGAGGACACCGTCTTCGCTTCGCGCGGCGCCGACCTCCCGCTGGCGGTTCAGCGCAGGGTCGAGCGCGCGGATCAGCCGGGCCTCCTCGATCCAGGCGTCGAGCCCCGTCTCCGTCTCGTGGGTCTCGAGCGCATGGGCATCGGTCCGGATTCGCCGATCCTTCTCGTCACGGGGAGCCCCCTCGAAGTAGGAGCTGACGCGCTCGCGCAGGTGCGTCGACTGCCCGACGTAGAGTACGCGCCGGTCGAAGGCCCGGAAGACGTATACGCCGGGGCCCTCGTCGAGCGCAAAGAGCGCCTCGTAGTCGAAGGCGCGTCCGCTGAGCTCCGCCCGCTCGAGCCCGGCCTCGAGCCGCGCTTCGAGCCCGCCGAGGCTCGTGATCCCCTCGATGGCGAGCAGCGACACCATCCGCTCCCACACCGCCCGGATCGTCGCGAGCTGCCCGTCCGCGTCGTCGCCTTCGACGTGCTCGGCGCCGACGTGCTCGGCGATGCGGATCGTCTCCGGCCGCCCCTCGAACCCGAAGGCGAGGCGGGCCGTGCGAGCGAGCGACACGACCGGTCTCGGCAGCGTGCAGCGCTCCCGGGTCTCGGCGAGCAGCGCCTCGTGCTCACCGTGGAGCGTGACCAGGTAACGCGCGGCCCGCGGGTGCGAGACAGCGGCAAGGGGGATGGTCTCGGTGGCGAAAGCTACGGCAAAGTCGGTGGCGAGCGGCGCTCCGCCCGCTCCCTCGCTGTCCGGGCGGAAAGCCCACGCGCCCCCACGCCTTCGAAGTCGTGGGTCGTCGTCGAGCAGCGGAGCGAGGAGCTGCTCCGCGAGCTCTTCGGTGACGCTGCCGAGGCCGAGGAACTCGCGGGCGAGATCCGCCGCGCTGCGCGGGGCTCCCGCACGTCGCAACGCTGCGACGATCCGCTCAACCAGAGGTGGCGCATCTTCACTCATCGACGGACCTTCATGCCGGATGTCCCGGGGCCGGTACCTCGCGAGGGACCGTGCTCTGCGGGTTCGGGAGTTCGGGCTCTTGGGGCTCCATGGTAGCCGTGGGTCGGGGTGATGGTGAACCCGCGGTGCCACAGGCCGCATTCGACGGTCGATCGGGTTTTGGGGTCTGTGGCCTTGGCCACCGATCTCGGGGAGGAAGCGGGTGGCTTCCGGTGCGCGACTGCTGGTGGTCGGCGGCGGGCTTGCCGGCGCCGCTGCGGCGTGGCTCGCCACGCGCGCAGGGCATGGCGTGACCGTCGTTTCCATCGACCGCCCGGCGAGCCAAGCGACCTCCCTCGAGCCCGGGATCGTGCACGGAGTCGGCCCTTCCGGGACGCTGCTCCAGTGGTCGCGCATGCCGGACTCGGTGCTGCGCGCCTCCGCGGAACGAACGCGGCGGGGATACGCGCTCCTGACAGAGGCGCTCTTCGGCGCCCACCGCTCGTGTGGCCTCAGACGCTGCCCCCATGTCGTGCTCGCGCCCCACACGCTCGACCGCACGAGTCTTGGCGCGGTCGTCGATCGCCTCGACGCTGCGGGGTTCTCGCTCCGCCTCGAGGAGACGGGCGGTCAGCTCGTGCTCGTGCGGGCTCACGATGCGATCCTCGAGCCGCGGCGCCTGACCTTCGAGCTACTGCGAGCGGCGGCGCGTGAGGGAGCCCGCATCGAGCTCGGCAGGGCGTTTGGCCGGGTGCTCCGGAATGAGTCCCACAAGGTCGACGTGGAGCTGGCCGGGGGGGTCGAGGAGTACTCCGGCCTGATCCTCGCGACGGGCCGCCCGCTGGCGGGCGTCGCGGGCCAGGAGCGCTGCCGCGCGACGGTCGTGCTGCACCAGACGCTGCAACCAGGGCTCCAACCGCTCGAGGCCATCCTCGAGGCGGGAGACGGCGAGGCGCTGCTCGTTCCCGGCCCGGGGAGCCCCGGCACCGTCGTCCTCGTCCGCCGCGCGGAGGAGACGGCTGGCGGGGGATTGCTCTGGCCCGAAGCGCCCCCGGCCTGGAATCTCTACCGGGGTCCGGCGCTCAGGCAGAGGCTCGCGGAGAGCCATGTCTGCTCTCAGCCCGGCACGCCCGGACGACTCGAGGGGTGCTGTTCTCTCGCCGGTCTCGCCGGGACCTCGGTCGCGGCTGTGCTCGGTGCGGCGGACGAGGCGGTCTCGATCCTGACCGCCGTTTGAATATCCTCGCCGGACTTCTCCATTCCATCGTTTAGAATGCCGAACGCCGTTTGGCTGATTGCGCCAGCGGCGCGGTAATGCGGTCACGACCTCGCAGGGTCGCCACGTGCCCTCTGCGCGGCACGAATGAAGGAGAAGTCAATGAAGATCTCGACCCGGATGGCAGTCGCCCTGATCACCCTGGTGCTAGCGGCCGCGCCCGCCCTCGCGTCGGGTTTCCACGTTTACGAGCAGGGAGCGAAGGCTTCCGGACAAGCCGTCGCATTCGTCGCGCGTGCCGACAACGCATCGGCCGCCTGGTACAACCCCGCAGCCGCGGCCCACAACGAGGGCATGCAGGTCGGCGCCGGCTTCTCGCTGGTCTTCCTCGGGGACACCACGTTCAACTCGCGCATGGACGAGGTCCCCGGCTTGCCTCCGGGCTTCATGGACGGCGGCTCGTTCGAGATGGAGTCGAACGTCGCCACGCCCGCGCACTTCCACTTCACGCACAACTACGAGGGCAGCCCCTGGGCCGTCACCGCCTCGTTGACTTCACCCTTCGGCCTCGTCACCGAGTGGGCGGACGACTTCGACGGCCGCTTCGCCGCCCGTAAGTCCGACCTGCGCATCCTGATGCTCAACTTCAACGGCGCCTACGATCTCGGCGGTGGCTGGGCGGTGGCCGCGGGCCTCGACTACGTCTTCGTCGATCTCAAGGACTTCAGCTCCAACGTGCCGCTCGCGCTCAACTTCGGGAGCGCCGGCGTCTTCGACGAGCCG
>NPIF01002265.1_pt3 | contig 15536 bp, 13 predicted proteins | sample 8637461 | NCBI WGS metagenome assembly NPIF01 (sample SAMN07420641, study PRJNA396082) | bioreactor metagenome | isolation source: sample BR12 brine-fed electro-methanogenic bioreactor BR | place: Japan: Kochi | collected 2016-12-09
ATGCTGGTAAATCCTTACGATATCGAGGCGACGGCCGATGCGCTTCATCAGGCCTATTTCATGGATCACGAAGAACGCCGTCGCCGGATGCGTCTGTTGCGGAGCGAAGTAAAGCGCAACGACGTCCATCAATGGCTGCAAAGCTTTACCCGGAGTCTTCAGGAAAGCTAGGAGGCTTCCAGGCACTCCGGCATCTTCGGCTCGGATGGGGCTGGCGGTTTTCACGGTCTTGCTATTTGCCGTCAATTCTGCTAGAAGATCGATAGACACTTTATTGTGGAGTAGTACCATGCAGCTCTGTTACGAGTTTTTTAGCGGTTTTTTCTTTTGGCGCGGCCTCTCTTTTAGGTCGTCTGCCCAGGGGAAGGTCCGTTGATATAACTGACAGCTGTCAGTCAACTGATTAACCGAAACCACGGGCAGACCGAACTCCGGCCCCGTGGTTTTCTTTTTGTTCCTTAGTCGAGTCACGGGGGGGCGGCGGGTTCGGGCGGAAGCTCATAACCGGCGGGCCGAAGTGTTTCACATCGCGTTGGTGCCGCTCACCAGGAGGCAAAAAGATGATCATCGTCATGAAGCAGGGAGCCAGCCGGGAACANNCAGTTGCTGGAGGTTAAAAAACGGATACGGGATCTCGGTTACAAGCCCCACGTGATTCATGGAGCCACCCGGAACGTGATCGGCGCCGTCGGGGATGATCGCGGCAAGGCCGTATTGCAGGCTCTGGAATCGATGGAAGGCGTTGAAAATGTAATGCCGATTCTGCAGCCCTACAAGCTGGCCAGTCGGGAGGTCTGTCCCGAGTCGAGCATTATTGAGCTGGCCCCCGGATTAAGCATCGGCGGCGAACAGCTGGTGGTGATGGCGGGACCCTGTTCCGTCGAAGGGGAAGAGCAGCTGATCGAAACGGCCAGGGCGGTCAAGGCGGCCGGCGCCACGGTTTTACGAGGCGGTGCTTTCAAACCCCGCACCAGTCCCTATGCCTTCCAGGGGCTTGAAGAAGAAGGGCTCAAGCTTCTCGATCTGGCCCGCCGGGAAACCGGGCTGCCCATTATCACCGAGGTGGTGAATCCCCGGGATGTAGAAATGGTGGCCCGCTACGCCGACATTCTGCAGGTGGGGGCGCGCAACGTACAAAACTTCCCCCTGCTCAAACTTCTCGGTCAGCAGGAAAAGCCGGTGCTACTCAAGCGTGGGATGGCCACCACCATCAAGGAATTCCTGATGAGCGCCGAGTATATTCTGTCCGAGGGCAACCGGCGGGTGATTCTCTGCGAGCGGGGCATTCGCACCTTTGAGACGGCCACCCGCAACACCCTCGACATTTCTGCGGTGCCGGTGCTTAAGGAACAGACCCATCTACCGGTGGTCATCGATCCGTCCCACTCCACGGGACACGCCAGTCTGGTGCCTTCCATGTGTTATGCCGCCGTGGCCGCCGGCTGCGATGGCCTGCTGGTAGAAGTGCATAACAGCCCCGAAACCGCCTCCTGTGACGGCCCTCAATCCTTGAGGCCTTCCGAGTTTGCCGTCACCATGGAAAAACTGCGCCGTTTTGCCGATGTCGCCGGGCGTACACTGTAGAGAGCTCCATTGGATTTAGACCGGCTTGCCGCTGCTGCGGCAGGGATTCCCTTTTGCCGGCGGCTTCACCGGTGGTGACCGTCGTACTGTCGCGACAGAACCCTATTGACACAGGAGACAACCGATGTTTTTTATCCCCCTCAACCAGCCTGAAAGCGTTACCCTGGTGATCCATGCTTTGCGGGTTGCCGGAGGCGATGCCGATTGTTCTACCTGTCCGGTACGCCGGGTCTGCATGAAGCAGTGTCTGGCCATCGCCAATTCCCTGCAACAGATGGTCGATGACGGCAGCCTGCCTTCGCTGGAAGAACAACCCATGCCGGAGCCGGCCGAAATAGAAGATGCTGCGCCCCGGCCCGACGCCGAACCGCCGGAAAAAGGTCGTCATCTCAAGATCATTAAATAGTTCCCGATGCGCCGTATTTTCGGCGCGAAGCGGCAAACCACAAAAAAGCGGCCCTTTTGGGGACCGCTTTTTTGTTGGCTTAGCCATCTTATGAGTTTTTGCGAAAGCATCTTTTTTGTTGGCGTCGCCATCTTATTCACACTTCATGCAACAGCGACCCTTTGTGGGGCGGGATCAGGCCCGCTGCGGCCGCTCTGCCGAGAAGTTCTTCCACCGCGGCCAGCCCTTCCGTCCCCATATCCAGGGTATCATCGTTGACATACAGGGCAATATGCTGGGCACTGGCCTGTTCCGTCTGTTCCCGGGCGTGTCGGCGAACGTAGGGCAGAGGCTGCAAGGGGTTGTCCCGCGCATAGGCGGCACTGGCGGCCACCGCGGCTTCGATAAGGCCAATCCGTTCGCCGCCGAGGCTTCTGCGCGCGACGATGGCGCCAAGAGGCAGGGGCAATCCGGTCAGTTCCTGCCACCAACAGCCGAGGTCGAGAATCTTGATCAGACCTTTTTGGGCATAGGTAAAACGACCCTCGTGAATAATCAGGCCGGCATCGACCTGGCCGCTGCACAAAGCCGGCAGGATTTCCGCGAAGGGCAGCACGACCAGCCGGCGGCATTGGGGCTGCCACAGGCGTAACAGCAGACTGGCCGTGGTCAGATTGCCGGGTATGGCGATTCGGGCTTCCGCCAGAGACGCCGGGCTGAGGCCGGGGCTGGCCACCAGCAGCGGCCCACAGCCTCGACCCAATGCCGCGCCGCTGCGTAACAGGGCGTAATCGCGGCGAACCAGGCCCAAGGCATGACAGGAGATCTTGCTGATATCCAGGCGCCCCTGGCAGACCAGACCGTTCAGGGTTTCGACATCGGCCAGCAGGGGTGGTCTTTGCAGGCCGGCGAGGGGGATGATGCCCCGGGTCAGGGCAAAGAACAAAAAGGTGTCGTTGGGGCAGGGTGAATAACCGAAGCTCAGAAGGCGATTCATGCATATTCCTGAGGGAAGGTATAGCCTTTCAGGTAAGCCATCAGCGCCCGTTGACTGATGCTGGCCGCGCCCGGAAGATTCCAGCGGGAAAGGTCGCGATTTTCCACCCGGTTGGAAATGCCCCGCAGTTCGAGAAACGGCACCTCGTAGAGGCGGCAGATCTGGGCCACGGCACCCCCCTCCATGTTTTCGCAGATGCCGCCGGTGCGCCGGGCCATCGTCAGGGCCGCCTCATCCGTTCCCGAACAGGTCGAGACGGTAACCAGCGGTCCGCTTAGCAGCCGGGTCTCGGTGGCCGCCGCGAAAGGGGTCAGCAGGCTGAGTGCATCGGCCAGCAGACGGCTGTCGACGGGAAAACGTTGGACCATCGACGGGCCACCGTGGTCGAGCAGGGGAAAGCCGAGGGTGGCAAAGTCGACAAAGCCCTGGGGGGTGAGAACCCCCTCGTCGGCCAGAATTTCCTCCGTGGCCAGGACCAGATCCCCGGTATCCAATTCGCTGCCGGGATAGGCGCCGCCGCAGCCGATGACGATAACCGCCTTGGGAGTCAGTTTTTCCAGCAGGACGGTAACGGCCGAAGCCGCATTGATTTTACCGATGCCGCTGTGCAGCAGCGCTACCCGCTGGCCGAACAGAGCGCCCAGGAAAAGCTCCCGGCCGCCGCAACGTCGGACTTCACAGGGGGAAAGGGATCGGCGCAACAGGGCTGTCTCAGCCGATACGGCGGCAATAATGGCAATCATGGCGACACACTCTGTTTCGGTAGGAAAAAGCCGGGAGACGGTGGGGCTATCCATGGGCCTGATGAGGGTTCAGATCCGGATATCCAACCNNAGCCGGAGCGAATCAGGTCGCGACGCAGAGGGGTTCCCTGCTTGAGAACCATCCCCCGATACCAGAAGCGGTCAGCCCGCAGGGTGATATCGCTGGGGGAATCAAGGCGTTTGCGGCAGTCGGACAGGCTGCTGCGAAAACGGCTGTCCGGCTCGGCCACGATTTCGATCAGTTTGTCCTGCAGGGACTTGCACACACCCTCGATGACAAACTGAATAATATCCCTCAGTTTCAAACAATGGTGATACTCGTCCAGATCCCCTTCGAACCCGGTTTCGCATTCCTGCACAAAATCGTCCCAGCTCAGCAGCAGTTCGCCAAAATCCTCCTCGGCAAAAAAGGCGAACTCCGGCTTCTGCTCCAGGCGTTCTTTGATGGCCTCCTGCTCACGGCGGGACAAAAAGAAAGACAGCCCGTCTTCAACAGGATACATATCCAGGAGGTCGGCCAGTTCTTCGCAGAAACAGAGATAATCCAGCTCGCTCTCCGGCAGGTTTTTGAGAGGAGCCGGAAGCAGGTTACGGGGATGGCAAAGTAGAGACAGATGGTCGTGCCCCAGATCCGAAGTCATCAGCAGATCTTTCTGAAAAGGCAGCCCCTGATGATGAAACAGATCCATGATCCGGATATGATTTTCGGTGAAACAGGTCAGCAGCTTCTCTTCTGAATAAAAAAGTTCCATGCCGGTGTGATTGTTCGCCATTCCGAAACCGACAAAACCTTCATGGATCAGCCGGGGCAGGTAAGGACCGATGGTGTCCAGAATCTCCCAGATGGGCAGGTAGGGCGAATAATAAAGAGTCGGCTCCGGTTGCGCCTTGGCCGAAGCGTTCTGTTCTTCACGATAGAATTCCAGAATAAAAAAAGCTTCTTCGTTGAGAACCTGGGCAAAGGACCGGAAAATAGCCTCGATATGTTCAGGTTCGGCCATGGCGGTGAAGCGATACGAATCAGTAGACTTTTCCAGCAGGGAAAAATTATACCCTTCCCGAAGCCGGCGGCACTTTTTCAGCTCGCTGGCCCAGGGGGATATTCCCAGGGGGAACTTGAAACGTTTTTCTGACAAAAGATAAGTCCTTCCACAAGCGTTATCGATGAGAGATGCAGGCCTTGAATGCCAGCCCGCCGCCAGCGAGACAATAGCTGTCAAGGGGAACGCAAGCAGCGTCTTGAAGATCTATCTTTATGCTGTCGACCGCCAAAAGTCAACCGGTGACATGCCTGACTCGGGCGGGGACGGGGTCATTGGCACTTGACGGTTGGGACCTTAATTCAATATTCTGTTGGGAGGAGGTTGTCGTATCGTCCGCCTCCGAGTGTGCTGTGATGACAATCCACCTGTCACGGCTGCCGTCCACCCGGGAGAATACCATGAAAATAATCCGTCGGCTGTTTGTTTCCGCTCTGCTGCTGGTGTGTTTTGCCGGCTCGGCTCTGGCCTACCTGCAAACGGGCAGCGAGGCCCTCGATTTTGAACTCGCCGATCTTGAAGGCAACAAGGTGCGTCTGTCCGACTTCAAGGGCCAGATCATCATTCTGCAACTGGGCACCACCTGGTGTCCCGATTGCGTGGCTCAGAGTCATGACCTGATGAAGCTCGGACCGCGCCTGAACGATCAGGAGGTGGTGCTGGTCAAGGTCTATCTTCAGGAAACCCGTGGCCGGGTCCGGAAATTTTTGAAGGGCAAGGATTTTTCGGTTCCCACGGCGGCGCTTCTCGATGATGGCCAGGTGCATCGGGCCTATCAGGTGTATATGGTTCCCCGTCTCTTGATCATCGATCAAAAATTCCGCATCGTCCACGATGGATTGCGCCTCGACAATGCGACCCTGCAGGAAAAAATCGATGCCCTGCAGCCTTAATGACTCTCGCAGGGCCTCGCGCCCTGCGACCCTTTTTTTTTTTTTTTTTTTCCCCACACCACNNCCCCCGCGAACAAAATTAATCTCCTTCTCGACAAATCTTAACCTGGGCCTAACATAAGAGGCCTATGGTTCCAGCGTTTCCTGGAATTCCGGCCCCGGCTGAGCAGTACCTTATGATTTTTTGGTTGTATAAAACAAAAATAACGCTAAGATAGGCGCAAAATTTTTACGGATTTTCACGGTTGATCTGATTCAGGGCCGTATCGGGTTCCAGCTCCTGGCCCTGTCAAAACAGAACGTTGGACCGTAGCTGAATGGGTACACGGGGTATTGCGGACCGTTGTGGTCCGGCTCCGGCCGCTTCGGTGGCAAGTATTTTATTTTTCCAAGATGGAAGGAGACAGACCTGTGAAACAGATGAAGATCGTATTGGCGATGTGTGTCGCCCTGGCCATGGCGACCCCAGCCCTGGCTCTTAACTTCGATGTGCATGGCGACTTCAACAACCGCTTCATGTACAGCTCTCAGGAGGATCTGGCCCAGGAGTCCTTCAAGGACCAGACAACCTACTACAGCATCGACGGCGCTAACAACTACACCGGCGATGCCCTCACCCTCGGTAGCCGGTTGACCAAGGACAAGGACGACTCCGGCTTCAATGCCCAGATCAAATACCGGACCCGTCTTGAAGTGAGCGACGACGAGAAGAAGATCAAGGGTGTCTTCGGCGTCGAGGTCGGTACCCTTTATTATGGTGATGATGCCCTCGATTTGGGTGGTGATGCCAATGACGATGTTTTTGAGCTTCAATTTGCTTACACCGACATCGAAATGCCCTTCGATCCTGCTTCCCGTGTGACTGTCGGTCTGCAGCCCGCCAACTACAACCTTCTCGTCTGGTCCGATATTGCCGCCGGCATCAAGTGGTCCCGCAACACCGGCCCCTGGGCTTACTCTGCCGGCTGGTTCCGTACCGACTGGGATGGCCGCGGCGGCGACAACAACCAGGAAGGCGACATCTATGCCGGCGACGTGACCTACAAGCTGGACAGCGGTGCGGTCAACGCTTTTGCCATCTACCGGGATCAGGGCGTTGATAGCGATCCCTTTGGAGGCATTACTGTCACTCGGGATGAGCAACTCTGGCTCGGCCTGTCCGGTAACCACGCCTGGGGCGACCTCTCCGTCATGGCGACCGGCGTCTATCTGACCGGCACCGTCAAGACCGACTCCGCCACCACCGACGAGCTCGACCGCTCCAGCTATATGCTTCACACCCAGGCTGATTACAAGATGGGTAAAAACACCTTTACTCTCGGCGGACTCTATACCCCCGGTGACGACGACGCCAACGACGACGATCTGGACAACTTCGATCACATCGACATCGGCACCTCCGTCCTCGGTTCCGTGGTCGTATTCGACACCTACTCCGACGATGACAGCCTGGCCGATTCCTTCTACGCTTTTGACAAGGGCTACAAGATCATCTACGCCGGTGTCACCCACAAGCTCAACAGCAAGACCAAGGTCTGGGGCAAGTACTTCTGGCACAACGCTGCCGAAGACCTGATCGAGGGCACGGTTGACAGCGAACTTGGTCACGAAATCGTTGCCGGCGCCAGTTACGAAATCATGAAGGGTCTCACCGCCGCCATCAACGCCGGTTATCTCTTCGCCGGGGAAGGCCTGGACGACTTGTCCCAGCTCGTCAACGGCGAAGACGCCGACAACGTTTTCCGTACCGATGCTTGCCTGCGTTTCAAGTTCTAAGATTGCCTGAAGCTTTTGGCTTGTGATAGTTTGGGGCCGGGCTTTTTGCCCGGCCCTTTTTTCCTGGGTGATGGATGGCAGTGCATAGTTCGGAGCAAACGTGTGAAACGGTTTGTCACGGGCTACCAGGTCAGGTCGCCAAACAGGGCATGGCTTTAATGGCGATCCATAAAATCGAATTCTCACCACGAAGAGCACGAAGAACNNAGACTTTTTTCGTGGTCTTCGTGGTGAATAATCCAGTCTTGATTTTTTAGCTTGCCGATAGTTGTCAGCAAAAGAGCTCTTATATGTGGGGAGGTACACCTTGTTTCTCAAGCGATGGATGTTGTTGGCAGCCTGTTTGGTTTTTTTGTCTGCCAGCGCTGTTTTGGCTGGCACTCTGGAGGATTTGGCTGCGGATCTGCAGTCGGTCTCCGGTTATGTGGTGCTGCCGGTGCAGAATGAATTTCTTATTGATCTCGATTCCAGCCAGGGGGTTGCCGTCGGTGACCTTTTCTCGGTGGTTCAGCCCGGGGAAAAGATCACCCATCCGGTGACCGGCAAAGTGCTCGGCACTCTCGATGTGCGTAAGGCAGTTTTGCAGGTCACCCAGGTTGCAAGCGGGTTTTCCCACGCACGCCTGGTGAATGGCTCCGGTAAGGTGGCGCGAGGCGATGCGATTCGTCGTTTCGCCAATCTACGGGCCACCGTCTGGGATTATACCGGGCGGGGGGAATCGTTTTACGCCGATCTGCAGAGCGCCCTGCCCGACTTGGAATGGCAGGATTACGCGACGGCACAGGCTTCGCGCCCCAAACAGCCGGGAGTCACCCAGACAGTCGATGCCGATCTGCTGGTGGTTCTCGACGGCCAGCAAGTGAGTGTGCGTGACGGTGCTTTCCGCCTGTTGCATGCCTACCCTTCTCCGCTGACAGGCCGTCCTGCGGTTGCAGGGGCGACTTCGGCTACGACGCCCTTACCCGCCGCCGTCCCTTATCGCATGGAGGCGACCCCGGTGGCGCCTTCTGGCGGGATTCGCTATGAGGCCAACTTTCCCGGATTTCAGAGCGTCGGCTCTTTGGGCTTCCCGGTGGTGACGTCCAGTTTCGTGCAACATGACGGACAAAAGCTGATGGCCGCCAGCGACGGCCAATCTGTTAAGTTGTTCGTCGTAGAAGAAAAACTGAGACAACTCAATGAATTTAAGATGGCCGACCTGGCTCAGGTCGTTTCTCTCGCCTGGTGGCAACCGGAGGTCGGCCAGCTTTACCTGGTGGCCACCGCCTGGCAACAACCGAAGATCAGCAGCGCTATTTACCGCTATGCCGATGGTCAAATGCACCCCGCCGCAATATCTCTTCCCCGTTTTTTCGGCAGTTTTGATCGCGATGGCGACGGCCGCAGGGAACTGTTGTTGGCTCAGGATTTTGACCGCGATCTGGTCTGGGGGACCCTTGTCCAGCAGGTGACTCTCAAAGGCGGCGAGCTTGATTTCGCTCGCCCGGGCTTCGAGCTACCCAGAAATTTTACCGTCATCGGTAGCCTGATGGCCGACATCACAGGGAATGGTAAGCCGGAAACCATTTTTGTCAGAGGCGGTCTGCTGTTCATTCATTCCGGTGCCAAACGACTTTACAAGTCCCCTAAAATGATGGGCGGAACACTGTCCCGCTTTCTTTTTGAAGGGCAGCTACATACCCCGGAGCCTACGAGCAACCATGCAGCCTTCGAGGTACCGCCCGTGGCTTTTGATCTAGATGGTGACGGCAAGCTGGAGCTTTTGACGGTGGCCTCGGACAGTTCATTGCTGTCCGCGCCGGGTATTGGCGCAGGCGTGAAAAAAAGCTGGATTTCGGTATTGAAAATGCGGGACGGCATGTTTGTTAAAGGCACCCTCGGCGAGGAGTTGGAAGTCCCTTTACAGGGCCTGACCGTAACCAAAGATCAGCTGCTTTTTGTGGCTACGGAAACGGCTTCGGCGTTCGGTGAAGGCGGCGAGAGCCAGCTTCTGGTCTTTCCTCTGGCCCGTTAAACAAAACGCTTATAGTGATAAAAAAAGGCCCCGGCTTTCCGGGGCCTTTTTTCGTTGCGGGATAGGGGGGCTCCACCGGATTCCGGACAAAAATCACCGCAGATGATAAAACGATGTTCTGCAGTGTTGACCAGGGGTTTTTATCCTGCTACAACAATCCAATTTCTTTTCGACCCGACGGGGTCTTGCCGTCGGCGCGGACCGAGCTCAACATTCAATGGAGGGAGATAGAGGATGAAACGAAGCATGACCAGGATTCTGGGGGCGGTGGCGGCGGTGTTGTTGCTGGCGGCACCGGCATGGGCGGACATCGAATTTTTCGGTACGGCTAAAATCAAGCCAACCTTTTACAGCAACTTCGATTTTAATGACAGAGAGAACGATGCTTTTATCATCAATGAAGGGGGGCTGACCGGCGACCAGCATATTCGGGCCGAGTTGCGCCTGGGCTGGCTCGCCAAGGGGGATAAATGGTCGGTCAAGATGATTGCCGAGGCGGATGTGATTATGGAAAAAGATACCGCTGATCGTTCTTATTACGTCGGGTCGGTGAATAAAGAAGGCAAACCTAATTCCGGGGCCGAATTCGGCATCGAGCGGGCCGAGTTGCTGTATCGCTTCTTCCCCTGGCTGGAGCTCCAAACCGGTTGGGATGTACGGGCTCTGGATATCCAGACCGGTGGCCTGCTGTTTGGCGACGATCATCCTTTTCTCGGCTTTCGAGGGGATCTGACCAATAGCCTCAAATACGAACTTCTTTACCTGCCGATTCAGAATCGTAACAGTTTGCCAAGCTCCTACGATTCTGAGAAAGTCTTGCGTAGTCCCGATGCCGATGACTGGCGTGTTTATACCTTGAAGCTTACCCAGTCCTTTGGCGGGCAGGGGGATGCGCTGCCCCAAAGCGCCTTTTTGGGCAACAGTGTTGGCCAGAACAACGTAGCTAAAATTAACCTGAGCCCCATCTATGCCTTCAGTGACAACGATTCGGCCCAGGCCAAAGTTCATTATTTCGGTTTGGAAGCCACCGGTCAGCTTGGCTGGTTCAAACCCTATTTTGAAGTGGTGGCCGCAGAGGGTGAATTCGACAACAAAAATGATATTTCTGCATGGGCTCTGTTTGCCGGTCTGGAAATGGCGGTGAATAAGGCCTTTAATCCCTATGTAGCATTCCGTTACACCCAGGGGGATGACAACGCATCCGACGATGATGTGGAAGGCTGGGTCGGCGTCGGAGACATCGGCCGCTTTACCCCGTTGATGGGCATGGATGGGAATATTCTCGGTGAGGACCTGGGCCAGAGTTATGGGGCCACCCTCTATTCCTACTCGCCGGAACGCGCTTTTACGACCAATCGCTACGGCGGTATCGGAAACGGTGGTAGTGGCGACAACCCCGGTCAAAAGCTGATTGCGGTGGGCACCCGGGGCGATCTTTCGGCCCTGCTGCCGAATTTGATGTACAAATCCCAGGCCTTTTTCATCTGGTACGATGAGACGGCCAACTTAGACAACAAACGGAACCCGGGGCAGAAGGTCGACGATTATGCCGGCACCACCTTCGACCTGCAGCTGCTCTATGCCTTTTCTAAAAACTTCAGCATCGACTACATCTTCTCCGCCTTTGTTCCCGGCGACGGGATTAAGGATGCGTACGGCGACGATACCGCTTTTGTCAACGCACTGACCCTGGCCTGGACCTATTAGAAAAGAGAACTGATTCTAGCCGCTGCGAGGCGTCCCTTGGGGCGCACCGCAGCGGCGGATCGTGGGAAACCACCCGTGGCCTGTGGTTTGAAAAGGAATAAATATGAGGCGATTGAAAAGCATTATTTTCTGTTGGGCCGCGCTGTGTCTGCTGCCGATGGCGGTTCTGGCGGGCGGCTGGCCGAAGATTGAAGGGGCTCTGCAGAATTGGTCGGGAGAAAAACAGGTGCTGCTGCGCAGTACTCTGGAGGACCCCCTCCTGTCACCGCTGGTGCAGGAGCTGCTGGAGATGTTGTTGGAGGAAGGATTCAGCGTTCTGCCTGCCCAAGCGCAGGCGACAGCTCAGGTCGGTCTGATTCTGGATCTGCGTAGCACCGGAGATAGCGACATTGTGGCCCTCAAGCGGGCTGAAGACGGGGCGATTATCGCTTTCGAGCGCCGCGCGGATGCTGTGGCGGCCGCAACCGTGGCGCCCCCCGTTCCAGTAATCGCTGTTGCCCCTCCTGTGTCAAAAGCCGTCTCGACGATGGGTCCGGCCTCCCCGAGTGCACCTCTGTACGGTCCGCTGGAATTGGGCGGACACCCCCGGAGTCTGGCACTGCTGGCCGGAACCGAACTCGGCAACCTAAAACTGGCGCTACTCTATGATGACAGATTGGTGCAGTACCGCCTGGAGCCTTTCGGCCTCACGGAAGTCAACACGTTTCGGCCCCAACTGGGTTCGAGTCGGGCGTTGCGTCTTGATGGCGCGGACCTCGACGGGGACGGCCGTCGTGAGTTGGCGGCCCTGTGGCTGGAAGATATCCAGGGGATCTACCAGGGCACCGACTCGGCTCCCCACAGTTGGCTGTTGAATGCCGATCTGCAGCCCCTTGACGGGCCTCAGGGCGGATATCTGCGCTTGCATGACGGGCAGGCCCTGCTGCAGAAGCGCGGCCCTCATAGCCCCTTCAGTGGCCCGGTGCTGCCTTTGTTCAAAAACAACGACGAATGGTCTGCCGGCAGCACGCCACTGCATTGGGTCGGGGGTATTTTTGCCAGCACCCCTCTTGATGAGCGGCGGGCTTTGGGATACGACGGCCAGGGGCGGTTGCAGGTGTTGGACCGCCAGGGGGGCCGGCCTGTACCGGGAAGCCTGCTGCTGCAGGATCTGGGAGATTTTGCCGGACCCAGGATCGCTGTGTCTTTGGAAACTCCCCGCTATCGTTCCGGTTTTTCAAAAGAAGATCAGGTGCGGGAGGAGTATCATGCCTTGCCCGCCCGTTTGAGTCTGGCCGGAGACGGTTCGGTTTATACCATTCGGCGGGGGCGTAGTGACGGCCTGCCTCTGCTGGGCAAAACTTCCGGCCAGGATCGGCTGGTCCGGGTGGTGCGGCGAAACCGGCAGTTGCTTCTCGAAGAACCCTTCCCCGGCGTAGATGCCTATATCCTCGACTTTGCCCTGTTACAGCAACCGGAGGAGAAGGTACAGGCCCTGTTACTGCTCAACGACCGGAAAGATGGTTCGGGAACCGCCCATTTAGTGATTCAACAAGGCCTTAAATAACCACAGCTAAGGCTTTCAGGAAAAAAGCTGGCTTTTTGGTTAGTCCGGTTTATGATAAAGGGATAGTTGTTCGCAGCGGTGAGTGGCACAAAGGAAGCTTGCCGAAATCCTTCTATTTGCTGAAAAGGAGCAGGGAATGCCGAATATCCTGGAAACCATCGCGACCAATGATTCCTTAAAAACCCTGGCCAAAGTCATCGAGGCCGCCGGCTTTGGCGAGCGCTTGACGGGAGCTGGTCCTTTTACCTTCTTTGCGCCCAACGAAGAAGCCTTCGGAAAACGGAATATGGACCGGCTGCTCGAGGATGCTGGCAAACTCAAGACCAAGCTTGAATATCATCTGGTCAGCGGCAGCTATGCCCAGGAGGCGCTGGACGTGGTGAAGGTCGATTCGCTGGTTACTGAATGCGGCAAGACTCTCTCGGTCTATTTCGATGAAAACGAGGTCATGATCGACAATGCCCACATCGTGCAAGGGGATATTCAGTGCAGCAACGGCGTGATCCACATCGTCGATAATGTTTTTACTCCGGAACACTCCGGGTGGTACGAGACAACCGCATAAGTCAAAAACCTCTGCTGAATATAAAAAGGGCGGTCCTTGGACCGCCCTTTTTATATTCTATTTCGACTGCCCGAACTTTCCGGGACAAACCAGCGCAATCATCAGGACATGGAGGCCAATCGGCGCTTGGCTTCACGGGCTTCCGCAGAAAGCGGAAAGCTGTCGACCAGTTTGTTGAAAATAGCCCGGGCGCTCTGATTGTCTCCCAGCGTCTGAAAGGTAATGCCCTGTTTGAGTTGGGCGGCCGCTGCCTTAGGGTGGTCGCTGTGCTTGTCGATGACATCCTGAAACTGCAGGATGGCGTTTTCATATTCCTTTTCACCGAAATAGGCTTCACCGATCCAATAACTGGCATTGACAGCCAGGGAATGCTGGGGCTGCTGCTGCAAAAATCGCTGCAACAGTTCCCGGCCCTCACCATAGCGCTCGTCGCTGCGAATCATGGCGATGGCGCGACGATACAAATCTTCCGGGGATTCGGCGACCGCAGCGGTGCTGCTTGCCGGTCCGGATGTGTTCGATTTGGCCAGCTGGTCTTCGATGGCGGAAAGTTTCAGCCCCAGATCGTCCCGCACCAGGGAAAGCTCGTCCCGCAACTCATTGCCGGCCTGGGCGAGATCGGCCAGTCGGCCGTTGAACGCCTGCTGTTCCAGACGCAGGGCATCGTGTCCGGCTTGCAGCTCGGCCATACGCTGGCCCAGGGACTCCATACGATCACGGGTCTCGTCGGTACGCTGATGCTGCTGGCTGGCTACGGCCCGTTCCGACGCGGCAAGGCGTCGTTTCATTTCCTCCAGATCCCGTTCCATGGCCAGTTGGCGTTGGGTGGGGATGCAGCCAGCCAGCAACGCGACCAACGCCAGTAGTGGCAGCACTCTTGTACAGATGCTCATGGGACCTTCTCCTTCGAAAGAAAAATGGACGGCCGCAGTCCTGGTGACCTGCGGCCGTGATTAGGCAGGGATGATCAGCGTACCGCTTTGAATTCGGCCCGGCGGTTCAGGGCATAGGCTTCCTCGGTCGAGGCCGGATCGAGGGGCAGTTCTTCACCGTAGGAGATCACCGAAAGCCGTTCAGGATCAATCCCCAGGGTCACCAGGTAGTTTTTGGCTGCCAGGGCGCGACGCTGGCCAAGGGCCAGGTTGTATTCGTCGGAACCGCGCTCGTCGCAGTAGCCTTCAATACGGAAGGTCTGGTCCGGGTTCGCCTGCATGTAAGCGGCGTTGCTGACCAAAACAGCCTGGGCCTCGGCGCTCAGGGTGTACATGTCAAAATTGAAATGGATCCGCTGCAGGCTGTCCACGGTTTCGGTTGTGACCCCGTAATCGGCGGCACCCTCTTCACCAACGGCCATTTCGTCGAGACCGTCGGAATAGGTCATGTTCGGGTCCATGTCCTGGCTCATCATCTCCTGGCTCTGGGTTGTGTCTGTACCGGCGCTGGTGGCCACCGGTTTTTTGGCGCAACCGGCTGCGAACAGCAGGGTGACCACAACCAGTAGAAAGCATTGCAGCAGGGTTTTTTTGGATAACGCATTCATTTTGGTACGCTCCTTTAGGGTCTGATTGTTTACGCAAGGAAGAGCCGAAATTGGCTTCCTGGACGGCCTCATTATACAGAAAGAATGTTAAAAAACAATGGCTACCAATGACCCGACCAGGCCGGGTGGTTGCAGTCTCCGCCGGGAGGAGAGATGCGGGTAGCCCCGGTTCCGTCGGCGCGCATGATATAGATGGCTTTGGCCCCGCCCTGGGTCGATGAATAGACGATAAACCGGCCATCCGGGCTCCAGCGGGGGTGTTCATTGTTTCCTGGGCCGAAGGTCAGGCGGCGTTCATTGCTGCCATCCGGGGCCACGGTATAAATATCGAAGCGTCCCTGCTCCAGGCGACTGAAAGCGATGCGATCCCCTTTCGGGCTCCAGGCCGGGGTGGCATTGTATTTTCCGGCAAGGGGCAACCGGGTGACCTGTTGGGTCAGGATATCGAGAATGAAGAGTTGCGGGTTTCCCACTCGGTCGGAGACAAACACCAGCTTGTCGCCGACGGGATTCCAGCTTGGATCGACATCGATGCCCCAGTGGTCGGTCAGGCGCCGGTGATGTCTGCCGTTGGTGCCTATCAGATTCAGATCCGAGGTGCCGTCGGTAGACAGGGTCAAGGCGATTTCCCGGCCATCGGGACGAAAACGACCGGCGATATTGAGTCCGGGTCGGGCCGAAAGACGAGCCTCCTGGCCCGAATAGATCTCCTTGCGGTAGAGGTC
>NPIF01000014.1_pt1 | contig 15501 bp, 15 predicted proteins | sample 8637461 | NCBI WGS metagenome assembly NPIF01 (sample SAMN07420641, study PRJNA396082) | bioreactor metagenome | isolation source: sample BR12 brine-fed electro-methanogenic bioreactor BR | place: Japan: Kochi | collected 2016-12-09
GATTCATGTCGCCGCCAGGGTGGTGAAAATAGAGGAAAAGGGAAGCTCCCTGACGGTGACCTTTGAAGATAAAAACGGGAAAAGCACGACCGTCGAGGTCGAAAAGGTATTGCTCGCTGCGGGACGTACCCCGAATACGGAGATCCTCGGCCTGGAGCGGACAGGCGTCAATGTCGAACGCGGCCGCATCGTCGTGGATAAACATATGAGAACCAACCTGCCCCACATCTATGCCATAGGCGACTGCGCGTCGCCCTATATGCTTGCTCACGTGGCGATGGCCGAAGGAGAGACGGCGGCGGCAAACATCGGTGGACAAGACCTGGAAATGGATTATACCGTTGTTCCTTCATGCATCTTTACGTCCCCGGAGCTGGCTTCGGTCGGGTTGTCAGAGTCTGAATGCCTAAAGGCGGGGATTTCTGTGAAGACGGGGCGATTTCCCATGGCAGGAAACGGAAGGGCGCTGACTTTAGGCGAAGCCGAAGGGGTTGTCAAGATCGTGGCCGACTCGAGATACGAAAGGGTTTTGGGCGTGCACATCCTCGGCCCAAATGCGACAGAACTCATATCAACGGCCTGCATGGCCATGAAGCTCGAAGCCACGGCTGAAGAGATATCCGACATGATCTTCGCGCATCCTACAATCGGGGAAGCATTGAAAGAAGCAGCCCTGTCGCTTCAGGGGAGGACCATTCACCTCCCGAAAGGGTGATAAAAATTGTTGGACACTTTCCCGGAATGGCTGAAAATACCGGCTCCCGATGAAAGAGCATTAAAGGAAATGCAGGACCTGGTAAAGGGGCTCTCTCTCCACACGGTGTGCGAAGAGGCAAATTGCCCCAACGTCGGGGAATGTTTCAAATCCCGTACGGCCACCTTCCTGTTGATGGGAAAAGTTTGCACACGCGATTGCGGCTTTTGCGCCGTAAGCCACGGAAAGCCCATGCCGTTGAACCCGGATGAGCCCCAGAGGGTGGCGGAAGCCAGCCTGAAACTGGGGCTGAAGTACGTTGTTTTGACGTGCGTCACCAGGGACGACCTGGTTGACGGCGGAGCTTCGTACATGGCCTCGGTCGTAGCGGAAGTAAAGAAGCTGAACCCTCACGCCAGGGTAGAACTCCTGGTTTCGGACCTTGCCGGCAACCTGGAGGCGCTGCAAATACTGCTCGAGGCACCACTGGACGTTCTAGCCCACAACATGGAAACTGTGCGGTCCCTTTATAAACCGGTGCGTCCCGGCGCCTTATACGAGAGGAGCCTGGCCATCCTTGAAAACGCAAGGAAATCGGCTCCTGCTTTAGTTACCAAATCGGGACTGATGCTCGGCCTGGGTGAAAGCCCCGACGAGGTGGAAGAAGTCATGAAAGACCTCTCTAACGCGGGGTGTGATGTGCTCACCCTGGGACAATACCTGCAGCCCTCACCGGACCATTTCCCCGTAAAAGAATACATCAACCCGGCGAAATACCAAGTCTACGAAAGCAAGGCCTATGAACTCGGCTTCAAGCTTGTGTTGGCCGGTCCCTTGGTTAGGAGTTCCTATATGGCCGGTTCGTTTGCCTGACGCTTCAAAAGGGGGGTGATCAGAAAAAGAGCCGCGAGAGTGGGTCAGTTTAAAGACTCGAGAGAACAAGCGAAAAGGAGGTAGGGCTCATGGCTGTCGAAAAGGAAAAACTGAACTGGATGTACAGGAACATGCTCACAATAAGAAACTTCGAGGAAAGAGTAGCCGAGCTTTTCGCCGCAGGTAAATGTTTCGGGTTTGTCCACCTCTATGTGGGCGAGGAAGCGGTAGCCACTGGAGTATGCGCGAATCTGCGCAAGGAAGACTACATCACCAGCACTCACAGGGGTCACGGTCACCTGATCTCAAAGGGCGGAGACCTCAAGCTGATGATGGCGGAGCTTTTTGGAAGACGCACGGGCTACTGCAAGGGCAAAGGCGGATCAATGCACATCGCAGACGTCGAGCTCGGGATTCTGGGGGCCAACGGGATAGTCGGCGGAGGTTTTCCCGCTGCCGTCGGAGCTGGTTTTACGGCGAAGTACAAGGGTACCGACCACGTGGTCGCCTGCTTTTTCGGAGATGGCGCGTCGAACCAGGGAACCTTTCACGAAGCCCTGAACATGGCATCCATCTGGAAACTCCCCGTCGTTTTTGTTAACGAAAACAACTTTTACGGCATTTCCCTGTCGCAAAAAAGATCGATGAACATCCCCGATGTAGCAGCCAGGGCGGCGTCGTACAACATTCCCGGCGTAGTGGTTGACGGAAACGACGTTCTGGCCGTTTACGAGGCCGTACAAGAGGCGGTCAAGCGCGCAAGAAACGGCGAAGGGCCAACACTGGTGGAGTGCAAGACTTATCGTTACAGGGGACACTTCGAAGGCGATCCCACGGTCTATCGGCCGGAAGAAGAAGTTCAGGAATGGAAGAAAAAGGATCCCATTCCCCGATTCGAGGCCAAGCTCTCCCAGATGGCAATCATGACTGAGGAGCAAATGAAACAGGTTCGGGATGAAATATCCAACCAGATCGAAGAAGCCGTGAAGTTTGCCGAGGAAAGCCCCTGGCCGTCTCCGGAAGAAGTACTGGATGACGTATACGCGTGAGCTGGGAGGCGATATAGATGAGAAAGCTGACGATTCGAGCTGCGATAAATGAGGCCCTCCGCCAGGAGATGAGGCGCGATCCAGATGTGTATGTACTTGGCGAGGATGTGGGCGTTTTCGGCGGCTGCTTCGGTGTCACTGCCGGACTGATAGACGAATTCGGCCCCGAGCGGGTGATCGATACGCCCATCACCGAAAGCGCCATAGTCGGCAATGCCGTCGGCGCGGCGGCGACAGGTCTGCGGCCGGTGGCGGAGATAATGTTCATGGATTTCGTTGGGGTAACATTGGACCAGATATTTAACCAGGCCGCCAAGATGCGCTACATGTTCGGTGGAAAGGCCACAATACCCATGGTAATAAGAACGGCCTGCGGCGCAGGCGGTTCAGCCGCGGCCCAGCACTCACAGTCACTGGAAGCCTGGTTCATGCACGTTCCCGGACTTAAGGTGGTTGCGCCCTCAACGGCCTATGACGCGAAAGGCCTTTTGGTCAGTTCCATAAGGGACGACAACCCCGTGATCTTTGTCGAGCACAAGTTCATTTACGACATCGAGGGGGAAGCTCCCGAGGAACTTTACACGGTTCCTCTCGGCAAGGCCGACGTCAAAAGAGAAGGGAGCGACGTGACGGTCATAGCAACGATGGCCATGGTCCACCGGGCACTGGAAGCGGCGGAAGAGCTCTCGAAAGAGGGAATAAGTGTAGAGGTTGTAGACCCCAGGACGCTGCAGCCTCTGGACAACGAGACGATAGTAGGATCAATCAAAAAGACCCATAAAGTGGTTATAGTCCACGAGGCTGTCAAGTTCGCGGGCCCGGGCGCCGAGATCGCAGCCATGATCGCCGAAGAGGCCTTCGATTATTTGGATGCTCCGATAAAACGCGTGGCTGCTCCCTTTACTCCCGTACCCTTTAGCCCCGTGCTCGAACAGGAGTACATCCCAAGCAAGAAAAAGATAATAAACGCGGTGAAAGAAGTGACAGCATAAATCAAGCAGGGGACGCCCCGGAGTTTCTTGCTTCGAGGCTCCCCTTTTCTTTACATGTTGACCGGTTCCGAAAGGGGAATAGATATCCTTGACGTTGGTTGGGATCATAGCCAATCCTGCTTCAGGCAAAGACATAAGAAGGCTTGTCGCCCACGGTTCGGTATTCGATAACATTGAAAAAGTAAACATAGTAAGGCGTATTTTGTTGGGATTGGAGGCCGCCGGGGTAGATAAGGTGCTTTACATGCCCGATTACTTTGGCATAGTTCCCAGGGCCCTGGAAAACGTTCACCTGAAGATGAGTGTGGAACCACTGGACATGTATTGCGAAGGGACACAGGACGATTCTACTTTGGCTGCCAGGCTGTTGGCCGAAGAAGGGGCGCGCTGCCTGGTGGTGCTAGGTGGTGACGGTACCAACAGGGCCGTGGCCAAAGGAAGCGTTTCCGTTCCCTTCATGTCCGTATCCACAGGGACAAACAACATATTCCCCTGCATGGTGGAAGGGACAATCGCGGGCATGGCTGCCGGTTACGTGGCTACAGGGCGCGTTCCACTGGAATATGCGACTTTCCCCGCGAAACGTCTCGATGTAATGATAGACGGCGAAGCCGTCGATCTTGCCCTGGTGGACGCCGCTCTTTACGACGACATATTTTTGGGGTCAAAAGCGATATGGGACATGGGCAAGGTCAAGGATCTGGTCTTGACCCAGGCCAAGCCTAGCAACATAGGGCTGTCTTCCGTAGGCGGCATGGTAATCGACAGGCCCATACCGCAGGAAAAGGGGCTCCACATACTATTGGGGCCGTCCGATTCCAACGAAGGTTTCGTAGTAACAGCGCCGGTGGCGCCAGGACTTATAAAACCGGTCCGGGTGCTCGAGGTTAACGAAATCTCCCTTGGGGAAGAGATAACGTTCGACTTGAGCCCGGCAGTAATCGCGCTGGACGGAGAGAGAGAGGTAGAAGTTTTGCCCGGGAAAAAGGTTTCGGTACGCATGAACGATAACGGCCCCCGTGTCGTGGATATAGAAATGACCATGTGGCTGGCCGTTAAGAATAAAGACTGGTCGCCCGCAACAGACGAGGAGGTGAGCTTTTATGGCAGTAGTGGTCACAATGCCTAAACTCGGACTTACCATGACATCCGGCTCCGTCGCCAAATGGCATAAAACCGAAGGTGACAAGGTTGAAAAGGGAGAGGTAATCCTGGAAGTCGCGACGGAAAAGATAACCTACAAGGTAGAGGCCACAGAAAACGGCGTCTTGAGAAAGATCCTGGTACAGCCGGGCGTAAACGTGCCGATAGGAACGCCCCTTGCGGTAGTTGCAGGGCCCGACGAAGATATAAGTCACCTGCTTGAAGAAACGCCCGCCCCTGCCGAACCCGAAAAGCAAGCCAAAGAGGAAGCCCCGCCTCAGGTGGAAGAGGCCAAACCAACGGGAGAAAAAGTGCCCGTAAAAGCCACGCCTATAGCCAAAAAAATAGCGAAAGAACACGGCATAGACCTTTCGATTGTTACAGGTACCGGCCCGGGAGGCAGGATCGTGGAAAAAGATGTCCTGGATTTTATTGAAAGCCGAAAGAAAGCCCCGACCGCCCAACCGGCGCCTAAACCCGGGGCTGGTGTGCCAAAAAGGGTGCCCTTGTCGGAGATACGCCAGGTCATAGCCGAGAGGATGAGCACGAGCTGGAAAAACTCTCCCATGGTCACGATAAACGCAGATGTAGACTGCGGAGCGATAAAAAAACTGAGGGAAGATTTAAAAGAAGCCTTCAAAGCCAGGGGGCTTAACCTCTCGTACAATTACATTTTTATAAAAGCCTGTGCCGTGGCTCTAAAAGAGATGCCCATGCTTAACTCCTGCCTCGAAGGCAATGAAGTTCTCCTGCACGAAGAAATCAACATAGGTCTCGCGGTAGCAACCGACGAAGCATTGCTGGTTCCCGTCGTAAAGGACGCCGGCGGCAAGAACCTGTACGAAATAGCCGCGGCGGGAGACTCGCTGATAGAAAAAGCCCGCACGGGCGGACTGTCCCTCGATGACGTGTCGGGAGGCACCTTTACCATAACCAACCTCGGCATGTTCGCCGTCAGGGACTTTACCCCCATAATAAACCCACCCCAGTGCGCCATCCTGGGGGTGGGCGAGATGAAAGACAGGCCTTGCGTCTGGTGTGACCAGATAGTGCCCAGACCCATGTTGACCCTGTCTTTGACCTTCGACCACAGGATCGTCGATGGTGCCCAGGGAGCGATGTTCCTTAAACGCATAAAAGAACTGCTTGAAAATCCCCTGTTGCTTCTCGCGACACTGAAATAAACGACCTTAGAAAACACTTAATGTATAGGGACGTAAGATTTTCTTTCGTCCCTATACATTTGTTAAGGGGAGCGTTTTCGTGAGCGGGAAAAGCTTCGTAGTCATATTGAAAGAGCCGGTAAGCTACAAATATGGTTTGGCTTTGCAGGAAAAAGCCTTCAGCAGGGTTTCCTCTGGTGAAGCCAGAGGCACTCTCCTTCTTTTGCAGCACAAGCCCGTTTTTACCATAGGAAGGTCCGGAGGAAGGGAAAACCTTCTCGCCGACGAAAAGACGCTTCGCGCCTCGGGAATAGAAATCTGCGAAACCGACAGAGGAGGCAACATAACCTATCACGGCCCGGGGCAGATCGTTGCCTACCCGATCTTCGACTTGTCCAGGTGGAAAAAGGACCTGTCCTGGTACGTGACCTCCCTCGAAGAGGTCGTGATCCAGGTGCTGGAAGATTACGGGATAACGGCGGGAAGAAAGGCCAAATACAGGGGCGTTTGGGTCGGTGACAAAAAAATCGCGGCCATAGGCATTTCGGTCCACAAGTGGATCACCATGCATGGTTTTGCCTTTAACGTAAAAGTAAACAAGGACCACTTCAACCTTATCAACCCCTGCGGAATAAAGGAATTTTACGTGGCTTCCCTGGACGACTTCCTTCCCGAAGTTGATTACTGGGAGGTCTTAAAAAGCGTCAGGGAAAAATTCTCAACGGTCTTTGGTACCGACTTCACAGAACTTCCCGAAAAGATGCTGTAAAAGGCTGGTTGTACAGCCAGATAACCCGGCCTGTTCAGGACGCCGGAACTGTAATAGCACAAAAGAATAGAATCAGCCGCGATAAAAAATTCAGGCTGGACACTTAAATGGATGGTCAAGATTGAGGAATTGGGTTTAATCTTCAAAAGGAGACACTATGAAACTTCCTTTTATGAAAATACAACATATTAAATAAAAACCACGGATGCCATTGTTCTTGGGTTGGTTTTCATGGTAATATTTCAATAATAAAGTTTCTGATGAATCAGTAGCTGTTTGCAATGGCGAAAGCAATTCTGGAAAATTATCGTGGTTGCCTTGTTGTACCCGGCTTAAATAATCCAAAAGTTTAAATCAGGGAGGCAACATGAAGGTAGAAATAATATTAAGCGCCATAGGCGTAAATGAGGTGTTTTTGCCTAGAATAAATTTAAACATCCTCCAAAGTTTTGTGTATAGCATCTTTTCCCCCGAGAGAGCCCAATTTTTGCACGACTCCGGATATCAATATCAAAACAGAACGTTCAAATTGTTCACCTTCTCATGGCTTGTAGGCAAGAAAAACAGGATAGAGGAAAAGCAAATCGTTTTCCAAAGCCCGGTCAAATTAGTTCTTTCTTCACCGTTGACTCCGGTTTTGGAAGATCTGGCGAGTGGAGCCTTAAATAAGGAACGATTGCGTTTGGGGAACAACAATCTCATTTGCAATGCAGTTAAAGTGCTTAAAGAACCTGAACCTTCCGGGGACATGCAAATCAAGACCTTGTCACCCATAACGTGCTATTCGACTATGTACAAGAAGGATGGGACTCCTTATACGGTCTATTATTCTCCTTTCGAAGAAGAGTTCAAAGAACAGATTCACAACAACCTCGTGAAGAAGTTCAGCTTGGTGTTTCCCGAAGAGAATTTACCCGAAAGCAAAGTGGTAATTAAACCAATTGGTAAGCCTAGATTGCAGGTGGCTTTATTCAGGGCTGATGATCCGAGACCTATAAAGGGTTGGTGGGGAAATTTCCATCTTACAGGGCCGAAGGAGCTTCTTTCCGTTGCGATTGACGCAGGCTTGGGAGCGAAAAACAGTTCGGGGTGGGGGTGCGTGACTCCGATCAAGGGTAAAGACGAACCGGAGGGGGCGTAATACATGGGTTTTCTTAAAGCCGTTTATGATATGGGAAGAATTGAAACTGGCGCCGGAGGTTCTCCCGAGTGGGAGGAAATCGACAGTTTCCTTTCTTTACCCCTGCCTTATTTTTCTGAAAACGACAAATCCTATGAAGAAAGGAACGGCAGGGTTATTCGTGTCTGGTTGAAAGCACGGAATCCCTGGGCTGATACATTGGAAATTTTTGATGTTGAGAAAATCGACCTTGTCGATTTTCTGGCGGGCGACGGGTCTATACAGGAGAAAAAGCGCAAGTATCTATACAAGGACAAACCGGGGTCTAATACGCAGTGGTCCTTTTCTCCACTCTACAAGCTCGGTTCCCCCCAAAAAGAAAACCGAAAAGAGCTGATTGGCGAAAATGGTGATTGGAAAAACAATACCGAAACCAGGTTTTACAAGCTGAAGCGGACGACGCTCGAAGAATTCGAGAAATTGCAGGTTTTTTCGAACGGAAGCGTTGAACTGATAATGGAATGCTTAGAAGCTCTAGTAAATGATATATGCGCGAAATGGACCGACACTAAAAGGTCATATCTTTTGCTTTTCGGGATCGAGCATGAAGGTCGTTTTTTGTATCCTGGGGAAGTCCCGGCATTTGTCTCTTATTTTAAAAAGAAGCTAGCCAGCAGAGCCTCTGTTTCCCGACCGGTAAATTGCGCCTTTTGTGGAGCCTCGGAAGAAAACGCGACGAACCTGGATAGGGTATTCAAGTTCGCGACGTTTGATAAAAAGAGTTTTCTGCCCGGTAACGACGAGACTTCTTCGAGGGCCAAGGTTTTCCCGTTATGCCAGCAGTGTTTTTCGTCGATTTCCAAGGGAAAGGGCATATTGGATCTCAGGTTTACTGATACGCGAACCATTCCCAATACCAGGATATACATAGTGCCGGAATTGACGCTTGGTAGTCGGTCCGTGGAGAAGGTGGGCAGAGCTACGGAAGAATTTTTACGCAATGGCATAAAGGTCGAGGAAAAACTCTTTTCTCACCTGGCAAAACAAGGCGAGGGCCTTGTTTTACACTTTCTTTTCTGGAGCAAAAATCAGGCGCAGGAACAGGTACATGCCCTCGTTGAAGATGTCCCCCCATCGCGACTGAAACGACTGGAATCGCTCTGGCAGGAATCGCTGAAATCTTTCTCGCCCTTTTCCAAGGAAAACACCGAAGCCGGTGCGCTGGATACTGCAATACGCTCCACGGTTCGAACGCTCTTGGGTCTCGCTGGCAAAAGTGAGCAGGATCAGAATTTCCAGCGAGCCAGGGTTTACGAGGTTCTCGGCAAGTTGTTAGGAGGAGAACGAATTGATTTGAAAAGCATAAAGATGATGATGGTAGCAAGGTTCCCTGGGCTTTTCGCTGACGCGGAATGGTTGATGAAAAAGGGGAGGTTTGAGACAGGCGTCATGCATTTGGTGGTGGATTTCATTGAAAGAGCAAACAGGAGGTGAAACCGGTTATGCAGTTGGATTTTTTCGAAGAGTTTGAAGATCCGTACCTCAAGACAGAGGTGGGAAAAGGTGTTTTTTTGGCCGGTGTTGTACTTGGGATGCTCGCCCGAGGGCAAATTGGGAAAGATGATCCCATAGACAAGGCCCCGCTTTTCAAACAACTTAATTTTGGGAGAGTGCAACGGCGTGACTTGATGAGGCATTTTGCCAGGATTCCGGAATTAACCCGGGCATATGGAATCGAATACGCAGGAATGATTGAGTCACTGGCAGCACAGACGGGGGAAATGTTACTAAAGGGGCAACAAAGAGATCTGGGTGTGGACGGGAATTTTGCGTTTTCCGTCGCCTTTATGAATGCCCCTCATTTTTTCTGGAAAAGAATATTCAAAAAAAGACAGGAAGAGAAAACAGACCAAAACGGCGGCTGATTTTTTGCGCCGAATATTCGTGAAGCCCAAAACGAAATAATCTTTTTAGGAGGGAAAGTAAAATGGCCTTCGAAAAACGCAGAGAGATGGTTTTCGTATATAGCGTCAAGGACGCAAACCCCAACGGAGATCCTCTGAATGCGAATCATCCGAGATTCGACGAAGATTCCGGGCAAATTCTTGTATCGGATGTGCGCATTAAAAGAACCATCAGGGATCAATGGATAAGACAGGGGAAAGAGGTGTTTGTCGACGGAAAGCCCAAAACGCTAAAAACACGGATCGATGAATTGAAAAAACAATTCAACGTGAATACCGGTAAAGAAGCTCTTGCTCAATGCATAGACACGAGGCTTTTCGGAGTTACTTTCGCTTTGGGAAAGGAATCTTTTTCCTGGACCGGACCTGTACAGTGGAAGTGGGGGCGTTCTCTCCATAGGGCAAAAGCCGAAATGGTGCAGGGAACTGCCGCCTTCTCCACTAAAGACGAGAGCGATCAAAGGTCGTTCAGAAACGAGTATATTGTGCCTTTTGTGCTTTTGGCCAGTTATGCGATAGCAAACCAATTTGCCTCCGAAGAAACCGGAGCGATGGACGAAGATCTGGACGACCATTTTGAAGCCGCGTGGACAGGTCCGGAGAATTTGATTACCAGAAGCAAGGTTGGGCACAAATCCAGGTTGTTCATGGAAGTGACATATAAAAAGGGTTTTGAAGGGGCAATCGGACCGATGGATGAAAAAATAGTCCTGACGAAAACAGACGGTTCCGGATTGGAAGAAGATGAAGAATTGGCACTGCGCTCTCTGCAAACCGTTGTCCTTGATGTGTCTCCCCTCTCAGAATCCGTACTGGCGCACAAAGGTCAGATAGAAAAAGTTCGACTCCGGTGGGACCCCGAGTTAAAAATAAAAGGTCTCGAAACGTTGAAAGAAACTTTCGGAGCGAACCTGGAAATTGAGAAGAGGTGATGACCTTGCCAACCGTCTTTGAGATTTCGGGGCGGATGGCAATGTTCCGCAAACCTTATACAACTACCTCTTCAGTCTCCTTTCCGTTTCCGCCACCAACCGCACTGGCCGGAATTATCGCCGCAATTGTAGGAATACCCAATGGTGCCGGGGAAAAGGGATTTAGAGCGGATTTCTGGGAAAAGATGAAGGGCACTCGCGTAGCTTTGCGGATATTGCATCCCGTCTCGTGGCACAGGGAGACGATAAATTTCTGGAATGTCAAGGAACCACAAAAAAACCCTCATATCCAGGTAAGGCATCAGTTTCTTGCAAATCCCAAATACAGGATTTTTGTAGACGGGTCACTCTCAAGGGCGCTAAAAGAAAAACTGGTAGAAGGAAAGTTTGTTTACACACCGTATCTGGGAGTAGCTTATGCCTTGTCCGACCTGAAATATTTAGGGGATTTCAACGGGGAAGAATGTCGTCAGCCAACAAAAGTAAACACGGTTGTTCCGTTTTTGAACGGTGTTGAAATAAATGTATTGGAAACCGGAGGAGTTTTCAGGGAAGACGTTCCGTTCTCGATGGACGCCGACAGAGGGTTAAAGCATAGCATCTCGGTATTGTATTCCGCTTCTCCGGGAAAAGATATATTTCTAAAAGATAAGGGAGATTTGGATGTCCAAAAATGCGGAAGCGACGTGGTCGCCTGGTTCCCTGCCTGGTGATGTAAAAAGTCACCCTGGCCGGGCTTTGCGGGAACACCTACTGGGTACATTCAATTTGGCAAAGTCTTTGGCCGAGATCAATAAAATGCAAGTTGAGCTTGAGGTTTTGAAATGGATTTGCTGGACCCACGATCTGGGAAAAGCCGATCCGGCATTTCAACAATATATCGACGGCAAAGGGAATGGGACGCCTCATGCGTTACCTTCCGCATGGTTTACCTACGCATCGACGAAGGATGTGTTGGCGGCGGAAGCAGTAAGAAGACACCACTCGCACATGGTAAACGTACAAGAAATGGTCAACTACTGGGGCGGGGATGCTTTGTCCGCGGAAAAGATAAGGCAAACCATGCAAAGGCTTTGCCCTGAATGGAAGGAAATGATTTCCGAAGACGAATTGAACGATTTATCCATGTCTTTGCTTTTGGAGAAAGATTTTTCCCAAGAGGATTGGGCCCGTTTTAGAACGCTTTATTCGCTTTTCGTTACTGCGGACAGGATGGATGCTTTAGGTGTCCGAAGAGCAAACCACCGCGCTTTCCCTCAAATGGAACGCCCTGTTTTCGAAAAAGAGTCATCAATGAACAAATGGCGGGAAAATGTAAGACTTAACTGTTTGACGAATGCGAAAAAGGCGGGAGATCCAGGTATATATACGCTTTCTCTACCCACAGGGACGGGCAAGACTCTGCTCGGTCTGGAAATAGCCGAAAAATGGGCGCTTGAAAAAGGGTACAAAAACCTGATATACGCCTTGCCCTTTATAAGCATAGTTGAGCAGAACGCGAAGGTGGCGAAGGATGTTTTCGGGGACGATAATGTCCTGGAAGATCACAGCATGGCACGTGGTTTTGAAGAAAGCGAAGATGTCAGCCCACTCGGCAGAATGACATCGCTTTTCCGGTATTGGTCTCAGCCTGTTACTGTTACCACTTTTTCTCAGTTATGGGAGGCCTTGTTCAACTCAAAAGCCAATTCCTCGATGAATTTTCATCGATTAAGCCGTGCGATTGTGATAATGGATGAGCCCCAGGCTGTCAGGCCACAGCTATGGTCTGGATTCGGAAAAAGTCTGCAATACCTGAGCGACAAATGGAAAACTGTTTTCTTGTTCATGACTGCTACCCAGCCGCGCATGGTCTCGGGCGAAGAATTGGCACCCTGTCAGATTGTAAAACAAAGACCCTTTAAGACGAGACACATTTTTAAGATCCTTGAAGGTACTCATGACTTGACGGAACTTCCTGACCTTCTGCAAGATAACCTGCCGGATTGGGAAGGTTCGGGCCTTGTCGTCCTCAACACAAAGCGCTCGGCGCTCAAGGCACATGATTTGCTTACTGAAATGGTCGGGGCCAGGCCTACGTATTTTCTTTCCAGGGGAATGACGCCAGGCCATCGTCGGAAAGTATTGAAGGAGCTCAGAGAGAAGGGGAAAAAGGGTATTCGCCATTACCTCGTTTCGACGCAGGTTATTGAGGCGGGCGTCGATTTGGATTTCGAATGGGCTTTCAGGGATATGGGGCCTTTGGACAGCATCGTGCAAGTGGCGGGGAGATGTAACAGAAATTTCAAATTACCATCTCCGGGGAAAGTTCTTGTGGCGGAACTTAAAAGCAACGAGGGCAGCAAGAGTTTTTGTCGGTTTGTTTACGATGAAGTACTGATTGGTGCGACGAAGGGAATTCTTAAAGAATATCCTGAATTTGACGAAAGCGAGATTGCAGAAGTTGTCGACCGATATTTTCGCTTGATATTGGATGGCTTGAGGCCGGAGTCCGTTTGGGAACAGATAGGGGAGGGCAAATGGGACGAGCTACCGCCGATCATAAAAGAAAAAAGATATGATGAAGTCCCTCTTTACGTTGAGCTCGATTCTGAATTAAAAGACATGTTGGAAAGATATATCGAAACAAAATGGAACCTGGAAAGCCTCGATGAAAAAAGAGCTTTACAAAATCGTTTGCAGGAATACCGGATCGATGTCAGAAAAAGGGATATAGAGGAGTGGCACCAACTCACAGGGGGCAGTTTCCTGATAGAAGGGCAAAAACCAATACTCGAAGAACTCCCTCAAGGTCAAGGCTGGTTACTTTCGAATGAGGGAATCGGAACTGTTTATGATGAAGTAAAGGGATTCCTGTTTCCTGAAAGAGATAAAGACGATGAGTGGATATGACCTTTCGGAAAGCCCCAGAATAGGGGGAACGATAGTATGGTATTACTATATTTGCAATAGACAAGTGTGGCTCATGACAAGAGGTATCGAGCCCGACAGGCGTGATGACGCACTTATTTTAGGAAGACTTATCGACGAGCAAAGCTACCGTCGCGATAAACATAGCGTACAGTTGGGCGATAACAGATTCGACATCGTAAGCAACGAACAAGGGGTGCTGGTGGTGGGAGAAATAAAAAAAAGCAGTCGCTCAAAAGAAGCCGCCAGAATGCAACTTGCGCACTACCTTTATGAACTGCAAAAGAAAGGTTTGCAAGCAGAAGGGGACTTATTGTTTCCTCAAGAACGTTATCGCGAAAGACTCATACTGGATGAAAAAATTACAGAGTCTTTGGAAAACGCCTACAAAGATATCAGGGAAATTGCCCTGTCTCCAAAACCCCCTTCTCTGAGAAAGACCCGGTTTTGTGCAAAATGCGCCTATAAAGACTGGTGTTGGGGTTGATACAATGGGACGGGTCCTTTATTTGCTTTCTTCCGGAGAATTAAAGCGTAAAGACAATACGATCATTGTTGAAGGAGAGAAAGAAAGACGGGTTTTGCCGGTTGAAACAACGGACGAAATTCTTGTTTTCGGTGAAGTAAGCCTGAACAAGAAGTTCCTCGAATTTGCAACGCAGACCGAATTGATATTGCACTTTTTCAACCACCATGGTTACTATGTAGGCTCCTTTTACCCAAGGGAACACCTGAATGCGGGGGCTGTGATAATTGCTCAGGCAAGTCATTATCTGGATCAAAGCAAACGATTGGATATTGCCGGTAGGATCGTATCGGGTGCGGTTTCGAACATGGAGAAAGTCGTAGCTTATTACGTTCGGCGCGAATCTCCCGAATTGGAAGCGATAAGAGAAAAGTTGCTTTCTTTCAATGAACAAATTGAGGCTTGTGCCGATGTAAGCGCACTCATGGGACTTGAAGGAAATGTACGCGAGGTTTACTATTCGTTTTTCGACAAAATTATTCCGGAAGATGTCTTTTCTTTTGAAAAGCGTACCCGCCGCCCGCCCATGAACCGGCTGAACGCGCTTATCAGTTTTCTCAACACCATGTGCTATATATTGGCGTTGTCACAGATTTACCGCACGCACCTTGATCCCAGGATAGGTTTCCTGCACGAAACAAATTTCAGACGCTTCAGTTTAAACCTTGATTTGGCGGAAATATTCAAGCCAGTTCTTGTGGATCGCCTGATCCTTTCGCTAATAAACAAAAAAACCATTCAAGCCAAACATTTTTCTGAAAAGGCTGAAGGCATATACCTTACCGAGAAAGGGAAAGAAGTGGTATTAAGGGCGTGGGAGGATAGGCTTCAAAAAACTATCGAACACCCACGGCTGAAAAGAAAAGTCAGTTACCGCGGGATAGTTCGTATGGAAGCTCATAAAATTGAAAAACACATTCTTGGCGACCAAATCTATGAGCCGTTTCTTTCCAGGTGGTAAAAATGTTTGTCATAATGGTCTATGATGTAGGTGAAAAGCGCGTGGCGAAAATGCTCAAGACAGGGAGAAAATATCTGAACTGGGTACAGAATTCTGTTCTCGAAGGTCAGCTTTCGCCGGGTCTTTATGCGAAATTGAAATCTGAAGTTTCCAAAATACTGGATGAAAAAGAAGACAGCGTGATCTTCTATACCTGGCGTACCGAACAATACACGAAAAGAGAGATATTGGGACTCGAAAGAGGTGCGATAGACTATTTTGTATAAAAGAATGTCGACCTCCATTAGTGCAAAATACCCAGGAGGTCGACGGTGGCTCAAAATATCTCCTAAATTGTGTTCCCGCAATCAATTACAGGCGGTCGGAACCTTGAAAACCGTATAAAGATAAACGAGTGAGACAAGG